>Ga0299914_10004010_pt1 | contig 10525 bp, 8 predicted proteins | sample RVTome_10_FD_201361 | JGI IMG/M metagenome (GOLD analysis project Ga0299914, IMG submission 201361) | Soil microbial communities from uranium-contaminated site in the Upper Colorado River Basin, Wyoming, United States - RVT153D57 (version 2) ... | reverse complement strand
AGGCCGGCGGTGAGGTAGGTGCTGCCCAGGAGCGCGACGGTCAGGATCGCCTGCGGATCCCGGCGCCACAGGAACGGCAGGCCCGCGAGCCCGAGAAGGTAGATGGGCGAGTAGATCAGAAGGCCGGCGTGGCCATCGACGAGGAGTCCGGCGAGTCCCAACAATCCGTCGGCCCGCAAGCGAAACCCCTCGTGGAAGTCCGTCCGCACGATGGCCTGCCCGAACACCCGGTCGTAGTAGACGAGGTTCAGGATCGCGGACACAGCCAGCGGACCCGCGAGCCACGACAGCTTGACCCGGTCGCGAGTGCGGAGCAGGCACACCGCCGCCGCAATCATGGTGAAGATGGCATAGCGCATGTGAAGCCAGGGCAAGCCCGCGAGCGCGAGAGCGGTCGTGATCGTCGCCCAACGCCCGAGGGTCGAGATCCGCCTGACCTTGCGCACCGCGTAGACGAGGAGCAGGGCCGCGATCGGCTCCGGAAACAACTGAAACGTATACAGCAGGACAGGGGCGGTGCCCATGACGGCGGCCCAGCCGATCGCCGCAAGCCTCTCGTCCCTGCTGATCTCCCAGCCCAGCAGCCAGACGTTCCACGACAAGAGCAGCGCGATGGCGAACAGCGAGGCAAGCGCGCCGCCGGAGCCGCCGGCGACGTAGCCCGGTACTAGCATCAGCGGCAGGCCGATGTCGTGGATTGAATACCACTCCCCCTGCCTGCCCGCTCTCAAGCCCGCCACATAGCGGTCGCGCTCGTCGTCGCCGCCCGACGGAAAGTACTCGGCGGCGACAGATGTCCCGGGCGGATAGAACGCCAGGTAGTCCTTCTCGAGGTAATTGTCGCGCAGGTCGAGATCCCCGTCGACGACGAGGCTATGCGTCATGAGCAGGTACTGGATCTCGTCGCCCTGCAGCATCCGGGACAGGTTTGCCAGCAGGAACGCGCCAAGCAATAGACAGGAGCAGCCGAGAATCAGCCCATCCGCGCGCCTGGATCGCCGGCTCGCGCCCCCGGAGAGCTGCAAGCCGGCATCATCGCTCGTGCGGGTCACGCGGTCGATCCACCTCCTCCCCGACATTAGTCTGCCTGACACCTGACTTGTGTGTGGGCGCGGAGCCGCCGGCGATCACCGTAATTCGACCGGGCGGAGGGCCTGGCGGCGCGAGCGGCGCGTCCAGACCGAACGACGCTGTCGGGGCCTCCACCTGTCGCGATGTTTGCTTCGCGGCAGGACGTGCCGGAGCACGATGGATGCCAGCAGGCGCCGGCACCGAAGCAGACGCATTCACTGCGCGTCTCACCCACGATCCACCTCAGGGGCATCGCGGCTGGGCGGCGCGAACGCGGCTACAATTGCGCTCGTCGAGCGCGAAGCGGGGACAGAGGATCTGACGTGCGACATCGCAGGGATTCAGCCGCGGAACGGCTTGCCTGGATGCTGGTGGCCGCGGCGGTCATCGCCGGTCTCCTCCTGCGATTCGCGGGCCTCGACGCCAGGAGCCTGTGGGGAGACGAGATCGTCAATCTCACGGTCGCGATGGGACACTCGTGGTACCCCTGGCAGGGGGAAGAAAGCGAGCCGTTCTACGGCGCGGACCACTATCGGGAAATGGTTGCGCACGCGCCCGAGTACTACTCGGGGCGCGTGGGCGCCCTCCTGCGAATGAACGATCAGATACCGCCGTTGTATTACATCCTCCTGAATTTCTGGATTCATCTCTTCGGCACGTCGGAAGCGGCGCTTCGGTCGCTGTCACTGCTCGCGAGCACGGCCACGATTCCGCTGCTGTACCTGCTCGGCCGCGCGCTGGCCTCGCGCGACGCAGGCGTTTACGGCGCCTGGATCTTCGCGCTCGCCCCGTTTCACGTCGCCTTCGGCGTGTACAACCGGCCGTATGCGTGGTTGTGCTTCTTCGCCGTCCTTTCAACGCTGGCCGCTGTGCACGTCAGCCGCGGCGCGCGCGGCGCGTGGCTGGCCACCTATACGGTCGCCGCGGCTCTCGGTCTCTACACCCACTACCTGTTCGTGTGGAACATCCTGTTCCACGTGCTCCTGGTCCTGTTCTACCGTCGTGACGACCGGGCGGCCCTCCTGCGCTTCGGCGTCACCTGTGCGATCGTGGCCATCGGGTTCCTGTTCTGGCTCCCGACATTTCTGGCGCAGATCCAATGGAGCCGCGAACTCCGCCATCAGAGCTGGTTCTACTGGTACTCCGGTCAGCCCTCCCTGCTCGAGATGGCGACGTCACTGGGCCGGAACTTCATGCTGCTCCTGACCGCGGGCAGCATCAGACAGCCGTGCGAACCGGGTGGAAGCGCCTGTCCCGTCGACCCGGTGCTCACAGCCGTGTTCTATGCCGTGCCGCTACTGATGTTCGGATTATCGGGATGGCATCTGCTCCGGTACCACGCCGGACGGACGGGCCGTGAGAGCACGGCCGGTCCCGATCCCTGGACCTCCTGCCTCCTCTGGGGTACGTGCGTGTTTCTCGGGCCGGTGCTGTCGGACCTCCTGCTGGACTCGCACATGGTGCAATCGCATCGCTATTTCATCGCCGCGAGCGGCCCGGCGTACATCGCGGTGGCGATGGCCGTCGCCGGGACGAGTCGCCGGCCGCTGCGCTGGAGCCTCGGCGCCGGTCTTCTCCTGTTTCTCCTCGCCGGCAGCGGGCTCTACCTGCGGGGGAGCGCAACCGCCCTGATTTACGAGATCTCGGCCCGGGACGCAGCCCGATACCTCGACGACCAGTCTGCCGGCGCCAGCGACCTCGTGCTCGTCCTCGACCCCGGAATCAATCCGATGGACTTCGCCTACTACCTGGGCACGAATCCGGACTTCGCCCGCGTGCGGGTGCCTGCCCGCCACCTGGAGGCTCCCGGCGTCGCGGAGCAGCTCCGCGCGATCACGGCCGCCAGGCCGCGCGCCAGGATCTGGTACGTGGACGATCACGGACCCGAGCAAACGGCGCACGCCGCAGTGCTCGACTGGCTGCGGACGCGATATGACGAGGTCGAGACGCGCGCGTTCACGAACGTCGACCTCCATCTCTTCTCGGCCCGGAGGCAGCCCGGCCGGACGCCCGAGGGCGATTGAAGCTTCCAACCCGCATGACGAAGCGGCCTCTCCCCGATCCGGTTGCGGCGGCGCCAGGGCCGGAACACCTCCGCGTGTCCGGACCGGCCCGGCCGGCCCTGATGCACCGCATCGCACGGGTGCGGCAGTTCCTGGAGGACGTGCTGTTCGCACCAGCCCCCGGCCTGCGGGCCAGAGCCGCGGGCATGGCTGTCCTCCTCGTCCTCTTCGGGGTGGGCGTCGTTCACTGGATCGTATTCTTCAACTTCGGAAACCTCACGTTTCGCAGCGCCGACTGGCCCAAGGAATATCTCTACTTCTCGGTGCTCCAGCAGGCGGTGTCCACGGGGACCGTCCCGTACCACGTCGACCAGGCCCTCCAGAGCACGCAGCGGTTCCTGGCGCTGCCGGAGACGGCGAAGTCACCACAGATCCTGCTGCTCCCGTTCATGGACATCGGCGACTTCGTCGTGGTCAACACCCTGATTGCGTATGCGATCGGGTTCTGGGGATGTCTCCTCATCCGCCGGCGGTACACCCTTTCGCTGGTGTCGTTCGCGGTGCTGTTTCTGCTGTTCCACTTCAACGGGTACATCACCGCCCATCTCGCGACCGGTCATTCGATGTGGAACGGCTACTTCCTGATGCCGTTCTACTGCTACTACGTTCTCCGGCTGTGCGAGACGACGACGGAAAGCGCCGCGTCAGACGCTCGAGTGCCGCTGGCGCTGGCTCTCACGCTGTTCGTCATGAACCTGCAGGGCGCCTTTCACATGTACGTCTGGAACGTGCTGTTTCTCGGCCTCCTCGCCGCATTCAACACCAGGCTCGCGCGCCCGATTGCCGTGGCGGTCGCTTACAGCGCACTGCTCTCCGCCTTCATCATCCTGCCGGCGGCGATCACGTACTGGAACTTTGCGGCCGCCGAGCCGTTCTTCACGGGATACCCGAGCGTCGGCGTCCTCATCGAGGCGTTCGTCTACATCCGGCGGTTCGACATCGACACCGCGCCGGCCACAGGGCTCGTCGCCGATGTCGGGTGGTGGGAGTACGACATGTTCATCGGCGTCCTCCCGTTCGTGGCCCTGCTCTATCTCGGCGTCTGGCTGCGGTGGAGCACGCCCGCCACGCTTGCGGGCGCGCTGCGGGGCACCGAGTACCGACCGCTCGACTGGCCGATGGCCGTCATGAGCGTGTTATCGATGAGCGCGTTCTACGCGGTGGTTACGTTCCTGCCCATCCCCTTGCTGAACAGCGAACGGGTTCCCTCGCGTTTCCTCATCACACCGTTCCTCTTCCTGCTGATCGTCTCGTGCATCCGCTTCGACCGGGTGCTCGCGGCGTGGGGGGGCGCGTGGGTTCGGGCGCCGCTCTCGCCCGTCAAGTGGCTGATCGTCGTGGGGCTCGCCCAGATCGGCTTCGAGCTGGCGAGCCATTCGAAGGCGTGGTCGGTCGACAAGTGGCCCATCGAGTTCTTCGAAGGCGAGGTCGACTTCAACATCAGCATCGTCCAGCAGACCGACCCACTGTATGAGCTGACCGTGCAGGGTTCGCTGGCCGTGGCGCTCGCGACCCTGGCGGTCCTGATCTACCGCTACAGCCGGTCGACGGTCGTCCGGGCTCATCCGGATTCCCCGTGACTCGGGCTGGCGGGTGTTTGGCCGGCGCTCAGGACACGAGCCGGGCCCATTCGCGGGCCGGCTCGTGAGCGGCCGCACCCTCCGCCGTCGACCCGATCCGGATCTGGAACTGGCGGTCGCCCGTGTAGAGCAGCCGAATCCAGCGGATCCCGCGTAGTCGCCGCGCCGCAGCGCGCAGTTCGCGGATCAAGCGCATCGCGACGCCCAGACCCGACCGGCGTGTCCGTCCATGCACCTCGGACACGGCGATATGGAGCACGAGCAGCTCCTCGATGCCGGTCCGGACGTACACGAGCATGCCCGCCAGGAGGGGATCGACGGTTCGAGCCGCCGGCTCCAGCGCGAACAGGCACTGCGCGTGCGGGCAACCCTGAATCCGGACGGTGAGCCCGGCCGGTTCCAGGGCGACCGCGGGCGCTCCGTAGAGATCCAGCGCGTGGGCGATGGCCGCCTGCATCGAGATCTGATTGGGATTGAAGAACACCAGCCGCTCGAGGGGCTCGCGGTACTGATGCGGGAGAGAGGATTGGAACACGAGGTCCATAACGCCCTGCCTCGCCAAACCGGTGACATTAGTCTGCCCCGGAGGTGTCCAGCAGGCCGCTGACGGATACCGGCCTGATGGGAACTGAAAATGGCAGACGGAAGAACACGGCCGGTTTTCTTCCGTATCCACGCGCGATTTTCCATGCAGGATGCGCTTTTCAGCAGCCTGCCCGTTGTCCCCCGGCCCGCAGAAGTTGACGGGTGGACCGAACGACAGCAAGCCAGACGCCAGCAACACGGCGCGGTCGAGGCGCTGGCATGCGCGGTGCGTACCCGACGGTTTCCAGCAGACGTATGCGCGCACATCAGCAAGAGGACGCCAATCGTCCCGAACGGACGACTGGCGGCGGCACGTCGACCGTCCGCCGGGCCCTCGTCTACCTGCCTCCCGCCCTGCTGACGGTTGTCGCCCTTCAGCAGATGGTGCTCAGCCGCACCGCCGATCTGGTTCCCTGGAAGGGCGGCGGCTTCGGCATGTTCTCGTCCGTCGACTCGGAACGGAGCCGCATCATCCGGGCGTTCGTCATCGCCGAGGGACGCGAGTATCCTGTCGCCTCCTCCATCGACGAACTGGGGCGGGCCGTGCCGAAGGCGGCGGCGTACCCGACCCGGGCGCGGCTGGAGCGGCTCGCCGAACGGATGGCGGAGCTGCCCTGGTGGCTCGACCCGGAGACGAGGGCCGCGTCCCCGGACCGGGGAACCGGCAAGCCGCGCCGGCGGATCCGCCCGACGGCCATCCGCCTCCAGATCTTCCGGATCGTGTTCGATTCAGCCTCGCGGGGCGCCGAGCGGCTCCTCCTGGCCGAAGTCACGCGGGAGGTGCCGTGACTTCACAGGCCTCCGGCTCCGTGGCGATGGCCCGAGTCCCTCCGCTCGAGCGGCTCCGGGGCGAAGCGCTCCGTTTCTGGCGGCTGCCGAACTCGCTGTTCGAGGACGAGCGGCGGTTCGAGCTCATCGGCGTGATGACGCTGCTCGTGAGCATCTTCCACCTCGTCAGCATTCCGGAGCTGAACGAAGTCGTCTTCGTCTTCGCGATCGCCGGCGTGCTGGACAGGCGCCTGCTCCGTTGGCCCGCATTCTGGTTCGCGCTGTCGGCCGGGCTCATCGTGAACCACTTCCTGCTGTGGCACACGCTCGACAACCACAAGTATCTGCTGACCTACTGGTGCCTGGCGCTGGGGATCTCGCGTCTGCAGGCCGACAGCCTTGGAGCCGCCGCGCTCAACGGGCGCCTGCTGATCGGGCTGTGCTTCCTGTTCGCCGCCGCGTCCAAGCTGCTGTCGCCGGAGTACATGGACGGCACGTTCTTCCACTACACGCTGCTGACCGATCGACGTTTCAGCGGGGTGTCCGACATCGTGGGGGGCGTGACGACGGAGGCGATGGTGGCCAACGGCGTGGCCATGCGCGATCTCGCGCGGCCTTATGGCGCCGTCGAGCACGTGGCGCTGAACGACGGACCCCGCATCGCGGCCATGGCGCAGGTGATGACCTGGTGGACGGTCGTCATCGAGGGGCTGATCGCGCTGCTGTTCCTGCTGCCCCGGCGGCTTCGTGTCGGGGCGCTGCGGGACGCCGTCCTGCTGATCTTCATGTTCACGACCTACCCGGTCGCCACGGTCGTGGGGTTCGGCCGCGTGCTGACGGTGGCGGGGCTTGCGCAAACGGAGAACCGGCTCGGGATCGAACGCGCCCTGTACCTGGCCGCGTTCGTCCTGCTGCCTGCGTACAGGTTTCCGTTCGCGAGGGTGTTCCGCTGGTTCATCGGGTAGCGCCGGCGGACGCCGACCGGCCGTCCCGTCACACCCGTGCTGGTCGCGGGCTGACAACGGGCGAGAGGGACTTCGCGCAGGAGCAGAACAACCTGCGGCATCCGTGCGGCTGCCGCAGGTTCAGGTTGCATTCGTCCAGCCTCGCGACCGCAAGACTAGGTTAGCTGGCGCCGGGCCCGGCGGCCCGCGAAGAGCGCGCCCAGCCCGAGCAGCAGCAGAGACGCGGGTTCCGGCACGACTTCCTCCTGCTCGCCGGGGGGGACTTCCTCTCCTCCGCCCTGGAAGGAACCGGGCTCACCGGCGTACTGGACGAAGAAGTTCGACAGCTCGACCGAACTCCCGAACGCACCGCCCAGCACGATGCTGACCGAATCGTCGCCGGGCGAGGGGATGCCATCGGTCGGATTCCCCGAACCGCAGGAGCCCATCGTGGCGTCGGCCTCGACGCAGAGATTCAACGTCATGGCGGACGGGAAGATCTGATCGAGCCGCGCGCTGGTCAGGAAGGTTCCGGGCGTGAAGCTGTCGATCGAGTCGGCCTCGGGGTCCAGGTCGAACCCGAGGCTCACGAGAAACAGCGCAAAGCTGGTGTTCAGCGTGTTGTCGACGTCGATGGTGAGGCCCAGTGATGTACTGGTGAACGAGTCGACCGTGAAGTTGGCCGTGCCGGTACACGTGCCTGCCGCGCCGCAGGCGAACGACCACGAGAAGCCGAAGGTGTCTCCGGCACTCGTGATGAGCGCCGCCTCGCTTCTCGCGGGCATCAGCAGCGCCACCACGGCCATGATCGCCGCGGCCGTTCCGATCTTACGTGGTAATCGCATAGTCCCCCCTCGGTGTCCCTCCGCCGTTGAAGCATCCGTCCTGCACTTCGCAGTGAGTGCAACACTGTGCAATTTTGTAACCCGCGACTTGCGCCAGTAAGTTGCTGAAAACAAACTAGTTCAACCGTTATCTCCGCCGCGGAAGTCGCCGCCGGCGCGGACTAATTTCGATCATTTCAACCTCCCGGGTGAAACTCCTCCCGCACGGGACCGGGGCGATCGTGCGCTCGACGTGCGGCACGTTCTACACGGCCATGCCCGCGGGTTTCGGGCGATGCGTGTAGTTGTTTCCTGATCAGGTGGCGCCGCGGGTTCGACATCCACGAAACTCATCCCTATAAGTCGCACTTTTCTATCGACTTGGCTGTCTGTTCCCACTCTTGCACACGCCACCGGCGCACCGGGAGTGCTGAGGCGGCATCGTCCGGACAACCGGAGCGTCTTGCGTCTCGTGATCGGATAAATCGCTGAACAGGGAATGTTTGCGGCGCGCGTGCCGTGTTCCAGGTGATCGCCCGTTCTCGTCTGCGGGCCGCCTTCCGGCGGCTCGCTCCCCGGGGATCACCGGTCCGCGCACGACGCACGCGTCCGCCGGGGAGGTGCGTACATGAGGCAGTATCGACAGTTGGTAACGGCGGCCGCGCTGGTCGTCGCCGGTGCCGGCGCGGCACTCGCGGCCGGCCCGGGTCAGGCCGTCCCCATCCCGGAACGCGCGCGGGGCGCCGAACGCATCGTCGTCGCCACCGTCGCCGCGACCACTGCGCGATACGAACGCAACGACTTCGGGGACGAGCTGATCGTGACCCGGGCGGAACTGGTTGTCGAGGAAGCGATCAAGGGCGCCGGCGGGCCCGTGGCTCTTGAAATCGAGGGCGGCACGGTGGACGGCATCACGCTTCGCGTGTCCGATCTCCCCACCATCGAGAGCGGCGAACGCGCCGTATTCTTCCTGACATCGGGCAAGAGCGGCAGGTTCAAGGCCCACTTGAGAGGGCAGGGCATACTCAAGCTGGATGGTGAAAACCGCGTGCAGGGCAGCAGCCTGACGGTCGACGAGATCCGCCGGCTCGCGCGTGGCAACCGGTAGACGTCGCGCAAGGAAACAAGCCATGCACACGCATCAGTCCATCCGTACGGCCGTCATCCTCCTCGCGCTGGCCGGCGGTGCCGCCGGGCTCGGCGCCTACAACCTGACCGGCAAGAAATGGGCCTCCCCCGAGGCGCCCTACTACGTCAACCCGGCCAATGCAGACGTGTCCGAGTCGGCGGCGCTCGCGGCCATCCAGGCCGGCGCCATGACGTGGTCGGCGCAGTCGAACGCCAACTTCGCCTTCTACTACATGGGCAGAACCTCGGGCTCATCGGCCGCGTACAACGGGAAGAACGAGGTCTTCTTCCGGAACGAGGCGGACGGCGGCACGATCGCGAGGACGTACTGGTGGTACAACAGCCGCAACGAGCTGCTCGACGCCGACATCATGTTTCTCGACGGCGGCTGGCGGTTCTTCACCGGCTCGAGCGGCTGCTCGGACGGCGTGTACCTCGAAGACATCGCGGCGCACGAGTTCGGCCACGCGCTCGGCCTGAGCCACAGCTCCGACAGCTCGGCGACGATGTACTCGAAGGCGACGCGGTGCGGCACGAACTTCCGCACGCTGGCGCCGGACGACCTGGCCGGCGTCGAGAAGCTCTATCCATCGCCGTCGTCCGGCTCGAACTCGGCGCCGGGCGTGACCATCAAGCTGCCCGGGAACAATGCCAGCTACAGCGAGGGCTCGTCGGTCGCCTTCTCCGGATCCGCGAGCGACAGCGAGGACGGCAATCTCAGCTCCACGATCGTCTGGACGTCGAGCCGAGACGGCAAGCTCGGGACCGGGGCGAGCTTCTCGCGCGTCCTCACGGCGGGCACGCACACGATCACGGCCAAGGTCTCCGACTCGGGCGGGCTGACGGCGTCCCGGCAGGTGTCCGTCACGATCACCACGACGCCGCCTCCCAACCAGGCGCCGGCCGTCTCGATCTCGGCGCCGTCGGACGGTACGACTGTCACCCAGGGGACGGGCATCACGTTCAGGGGAAGCGCCACCGATGCCGAGGACGGCGACCTGACGTCGAAGCTGGTGTGGAACTCGAGCGTCGACGGGACGATCGGCGCGGGCGGCAGCTTCAGCCGGGTGCTGAGCCCGGGATCGCACAGGGTCCGCGCGACGGTGACCGACAGCAACGGGGTGTCGTCGTACAGCCAGATCGCCGTGTCGGTGGCCGCCGCCGAGGACCCGGCCCCCTCCCCGTCGCAGTTCTGGCTCTCGGCGACGGCCGTGAAGGTCAAGGGGCGCCACCACGGCGACCTCCGCTGGGGCGGGAGTTCATCAACGAAGATCGACATCTACCGCGACGGCGTCAAGGTGGGCACGACGGCCAACGACGGGACGCACCGCGACGCGATCAACCTCAGGGGCGGCGGATCGTACACCTACAAGGTGTGCGCCGCCGGCACCACGACCTGCTCGAACGCGGCGGTGATCAGCTTCTAACCCCAGTATTCACTTGAGCTGGCACCGAACACGCGCCGACGGCCCCACGACCACGTCCGCCAAGGCTACGGAGGTCCGCGGTAGCTTCAGCGAAGGCGGATGAGCACGATGGCACGAGGATACGATGACTTCTTG
>Ga0299914_10004008_pt1 | contig 10526 bp, 7 predicted proteins | sample RVTome_10_FD_201361 | JGI IMG/M metagenome (GOLD analysis project Ga0299914, IMG submission 201361) | Soil microbial communities from uranium-contaminated site in the Upper Colorado River Basin, Wyoming, United States - RVT153D57 (version 2) ... | reverse complement strand
CGTAGACGTTCCAGTCGAGCTGGCGAAGGTCGTCACCGAGGGTGTAGTCGCGGTAATCCGCGAACTCGACCGACTGGCCACGCTTGACGCTGCGCCGACCGCCCTTGAGACCGCCGCGGACCGGTGATCGCATGAGCAGCACCAGTCGCTCGAGCTGCCGCAGGAACGCCTCGTCGAAGACCGTCGTGTCCAGTTCGTTGGGCAGGAACGCGACGCGTGTTCCGGCCGCGGGACGCTGGGCCGGCGCGGGACCCGGTGCCTGGTCGGTCATCGCGGGGGTCGGTCTCGTGTCCGCGAGGTTACTCGACGGCCGGGGCCGCGACGTTGTCGAGGACCGAGCGGATGACCGCCTCGCTCGTGATGCCCTCGGCCTCACCCTCGAAGTTGAGGATGATCCGGTGCCGCAACGAGGGCAGCGCGACGGCCCGGACGTCATCGATCGACACGTTGAAGCGGCCGTCGAGCAGCGCATAGATCTTGCCCGCGGAGACGAGCGCCTGCGCCCCTCGGGGCGAGCCGCCGTAACGGACGTATTCGCGGACGAGCTCCGGCGCCCGGGGCTGATCCGGGTGGGTGGCGGCGAGTACGCTGACTGCGTAGGCGGTCACGTGCGGGGCGATCGGAACGGCCCGGGCGAGACGCTGCATCTCGACGATCTCGGCTGCACTGCAGACCTTGCTCGCGGTGACCGACTCGGCCCCCGTCGTCCGGTCCATGATCGTGACGAGGTCCTCCTCCGAGGGAAACGGAACCATGACCTTGAACAGGAACCGGTCGAGCTGCGCCTCCGGCAGCGGGTACGTTCCCTCCATCTCGAGTGGATTCTGCGTGGCGAGCACGAAGAACGGGGGATCGAGCGGGTAGCGCTGGCGGGCCACCGTGACCTGGTGCTCCTGCATCGCCTCGAGCAGGCTCGACTGGGTCTTGGGCGTCGCGCGGTTGATCTCGTCGGCGAGGACGAGGTTGGCGAAGACCGGTCCGGGCTGGAAGCGAAAGATCCGGCGGCCCTCTTCCTCGATCAGGATATTCGTGCCGGTGATGTCGGCCGGCATGAGGTCCGGCGTGAACTGGATGCGGTTGAAGGTGCAGTCGATCACGTCCGCGATCGTCCGCACGAGCATCGTCTTGCCCAGGCCGGGTACACCCTCGAGCAGGACGTGGCTGTTGGCGAGCAACCCGGTGACGGTCTGCCGGACCAGCTCGCGCTGGCCGACGATGACCCGGCCGACCTCGCGCTCGATGGCCTGGGCGCGTTCGGCGAATGCCTCCGGCGCCAGGTGTGGGGTGGAGTCGAGCGTGGTCGGCGAATCCATGGCTGCCTCCGGGTCCGTGCGGGTGCCGCGGCTCGATGTCACCGGGACGGATCGAGCGAGCTGAAGTAGTCGCGAACGTAGTCCTTCACCGAGGTCGGGACGTACGTACGTTCGAGCGAGGTCTGGGCGTAGGAGTCGAAGTCGCCGAAAACCTGCTGGTACGGAACGAATGCCCCGTTGTCCTGGCCCTGGCCCTGACCGCTGCCCTGCTGGGTCTGGCCGTCGCCGCCGGTACCCGCCACGTAGGACGGGTCGCCGGGCCGGCCGAGGCGATCGAAGGGGGCGAAGACGGACGACAGGTCATCGCCCAGCTCGTGTGCCCGGTTCGCGCCGTTCGGCAGGCCGGCCTGGCCACTGCCGCCGGTCCCCTGGCCCAGGCTGCGGGCACTCGAGCCACCGCCTCCGACGGCGCCCTGACCCTGGCCTTGACCTTGGCCCTGGCCTTGACCTTGCCCTTGGCCTTGACCTTGGCCCTGGCCTTGACCTTGCCCCTGACCCTGGCCTTGGCCCTGACCCTGGCCTTGACCCTGACCCTGGCCTTGCCCCTGACCCTGGCCTTGCCCCTGACCTTGACCCTGGCCTTGACCCTGCCCCTGCCCCTGCTGGCGCTGGCCTTGGCCTTGGCCCTGGCCCTGTTGGCCCTGCTGCCCGGCGTTGGCGAGGTCGCGTCGGGAGTCCTGGAGACCCGAAGCGGCCGTGGCCAGGTCGCGGTTCGTCGCGACCCGCTGCCCCGCACCTTCGAGCGCCTCGCCGAGCCGTCCGAGCGCCTGTTGCGCCCCTTCGGTGTCACCTTGTCCAAGACTCTGTGCCGCGTCGCGCAGGGCCGTTGCCGCCCCGCCGTCCGCCTGCGACGCGGTGGAACCGAGCTCGGCCAGCTGGCGTGCGAGCTCACGGCGCTCTTCATCGGTCATGCCGTCGAGCTCGTCGGCCAGCTCGTCGAGATCCTCGCGCGCCTCCTCTGGGTTGCCGTCGGGGTTTGCCTCGGGTCGCCCCGTCGCCGTCCGCGAGAGCGATCGACTGAGTGACGTAAGCGACGAGGCACGTTGTTCGTTCGCGGGATCGAGCTGTGCCCGAACGCGGCTCTCGGTTGCCGCGATCCGTGCCAGGTTGTCGTCGAGGTCGGATGGTCGGTCGCGCATCTGTCGCGCCAACTCGCGCAGCTCGTCGGCAAGACGCGATCGCGGATCGTCCGTGTCGCGGCCTTTCGACTCGAGCTCCCTGGCAATCTCCTCGATCCGCTCGGCCTGCCGATCCGCTTCCTCGCGGACCTGCTGGTTCGTCGCGATGACAGCGTCCTGTGGGTTCGGGAGCATCAGCACCGGCCCGAGGGCGAGGGCCGCGACCAGGGCAGCCGCAGCCGGCGTTCGCGACAGCCGCGGTCGGAAGAGGTTCGGGCGGACCACCCGTAGCGCGGCCAGCGCATCGCGCCGTTGTCGTCGCACGAACCGCTCGGCCTCGGCGAGGTCATCGACGGTGCCGTCGACGACGGACTCGACCGACTCTTCACCTGCCGGTGCGTCCGGAGCCGGCCGGGCAGCGTCAGGAAAGGCCACCGCGAGCTCGAGGGCGCTCGAGACACGATCGCCCAGGAGACCCTCGGCGTCGACCGCCAGAGCGGCCTCCCCGACCGTCGGGCGGGCGCGGATCACCGCCCAGAGCAGGCCGACCAGCGCCACGACGGGGATCGTGACGCCGAGCGTCGGACCGGCCTCGAGCGGAACGAATCGTGCGGTCGTCCACAGGATCAGCTCGGCGAGGACGACGATCGCGAGCGCGATCCAGGTCCGTCGCACGATCCGCCGGAGCCAGAGCCGCCGTCGATGGGGAGCCAGGCCGGACCGGATCGCCTGCAGTGCCGGGTCGAGCGGGCCGTCGATCACAGCGCGCGGGTCGACAGGCACCATCGGTGCCACCTCGACCGCGGAGCGTCGCAGTCCGAGTCGATCGCGAACGGACATCAGGAGGACCTCCTCGGGGAGCGCCGCGGCAGACCGGGACGCCAGCGCCGGGTGGGCGACACAAGTTGAACGGAGAGCGTAATCAGCACGACCGACAGCACGAGCCACGCCGCCACGCTCTTCGGCCAGAAGCCGTCCCGCGCGACGCCGAAGGGCTGGACGGCGACGGCGGGTCGCACGCGGACCCCGTCCTCCTCGACGGCCGGCTCCGACGCGGGTGCGTCGATGGTCCCGCCGAAGTCCGTGAAGACGACGACACCGCTGTTGCCGTTGAGCAGCTGCGAAACCCCGGAGCACCACAGGCTGTACGTCGTCTGCGTACCGCACACGATGTCCGCCTGCGCGATGAACGGGTTGAAGTAGGCGACCACCTCCGGCGGCCGGCCCTTGATCGGCCCGACGCCACCGCTCGGGACATCCGGTCCGATCCGTACGCCGGTCATCGCGCCCCAGAAGACGAGGATGAAGATCGACCCGAGGGTCATCGCCATGACCCCGAACGTGGTGATCACGGTGGCGGCCTGGGTGCGCTTGACGAGGGTCGAGCAGAACAGCCCGAACGCGCCAAGGCCAAATGCCGTGGCAACGAGCACGATGTAGCCGCGAATGACGTCGTCCGGGGCCACGCCGCCGAACACGAAGACCATCGCCGTCAGCGGGACGGACGCGCCGATGAGCAGGAAGACATATGTCAGCGCGCTGAGCAGCTTGCCGATGACGATCGCCAGGGACGAGATCGGCGTCGTGACGAGGAGGTCCAGCGTCTGCTTCTCGCGTTCGAGGCTGATGGCCCCGGCCGTGAACGCCGGTGCGAGCAGCACGACGAGCAGGGTGACGAGCATCATCAGGCCGGCGAACAGCTCCTGGCCGATTGACGCCGATGCGAAGGCCGCGGAGCCGCCGAGGCCGGTGTTGTACTGGCGCTCGAGGATCAGCTCGTACATCCAGGCGAAGCCGGCGAGCAGCAGCAGGTACAGCGTCAGGACGACGAACGCGCGCCGCCCGCGCATCCGCCCGCGCAGCTCCTTGACCCCGACCGCCGAGATGCCCCCGAAGAGCCGGCGCGCGGCGAGCATCGGGTGCGGCCGCCGGAACCCCCGGTTCCGGGCGATTGGTTGCGTCGGAACCGGTTCGGGCGTCGCTCCGTCGACGTGGATCGCTTCGTCGGTCATGCCGCGCTGGCCCCCTCGCGCTCCGCTGACGTGACCTGGAGGAAGAGCTCCTCGAGGTCGCTCGCGGCCCGGGCAAAGGTCACGATGCGGAGGCCGGCCGCGACCGACCGCGCCAGCAGCCGGGCCGACGCGGCATCGTCCCCACGGAACCCGAGTTCGATCGTGCCGTCCTCGAGGATCGTCGCGCTCGCGACGTCCGGGTCGGCGCCGAAGTGGTCGCGCGCGGCCTCGAGCTCCTCGCCCTCCGCGAGGACATGCACCCGCAGGACCGCGCCGAAGCGCAGTCGTCGTTCGATCTCGGCGACACGTCCCTGGGCGAGCATCCTGCCATGGTCGACGATCGCGACGCTGGTACAGAGCTCCTCGAGTTCGGGGAGGATGTGGCTGCTGATGAGGATCGTCTTGCCCAGCGCCCGCAGCTCGCGGAGGAGTTCACGGAGCTCGACTCGGGCCCGCGGATCGAGGCCCGAGGCGGGTTCGTCGAGCAGCAGCACCTGCGGGTCGTGCACGAGTGCATGGGCCAGGCACAGCCGTTGCTGCATCCCGCGCGACAACGCCTGGACGTAGGTATCGCGCTTGCCCCCGAGGTCGACGAGGTCGAGCAGGTCGCGGATCATCTGTCGACGCCTGGCCGCCGGGATGCCGTAGCAGCGCGCGAAGAAGTCGAGGTACTCCCAGACCTTCATGTCGTCGTAGACCCCGAACGCATCCGGCATGAACCCGAGGACGCGCCGCACGTCATCCGGGTTCCGTGTCACCGAGAATCCGGCGACCTCTGCCTCGCCGGCGCTCGGCTGCAGGAGGGTCGCCAGGATCCGCAGTGTCGTCGTCTTGCCCGCGCCGTTCGGCCCCACCAGCCCGAAGATTTCACCGGGCGCCACCGCGAGGTCGACGCCGGCCACGGCCACCGTCCGGTCGTAGCGCTTCACGAGGCCCTCGGCACGGATGATCGGCGTCATCGGACGGTCCCGTGCAGCTCGACGCCGATATTGAAGCCGGTCCCTTCGGAGCGCTCGTTGACGAAACGCAGCATGACCGTTCCCGACGCGGGGTCGACATAACGTGGCGCGTCGGCCAGCTCGTAGCGGAAGCCGCCCTGGACCGTCGGCAGGCGGCGCCATTGGCCCTCGCCGGTCACGTCGAGGACCTCGACCTCGGGCATCCCGTCGAAGTTGAAGTCCGGCTCGCAGTTCTCGACGGTCTCGTCGCACGGTGGCGGGATCTTGTCGAGCGGCTCGATCACCTCGACGTTCCCCATACGGCCCTCGCCACCGAAGCTGAAGTCGAGGAACAGGTGAGTGGCGTCGAAGGTTCCCTCGAACGCGATCGGTCGGTAGGCGATCACCGCGCTGCCGCGTCCCAGCGATGTCGACCACGGATCGGTCGAGAAGAAGGCAGCATCGGTCTCGACCAGGTTCGAGCGGAGGAGATCGCGGGTGAATACGGTGGAACCGCTGATCGCGAGGTCCGTGGTCAGGTAGTAGAGGACGTTTCCGGTCCGGCGCGGGACCTCCCCCTCGATCTCGACCTCCAGGACATCCTCGGTGCCCCAGGCAAGGATCACCGGGCCTTCGCTCGGGAGCCGGTTGGTCGTTCCGAACATCGGGTCGTAGGTGAGCTGTTCGACGATCGAGCGCCGGATGTACTGGCGCTGGACGTCGTCGCTCTGGCGGTTCGGGTCCCCGAAGGCGAACGGGCCGACCACCCTGTCCGAGATCGACTGCCCGAGGAAGGTCGTTTCGAGCGCTACGTCGACGGTCACCTGCTGGCCGGGGTCGAGGTCGGAGACGATCCGGGCCGTGGTGCCGAGGACGATCGCGGCCCGCTCGAGGGGCTGGTCCGAGGCATTGCGGATCGTGCCCTGGATCCGGCCGTTAACAAGCGCGAGGTCCGCCTCGATGAGCGGCACCGTCACCGCGGTCTCGGCGCGGATCGCGCGCAGCGAACCGAAACCTACGGCGAGATCGCGGACGCGGGCAGGATCGCCCTGGAGGACGTCGAGCGATGAGCCACCGGTGTCGCCGCCAAACCAGTCGCCGCTGATCGGGGCCGACAGCAGCGCCCCGCCGGGCACCTGGACCTGGTACGTCCCGCGCGACGGGGAGAAGACCCCCAGGTAGACCTGGGCGACGCCGTCCGTCGCGCCGGGGGCCCCGCGCACGATAGCGACCTCGTTCACGATGACGTTGCTTCCGCGCAGCGCCGCACCGAAAGCGTAGGCACCGACCGCGAAGACCAGGATCAGGATCGGCATCGTGACCCAGGCCCACTCGCGGCGGTCCAGCCGGCGAAGGACGAGGTAGTTGATCGGCCCGATGAGCAGGATGTAGGCGCCCAGCAGGGCCAGCAGGCCGTCGATCGGGGGCAGCGCCAGCGATGGCAGGTTCGACACCGCGCTGACCAGCTGGTTATCGTCGGTCAGGACGAACCCGCCCCCCGCCCGCGGCGGGAGGAGCGTGCGCCAGAGCTCGTTCGCGGCATCCGATTCGACGATCCATGGCGTGCCGGGATCGAACCCGAGGAGCGTCGCAGAGCCGCTGCCATACGGGCGCTCCGCCGCGACGACCCGGTCGCCCACGGTGATGAGGGCACGTCCGCCGATCAACTCGCCGGACAGCGCGGTCACGTCGGCCGCCTCCGCGGGCAGGTCGCCGAGCATGGCCGCGAGGGACTGCGGCGCCACGTCCGTGGTCGCGGTCGGTCGGTACGGCAGGATCGTGTCGGGAAAGCTCGAGAGGGTCGCCGGGCCGGCCGTTCCGCCGGCGATAACCAGTCGGCCGCCCCCGGCGATCCATCCGCGCAGGGCGTCGAGCTGCTCCGGTTCGAGGCGGTTCGAATCGACGTCCTGCCAGACCAGGCGGTCGATCGGGCCCCACCCCTCGACCCGTGGCGGAAGGTCCGCCGGCGACAGTTGCAGGATCGCCGGTGCCACCTGGTTCTGGTTGGCCGGCAGGTCCATGCCTCCGAGAATGCCCTGCGGGCGCTCGGCGATCACCGCCACCACGAGCTGGGTGGTGTCCCGGATGGTGTACGGCGCCTTGACCGTGGCCAGCCTCGTCGAACCGCTGATCAGCTGGATCTCGATGTCCCGCCCGAAGGCCGGCGGCTGCGCGTACAACATGAAAGACTTCTCGGAGGTCGTCGGCAGGTCGACGGCCGTGCCGAAGCGCGTCCGGCCCTGTGAACCGCCCGCGAGCCGGAGCTCGCCCGTGACCGACGGACCATCGTTGCGCAGTCGGACCTCGATCGCCATCCACGACCCCGGGCGGACGTTTCCGCCAAGGAGCACCCGGGCATCCATCGTGAGGTCGTCGCCGTCGGCCGCGGCCGCCGGGATGGCCGTTGGGCCAAGCCCGGCCAGCACGACGCCGAACACGACGAGGACCCGTGCCACGAGCGAGGGGGCTGATCGGGATCGGCGCACGAGGACTCCGCTGACAAGGACTGGCCGGCGTGGACGGAGCATGGACGTCTCAGGGGCCCCGAAAGTTGCGTGCCGAGCGTGGTCCGTAGCAGCGCGTCTGCTTCGGGTGTCGGCATCGCCGCGGTCGCTATCGTACGATGCAAACGTCCCGTCAAGCCCTCCGCCTCGTCGCACCTCGAGGACTCCGTGCCCCTGGTCCGCCCCTTTCGCGCGCTCCGCTACGATTCCGCCGCGGTCGGCGACCTCTCCGCCGTGGTCGCCCCGCCATATGACGTCATCGCGCCGGCCCAGCACGCGGCCCTTCTGGCACGTCATCCTGCGAACGTCGTCCGCCTCGACTTTCCGCGCGACGAAGCGGGCGATGAACCCGACGATCGGTATCGCCGCGCGGCTCGATCGCTCGCCGCCTGGCGCTCGGACGGCACGCTCCACAAGGATCCCCATCCGTCGATCTACCTCTACGCCCAGACCTATCGTGCCCCGGGCGACGAGACGGAACGAACGCAGAGCGGGTTCTTCGGTCGGCTCCGTCTCGAGCCGCTCGAGCCCGGTGGCGGTGTGCTGCCGCACGAGCGGACGCTGGCCGAACCACGGGAGGACCGCTACCGGCTACTGCGTGCCACGGGTGTCAACAGCAGCCCGGTCGTCGGCCTGTACGACGACCCGTCCGGCCGGTCCCGCCAGCTGATCGAGCGCCTGACCGCGGTGCAACCGGCGGTCGACATCGTCGACGAGGAGGGCACCCGCCACCGCGTCTGGCCCGCCCCGGCAGACGGGGTCGAGCCCGACCCGGCCGTCGCCGGGCTGCTCAGCGTGGCCGGCGCCGGACCGATCACGATCGCGGACGGGCACCATCGCTACGAGACGGCCCTGCGCTACCGGGACGAGCGGCGGATGACCCGCTCGTGCGAGGAGGATCCGGCATTCGACTACCTGCTCGCGTTGCTCATCGAGCGCCACGAGCCCTTGACGGTCCTACCGACACACCGACTGCTCCGTTCTGCTGCGGGCGACGCGACGCCGGGGGACCTGCTCGAGGCCGTCGCCGAACTGTTCGACGTCGAGCGCGGCGTCGCGCCGGACCGTCTCGTCGCCGAGTTCGGTTCACCTGGGTCGGGCGGGCGAGGTCGGTTCGGGTTGTGGACGCGGACGCCCAGTGGCGGGCGCGACGGCGCGATCCTGACCGCTCGCCGATCGGCGCTCAGGGCCCACCTGCCGACGGGCGGCGATGCCCTGCGCGCGCTCGACGTGACCCTCCTCGGGATCGCGCTCGAACGGATCGTCGGCCTGGACGCCGCGGCCGTGGCGGGCGGGGCCATCGGCTACACCAAGTCGCCCAGCGACGCCCTCCGCGCGGTTGACGACGGGACCGAGTTCGACGCCGCCTTCCTGCTCGAGGGCACACCCGTGGCGGACATCGTGGCCGTCGCGCGCGATGGCGACGTGATGCCCCAGAAGTCGACCTACTTCTACCCCAAGGCCCTGACCGGCCTCGTGATCAATCCGCACGAATGGTGAATCGCATGCCTGACGGGACGCCCGATCAGATCCTCGCCCGGGCCCAGGTGCCGCCGTCCAATGGGCGGCCGGTCCGCAAGGACGAGATCGAGCTGCACGACCGCGGCCTGTACATCGAGTCGTGGCTGCCGGAGAGGCGCTCGCGGCGCAAGCCGCTCCTGTTGGTCCATGGTGAGCTCGGCGGGTCGTGGGTCTGGGAACGCTACCTCGGGTACTTCGCGGGTCGCGGCTGGGAGGGCCACGCGCTCAACCTGCGGAACCACCACTGGTCGCTCACCGCCGACCCGGCGGAGCTGTCGTTCGAGACCTACACCGAGGACGTGGTGGCGGCACTCGACCGGCTCGGGCCGACCACGGTCGCGGTCGGCCACGGCATGGGTGGCCTCCTCGCGCTCAAGGCCGCCGAACGCATGGCGATCTCCGCGCTCATCCTGATCAGCCCGCAGCTGCCCCGGGAGCTGCGCGCCCCCGCCCGGCCACACGAGCTGCGCGAGATCCCGGAGGTCTTCGGGCGCTCACTCGTCGGCTGGGAGACACTGCCAGAGCGGCTCCAGCGCGATGACCGCGACCTGACGATCGAGGACGTGTTGCGTATCCAGCACCTGATGGGCCAGAAGCCGCATGAGTCGGGGGCTGCGCGACGCCAGGTCCTGGCCGGCGTCGCGATCGACCGGCGTTCCTTCGAGTCGATCCCGCGGCTGGTCATCGGAGGCGGCCTCGACCGGACCGTGGCGCTCGACGACGCGGAACGTCTGGCGGAGTGGCTCGGAGCCGACTTCGAGCCGTTCGGGGCGCACTCGCACTACGGTCTCGTCATCGGCGAGCAGAGCTTCCAGCAGGTCGCCGAGGCGATCCGCGGGTTCCTCGAGACGCATCGCCTGTAGCGGGCCGCTGGCCGCCGCCTCGTAGGCCGCTGCCCCGTGGGCCGTTGCCTGCGCGGCGTCCGCGGATCGTCCCGGGGTTTCCCGCCAGTTCCGGGTGCTCCCCGCCATCCCCGCCACTCCCGATGGTCCCCAACAGCTCGCCTCTTGCCCCGTATTCCCCGTACGACTCGTAACGGCCCTGCGGCGTCAGTTGCTTGCCGCTGATGCACACCAGGACTCGTACCACCGTTCACCGCGGTGTCCTCGCCGGAGTGAGG
>Ga0299914_10004007_pt1 | contig 10528 bp, 8 predicted proteins | sample RVTome_10_FD_201361 | JGI IMG/M metagenome (GOLD analysis project Ga0299914, IMG submission 201361) | Soil microbial communities from uranium-contaminated site in the Upper Colorado River Basin, Wyoming, United States - RVT153D57 (version 2) ... | reverse complement strand
AGGGGACGAAGGTCTCCGGATGCTCGGCATTGATGCGGCATTCGATCGCATGACCCGCGAGCACGATTTCGTCCTGCGTGAAGGCGAGCGGCCCGTCCGCCGCGACACGGATCTGCTCGCGCACCAGGTCGACGCCGCTGATCATCTCGGTCACCGGATGCTCCACCTGCAACCGCGTGTTCATCTCGATGAAATAGAAATGGCCATTCTCGTACAGAAACTCAACGGTCCCGGCGCTGCGGTACTGCAGTTTGGCAAGCGCGTCGCACACCACGCCGCCGATCCGCCCGCGCGCTTCCGCGTTCAGCGCGGGCGAGGGCGCCTCCTCGAGCACCTTCTGGTGGCGGCGCTGCAGCGAGCAGTCGCGCTCGCCGAAATGCAGCACCCGGCCCTTGCCGTCGCCGAGCACCTGGATTTCGATGTGCCGCGGCCGCTCGAGCAGCTTCTCGAGGTAGACCGTGTCGTCGCCGAAGGCGGCGCGCGCTTCCGCCCGGCAGGTGGAGAACGCCTGCGGCAGCTCGTCGGCGGTTCGGCCGATCTTCATGCCGCGGCCGCCGCCGCCCGCCGCCGCCTTGATCAGGACGGGAAAGCCGATCTCCTTCGCCACGGCGATCGCGTCGGCGGCGTCGCCGACCGCCCCGGCGGAGCCCGGCACGACCGGCAGGCCGATCTCCGTCGCCGCTTCCTTGGCGCGCACCTTGTCGCCCATCAGGCGGATATGCTCGGGGCTGGGCCCGATGAAGACCAGGCCGTGCTCTTCGACCATGCTGGCGAAGGTTGCGTTCTCCGACAGGAATCCGATGCCGGGGTGGACCGCGTCGGCGCCCGTTATCATTGCCGCCGACAGGATCGACGGGATGTTGAGATAGCTGTCCTTCGATGGCGGCGGCCCGATGCAGACCGTTTCGTCGGCGAGCCGGACGTGCATCGCCTGCGCATCCGCCGTCGAATGCACGGCGACGGTGCGTATTCCCATTTCGCGGCAGGCGCGGTGGATTCTGAGCGCGATCTCGCCGCGGTTGGCGATCAGAACCTTTTCGAACAAGGGGCTATCCGATCACGACCAGGATGTCGCCGTATTCCGTCGGCTGGGCGTCGTCGACGAGGATCTTCTTCACCGTGCCGGCCTTCGGCGCGGGAATCTGGTTCATCACTTTCATCGCTTCTATGATGAGCAGCGTCTGCCCTTGCGAGACCCGGTCGCCGACCTTGACGAAAGGCGCGGCGTTCGGCTCCGGCGAGAGATAGACGGTCCCGACCATGGGCGAGCGGACCGCGCCGGCCTCGTCCGCCGGGTCTGCGCCGTTCGCTGCCGCCGCAGGCGCGGCTGCTGCGGTCGCCGGGGTCGGCGCGGCGATCGTGGCGACGGTGGCGCGCGACACGCGCACGGACCGGTTGCCCTCGCTGAGCTCGATCTCGGTCAGGTTGGTTTCGCTGAGCAGCTCGCTCAGCTCGCGGATCAACGCCTTATCGACCTGCAGTTTCGGCATCGCCGTCCTTTTGCATCGCCGTCCTTTTGCATCGCAGGGCCTCGCCCGGCGGTTTGGCCCGGTATATCAGTCGCCTGCCAACAATCTCTTAATGGCGCTCAGCGCCAGCTCGTAGCCGCTCGCGCCGAAGCCGCAGATGATGCCGCTCGCCGCGGGCGAGATATACGACCGGTGACGGAATTCCTCGCGCGCGTAGATGTTGGACAGGTGCAGCTCGATGATCGGCTTGCCGAACATCGACAGCGCGTCGAGCAGCGCGACCGAGGTGTGCGTGAACGCGCCGGCATTGATGACGATCGCAGCCGCTGACTGCCGCGCTTCCTGAATCCAGGTGACCAACTCGCCTTCGTTGTTCGACTGCCGGAATTCCACGGCGAGCCCGAGCTCTCCTGCGCGTTTCTGGCAACCGGCCTCGATATCTGCGAGAGTGGCGCTGCCATAGATTTCCGGTTCGCGGACCCCCAACATATTCAGGTTGGGGCCGTTCAGGACCAGGACCTTTTGTTGCTCTGCCACGCGGGATTGCTCATCGATGCTGCGCCGTCGACCGGCTATATGTGCACGCAGATTCGGGAAAATGGCAAGCGTTGCCGTCCCAGGGGCGGGCCTGCGCCCGGCGGCTTCCGCCACCGGAAGGGCGTGACCCGTGCCGAAGACGGCCGGCTACGGGACATGGGAGTCGCCGATCACGGCGGACCTGATTGGCGCCGCGAGCGTCGGTCTCGGCCAGATCGTGCTCGACGGACCCGACATCTATTGGAGCGTGCTGCGGCCTTCGGAGGGCGGGCGAACCGCAATCGAGCGGTACGATGCGTCCGGAGCTGTGAGCGATGTGCTGCCGGCGCCCTACAGCGCCCGCAGCCGGGTCCACGAATATGGCGGCGGCGCTTTCGCGGTACATCGAGGGACCGTCTGGTTCTGCCATGACGCCGACCAGCGCATCTACCGCCAACCGCCGGACGGTCCGCCGGCCGCCGTCACGGCGGAAGGGCGGTGGCGCTTCGCCGATCTGACCGTCGATTCCGGGCGCGGGCGCCTCGTCGCGGTCTGCGAAGATCATGCCCGGGGCAGCAAGGAGCCGGTGAACCGCCTGGTCTCGATTTCGGCGGACGGGTCTGTCGAGACGCTGGCCGAGGGCGCGGATTTCTACGCCGCGCCGCGCCTGTCGCCGGACGGGCGGCAGCTCGCCTGGCTGTCCTGGAGCCATCCGAACATGCCGTGGGACGGCTGCAGCCTGACGCTGGCGGCGCTCGATACCGACGGCAGGGTGGCGACGGCGGCGGTCGTGGCCGGCGGGCCGGCGGAGGCGCTGTTCCAGCCGGAATGGTCGCCCGGCGGCGCGCTGTTCTTCGTGTCCGACCGCTCCGGCTGGTGGAACCTCTACCGGCTGGCCGGCGGAAAGGCCGAGCCGGTATGTCCGCTGCCGCTCGAGCTCGGCCTGCCGCAATGGCTTTTCAATATGCGCACCTATGGATTTATCGATCCAACGCGCATCCTGGCCGTGGGACAGGTCGACGGCATCGCCAAGCTGATGGAGATCGACGTCGCCGCCGGCGCCGTGGAAACGGTGGTCGCTCCCTTCGTCGAGATGCAGGGGCTGGTTGCCGGCGGCGGCCGCGCCGTCTTCGTCGGCTGCGGGCTGCGCGATACGCCGGTCGTCGCCGAGGTCGACGCGGCGACGCGGGCGGTCCGGACGCTGCGGCGCTCGTCGGAGTGGAAGGTCGACCCGGCCTATGTTTCCGTGCCGCAGCCGGTGAGCTACGAGAGCGCCGGCGGCCGGGTCGCGCATGCCTTCTACTATGCGCCGCAGAACGGCGATTTCGCGCCGCCCGCGGGCGAGCTGCCGCCGCTGATCGTCAAGAGCCATGGCGGGCCGACCGGGCAGTCCGGCTGCGGCCTCAGCCTCAAGACGCAGTTCTGGACCAGCCGCGGTTTCGCGGTCCTCGACGTCAACTACGGCGGCAGCACCGGCTACGGCCGCGACTACCGTCGTCTTCTCATCGGGCAGTGGGGCGTCGTCGACCTGGAGGATTGCGCCGCCGGCGCCCGCTGGCTCGCCCGGCAGGGACTGGCCGACCCGAAGCGCCTCGCGATCACCGGCGGCAGCGCGGGCGGCTACACGACATTATGTGCGCTTACGTTTTCCGACGTCTTTTCGGCGGGCGCGAGCCATTACGGCATCGGCGACCTCGAGGCGCTGGTCCGCGATACCCACAAGTTCGAATCGCGCTACCTGGACAGCTTGGTCGGGCCGTGGCCGGCGGCAAGCGACACCTACCGCGCGCGCTCGCCGATCCACCATGCCGACGGTCTCGACTGCCCGGTCATCTTTTTCCAGGGCACGGAAGACAAGGTCGTGCCGCCGAACCAGGCGGAAGCCATGGTGGCGGCGCTGCGCGACAAGGGGATTCCCGTCGCCTATATTCTGTTCGCCGGGGAAGGCCACGGCTTCCGCCAGGCCGGCAACATCAAGCGCGCCCTGGAAGCCGAGCTCTGGTTCTACGGCCGCATATTCGGCTTTTCCCCGGCCGGCGACCTGGAAGCGGTCGATATCGAAAACCTGGAGAACGCGAAAGATGCGCATCGTTGACGTCAGGGAGACGACGATTTCCACGGGCGAGAAGCGCTCGAACGCCGTGATGGATTTCAGCGACATGACGACCGGCCTTGTCGCGATCGTCACCGACGTGGTGCGCGGCGGCCGCCCTGTCGTCGGCTACGGCTTCAGCGGCACCGGCCGCTACAGCCAGAACGCCATCTGTCGCGACCGGCTTGTCCCGCGGCTGCTCGCCGCCAAGCCGGACTCGCTGCTCAACGACGCGGGCGACAACTTCGACCCGTTCCGCGTCTGGAGCTGCATGATGCAGAAGGAGAAGCCGGGCGGGCACGGCGACCGCGCCGTCGCGGTGGCGACCCTCGACATGGCGGTATGGGACGCCGCGGCCAAGATCGCCGGCGAGCCACTCTATTCCTTTCTTGCCAAGCGCTACGGCACCGGCGCGCTGCCCGACCGGGTCCCGGTCTATGTCGGCGGCGGCTATTACGCGCCGGGCCGCGGACTCGCGGAGCTGCAGGACGAGATCCGCGGTCATCTCGACGACGGCTTCACCATCGTCAAGATGAAGATCGGCGGCGCGCCGCTGGCCGACGACCTGCGCCGCGTCGAGGCGGTGCTCGAAATCATTCCGGCCGACCGGCTGGCCGTCGACGCGAACGGCCGTTTCGATCTCGCTGAGGCGCTGGCCTATGCCGAGGCGCTGGCGCCCTACCGGCTGCGCTGGTTCGAGGAGCCGGGCTATCCGCTCGACTTCGACCTGCAGGCGGAGGTGGGGCGGCGTTACGACGGGCCGCTGGCGACCGGCGAGAACCTGATGTCGACCTGGGACGCCCGCAACCTGCTGCGCTACGGCGGCATGCGCCCGGCGAAGGACTATTTGCAGTTCGACTGCGCGCTGAGCTACGGCATCTGCGAGTACATCCGCACCATCGCCATGGTCGAGGAAGCGGGCTGGTCGCGCCGTCGCGTCTATCCGCATGGCGGGCACCTGCTGTCGCTGCAGATCACGGCAGGCCTCGGCCTCGGCGGGACGGAGGCCTATCCGAAGACGCATCAGCCGGTCGGCGGCTTCACCGACGGGCTCCACATCGCCGACGGCTATGTCGGCCTGCCGGATCTGCCGGGCATGGGGTTCGAGGGAAAGGCCAACTTCTATCGTGCCGTTAAGGCGTTAGGCGCGGAAGGGTAGGCGGCTCAGCCGGGGCGGCGCGCCTCGGCGATCAGCGTCTTCATCTGGTCCTTGTCGATGGCGCCGGCGACCAGCTTGCCGCCGATCACGAAGCCGGGCGTGCCGTTGATGCCGAGCTGCTGGGCGAGCAACAGCGTCTCCCGCAGGTATTTTTCGATCGCCGGGTCGGCCATGTCGCGTTTCAGCCGCGCCACGTCGACGCCCGCCTTCGCCGCGAGCTGGAAAATCCGTTCCTCGGTCAGCGGACCGCGATTGGCCATGACCGCGACATGGAACTCGAGGTATTTCTTCTGGCGGTCCGCGGCCATCGCGGCGCGGGCGGCGATCTCCGAGGCCGGCCCGAGGATCGGCAGCTCCTTCCAGGCGATGCGGACGCGCGGATCCTCTTTTTGCACCTCCAGCATGTGCTGGAGCGTGCGCTTGCAGTAGCCGCACTGGTAGTCGAAGAACTCGACGATCGTCACGTCGCCCTTCGGATCGCCGGTCACCGGCGTCATCGGGTGGCTGTAGAGATCGTCCTTGCGCGCGGTCAGGGCGTCGGCCGAAGCCTTCTCCCGGGCGTCGCGCTGCTCCTTCTCGTATTTCTCGAGCGACTGGATGATGACTTCCGGATGCTCGAGCAGGTAGCTGCGGATCGCCTCATCGAGCGCCCGCTTGTCCGGCGTATCGGCGGCGGCCGCGGCGGCGCTGGACAGGGCGAGAATCGACAGGATCAGAAGAAAGCGGCGCAAGGGTATGTACTCTTTAGGTTTTGCAGGAATCCATCCGGCCAACTATCTCGCACCGCGTCGCCGTCCGCAAGCGTGCGCCGCGCCGGCTGCGCCGCTCTCACGGGATGGTGACCGGCCAGGAGCGGCCTAGTCGTTCTCCTTCTTCAGACGCTTTGCCTCGATGTCGATGTCCTGCGACCGCAGCCACTCGGGCGAGCCCTGGGGCAGTACTTTCATCGCCCGCTGCGCCAGCCGGCCGGCGCTCCGGTAGTCGCCCTTCAATATGGCTTCCTCGGCCAGCGCATGCGACACGAGGCCGTGCTTCTCCATCCGGCCCAAGGCGATCGCGAGCTGGCGCCAGGCGTGCGGCACCTGCGGCTCGTAGCGGATCGCCTCCTTGAGGTTCACGACCGCTTCCTGCAGCATCGCCCGCTCGTTGATCTCGATCTGGGTCTGCGCGAGGCTCATTCGGATCAGGGCGGCCCAGGGAATGATGTCCACCGCGGCTTTATAGGACGCCATCGCGTCGCGCGCCCGTCCCGCGTCGCGCAGGATGTCGCCGCGCAGCTCGTGCAGGAACGGATCTTTCGGCGATTGCGCAATCAGCGGATCGAGCACGGCGACCGCCTTCTCCGTCTCGTTCTGCTTCATGTAGGCGATCGAGCGTGCGTATTTCGCCTCCATGCTGGGATCGTCCTCATTGTAGCGGCGCATGGTGTCGGCCGGCGCATTCAGGAATCCGTTCAGCTTGCCGTGCATGCGGGCGTGCGCCGCGATCAGGTCCGGCGGCGTCGGCACGTTCGAGTAGTGCGAGTGCGCGACATGGTTCTCGACGAACTGGATGCGGTCGTCGGTCAGCGGATGCGAGCGCAGGTAGGGATCGCGCTCCGAGCCGTACTGCGCCTCCTCCGACTGCAGCTTCTTCATGAAGTCGAGCAGGCCGCGGGCCGACTGATGGCTGCCATCCAGGAACTTCACGCCCGCCTGATCGGCCGCCTGCTCCATGCCGCGGGTGTAGCTCAGCAGGCTGCGCTGGCCGATCTCAGAGCCGCCGAGAATCGCCGCGCCGATACCCTCGGGCCGGCCGGCCGCCGCGGCGGCTGCGCCGCCGAGCACCGAGGCGATGATGGCCTGTGTCGTGGCCGCCCGCATCCCGTCCTTGATGCGCGACAGATGGCCGCCGACGATGTGGCCGGTTTCGTGGGCCAGCACCCCGATCACCTGGGCCGGATCTGCGGCCTCCTGCAGCAAGCCCGTATGCACGAATATTTTCATGCCGCCGGCGACGAAGGCGTTGAGCCGCTGGTCCTTCACCAGGTAGATCTGCACTGACGAAATGTCGATCCCGGCCGCCTGCAGCACTGGCGCTATATAGACACGGATGGTATTTTCGATCTCCGTGTCGCGGATGAGGGGGATGCCTTGGGCCGAGGCGCGTCCGGGCAGCAGCGAGAAGGCGACCGTCAGGGCAGCTGCAAAAAACAGTACGAACAGACGGTTTGCGCGCAATAGCGGACCTGACGCACGGAAATCGGACAACGGGCCAATCCTTCGAATGATACGACAGTTATGTAGTACCGGAATGTGGTCCAATAAAGGCTCCCTGACCATGGCGGTTGTCGTGGCATCGGGGATGATCGCGCTATCCGGCTGCGGCAACGGCAAGTTTTCCGAGAGAATGGGCAGGCTATTGCCCGACGCCACGCCCTATATCTATGGGGCGGTGGTGGCGGACGAGCCCGGTGCCGTCGCTGCTGCCCAAGAGATCCTGGCGCGCGGCGGAACCGCCGCGGATGCCGCGGTCAGCCTGTATTTCACCCTCGCCGTCACCATGCCGTCCGTCGCATCGCTCGGCGGCGGCGGCACTTGCCTGGTGCACGACCCCAAGCGCAAGCGGACGGAAATGCTCGATTTCATCGCCCCGGCGCCGGCGAGCGGCCTGGCGCAGGGCGACCGGCCCTCGGCCGTGCCCGGCAACGTCCGTGGCATGGCAGTGTTGCACAGCCGCTATGGCCGGTTGCGCTGGGTCGATCTGCTGGCGAAGGCGGAAGGCCTGGCACGCGGCGGCGTCCTGCTCCCGCCCCAGACGGAGCAGGATCTGGCGCGCGCTGCCGGCCCGCTGTTTGCCGATGCGCAGGCGAAGGCGGTCTTCGCCGCGCAAAGCGGCGCGCCGCTGGCGGCGGGCGACACGCTGCGCCAGGTCGAATTGGGTGCGACACTCGCACAGATCCGGGCGCGCGGCGCCGGCGCCTTCTATACCGGTCCGATGGCCGACCGGGTCGTGGCGGGCGCGGTCCGGGCTGGCGGCACCCTCACCAAGGATGACCTGCGCGCCTTCGTTCCGCAGTGGCGCGCCGCGCCGGCTGTCGCTTTCGACGACGGCCGCCTGCACGTCGCGGCGGCGCCGGCGCTCGCCGGGCTGTCGGCGGCGCAGATGTGGCAGATGCTGGTGACGGACGGCCGCTACGTCGGCGCGCCCGCAGAGGAGCGCATGCATCTGCTCGCCGAAGTGACCCGCCGGGCCCTGTACGAGCGGCGCGAATGGCTCGGGCTCAATGGCAACGCGGATGCCGAGACGGGGCGCATCCTGTCGTCCGAGCGGGCGCGCAGCCTGATGTCGAACTACGACCCCGAAGCCGTCACGCCGGCGAGCGCCTTTGGAGGCTCGCCTGCGGAACTGCAGGAGAACCCATCGGGGACCGGGTTCGTCGTCGTCGATGGCACCGGCCTCGCGGTCGCCTGCACCGTGACGCTTTACAATCCGTTCGGCACCGGCCGGCTGGTGCCGGGGATCGGCGCCTTCCTGGCGCAGGCGCCGGGAGTGGGATCGCGCAATCCTTATTCCCTCGGGCCCGTGATCGTCACGGACGCGGACAACATGGTCTTTCGCTTTGCCGCGGCGGGGGCGGGCGGGGCTGCCGTGCCGCCGGCCATCGTCAACGTGGCGGCGCGCACGCTGCTGGACGGCGAGCCGCTGTCCGACGCCATGAAGGGGGGCCGTATCTTCGCCAGTCCGGCGCACACCAGCGTTGTCGTCGAAACCGCGGAGTCCGAGCCTCGGGTCGAGACCCTCGTCCGCCGCGGCCACGACGTGCGCCGTCTCGACGGGCTCGGCCGGCTCAACGTGATCTACTGTGCATCGGGGCTGCCGGTCGATTCCCTACGCTACGCGAAGTGCAGCCCCGAGACGGACAACCGGGGCGACGGATTCGGCATGACGTTCCTGCTGCAGCGGGAATGAGCCCTTGGCGCTGAAGACATCCTCGCGGTCCCAGGTTCCCCCGTTCATGGTGATGGATGTGCTGCGGGCGGCCAACGAGCGGGCCGCCGCGCGCAAGGCGGTCTATCACCTCGAGGTCGGGCAGCCCGGCACCGCGGCGCCGGCCGGCGTGCTGCAGGCGGCGCAGGACGCGCTGGCGGCGAACCGGCTGGGCTATACCGAGGCGCTCGGCATTCCGGAGCTGCGCCAGGCCATCGCGCAGCACTATCGGGACTATTACGGCGCCGCGGTCGACCCCGGCCGCGTCGTCGTGACCACCGGGTCGTCGGGCGGTTTCGTGCTCGCCTTCCTCGCCGCGTTCGACGCCGGCGACCGGGTGGCGCTGGCGTCGCCCGGATACCCCTGCTACCGCAACATTCTTTCGGCGTTCGGCATCGAGCCGGTCTGCCTTCCCGCGGAGGCGGCGGACCGCTTCCAGCCCACCCCGGCGCTGCTCGACCGGGCCCGGATGGACGGTCCGCTCGACGGCCTGATCGTGGCGTCGCCGTCCAATCCCGCCGGAACGATGCTGCAGCGCGCCGAGCTACAGGATCTTGCCGACTATTGCACGATGCATGGCATCCGCCTGATCTCGGACGAGATCTACCACGGCATCACCTACGACCGGCAGGCCGACACGGCGCTCGACTTCAGCGACTCCGCGATCGTGGTCAACAGCTTCTCGAAGTATTTCTCGATGACGGGCTGGCGCGTCGGGTGGCTGGTGGTGCCGGAAGACCTGACGCGCGCGATCGAATGCCTGAGCCAGAATCTCTTCATATCGGCGCCCACCTTGTCGCAGATCGCCGCGGTGGCCGCCTTCGGCTGCCGCGCGGAGAACGACCTCCGCGTGCGCGGCTATCGCGCCAGCCGGGACCTGCTGCTGCGCGCGCTGCCGGAGGCAGGATTCGACAAGCTCGCCCCCGCCGACGGCGCTTTCTACATTTACGCGGACGTCGGCACCGTCACCAACGATAGCGATGCCTTGTGCCGGAAGATCCTGGCCGAAACCGGGGTCGCCCTGACGCCGGGGCTCGATTTCGATCCCGAGCGCGGACATCGTTTCGTCAGGTTCTCCTATGCGGAGACGCCGGCGACAGTGAAGCATGCCGCGGCGCTGCTGGTCGGCCGGCGGCGCTAGATCGATTTGCGAATCAGGCCGCCTTCTCGACGCGAACCTGCGCGACCTCGAAGTCCGTCGCGTCGAACGCCGCTTCCGACCCCGCCAGATAGAAGTTCCACATGCGCCTGAACCGAGCGTCGTAGCGGCGCGGGTCTAGCGACGGGTAGTTTTCATTGAAGCGCCGCCGCCAGTGCCGGAGC
>Ga0299914_10004006_pt1 | contig 10528 bp, 12 predicted proteins | sample RVTome_10_FD_201361 | JGI IMG/M metagenome (GOLD analysis project Ga0299914, IMG submission 201361) | Soil microbial communities from uranium-contaminated site in the Upper Colorado River Basin, Wyoming, United States - RVT153D57 (version 2) ... | reverse complement strand
GCGCTCCGCGCGTCCGTCGGGCCGTCTGCCGGAGTGCCGTCACCACGGGCGCCCCGGCCGGCGCACCCAATCCGGCATGCTATCGTAGATTTCGCGCATGGGTCAGCGACGACTTTTCTACGGCTGGGTCGTGGTGGGCGCCTCCGCGCTCATCGTCTGCGTCGGCATGGGCGCCCTCTTCTCGCTGGGCGTGTTCCTCAAGCCGATGGCCGACACCATGGGCTGGAGTCGCGGCGCCATCTCCTCGGTCGCGCTCCTGAACTGGATGGCGATGGGGCTGGGCTCGTTCGTGTGGGGCGCGCTGTCCGACCGCATCGGCACCCGGGGCGTGGCCGTGGCCGGCGGCCTGCTGCTGGGCCTGGGTCTCGTGCTGTCGAGCCAGGTGCAGGCGCTGTGGCAGCTCTACGTGACGTTCGGCTTCATGGTCGGCTTCGCCGTCGGCGCGTTCTACGCGCCGCTCACCTCCACCGCGACCAAGTGGTTCACGGCCCGTCGGGGGCTGGCCGTGGCGCTGGTGTCCTCGGGCATCGGCGTCGGCATCCTCGCCGTGGCCCCGCTGGCGCGCGCGCTCACGAGCGCCTGGGACTGGCGCGTCGCCCTGCTCGTCATCGGCGATCTGGCCTGGCTGCTCATCGTTCCGGTGGCCCTGGTGATCCGCGAGCAGCCGGGCGACGTCGGCGCCGGGGCCATGGGCGGCGCCGCGGGCGCCGGCCGCCAGTACTCCACACGCGAGGTCCTCGGCACGCCGCAGTTCTGGGCCATCGCGCTCACGCACTTCGCCTGCTGTGCCGCCCACTCGGGCCCGATCTTCCACATGGTGACGCACGCCACCGATCAGGGCATCGGCAGCATGGCGGCGGCGACCGCGCTCGGCGTGTCCGGACTGGCGTCGATCGCCGGCCGCATCGGCGGCGGCCTGATCGCCGACCGGGTCGGCGTCAAGCCGACCCTGGTGGTCGGCCTCGCGCTGCAGGCGGCGATGATCGTGCTGTACCTGTTCGTGCGCGACGTCGCACCGTTCTACGGCCTGGCGATCGTCTTCGGGGTGGCGTACGGCGGCGTGATGCCGCTGTACGCGCTGGTCACCCGCGAGTACTTCGGCGAGAAGGTCATGGGCGCCGCCTACGGCGGGGTGTTCCTGATCTCCACGCTCGGCATGGGCATCGGCTCCTTCGCGGGCGGCTGGCTGTACGACCGCCTCGGCTCCTACGCCTGGCTGTACGGCGGCTCCTTCGTCATCGGCATCCTGGCCATCGCGCTGGCGCTGACCTTCCGTCCCCCCCGCCCGGCGGCGGCGCTGCGTCCCGTCGCCGCCGCCCGGTGACGCAGGGCGTCGCCTGTGGGCGGCCTTCGGCGTTGACACACGTCGCGGGGGGTGGTATCACTTCGTCACTTTTCTCGGACGTTTAGCCGTCACTCCCCGCAGGACGATCAAGGAGGAACCGCATGGACGCGAACCCCGTGAATCGCCGGCAGTTCATCAAGGTGTCCGGTGCCGCAGCCGCGCTCGCGGCGAGCGGGATCGAGGGCATCCTGGCCGCCCGCCAGGCGCCGGCGTCGGCGCAGGGCACCAAGCTCCACGTCGTCCGCTGGAACGACTTCATCCCCGAGGCGGACAAGTGGCTGAAGGAGACGGGGGCGCCGGCCGCGTCCAAGGCCCTGGGGGCCGAGGTCCAGATCGAGACGATCAACGCCAACGACGTGCAGCCGCGCATCACGGCCGCCATCCAGTCGGGGGCCGGGGCGGACATCTTCTTCATGATGTACAACTGGCCGCAGCTCTACCAGAGCGCGCTCGTGGACGTGAGCGACGTGGCCGGCCGGATCGGCAAGGAACAGGGCGGCTTCTACGGCGTGTTCGAGCCGTCGTTCCGCGTGGGCGGCAAGTGGCTCGGGATGCCGCACTCCATCGTCGGCAACGCCATCGCCTACCGGAAGTCCTGGTTCAAGGAGGTGGGCGTCGACGGCTTCCCGAAGACCTGGGACCAGCTGCGGAAGGCGACGGCCGCCCTCAAGAAAAAGGGCCGGCCGTTCGGGCAGACCCTCGGCCACACCTTCGGCGACGCGCCCACCTGGGCCTACCCGCTGATGTGGTCGTTCGGCGGTGCCGAGACGGACAAGAGCGGCAAGAAGGTCGTCATCAACTCCAAGGAGACCGTCGAATCCGTGAAGTACATGACGGCGCTCTGGAAGGAGGGCTGCGACGAGGGCGGCCTGGCCTGGGACGACACGAACAACAACCGGGCCTTCCACGCCGGCGAGATCTGCGGCGCCCTCAACGGCGCGTCGATCTACATCGTGGCCAAGCGGCAGCAGGACAAGATCAAGGACGACAAGGGCGAGCCGATGTGGCGGGACATCGACCACGCGCTCTACCCGCTGGGCGGCGCCAAGGGCCAGTTCCCGCTCTACTTCTCCAACGGCCACGGCGTCATGAAGTACTCGAAGAACCAGAAGCTCGCCAAGGACTTCCTGACCTGGCTGCACAAGAAGGAGAACTTCGAGCCCTGGTTCAAGGTCTGCGAGGGCTACAGCGTGGCCGCCACCACCGAGTGGGAGAAGCACCCCATGTGGGGCCAGATCGACAAGCCCCTGCAAATGTTCCGCACGGCGGCCCGGAGCACGCAGATCTTCGGCCACGCCGGCCCGTCGTCGGCGAAGGCGACGGAGGCCTTCTCCAAGTACATCGTCGTCGACATGTACGCCAAGGCCGTGCAGGGCATGAAGGCCGAGGACGCCGTGAAGTGGGCGGAGGCAGAGCTCAAGAAGATCTACGAGGCGTAGGTCGTCCACGGGTGACCGCGTGAGGAGGCCGATCGCGGGGGGATCGGGGGACGCCGCCGGCACGGTGGCGCTTCCCCATCCCCGGACGGGCCGCCGTCCGCGCCGGGGGGCGCTCGAGAACGAGCGGCTGCTGGCGGCCGTGCTCCTGGCGCCGGCGGTGCTCCTCCTCGGTCTGTTCATCGCCTACCCGTTCGTCATGGGCGTGTGGCTGTCGCTGTCCAGCACCAGCGTGGGCAACGTGGGCCAGTTCGTCGGGCTCAAGAACTTCGTCAAGGCGTGGAACGACTCCATCTTCCAGACGGCGTTCTGGAACACCGTCTGGTACACGGGCTGGGCGACGATCTTCAAGCTCGCGCTGGGCATGTGGCTGGCGCTCCTGCTGAACCGGCACTTCCGGGGCAAGCGCCTGGTGCGCGCCTCGATGCTGCTGCCGTTCATCGTGCCGACCGTGCTGTCCACCTTCGCCTGGCGCTGGATGTTCGATCCCACGTTCAGCGTGCTGAACTGGGTCCTGTACCAGGGGGGCTTCATCACGACCAAGCTGCCGTTCCTGTCCGACGGCACCTACGCGCTCTGGTGCGCGATCGTCGTCAACACCTGGCGCGGCATGCCGTTCTTCGCCATCACCCTGCTGGCCGGGCTGCAGACCATCAACCCGGACCTGCACGAGGCGGCCTCGCTGGACGGCGCCAACGGCTGGCAACGGTTCTGGCGGGTGACGTGGCCGCTCCTCAAGCCGGTCACCCTGGTCGTCGTCGTCTTCTCGATCATCCAGACCTTCTCCGACTTCCAGCTCATCTACGTGCTGACCGGCGGCGGCCCCGCCAACTCGACCCACCTCGTGGCGACCTACGCCTACCAGATCGGGGTCGCGACCGGCCTGCTCGGCGAGGGGGCCGCCATCTCCCTGTTCATGCTGCCCGTGCTCCTCCTCGTCGTCTGGGTCCAGCTGCGGTATCTGCGCCGGCTGGAGGGGGCCTGATGCTGATCGAGCGGCGCTGGAAGAAGTGGGTCTACTTCTACCTCCCGCTGGCCGTGTTCGTGATCGGCACCCTCTTTCCGTTCTACTGGATGCTCATCACCGCCATCCGCCCCGACGCCGAGCTCTATCGCTCGTGGCGGGCGGTCAACAACGCGCCGTTCTGGACGCTGCAGCCCACGCTCTCGCACTTCCAGGACCTCATGACCAGGACGACGTTTCCCCAGTGGCTGTGGAACACGTTCTTCATCGCGGTCGTGTCCACCGCGATCTCGCTGTTCTGCGGGCTACTGGCGGGCTACGCGCTGGCCCGGCTGAAGTTCCCCATGGCCGGCCTGCTGGGGACGTCCATCTTCGTGACGTACCTGGTGCCGCCCACGCTGCTGTTCATCCCGCTGGCGGACATCATCCGCAATTTCCAGCTGGGGAACACGCCGTGGGCGCTGATCCTGACCTACCCCACCTTCCTGATCCCGTTCTGCACCTGGCTGCTCATGGGCTACTTCAAGACCATCCCCCGGGAGCTGGAGGAGTGCGCCCGCATCGACGGCGCCACCCGGTTCGGGGCCATGGTGCGGATCATCTTCCCGATCGCGGTGCCCGGCATCCTGTCGGCGGGCATCTTCGCCTTCACCCTGTCGTGGAACGAGTTCATCTACGCGCTGATCTTCCTGTCGTCGCCGGAGAAGAAGACCGTGCCGGTCGGCGTGGTGTCGGAGCTCATCCGCGGCGACATCTACTTCTGGGGTCAGCTGATGGCGGGGGCGTTGCTCGGCTCCATCCCCGTCGCGGTCGTCTACTCGTTCTTCGTCGAGTACTACGTCACGGGGCTCACCGGCTCCGTGAAGGGCTGATGCAAGAGCCCGGGGCCACCCGACCCCGGGGAATCCATTGAGGGAGAGTGCACGATGGCCCAGGTGATGCTGAAAGCGCTGAACAAGAAGTACGACGAGGTCCACGCGGTCAAGGACGTGAACCTGCACATCCGCGACAAGGAGTTCATGGTCCTGGTGGGCCCGTCCGGCTGCGGCAAGTCCACCACGCTCCGGATGGTCGCGGGGCTGGAGGAGATCAGCTCCGGCGAGATCCACATCGGCGACCGGCTGGTGAACGACCTGCCGCCCAAGGACCGGGACATCGCCATGGTGTTCCAGAACTACGCGCTCTACCCGCACATGTCCGTGTACGACAACATGGCGTTCGGCCTCAAGATGCGCAAGTTCCCCAAGGCCGACATCGAGAAGCGCGTGAAGGACGCCGCCGAGATCCTCGGCATCCAGGAGCTGCTCAAGCGCAAGCCGCGGCAGCTCTCTGGCGGCCAGCGCCAGCGCGTCGCGGTGGGCCGGGCCATCGTCCGTCACCCGCAGGTGTTCCTGTTCGACGAGCCGCTGTCCAACCTGGACGCCAAGCTGCGCGTGCAGATGCGCGTGGAGCTCAAGAAGCTGCACAGCCGGCTGGAAACGACGGCGATCTACGTCACCCACGACCAGGTCGAGGCCATGACGCTCGGCGATCGCGTGGTGGTCATGAAGGACGGCTGGATCCAGCAGGTCGGCGAGCCGATGGAGCTCTACGGCCGGCCCGCCAACAAGTTCGTGGCGGGCTTCATCGGCTCACCGGCCATGAACTTCATCGACGTCGTGATCAACGAGGTCAACGGGGCCGTCGTGGCCGAGGCTCAGGGGCTGCACCTCTCGGTGCCGGCCGCCAAGGCGGCCGCGCTGCGCCCCTACAAGGGCCAGCCGGTGGCCCTCGGCGTGCGGCCGGAGGACGTCCACGTGGCCGGCGCCGCCGACCCCGCGCACTACAGCTTCGACGCCGCGGTGGAAGTGGTCGAGCCCCTCGGCTCCGAGATCCTGCTCGATGTCCGGATCGGCCGCGGCACGATCGTGGCGCGCGTCGAGCCCAACGTGCGGGTGAAAGTCCACGAGACCGTGAAGCTGGCCGTCAACGCCGACCGGCTGCACTTCTTCGACGCCAAGACCGAGCAGAAGATCTGACTGGACGGGGGGCCTCGAGATGGGCCGTACGCAACCGCCCCGCGCCAGCTCGGTGCCGTTCGCGGGGAGAGTGACCCGGCCGAAGCGGTAGCCCCACGCCGACCGAGCGTACAGCAGGACGGCCTCCCGGACCATCGGGAGGCCGCGCGGCGGCGCCGGCGGACATGATGTCGTGATCGACCGTCCGTCGCTATTGGCGATGACCATCGTGTGGTCGGGGGGGTGGCGAATCTGGTCGCACAAGCACGCGTTGTCTACGTGAGCGTCGTCCTGACCGCGTAGAGCGTCATCATCGATGGACCTCGTTTCGCAGACCGCCCCACTCAGGTGCTCTTCTCCAGGACAGCCCTTCCACCGTCCCGGCTGGATCACGGCGGCCATCGCGAAGTTGTCGGCGCGCAGGCTCGTGCTCGACGGCGAGGTGGCCGTGTACGACCCGCAGCTCAGGTCCCGCTTCGACTGGCTCCGCGAGCCTGATCCGGCCGCCGTCGCCACGCCACCGCGCTACATGGCTGTCTGTACCGCGACGGCCGGGACCTCACCGCGCGCCCGCTGCGTGATCGCCGCGCCCGTCTGGAGGACGCCGTCGCCGGCAGCGAGCTGGTGTTCCCGGTGCGGCGGCTCGCGCGCGATGGTCTGGAGGCGTTGGCTCAGGTCGTCGAGCGCGGCTACGAGGGCTTCGTGGCGAAGGACGACACGAGCCCGTACGAGGGCGGGCCGACGAGACGCTGGCTCAAGGCGAAGCAGACGAACTGGACGGTCGCGGAGGGCCGCTGGCGGCGGGCGGATCAGCTCCGGTCTCTAGAACTTCTCGTGGTGGCCGTGCGACACTGCTGACCGAGGTATCCCGACGAGGAGGTGGATCACATGGCCGTCGATCGAAGCTACATCGCGCGAAACAATGCATCGCGACAGCGTCTGGAGACGCTGGTGGCCCGCTGCACCGACAGCCAGCTGGCGCAGGCGATGCCGGTCGGATGGACCGTGGCCTCCGTTCTTGCCCACGTGGCGTTCTGGGACCATCGGGTCCAGGTCCTCTTTGAGCGATGGCGCTCGACGGGTACCCCGCCGGCCGCCGAAGACGCCTCGAGCGTCGACTGGATCAACGACGCGACGAAACCACTGTTTCTTGCGCTGCCGCCGCGGCAGGCTGCCGAGCTGACGGTTCGCGCGGCGGGGGTCGTCGACCGCCTGGTGGAGACGCTGTCAGATGAGATGGTGACGCAGAACATCCGCGCCGGTGGGCCGCTGAACCTCGTCCGCGCCGAGCATCGGGACGAGCATCTCGATGAGATCGAGCGCGCCCTGGGCCGCTAGGCGGCTTTGTGCCGGCCCGCGCGTGAGCGTTTGCGCGCGGGCGCGTGCCGCGCTTCCGCCTTCGCGAGCGGGCGCTCGGCGAGACTCTTCTGCAGCGCATCCATGAGGTCGACCACCACAGCCGCTCATCCAGCACGACTCAACGCCTGAGCGGAGCCGCGACTTCACAATACGCAAGGAAATCCTGTGGCAGTGACGTTGCGTCGCCAAGAGTAGTGTGGGGCATCAGCATCGCGTGACTGATGGCTCAACTGAAGGGGAAGCTGAATGGCGATCGCATCGAGTGGTGCCGGACGGGCGCGACGCCTGGGACTTCCGCGGGGCCGCCGACGTCGACGGTGGCCGGTACGTCCGTGCCCGCGTCAGCCGCGACGCCGCCGTGGTGGTCGAGGACCTGCCCGGTGGCGGTCTGCGGTATGGACGTATGCCCCATCTCCGGCGGCTCCGACGATCACCGGGGTGGTAGCGTACTGGGCGAGGAAGGGCCCCCGAGCCCCCCGCGGGCGCCTGGGGTGGTATCCTCGGGCGCGATGCGGCGTCCCCTCGCCGCGCTGGCCGTGGCCATCGCCCTCATCGGCGGGTTCACCGGCGGCCTCGCGTGGCTCCTGAACGATCCCCCTCCGCCCACCGGCGCCTCCCGGGGCGAGCGCCTTTACTACGCCTACTGTGTCGAGTGTCATGGCCGCGACGGCCGCGGCTCCTGGCGCGCCGCCCTCTTCCTGCTCCGCCCCGGCAACCTCGCGGATCCCGACCGCATGTCGAGCCACACCGACCAGTATCTCTTCGACATCATCCAGCGCGGCGGGGCCCCGGTCGGGCGCCCGGGCATGCCTGCCTTCGGCTACCATCTGAGCGAGGAGGACATCCAGGCCCTCGTCGCCCACCTCCGCACCCTGCCAGGCCCGCAGCCGTGAGAGCCGGTCAGCGACGCTCGATGCGGACGAGTCGCAGCTGATCTCCCTCCTGGCGGACGGCCAGGCGAACCGGGTCGCCGGGCTCGAGCGCGAGGGGATCGACCTGGTCGGGCGTGACGGCGACCGCCATCTGCTCCATGGCGGACATCCCGAGGGGTGCGATGGTCTCGTGACGGACGAGGATGAGGTCGGGAGCGGCGCGGGCGACGAACTCGGCCTTCACTTCGTAGGCGGCGGGCCGGAGGATCGTGCCCCACAGGCCCGCCGCGAAGGCGATCACCAGCCCGGCGAACAGCAGCGCCAGGCGCCAGCGCGCCCGGGCGGCCGGGGTCAGCGGAGTGCCGTCAGTACGACTCCATCCCCGTGCCGCTCCGGGTATCCGGCCGCAGGTCGTCGCCGCTCACCAGCCACTTGCCGCCGCAGCCCTCGTGGACGGCCGCCGACGCGAAGCGGTAGCCGGTCCCGAAGGTTGCCGCCAGCGCGACCACGCCCACCGCGCCTCCCAGCACGCAGGTGATGGCACGGCCCGGCACCAGGAAGACGTTGACCGCCACGGCGCCGGCCTCGTAGGCGCCGCTCGAGCGCTCGGCCTCCTCCTGGGCCTTGATCGTCTCCTGGAAGAGGTCGGGAGCCGGCTGCGTCGGAGCCGGCTGCTGGGCACCGGCGATCGGCGCCAACGGCGCGGCCAGCAGCAGTACTCCCAGCAGCCCCGCCACGACTCGCATCCGCGTGATCATAGACCTCCTCCTTGTCGTCCCTGTCCCCCCGACCTCCGGAACCCCGGCAGGGGCCCTCATTGTCGCCCGAAGCCTCGGAGCCGTCCCACCAAATTCTCCCCGCCCCCTGAAAGGGCTATAATCACGTCACATTTTCTCCGGAGGCCACTGTCTATGAAGCTCGTCCGCTTCTCCACGAACGGCCAGAGCCCGCGCCTGGGTGCGCTGCAGGGCGACCGCATCGCCGACCTGCAGGCCAGCGTCGCCGCCACCCTCACCCGGCGCGGCGTGGTCCGTGCCCGGGAGATCGCGGCCACGCTCGTCCCGGCGTCCACGCGTGAGTTCCTCGAGGGGGGCGCCGCGAGCCAGGATGCCGTGACCGCGGTCACCGAGTGGGTGACGGTGCCCGCCGGCTCCGCGCGGCTGCACGCGCCCATCGCCGATCCGGGCAAGTTCATCTGCATCGGCCTCAACTACAGCGATCACGCGGCAGAGACCGGCAACGCCATCCCCAAGGAGCCGCCGATCTTCGCCAAGTGGGCGAACGCCATCATCGACCCGGGGGAGCCCATCCTGCGCCCGCGCGGCTCGAAGGCCCTCGACTGGGAGGTCGAGCTCGGGGTGGTGATCGGCAAGCCGGCCCGCTACGTCTCGAAGGAGCAGGCCCTCGACCACGTGTGGGGGTACACGATCGTCAACGACGCCAGTGCCCGCGATTTCCAGATGATCACCAGCCAGTGGATGGCCGGCAAGATCTTCGAGACGGCCGCGCCCGTCGGGCCCTGGATCGGCGACCGCGCCGAGGTGGCGGATCCTCACGCGGTCGGCCTCCGGACGTTCGTCAACGGCAAGCAGATGCAGAACGGCAACACCAGAACGTTCATCTTCGACGTCCGCTACCTGGTCAGCTATCTCTCGAACCTCGTCACGCTCATGCCGGGCGACCTCATCGCCACCGGCACGCCGCCCGGAGTGGGCCTCGGCATGAAGCCGCCCGTGTACCTGAATCCCGGGGATGTCGTCCGGATGGAGATCGACGGGCTCGGCGTCCTCGAGAACCCGGTCAAGGACGCGTAGCGGCCGCAGGGTACACTGAGGGGCGCCATGCTCGATCTGATCCGCTCGCTGGCGGTCGAGAACACCACGAAGATCGTGCTGCTGTCGCTGGACGGACTGGGCGGGCTGCCCAGGGCCGAGACCGGGAAGTCGGAGCTCGAGACGGCCCGGATACCGAACCTGGACGCGCTGGCCGGCGCCGCCGCCTGCGGGCTCCTCCGTCACGTGGCGCCTGGCATCACGCCGGGCAGCGGGCCCGGCCACCTCGGCCTGTTCGGCTACGATCCGCTCGCCTACCAGGTGGGGCGCGGCGTCCTGGAAGCCCTGGGGATCGAGTTCGACCTCCGCGGGGGCGACGTGGCGGCCCGCGGTAACTTCTGCACGGTCGACGGCGCCGGCCTCATCACCGACCGGCGCGCCGGCCGGATCGCCACCGACGTGTGCGTGCGGCTGACCGAGCGGCTCAGGACGATACGGCTGCCGGGCGTCGAACTGATGGTCGAGCCGGTCAAGGAGCATCGCTTCGTGCTGGTGCTGCGCGGGGCCGGGCTGTCGGGACGGCTGAGCGAGACGGACCCCCAGGTGCTCGGCAAGGCGCCGCTGCCGGTGCGCCCGCTGGATGCCGCGGCCACGCGGTCGGCCGAGCTGGTGAACACCTTCGTCGACGAGGCGCGCCGCCGGCTGGCCGACGCCGCGCCGGCCAACATGGTCCTGCTGCGGGGGTTCGATCAGCTCCCCGACCTGCCGCGCTTCCCCGAGGTC
>Ga0299914_10004004_pt1 | contig 10531 bp, 2 predicted proteins | sample RVTome_10_FD_201361 | JGI IMG/M metagenome (GOLD analysis project Ga0299914, IMG submission 201361) | Soil microbial communities from uranium-contaminated site in the Upper Colorado River Basin, Wyoming, United States - RVT153D57 (version 2) ... | reverse complement strand
AAAAAACTCATTGACAGATGGACATCGAAGTGGCTTGTGTGACTTAGCCATGTGATCCGGCGCAGACCATAGAGAAGCCCTTGATGTCGAGAGAACAGATCCTTGCTGAGGGTTGTCCGCAAGGCCTGTCGCCAGACCGATTGCACTGAGTGAGTTCCAACTTCGGCACACAACTGGGCCCTGGAGAAGGGCCAGAACCAAGCGGGGGGTGAACCTGGTCGAATACCAGATCGGCAATCTCCTGAACATGGTCGCCCGGGGCACTCCGGGGGGCTCCAGGCGCGCGGATGGTAGCGAGATCGAGCGAGGCGTGCACCTGCGCTGGCAGGTGGCGCCGGAGCTGGGCTTCCCCTCGGGGGGTTTCGACATCTACCGCCGCGTTGAGAACAACGGCCACTACTGGCGCTGCGGTGCATTCCGCCAAGCCGACGTCGTCGGGGCGGCCTGGCTGCCGCACGACGACGATCATCTCCGCCCCGGCGTCACCCTGAAATTTCCGGGCAAGGTAGTCATAGCCGCGGGTTGTCGCCCCGGTGCCACGAATGCGGCCTCCTTTCCGGGCGAGCGCGAGGTGCGACTGAATTTTGAGCAGCCCGTACGGGTCGTGCGCATCGTCTTCCACGGCAATACTGCCGGCAACCCCACGGCCGAGGCCTACTCCCTCTCGTCGGAGGGCCCCGTCTTACTGGCTCGTCAACGAGCGCGAAAGCGCGGGGGGCAACGAATTCTTACGCTGCACGCAAACCCCACCGATTACGTGGTTCTGCGCGGTACCGACATGGTCCTTTGCGAGCTGTGCTTCGTGCTCCTCCGGGAGGGCCGCGATCGCTTCTGGCCGGACACGCCTCTGAATGGCAACACGCCCATCTATCTCCCGATCACGCATCCGGTCTGGGATTCACCTCACCGACACACGCCCGATGACCAAGCCGAGGCCCGATCCCGCCTCCCCGCCGGGCTTTTGCAGGAGACGCGCACGGCCTACGTCGCAGGCTTTCGCGACGACTTACACGCCATCCTCTATGACCTCGTGGGCACCGATCCTCAACGCCTCTACAGGCTGCGGAACGCAGACCAGCGAAGCGCGGCGACGCTCGATTGGCCCGGCATGAACCTGGTGCAGCTGCTCGCACTCGATCCGAACCTGGCGCGCGTGCTAGGGCTTTACTGGCACGACGAGCCGCCCTCCGCCGATGCCTACTTCGACTACCGCGTAATAGCGCACTATGGCGATGCTTCGTACCCCGGCCTGGGCATCGACTTCGCCAGACTGGAGCCCGGTCGACGCTTTGGTCCGACGCTGGAGCATGCCGGACTAACGTTCGTTTCGCCGAACCCGGTCGAGGTCTCGAGCGCGATCTGGGCCGGGTCTCAGCATTCCGGACTTCACTTCGGCCGCGAACTCGCAGCCGCTCCCATTGCGATCACGCTGCCGGAGCGAACAGGGCCACCCCGTTCCGTGACGCTGCACCTCGTAACCGAGGCCGCGATCTCAGCGAGTGCCTATCTCGGCCCCACGCGGATGGCGTCGCTGATCAAGACGGCCGGCGAGGTAACCATGCTCTTCGAGCACCCCTCGGGCATCGACACCATCCTCCTGTTTCCACTGGGCGATGTGGATCTCGTGTCCATCGTGATGCGCGAGAACATTGACCCACTCGGTGACGTTGTGTACGACGCCTTCCACGTGCGCACCAACACTCCGGCCCCCGCGTCCCGCCCATCCTTGGGGCCGCCACAAGTCGTAGAGGCGGGAACGGGCATCAGCGAGAAGGGTCGGCTGATGACGGGTCAGAGCCGCGTCGATCTGCGTTGGAAGCGCGGGGAGGCGGGCGGCAATCATCTCCTTGCCGACGAGCCGATCTTCTACCTGGTCCAGCGCGGTGACCTGGCCGATGACGGCGAAACGGTTCTGGCGAAATCAGTCCTCAACGAGGCCGCGCCGACCCTCGTGTCGGAACGGCCTCACAGCGACGCCGGCCCGGCGATGTATTCCGACCGTTCCGTTCCCGACGGCACGTATTGGTACTCGGTGCGCGGCATCGACCTCTTTGGTGTCCTCGGCGATTGGGGGCCTTCGCAAGAGATCGTCGTGCACGATCGGCAGCCACCACCGCCACCACAGGGTGTGAAAGCCTCCTACCTCGATCCGGCGGACCCATCGCTCAGTCAGGAGGACAGGGACTGGGCGCTCGCCAACGGGCCGGGTGTCAGGCTGACCTGGCAGTGGCCGGGCCTGTTCAGCATGCAGGCGCCGGATGTCGCCGAACCGCTCGGCGAGTTCCGTGCCTACACCACCAAGGGTGTGCTCAATCGCCTCGACGGCACGGCCCTCTCTGTCACCGCGCATGGCGCCACGTCCACGGTCTCTACCGACATCAAGTGGCCGGGGGCAGCCAATGAGCTGGTCGGCCTGTCTCTCCGGATCGGTCAGAGTTTCTTCACGATTGGAGGCAACACCTCGGGAGACAACTGCGTCTTCACGGTTGACAACTTGTCCGTACCCGACTTAGCGCCTGCTCCGGGGCCGTGCAGCTTGACCATCTGTTCCGATCACTCCGCGTGGCGTGATTACGGCAGGGCCTCCAACTGGCGGCGCCGGCTGACGGTGGCGCCGGTGCGCGACGCGCGGCAGATCACTGCGCGCGTCGCTACCGTGACGAACTTTGACGCAGCGTCGGCGGACATACCGGTGATCGCGCGACCGGGGGCGACCCGAACCGTCACGCTCGACCGGGGCCTGCAAGACGTGGAGGGTTCGTTATTACCCGGCGTGTTGCTGTGTGAGGGGGTCGCCTACCACGCGTACGGACACACGATTGGGCGTGCTCTGCGGATACACCTGGTACCAACGGCTGCGCCGGCGGAAATATCGACGTTGATCGAACCGCCTGTGGGCGCCGGATGCACCTATTATCCCGGACGGCGATACGAGCTTCGCGTCGAAGCTCCAAGTCTGCCACTCGCGAACGGCCAGGCGACGGCCGTCGCCCACGTCGCAATGTCCTGCTCGGACGGGCAACCGGAGACCCTCGACGATCCGATCTGGTCGCGGCCGGGTCGCGGCGGGCTCGGCGGCCGGTCCGGAAACGAGAGTGCCCTCTCCGCGCCCGCGCGCATCGAGGCGGTCCGCCGTACGCCGCCGCCCGCCGTCGCGCACATTCCCACCGCACCGATCGAGCCGATCTACGCCGCCCCCGCGAACTATTACGGACAAGCGCGCTACACGCTCACGTGGGAATCGGTCTCAGAGGCTTCGGGCTATGCCGTGTACCGCTGCAACGGGCCCGCTCTCTTCGACCAGGATCGGACGCTGCGGCAGACACGCAAAGGGCCCTATACGACCGGCAGCGTCTTCGCCGACGATCCCGGCTTCGCGCCGTGGCTGAACGAGTTCGATCCGGCGCTGACCGAAGCGGAAATGCTGGCGGACGTCGACCGGCACGTGGATGCATGGCGAGCTTGGGGCGGCAGGTTCTACGCGGAACTGACAGACGCACATGTTCAGATCATGGCCGGATCGCCGGGCACCGAAGGGGTATTTCGGCGCGTCACTCCGGATCTGGTCCTGGGCACGGCTTTCACCGACACCTTCGAAGGCCGCGGCCGTGGCTTCTATATCTACCGCGTCCGCACGGTCGACGCGGCGGGCAACCTGAGCCCGTGGCACGAGGCGGTCGCGTTCCCACCCGTGCACATCTTCGACGTGACGCCGCCGACAACGCCTTCGATCACGTCCGTGCTGGGGGGCGAGCGCAGCATCATCGTTGCGTGGCGGGCCAACCCAGAGCCGGATTTGACCGAGTACAGACTGTGGTGGGGAGAGAATCCTGAGCAACTCGCCGACGTCCGACGCACTCCCCCCAGCGCTGTCGCATCACCCACCGGTGCAGTCTATGAATCTCACGAGATCACGGGGTTGGCCGGCGGCACCACCCTGTACGTCCGAGTCGCGGCCATCGATCCAAACGGCAACGTCTCGGCTCCGTCGGCTGCCGCGGCGGGGCGCGCGATCGACACGACGTCCCCGATCCCCCCGACCTGGGTTTCCGCCGACCGGAATCCTGAGGGCCTTGTCGTCGACCTCCGGTGGCAGTTGGGCGACCCAGGACACGCGACGCTAGTGCAGCGTGCGCCGACCGGAGGCTCTGTGTGGACACCGGTCTCGCCGTGGCTTGTCCCGGGTACCCAAACCTTCGTCGATGAACGGGCTCAGTCGTCTAACGGCTACGGCTACAGGCTCCTGGCGCGCAGCGACTCGGGCCTGATCAGCGATCCGTCCTCCATCGCAACCGTTGCGGCAGTGTCTTTTGCAGGGGGCCAGCGATGACGATCCCTCTCGACCCCGCCGACTGGCTCCTCGGCTATGACCCCGCGATCCACGACGGGAATCGGATCACGCCGCTGATCGACGGGGCCAGCTACTTCGCCGAGCTGATCGCCGAGCTGAACTCGCTCGGCCCGGACGATTTCTTCTACTGCGCCGGCTGGGCGATCGACGCAGGCGTCTGGCTCGACCACCAGACGACCTTTCGGAACCTCCTGGACGCCGCCGCCGCCAGTCAGGCCAAGGTTCGGTTCCTTCTTTACAAAGGCATGCAAGACAAGGATTTCGACAACTGGTACTACGAGGACCGCGCTCATCCGAGCCACCTCGTGTTCGTCAACACGATGGACTTGATCGGGCACGAGGCGATCGTCGATCGGCGCCACCCGCTTCCCGAAGGCTCGCACCACAGCAAGTACGTGATCGTGGGGAAGCAGGACGGAGCGAGCGGAGACTACGTGCTCACCGGGTACGTCGGCGGCATCGATATAGCCGGCGGGCGGTGGGCCACGCAGGACCACGACAGCCCCTACACATGGCACGACATCCAGGCCAAGGTCGAGGGTCCGATCGTGTACGAGTTGCTCGACCACTTCGAGCAGCGTTGGGGCCAGCATCCCACTGAGAGGATCTGGGTGGATGGCCTGCCCCTCAAGACCGAGACCACTCTCGCGATCGCCTCCGCTTATCCGATCCGCCAGACGCCGGTGGGCACCGCGGCGGCTCAACACCTGTTCACTTATCCGTGCCACCCGAACAACCTGCCCTCGGGTCGTACGCAGACCGAGTACGAAACCGACGCGTACTACGCATTCGCGCCGCGCGGCATGCGTACGATCGAGGAGGCCATCTACAACGCCATCCGTCACGCCCGCGTGTACATCTTTCTCGAGAACTACGCCTTCTACCATCTCGGGATCGCGGCAGAGATCGCGGCTCGGCTCGACGCTCAGCCCGACCTGCAGGTTATCTATGTCGGCGACTACCTGGTTCATCACATCTACCAGCCGGAGACCCAGAAGGCGTACGAGATCGTGCGTGCATCAAATAACGGCGCGAACTTCCAGACGTTCGATCTGCGCGAGCCCGGCAAGGTCTACAACCCTTCCGACCTCGAGTACCCGGACAACAATTACCCGTCCAGGATCTATCCGCACGACAAAGTCGTGATTGTTGACGACTGTTGGGCCACGATCGGGTCGGCCAACTTCAACCACCGGAGCATGACGACCGACGGCGAGGTCAACGTCGGCTTCGTCGACCTCGACCCGAACAATCCGCTCGACGTCGAGACCGACATGCGCGTCTCTGCCAGTGTACGAGCCTTCCGCAAGCAACTCTGGGCGGAACACCTTCGGCTCGACCCGACCGACTCGCGGCTTGACGGCATGCTCACTGCGCTGGCCACTTGGAACGACCTGGCGCAAGACGTGCCGCACGTGCCGTCGGTGGACCCGAACGCGAGCCAAGCCCGCGTCTTCCGCCAGGACCTTGCGCTGCGCAATTGGACCTACTGGTCGGAAGGTGCTGCCTACCCTCCGGTCTGGGGCTACATCGATCCAACCACCCAACACCCCTAGGGGCTTCACTATGACCCTGAGCGATAGCTACTACACGCTGCGAGCAGACCTCGAGAGCCTGGCGCCGCTGCCGCTCTTCCCGAGCCATTTGCTCGATCCGCCTGACGACGGCGTCCTGAGCCGGCTCTATCGGACGAAGACGCAGCCGACCGACGCCGGGCTCCTGGTCGAGGTGAGCTGGGAGGCCGGAGGCGAGCCCATCCTCGTCGGCTTGCAGGAGGTATCCGGCGCGTCACTTGCCCTCGGCTACGACGGAGTGACTGCGCTGACCCTGATCATCGAGATCAACGAGGACGACCAGGTCATCACACTTGGCGGTGGCTTCAGCCTGTCGTTCGACGCGGGCCTCATCCGTCCTGTCGAGCTCGTCGGCGGGCAGTACGAGATCGTCGAAGACGCGCCCTATCGAGTCGGGTTCGCGGTTGATCTTGCGATCGGGTCGGGCGGGATCTCCGTGGGGGGACCGGATACGTTCTCGTTCCCGCCGTTCACGATCGGCGAGACGGGCATCGTCGTCGATCCCGGCGAAGTGCGGTTCGCCCTTTCGCCCGAGGCCGCTCAGGAACTTAGCAGCGACTTCCCTGCGGCGGGTCTCGAAACCGGCTTCCGCGGGGTCTTCATTGCAACGGGCACGCTGTACTTCCCATCCGGGTTCCCGATCAGTTCGGTTGCGGTCGCGAACGCCTTTATCGGCACAAATGGCTTCTCCGGCTCGGTTGTGGCGCGGGCCGGCGACCCCGGTCTTGTAGCGGGAACTGATCTCTCGGGGTTGCCCTTCTCTCTGAGCGAGGTCGAGCTCACCTTCGTGCAGAACGCCCTCACTGCCTTCCGGATCGATGGCGCGCTCACATTGCCGTTCTTCGACGAGCCGCTGGACGTGACCGTGGGCCTCGGGATGGACGGCGGTCTGAGTCTGAGCCTCGACCAGAGCGCCACCGACGGCATCGCCGATTTCGAACTTGGCCAGCTCGGAACGTTCGCGCTCTCCAGCTTCGGCCTCGTCGACGACGCGAGCGGTTTCGCCGTTCTTCTGGGTGGCACCCTCCAGCTCGACGTGCTCAGTCCCGCGCTGCAGTGGCCGGCGATCGACCTGCAAGGGTTGCGCATCTCGGCCGGCGGCGAGGTCGAGCTTCCGGACGGCTGGCTCGATCTACAGACCCCGGTTGCTCTCGACCTGTACGGGTTCATGCTCGAGATCAGCCGCATCGGCTTCGGATCCACGGATGACGGCCGCCGTTGGATCGGCCTCTCGGCCGGCATCCACCTCGTCGACTTCTTGCCCACCGGCGTGTCCGTCGAGGGGCTGCGCGTAGCTTGGGATCCGGGGGATCCGACCGCGGCGCCACAGGTCACCCTGCAGGGCATCGGTCTCGAGCTGACCCTCCCGGGCGTGCTCAGCTTGAGCGGCGATGTTGCCTTTGTCGACGAGGAGGCCGAGCGCTACTTCAAGGGCAACGCCGAGCTAGCGCTCCTGCCCCTCGGCATCACGCTGGACGCGTCTCTCAAAATCGGCCGGAACCTCGAGGAGGACTACAAGTTCGTCTACGCCTTCCTCGACGTGACTCTGCCGGTCGGCCTGCCGCTATGGGCCACGGGAGCAGCACTTTACGGTGTCTCGGGCCTGTACGGGATGAACGTCAATCCTTCGGCCGAAGGGGGGGACTGGTACGGCTGGTACGCAGGCCCGCCCGCGCCGTTTGACATCACCCACACCGACAAGTGGGTCGGTACCGCGGACGGAAAGGCCGTCGGCGCGGGCGTGACTCTGGGGACGCTGTTCGATCTCGGGCACGTGGTCTCGGCCAAGGTCCTGTTCGCGCTCGTGCTGCCGGGGCCCGTGATACTGATGCAGGGCAAGGCCAACTTCCTGCAGCTGCCGCCCGACCCCGACGATCCGACGAGTGAAGGCGTGCTCGACGCGCTCGCGGTACTCGACGCGCGGGCCGGCAACCTACAGCTCAATATCGATGCCGGGTGGAACCAGGGCCAGGTGATCGACATCGCCGCAAGCGCGGAGGCCTACTTCGATTTCGCCGACCCGGGCAACTGGCACTTCTACCTGGGACAGGACAAGCCGGAAGACCGGCGCATTCGCGCCGACCTCCTCAGCCTGCTGCACGGCGATGCCTACCTGATGATCGACGGCGATGGCATCGCCACCGGCGCCGGGATCAGCTGGGGCTTCGACTGGAGGTTCGGGCCGGTAGCGGTGATCCTGCGCGCGTGGATCGGCGCTGAGGCCACCATCGCGTGGCAGCCGCCCCAGCTCGAGGGCAGTCTGAATCTCGGCGGCGAGTTCGAGATCTCGGTCGCCGGCTTCGGTGCCGGGCTAAGCGCCGAGGCGCTCCTCTCGGCCAAAGCGCCGACGCTGTACTGGGTGCGCGGCGAGCTGCGCGTAGCCGTCAAGCTGCCCTGGCCGCTAAAGGATCTCGAGGAGCGAGTCGTGCTCGAGTGGCGCGAGGAGGCGACTCCACCGAGCGAAGACCCCTTCAAGTCGGTCGCTCTCGAGCACCCCAAGGTGGACGAAACGTGGACCGGGCTCCCCGCTGCGCCGCAGTCCGCGACCCCGGGAAGCGACGCGTTCGAAGGAGGCCCTGTCGTGCCCCTGGACGCGCGCCCGTCGGTCGCCTTCGACCGCGGCATGAAGGACGAGACCGGAGGAGAGCTGTTCACCAGCGTCAACGCCTATCCGGGCAGCACGCGCATCGGGGATCACAACTTCGACTACGAGCTCCTCGAAGTCGTCCTGGAGAAATGGCCGAAATCCGGGGCGACCAGCTGGACGCCGGTCGAGCAGCTGTACGGCGCCTGGATGTCCGTCGAAGACGGCCACGGTGAGCCTGCTTTCTCGCGTCTGCAGCTCTGGGCCAAGTCGCCCTTCGCGTTCACGCGTCAGACCTCGCGCACCTACCGCGACGCCTTCCTGGCAAACAACGCGCACTGGCCCTGCGTGCAGCCGCCCGAAGTCGTCAGCCACTGCGTGGACTGGGATGGGTTCAAAGTAGGGGCGAAGCTCGGCCCCTCTTTCGAACACGAGGATCTGCAATTCACACTCATGTTCTCGGACGCGGCAGAGGTGGTAGTGGCCGGCGACGATGTCGACTGCGGCACCCGCAACGCTTTGAGAATCGAAGATGGAATCCTGATCTCGTTGTGGATCGTCTTCCCCGAGCCGGTTCACACCGTCGAGCTGTGCATCGACGGTGTCTTTCTCGCCGCGCGCGCCTTCGCCAACGGCGTAATGATCGAAGAGGTGCTGAATCCCGAACCGGGAGCGCTTGTGTTTCAGGGCAACGGCATCGACAGCATCGTCCTGTGGACCTCCGACAACTGCCAACTGGCGCGGATCTGCTATCTGACCGAGGCTCTGTTCACCGATTACTCGGCGACATTCGAGCACAACCTCAGCGTCTACTCGGGGTTCCTGCGCTGGGACAGCGCTGACGAAATCCTCGACCCTGAGACTTGGTACCGGTTGACCGTTCGCGAGCAAACCGTCCGTACCCACAACGGGACCAGCGAGGAAACGCCATTCACGCACTACGCCTACTTCCAAACCGCCGGTGCGCCGGGCCTGACGCCCGCGTGGGCGCTGGATGCATCCGGCGGCGCAGACGCAGCCGTCGAGGCCGCGTATCCGCAGGGCGGCCGGCTCACCAGCCTCAAGCCGTATTTGTCCTGGACAGTTCCCGCTGATGGCGCGGTGCCGGTGTATCGCGCCTACGACTTTGGCGCCGAGTTCGATGAGACCTACGTCGAACAGATGGTTGGAGCAGACATGGTCATCCGGCTGACCGACGCAAACTCACTACCGATCGTGAATGCCGACGGCACCGAGATGGCGTTTGCCAATCAGTGGGCCGAGCGGCCCACCGCCGAGCTGAGCGAGACCGAGTATGCGTACACCACGCGCGTCGAGGATTGCTTCGGCATCCCGGTCGGGGTCGCGGCGGATCAAAAGATCGCTTTCGCCAACGGTGTGCTGCTGGACGAGGATTTCAGCGGCGATCTGACCCAGTGGACGGATCCACATCCAGAGACCGGGGGAGGCTGGACCATCAACGAAGGCCGGCTGCTCTACGACGGCACCGTGGTCACGGCGCTCGGTGCTCTGCTCGTCGCCGGAGAGGCTGAATGGGGAGACTATGCCCTCGAGGTGACACTCAGCGATGACGGGGGCGAAGTCGGTCTCGCGTGGCGCTACACAAACGCCGAGGAAGAGTCGTACTACCGTCTGCGATTGGATGCAGGCGGGCGTCATCTCGAGCGCGTCGTCGACGGCGAAGTCGAAGGCGTATGGGAGGACAACGTGGCCTACGTCCCTGTGACCGACCAGACGCTAGCCGTGCACTGTCAAGGGCCGCGCCTACGCGCTCAGCTGGGCGATGAGCTGTTGTTCGACCTAGAGGATGCTGCCGCGCTGGTTTCGGGCCAGGTCGGAATTTATGCCAACTCGAGCGCCGCCTTCGATCACTTCCTCGTTCGAACCCTGCCGGGCGCGCTGGCGGAGCAGACTCAATATCGGGCCGCACTGAAGGCCAGCTTCGTCCTTCATGCAGGTGGGCTGACGACCGCCGGATGGGCCGATCCGCTGTATCCGTGGGTAGAGCTCGAGCGCGACAAC
>Ga0299914_10004003_pt1 | contig 10531 bp, 9 predicted proteins | sample RVTome_10_FD_201361 | JGI IMG/M metagenome (GOLD analysis project Ga0299914, IMG submission 201361) | Soil microbial communities from uranium-contaminated site in the Upper Colorado River Basin, Wyoming, United States - RVT153D57 (version 2) ... | reverse complement strand
ACAGTGGCGAGGCCGAGAGCCTGACGGGCCGTCATCTGCGGTCCGGTGCCAATGCCCGGCGAGACGCCGAGCCGATTGAGCAGGAGCGCCTGGCGGGCTTCCCCCATCATGTGCGACGAGTCGTTCGATGCCGACCCGTCCACACCCAGGCCCACTCTCACACCTGCCTCCCGATACCGCGATATCGGGGCCAGCCCCGAGGCGAGACGCATGTTCGAGGTTGGGCAGTGAGCCACTCCTGTCCCCGAAAGGCCCATCCGGCCAACTTCGTCGTCGGCCACGTGGACGGCGTGGGCGTACCAGACGTCGGCGCCCGCCCAGCCCAGATCTTCCATGTACTCCACCGGCCGGCGATCGAACCGGCTGATGCAGAAGTCTTCCTCGTCCGCCGTCTCGGCGAGATGCGTGTGCATGCCGACGTGAAGCTCCCGGGCCAGTTCGGCGGTCGCGGTCATCAGTTCGGGCGTCACACTGAACGGCGAGCACGGGGCAAGGACGACCCTCGTCATCGAACCGGGCAAAGGGTCGTGGAACAGGTCGACTACACGACGGGAGTCCTCGAGGATGGCGTCGTTGGTCTCGACGACGGAGTCCGGAGGCAAGCCGCCCTCTGACTGACCGAGGCTCATCGACCCCCGCGAGACGTGAAAGCGGACACCAACCGGGGCAGCGCCTTCGATTTGATCGTCGACGCTCGAGCCGTTGGGCCACAGATAGTGATGATCGAAGGCCGTCGTACAGCCGCTCAGGGCGAGCTCGGCGAGCCCAAGACGGGTTGAGACACGGACATGATCGGGAGTCATCTCCGCCCATATCGGATAGAGGGTGAGGAGCCAATCGAAAAGACCGGCGTCCTGGGCGCCCGGGACCACCCGGGTCAAGGTCTGATAGAGGTGATGATGGGTGTTGACCAAACCGGGGAGGACGACGTGGCCGGTCAGATCGACGACCTCGTCGGCCGATCCCGGCAGTTCCGCCGTGTGGGCGACCTTCTCGATCCAACCGTCGCGTGCGAGCAGGCCTCCGTCATTGATCTCCTCGCCGTCCATGGTCACGAGCACTTCGGCATGACGAACGAGGAGGGTTCCCATCGGCACCAAAGCTAATTGCTGTCTTAGAGTCGCCCGCTATGACTCTGCATGATGATTCGTTGACCGCTTGGGGTGAGCGCCTCGGCGAATCGTCGGCTCGTCTCGCCGCCGACTTCCCAGGCGAGAGCTCGGAACGCCAGCCGGTACACACTGTCTACGGCGGTGCACACCTGTTCACCGCCAACACCGCGGAGCGGTTGGGTGAGCTGTCTTTGGCCGCCCTCGATCGCTGGGCACCCGCTCCCGATGACCTGGCGTCGATCCTCGGCCTCCCCGGATCGCTGGGCGGGCCGGTTCACAACCTCGTGACGGACAAATTGCGAAAAGAGCCGGTGGAGGACTTTCGCATCGACTTCGAGGATGGTTACGGGCATCGTCCCGACGAGGAAGAGGACGGGCACGCCCGATCGGCGGCCGAGGAACTGGCGGCGGGGATGACGGCCGGGACACTCCCTCCTTTCACCGGGATCCGGATCAAGTCGCTCTCGAGCGAGCTGCACCGGCGCTCATTGCGCACCCTCGACCTGTTCGTGACCACCGCCGTGGAGAAGAGCGGGCATCTCCCCACCGGTTTCGCCGTGACCCTTCCCAAGATCCAAGACGTGGACCAGGTCCTGGTGCTCGGTGAGGCCCTGGCCGAGATCGAGCATGAGTTGGGTATCGACCCGATCCCGATCGAGCTCATGGTCGAGACCCCGCAGACGGTCATCGACCGGGACGGGACCGCAGGCGTCCGAAAGTTCGTCGACGCCGGGAAGGGCCGGGTGCGGGGCGCACATTTCGGGACCTACGACTACACGGCGTCCCTGACCATCACGGCCGCTCATCAAACGATGACGCATCCGGCCTGTGATTTCGCACGTCATGCATTGCAGGTGAGCCTGGCCGGCACTGGCGTCTGGATCTCCGACGGAGCGACCAACGTGATGCCGGTGCCACCGCATCGTGGGGAAGGGTTGACAGCCGATCAATTGGAGGACAACCGCCAAACGGTCCACGACGCCATGCGGCTCCACTACGACCACATCAGGCATTCCCTGACCCACGCCTACTACCAGGGCTGGGACCTCCACCCCGCCCAGTTCCCCACCCGGTACGCCGCGGTCTATGCCTTCTTCCTCGAGGGTCTGGACCAGGCCGGCGATCGACTCTCCAACTTCGTCGAGTCGGCGGCGAAGGCCACCCTCGTCGGTGAGGTGTTCGACGACGCCGCGACCGGCCAAGGCCTGCTCAACTTCTTCCTGCGCGCGATCAATTGCGGCGCCATCGACGAGACGGAAGCGACCAGCCGCACCGGCCTCACCCTCGACGAGATCCGGACCCGTTCGTTCCTCGCCATCCTGGAGCGTCGGACCACAAGCACCTGATCTTCCCGCGGCTGGTCAGCGGGTGACGATGAAACCGATGTCGCCGTACGGCTCGGACACCGGCTGGAACACCGTCCCTTCGTACTCGATCCCGAAGCGGGAGATGTCGAAGGCCAAATGGTGCTGATTGGGGAGATGGAACTCGACCTCGTCGACCTCGGGGATCGCCTCCAGGAGGCCGACCGCCATCAGCCAGCCCTGATGCTGGACCGAAGCCGACCACGCACCGAAAAAGCGCTCCACCAGGGATTCGCGGGCCCTCTCCCACGTCGCCGTCGTGTCCTCCGGCACGGCCGAGTATCGCCATGTGGCCGTCACCGAGGTGGCCAGGATCCGGTCATCGGTCTCGGGCAGAGCGGTGAACTCGTCCCGGGGGAATCCGGAGAAGGCGGACCCGGTGGTCTTGAGGACGACCAGACCCTCGATCCCTGCCCAGGTGCCGTGGGTGCCCGGCCCCGACGTGCCGCGGGCCACCCGGGCCGTTCGGCGCTCCGACCCGCCGCCGATGAACCCGGTGGCCCCGGCCCGGGCCCAGAGACGCTGTGAGATCGACACCGTGGCGCCGGTCACGCCCTCACGACTCAGGAAATGATCACTCAGGACAGCGGCGAAACCCTCCAGGTCGTGGGTCAGATGCTCCTGAGCCAGACCGTAGACGGTGTTCTTCATGGTGTCGGTTGGGAGCACGCCCTTGTTGTCTCCCATGGTGTGGGCCTCTTCGACATCCCCCTCGAGCAGGACCTGGACACTCAGGTCGGAGAAATCGTCTCCCGCATCGGTGCGGTGGATCTTGGAAATTCGAACATTCGTCTTGCCCCACCGGTTCTTTCCCAGGCGGGGCATCTCAGCTACCCCGATAGGTCGCATATCCGTACCCGCTGAGCAGTAACGGGATGTGATAGTGATCCCGGGCATCGTCGAGGTCGACGATGACATGCACCTCGGGGAAGAAGGGGTTACCGGCGTCACCGGTGGCGAACACGAGGCGATAGATCCCCGAACCGAGCGCGACTCCGAGGCCGGGCACACGCCCCTCCTCATCCGTCACACCCTCGCCGACGTGCTGCCAGGCGCCGTCGGACGAGCGCTCCAGTGTGACCCGCAAGCCGGCTGCCGGCAGGCCGGAGACGGTGTCGAGCACGTGTGTGCTGAGCCCGGTCATCGGGCTTCTCCAATACAGAGCATGCGGCGCAGTCTGGTCTCCGTGATCGCACGCTGCTCCCCCGCGGCATTGACGAGCTCCTCATCTCGTGTGTTGACAAGACGACCGCAGGCGATATCGAGCATCTCCTGAGCTGTCTTCCCGGACGCATACACGATGTAGGTGAATCCGTGAGCCGCCTCATATGCCTGGTTCGCTTGCGCCAATTCGCCGAGCAACGACGCCTCCGCCTCGGCGGTGCCGCTCTGCTCTCGATTGGCCTGGAGGTCTCCTTTCTCGCCGATACGGGGATGGCCGGCAAAGGCCTCCAGCCAGTCGCCCTCGGCCAATGAGTCGAAGGCGACCAATGCCGCCGTGAGCACTCCCGCGCCCTCGGTGAAAGGTCGGCTCGCAATCATCCGGTCGACCCACGCCGTGGATGCGCAGGCGGTGTGGAAGAACCGGTGGGCCTCCTCGTCGAACAATGCGTTCAGATAGACCACTCGAAGCCGCTCGGCATGATCCGGGTCGGGCCGGCCCACTACGCGGAGGCGGGCCACCCCACCGTCGGGATGAATGTCGAGACGAACCAATCCGGCGCGCGTCGGACTATCGAGAGTCAACGGGTTGACCGCGTCCGGCTTCACCTCCACCCGCTCGACCACCTCTTCCCAGGTCTCTCCATCAGCCGACACGGCGACCGAGACCCAGCCGGGTGCGTTCCCCTTGAAATGCCGCGTGTCGATCTCGAGCGAATCGACCACGCCCGGTAACCCGAGACGGAAGACCGCCCAGTCGTTCCCGGGCCCACGTCGACGCTTGGTCTCCCAGCCATCCCACATCCCCGCCGGGTCGGTTGGCCGAAGGAGGTTCGAGGGCGGCGAGTAGTGAACATCGGAGGCGTCGACGGCCTCACCACCCACCAGTGACGAAGCCAGGTCGATTCCCTCGTCGTCGGGACAAACCTCGTGCCTGCCGGGTATGGGATCGCCGTCCAGCCTCAGGCGCGCTACTCCGCCGTCGGGGAAGATATTGAGCCGGACATGGGTGACCCGGTGAGGGTCTTCGATGTCGAGGGTGGCCGTCGTGTCCCCGGAGAGAGAGCTGCGGGGAACGATCACGACCCATTCCGCGGTTTCGAGTCGCTCGTCGCTACCGACCCCACACGCCTCCAGCGAGAAGGACTCGGGATAATTGCCGGTGAAGTGGGACGTGTCGACCGTCACCGACCGGATCCGCCCCGCGATGCCCAGGGCGAGGACACACCAATCGTGGCCCGGATCGCGGCGGCGTCGGGTCTCCCAACCGTCCATCCACTTCCCCCGGTCGGTGTAGACGCCTTCCTTCCATTCCGGATCAGCCGTTTTCAGGAGGTTGCGCGCCTCGGCAAAGAACTCGTCGTTGCAGACAACGACCCGCCCCCCGACCGCATCAGAGATCAGATCAGTCATCTCGTCTCAACATCCTGCCATCACCCGGGCCGACAGTGCTTCCGTCGAAGACTGAAAAGCCTCCAAGGAACGTGGTCACCACCGAGCCACGCAGAGACATCCCTTCGTAGGGGGTGATGGGATGGCGGTGCTCGAGATCACCCCCCCTGACCCGGGTGACGCCGTCGGGGTCCCATACGACGAGGTCGGCATCCATCCCGACCGCGATCGCCCCTTTTTGGCGATCGAGACCGGCAAGCCTGGCGGGCTCCTCGGCCAGCCATCGGCTCAGCTGCGGCAGCCCGACCCCACGATCTGCCGCCCCGGTCCACGTTGCCGGCAGCCTCAGCTGGAGCGAGCCGATGCCACCCCAGGCCTCACCGAAGTCCCCATCATCGAGATGCTTGACCTCGGTCGGCGCCGGGGAATGATCGGAGACAACCATGCACAGGCTTCCCTCGATCAGGCCCTGCCACAGCGCGTCCCGATGTTCGGCTGTCCGGATCGGAGGCGCGCATTTGAACGGCGTGGCACCGGCCCCGATGTCTTCTGCGCAGAAGGTCAGATAGTGAGGGCAGGTTTCGCCACTGAGCAAATCAGGGCCGTCGGCCACTGCCTGCATCGCCTCGGCCGATGACACATGAAGCACATGGACCCGAGCCCCGGTTGCATGAGCCAGACCCGCGACCATCGTCACGGCCGCGGCCTCCCCGTCGGCGGGACGGGTCTCCAGATATGACCGGTACACGGTCGGATCGCCGCTCAGTCGGAGTATGCGGGCCGGATCCTCGGCATGGACGAGGGAAGGCACCCCGAGCTCTCGCATCAACGGCAGCGCCCTGACTAGTTGCTCGGGGCTCACCGACGGGAACTCGTCCACGCCCGACTCGACGAGGAAGGACTTGAAGCCACAGACGCCCTCGGCTACGAGAGGGCCGATCTGATCCTCCGACCCCGGGATGAGGCCACCCCAGAAGGCGACGTCGACTCTCAGCTTCCTTTCGGCAGCGGCCCGCTTCTCGGACAAGGCGCCGACGGTGACGGTCGGGGGAATCGAATTGAGAGGCATGTCCACGATCGTGGTGGTCCCGCCTGCTGCAGCGGCCCTGGTGGCGGTGCTGAATCCCTCCCAGTCCGACCTCCCCGGCTCGTTCACATGCACATGCGAATCGACCAGTCCGGGCATCACCACCATGTCACCAAAGTCGACCTCGGGCAGGGCATCACCGATCTCGACGATCACGCCGTGTTCCATCCGGATCGATGCCGGGCGCACTTCCCCGCCGACGACCACCCTCGTGCTGCCGATGACTGCCATCGAGGGTGAAAGCTACCGGTGCCACCGTTCCTTCTTGCCGTCGCGGCGAACAACGCGGTATGTAGCTTGGTCCCCGTCCCAACCAAAGAAGGAGTCGCGATGGAGACGGTGAGTAGCAGCCCACCGGATCGGACGATCAACTACGCCTTCATTCTCGGAGGTGTCACCGCCCTGATCTTCGGCATCATCCTCCTCATCCGCCAGGAAGAGGCGTTGGCCCTGCTCATGGTGGTCCTGGGGTTGTGGTGGCTCATCCAGGGCGCCTTCATGATCTTCGCTGTCTTCGTCGACCGCACCGACATGTGGTGGAAGCTGATCATCGGCGTCCTGGGCGTGGTGGCCGGGTTCCTCGTGCTGACCAACCCCGGCGAAGCCGCCGACGTGTTCCAGGGGGTGATCGGCGTCATCCTCGGGATAATCGGGATCGTGGTCGGCGTGACCGCCATCATCGGCTCTTTCCGTGGCGGTGGCGTCGGGGCGTTGGTGTTCGGGGCCGTCAGCGTCCTCATCGGCCTGCTGATCCTGCTCAACGCCCAATTCTCCACAGAGCTCCTCATAACCCTGTTCGCCGTCCTCCTCCTGATCGACGGGGTGGCGGGCATCTACCTGGGCATCAAGAACCGCTAGTCACAAAGCACATTCCTGTCCGGTTTGGCCACTTCTACCGGCGCCGAGGAGCCGGTAGCATCCCCTGATGTCCGATTTCCTGAGCAGACACAACGACGTTCTCGCCCCCGTGCTCGCCTTCGACACGGAGATCCACGCGGCCAAGGCCGAGGGGATCTGGATCACCGACGTCGATGGGAGACGCTGGGCCGACTTCGCCTGCGGAACCGCGGTCACCAACCTGGGTCACAACCACCCGGCCGTGCTGGACGCTGCGCATCGTCAGCTGGACAGCCTGGTGCACTCGGGATGCATCGTCCGATATGACTCCATCGTCGAGGCGGCCGAGCGTCTGCGAACGATAACCCCATCCGGCATCGAGAAGTTCAGTTTCGCCAACTCCGGTGCCGAGGCGGTCGAGGCGGCGGTGAAACTGGCCAAGCACACCACGGGAAGACAGGGTGTGATCGTGTTCCGCGGAGCATTCCACGGCCGCACCATGGGGTCGGTCACCTACTCGACCTCGAATGCCAGGTATCGCGATGGGTATCACCCGGTGCTCGGCTCGGTGTTCGTGACCCCCTTCCCGCATCCTTATCGATGGGGAATGACCGAGGACGAGGCCACCGACCTCTCACTCAACGAACTGCGGATGATGTTCAAGCACGTGGTGACGCCGAAGAACATCGCCTGCTTCCTCATCGAGCCTGTGCAGGGGGAGGGTGGCTACTACCCGGCCCCGGCCCGGTTCCTCGATGCTCTCCGCGAGATGGCCGACGAGCATGGGATCAAGCTCCTCTACGACGAGGTTCAGTCCGGTTTCGGGCGCACAGCCGAGTGGTTCGCCTCCGACCACTACGACGCCAAGCCCGACATCATGGCCATGGGCAAAGGGATCGCAAACGGCCTCCCCCTCTCGGCATTCGGGTCATCCAGGGAGATTATCGATGCGTGGCCCAGGGGCGCCCACGGCACCACCTATGGGGGCAACCCGGTCTCGACTGCGGCCTCGGTGGCGGTGATCGAAACCATGGAAGGCTTGCTCCCGCACGCCCGGGAGCTCTCCAAGCGCGCCTTCGAGCGATTCAACGAAATGGCCGACAATCACCCCACGATCGGGGACGTTCGTGGCCTCGGTCTCATGATAGGAGTCGAGCTTGTGACCGATGGGGAGAGTCGTACCCCGGACGCGGCCGCCTTCAACCACGTCGAGAGGCATGCATACGACCGTGAGCTGATCATCATCAACTGTGGTCCGGACGCCAACGTCATTCGCTTCATCCCGCCGCTCGTCACGACCCGCGAGGAGCTCGACTGGGCTCTCGACCTGGTGGATGAGGGCTTGAGCAGCTGGGAGAGCACACACCATTGATTCTCCGACGGCTGCTCTTCGCAGTAGCCGTGATCGTCTTGGGTGTCCTGCTTTTCGTCATGCTTCGGCTCGAGGCCGGGCCGACTGCCACCACGGTGGCCGCCTACACCACGACCATCTCGGTGCCATCGACGGCCCCCTCGTCATCGACCACGACCACGATGATCCCGACGACTACCCACCACCCGGTCACCTCGACCAGCCCCTCGTTGCCTGTCTACCAATCTTCCGTCGGCATGGTCGCTGCAGCCGACCTCCCCTACTCGTGGCGGGAGGGTTGCCCACTCGATGTCGGGGCCCTCAGGTCGGTGGACGTTTCTCATTTCGGATACGACGGGCAGGTCCACACGGGAAGGCTGATCGTCGCCGCCGAGGTCGCAGAGGACATGGTCGACATCATGTCGCAGTTGTTCGTGGTCGCATTCCCGATCGAGCGAATGGAGACGGTCGACGTCTACGAAGGCGACGACGACCTGAGCATGGCGGCGAACAACACGAGCGCATTCAATTGCCGCCCGGTGACCGGTGGCGAGTCGTGGTCGGAGCACTCCTACGGGACCGCAATAGACGTGAACCCCCTGGTCAACCCATATGTCATCGGCGGGACGGTGCTGCCTCCCGCTGGTGCCGCATACGCCGACCGCAGCCTCGAGGCACCCGGCATGATCCACGATGGCGACGCCGTCGTGGAGGCCTTCGCCTCACACGGGTGGATCTGGGGTGGGACCTGGTCCTCGCCCAAGGATTACCAGCATTTCTCGACCTCGGGCAGCTGAATCGGGCTACTCGCCCTTGGCGAAGAACTGCAGGGCGGTCTTGGTCTTGGTCTGCTGCTCCCCCGATACGTCGATGTCTTTGGACTCCAGGAACGCTCGCCATTCCATGCCGGTTTGAAATGCTTCGGGCGGTGTGGTCTTCGTCGAGAGCTCGATCACCTGAGAACCGTCGGGATAGAGCCACAGCTCGCCCACCATTTTGCGCTTGTAGCCATCCGACTTGAACTTCACCCTGAAGGTGGGGATGGGGCCGAGAATCTCCAGATCGTCCAACTCCAAACCATCGGGGGCATGCTCGTTGAAGAAGGCACGCTGGCGCTTGGAGAACAGCTTGCGTGTCTTCCCGTCGCCGAGCGCGACCTTCCGGATCTTGGCGTTGTCCACCGATCCCTTGTATGAAGCCGAGCACACGTACCCGCCCGGCATGGCGTCGACCTCCACGCCGAACTCGGGGTCGGCTCGCAACTCGTCGGAAAGCACGCCTGGTTCCACCGGTCTGATCTTCACCACTGTGTCACCGGTGTCGTTCTGACGTCGACGGGCCCGAACGACGACGCCGGCAGAGTTGAGGTCGAGTTTGGGAGTGTCGAAGAAGAAGACCTGGCGGATCTGGGCATCTATTGCATCGATTCCCAGCGCCCGGGCCACCGACGCCCGGCGGCTTTCGAGCAGAGTCAGCTTCAGCTCGACGCTGTCTGCCTTCCCCAATACGTCTAGCGCCTTCTGCAGGTCCTCTCCGGACAAATCGGTGATACGAGCCATTTCTCTCTCCGTTTTCCTTATCGGTCGGCGCCATATGGGGCGACGCACGCCGGTTGGCTAGCCCGCGACCACCGGGACCCGCTCCATGGCCGCGGCGATGCGCTCCGCCGGGTATTCGTAGTCAGCGAGGGTGCCCTCGAGGTACTCCTGGTATGCAGCCATGTCGAAGTGGCCATGCCCCGACAGGTTGAAGACGATCACCTTCTCCTCACCCGCTTCCTTGGCGCGCTCGGCCTCCGTCATTGCCGACGCCACCGCATGGGCTGGCTCGGGGCCGGGGATGATCCCTTCCGCTCGGGCAAACTGCACCGCCCGGCGAAAGGTCTCTGTCTGATGCAGCGATTCGGCCTCGATGATCCCCTCCCCATTGAGCAGAGACACCAACGGCGCCATCCCGTGATAACGAAGACCGCCGGCGTGTATCGGGTCGGGCACGAAGTCGTGGCCCAGAGTGTGCATCTTCACCAGAGGCGTCATCCCCACTGTGTCCCCGAAGTCGAACTGGTAGCTCCCCCGGGTCAGGGATGGCGCCGCCGCCGGCTCGACGGCACGCACCACGGGATCCATTCTCCCTGCCAGCTTCTCCCTGACGAAGGGGAAGCTGAATCCGGCGAAGTTGGACCCGCCTCCGGCGCAACCGATGATGACATCGGGCGTCTCGTCGACGA
>Ga0299914_10004002_pt1 | contig 10532 bp, 12 predicted proteins | sample RVTome_10_FD_201361 | JGI IMG/M metagenome (GOLD analysis project Ga0299914, IMG submission 201361) | Soil microbial communities from uranium-contaminated site in the Upper Colorado River Basin, Wyoming, United States - RVT153D57 (version 2) ... | reverse complement strand
CGTCGCCGAGACGCACCGGGGGCGAGCGACGGAAGATCCCGCCTCATGACGCTTCTGCTGCACGCTCGAGTCGTTCGACAGGGAGGTGCGCGGTGGCGCCGATTCAGATCGAATGCCCCGATCCTCGATGGGCCCAGGATTTTTCGGCGGTCGCGTCGCTGTTGCGCGGTGCACTCGGTGGTCGAGCGCTCCGGATCGATCACGTAGGATCGACGGCAGTGCCGGACCTGCCGGCGAAGCCGATCATCGACGTCCAGGTCACGGTGCGCTCGTTCGATGGACTGCAACGTCCATTGGTGGCTGCAGGCTTCCGATGGCGGGAGATTCGGACCGACCATCCGCCGGCAGGGCGGGACCTGAATCCCACGGAACTCGAGAAGCGGTTCGTCCAACGCACCACCTCTCCAAGCGCGAACGTCCATCTCCGGTTGGAGGGGCGGTACAACCAGAGATACGCGCTCCTCTGCCGCGACTACCTGCGGACGCACCCGGCCGCCGCCCAGGCCTATGCATCGGCCAAGCTGGGCCTCGCGCGGATCGTCGAGGACGATGTCGCGGCGTACTACGCGGTAAAGGACCCCATCTTCGATCTCATCGTGGCTGCCGCCGAGGACTGGGCGGCCGCCAGCGCCTGGGATGTCGGCGAGCCAACCGCCGGGGGCTGAGCCCGAGTTGCACTGGTGACGGTATCTCCCTGCTGAGCGCGGCAACGCTGACTCGCCATCGGTGCGTCCGATCGAATGACGGCGGGCGACACCTCGGTGAGTCCTCGGCCCGCCTTGTGCGGCGCGCGACTCGCGGAACCTTCACCGAGGATCAGCACAGGGCGCACGTCCTCGCTACGGACTCCGTACCTCCTCAATCTCCTTGGTGGTGGAGCCGCCCCATCAGGCCGGCATCAGCGCTGTAGGATCCAACCGGTGGCGTCGTACGTCAGCAGAGCAGCCGCCACGAACAGCAGCCCGGTGAACAGGAGATCCTCGAGCCAGTCGATGATGCCGGGTTGACGTTCACGCATGATCGTCGGGTTGTAGTACAGGATCGAGATCCCGATGACGGCAGCGGTGAAAGCCAGGCCGATCCACGAGGCCAGCTCGAAGCGCGCGAGCAGGAGACCGATGACGATCGCGGCTCCAGCGTAGAGCGGAATCTGCCTGGCGAGCGCGGCCCGCGAGTCGTGTCGCGAGGTTCCGGCCTTGGCGGTCGCCCGGTACACCTCGTAGAGGAGCGAGCCGCCGAAGGCGGCTACCAGGATCCAGGTCGCGTGGGCGGTGAGCGCGGACATCGTTACCTCCAGTCACTCAGTAACCAGCTCGATCGGCACATCCCAGTCGACGCGGTAGTCGTAGAGCCAGGCGAGCGACTTCTCGGTCACCCCATACCGAAAGACAAGTGGGAGCATTACGTCCCGCATCAGTCGACCCAGACGCCCTGGCGCCTTGCCGCTGCTTCCCCGAGCACCGAGGGCCACGACGTTCTCCACGCGTTCGCGCCGGAGCCTCTCATAGGTGGCCAACGCTCCTTCGACGCTCGGGACGTCGCGAAGGGCCTGAGCGATGACGACCGCGTCCTCGCTCGCCATCGACGCACCCTGACCGGAGGCCGGCGTGGGAGCATGCGCGGCATCGCCGATGATCACCATCGGACCCTTGCGCCACTGCGGGACGTGGGCAAGGTCGTGCGTATTGTCGGCCACCAGCTCCAACGTGCCGTCCGAAACCAGCGCTGCCGCCGGAGAGCGGTCATCGGCGAAGAGGTCAACCAGCTGTGCCTGCCACTGCTCGCGCGTCGTCGACCTGGCCTCGTCAGGACCGATCCGCTCACGGGGCACGTTGGCGAACCAAACGACCTCCCCTTGAGGCGTCAGGTGATAGCCGAAGAACGCGCGGCGGCCGAACACCAGGTGCCACGTCTCCGGCTCGGCCGCTAGCCGTACGCCTGTCGTTATCCCGCCGAAGTTCGTCAGTCCCACGTAGCGACCACTTGGTGCCGCCGGATCGATGAGCTTGCGCACCGTGGAGTGCACGCCGTCGGCCCCGACGAGGACGTCCGCATCGACCTGTGAGCCATCGTCAAACCATGCCTCCACACGTCCGTCCGCGGTCAGGTCCGCGCCGATCAAGCGTCGGCCAAAGTCGACCCGAATCCCACGTCGGACGACCTCATCGGTCAGGAGGCTGGTGAGGTGCGAGCGTTTTAGCGTCTGCGCGAGCGTTCCATCTGCTAACGGGCGACCCAGGGGTACGGATCCCAATCGGTGTCCGGAGTCGCTCCACATCACGTTGTGCCGCGTCGGGAACCCGGCGGCCTGTGCGAGATGAAGCGCGTCGACTGCCTCGAGCGCTCGAAGGCCGTTCGGTGCGATGTTGAAGTACGATCCGACCTCGATGTTGGGCGGCGGGTACGCCTCCGCGACGCGTGCGGTGATCCCAGCCTGGTGGATCGCCATCGCGGCCACCGAGCCAGCGATCCCACCGCCAACGATAAGAACCTGCATCGGTCCCTCCTTGTGGCGCCGGCCCGATATGCCGAGTACGAGCTGCGCCGCAGCGGGCCGGCGTAGAGCGGCATGCACAGGCTGCGATGGCAGGGTGGAATGGACCAGCGTGCGCTCCACCCACCCCAGCGGGTGATGGCTCGCTGATCGCACGGTGTGGCTGGCGCGCACTTCCGCAGCAGATCCGGGCCGAAGGCCGATTGGCGACGGTCAGTCGCGAGGTATGACCGCGGTCAGGCGGGTGCCTTCGCCTGTCGGACTGTCCACGCGCAGGCTGCCGCCGAGAGCCTGGATGCGATCCGACAGCCCCCGAAGCCCGGTCCCCCTGGAGGCGTCGGCGCCACCGACTCCATCATCGCTGACCGCGACGATCAGCTGTCCGCGAACCTCACGCAGCTGCACCTGCACGCCGGAGGCACGGGCATGCTTGGTGACGTTCGCCAGCGCCTCCGCGACGACGTAGTAGGCCGTCGTCTCGACGTCCTCGACCGCGGTTCCCGCCAGGTTCGCCGTCACCTTGATCGGTAACGGGCTCGCGTAGGCAAGATCCTCGACTGCGGCCGTCAGTCCTCGCTCCGAGAGGATTCCCGGGTGGATGCCCTGACTGAGGCTTCGCAACTCCGCGAGCGCCACCGCAAGCCCTTCGCGAGCCTGTCGCAGCGCGTCGTCGGCGGCGCGGGGATCAGCGTTCATCCGTGAGTGCACAAGCCCGAGCGCCATGGCGACCGAGGTAAGTCGCTGCTGTGTGCTGTCGTGGAGATTACGCTCGATTCGTTTTCGCTCGTCGTGCCCGGCCTGAACGATGCGCCGTCGCGAGGCGCTCAGCTCGTCCAACCGCGCGCGGAGCTCCGCATGGAGGCGCTCGTTGTCGAGCGTGAGCGCCACTGCCGCGGCCGCCGCGCGGAGCCGCTCCGGTTCATGGTCGAGCGACGCATCGTGGATGAAGGCACCCACTGGCTGTCCTTCGCGCTCGACAAGGGTCGCCGTCCTCACGTCATCACCCTCGGCGGGGATGGCCACCGGCCGCCCATCGAGGTCGACGTAGCGACCCTCCGCCGGCAGCCAGTAGGCAAGTTCCACAGACGGGTCTTCGAGCCCTTGCGCCAGCACCTCGCGCAGACCGCGCTGGTCGCGCATGGGCGTTCCGAAGCGAGCGATCAGGTCGCTCGTGGCCGACGCCCCGGCCACGCGGCTGTGCAGCATCCCAACGAGGAAGCCGAACGGGACCGTCGCGAGCGCGACGATCCTCGCCCACTCCAGGCTCTCCTGCAGAGGAGTCGGAGCGCCGAACAGGACAGCGACGTACCAGGCGCCAAACAGAAGGAATACGGCTCCACTCGTCAGGACGACGGGCAAGAGCCGTCGGCGCGCGGTTCGGCCGCTGTTTCGGACGCGAACGACGATGATGGCAAGGAGTACGAGGATCAGCAGCAGGCCGACCGCGAACCGCAAGCGACTGATGGCGCCGACCACCTCCGGCGCCGCAGCGAGGAGCAGCGGATTGGGGGGCAGGCCTGCCCGCGCGGTGTCCTGGAACAGCACCTGCAGCGGATGTGCCACGAGTGCGCTTGCATAGCCGATGAGCACAAGGGCTCGCTGCAATCGAGTCGGCAGCTTCCCCGTTGGGAAGGCGAGGAGCATGTGGTAAAGGACGGCGTACGGCAGGGCGATAAATATCAGCCCCGTGATGAAGATGGCGGGATCGGTCGCGACCCGCAGGGAGCCAACGCAGGCGCCAAACCCGACCGCCGTCATCAGCGCCCCGAACACGCTCTCGGGACGGCGCGACCAGACGTAGACGCCCGTTCCGACGAATGCCCAGCCGGTGATCGGGCCGGCCAGCGCGATCAGCTGTCGCTGGTGACCTTGCTCGTTGGCGAGCGCCAGAGCGAGCGGAACCGCCCCGGCGAGGAGACCGAGAACGGCGAGTGCCCAAAGGCCCACGCGTAGCCTGTGCATCGAGACCAGCCTCGCATGACCACTCAACTAGGGCAACCGAGTCGCCTCGTACGTGGCATTCAGACCGCGACCACTCCGGGATCAGAGATGGCACCCGGGGGCGAAGTGGGTGGAACCACGCTTCCCGTGCTAGACCGGGATCGGCGACGATAGCCACCAATATCAAAGTTGTTCGACTGAGCCAGATGACGCGATGATCTTCCTCGGACGTCATAACCGTTCCCCACGATGAAGGAACCCCATGGCCGAGGCCCGCAGGTACGGGCGGTGATCCCATGCGTGTAGTCCTGGGGGACGACTCGGTCCTGCTGCGCGAGGGCGTGTCTCGCCTGTTGGTGGAGGCCGGGTTTGAGGTCGTCGCCCAGGCGGGGGATGCCGAAGGTTTGCTGCGCGAGGTGGACGAACATCGGCCGGACGTCGCGATCGTCGACATCCGTATGCCACCGGGATCGGACGGCGGCCTGCGCGCTGCGCGCGACATCCGCTCGCGGTTCCCGAACGTGGGCGTGCTCGTCCTCTCCCAGTACGCGCGACCCAGCTACGCCTTCGAGCTCCTGAGCGACAGCGCCGAGGCGATGGGGTACCTCCTGAAGGACCGCGTCTCGGACGTCGCCGAGCTCAGCGAGGCGGTGCAGCGTGTCGGGGCCGGCGGGACGGTTCTCGACCCGGTCGTCGTCGCCCAGCTGGTGGGTCGGCCGCGCCAGGGTGACATGCTCGAGGAGCTGACCGACCGAGAACGCGAAGTGCTGGCGCTAATGGCGGAGGGCCGCTCGAACGTCGCGGTCGGTGAGCGGCTGTTCATCACGGAGCGCACAGTCGAGAAGCACGTCACGAACATCTTTGACAAGCTCATGCTGCCGCCCAGTCCCGACGACCACCGTCGCGTTCTGGCCGTGCTCGCCTTCCTCCGCATGTGAACCGCGTCAGGGCGGTTCGCTCTGCGCTCCGGTCGTGGGTGTTCGCCACACCCCTGCGAACCAGCGGTAGCCAGCCCTCTCAATAGCAGGCTGCACGCTGCTACGGCGCGCCGGCGTGGCGCAGGCTCGGACCATCCGAATCAGCCCCCTGCGCTTCGAAAGGATAAGCGTCATGAAGATCCTACACACCCTGGTTGCCGGCTCCCTGCTGGCCGTCGTGCTGGCCGCCTGCTCCGATGGAGGGTCGGCCGCATCAGCGAGTCTTCCCCCGGAGGCCGACCTCTCTGTCACCGCGGAGGGCAACACATTCGACCCGCCCGCGATCACCTTGACAGCGGGCGAGGCGACGACCGTGTTGTTCCGCAACCTGGACCGGGCGCGGCACAACATCGCCATCTACACCGATGACTCCGCGTCGGCGTCTCTCTTCGTCGGCGAGACGATCACCGATGGTGCGGTCGCGTACGAGATCCCGGCGCTCGAGCCTGGCGAGTATTTTTTCCGCTGCGACGTGCACCCGCATATGACCGGCGTGGTGATCGTCGCGTAGCGAATCGCGACCGAAGGCCGACTATCGTGACTGCGTGGGGCGGCTTGTGTGATGCAGGTCAGGTCGTCGGGGTGAGGTGGAACGTAACGACGACTTGTTCTGGCGACCGATAGGATTGAGGCTAGAGTGTGGAGCTCGAGTGGCGACTTGGCGCGAAGAATTCGATGAGTGCTTTGGCGAGCGACTCGGGATGGGTGAGGGGGGCGGCGTGACCGGCGCCGGGGATCTCCTGTACCCGCCCGTTGGCGACGTGCTCGGCCACGTGCTGCGCGCTGCGGATCCAGAAAGGCTTGGTGTCCGCTCCGTGCAGCGCCAGCACCGGAGCTGAGATCGCGCCGAGCACGGCCGGATCATCGGCAGTGGGGCCTTTGTGCTCCATCATTTGGCGGAAGACGTTGAGCAGGTTCGGGACGTAGCGCCCCGCGGCCTCGAAGTAGCCGGCGCCCTCCGCCAAGGCGAGCTCCTCGTCGTTGAAAGGAGACCTGGCGGCCGCCCGAAGCGCATCCGCCAACCTGCCTTTGGAGGCCAGCTCGCTCGTGCGACCGACGGCGTCGCGGAAAGCCGCTCGCTCCTGCTCATCCATCACGCTCCCGATTGTGGGCTCGAAGGGAGCCACCGCGGTCACCGCGTCGGACTGCGCAGCCGCGGCGAGTGCCGGGTTTGCCCCGCCGGACCAACTCACCAGTCCGGTCGGCTCCCCGATGCTGTCGACGCAGGCGCGGACGTCGTCGACCCGCCGGCCATAGCTGAGGTCCGGGTGCTCGCCACTGAGGCCACGCCCCCGCCAGCTCGGCAGATAGCAGGTAAACCGGTCGGCCAGATGCGGTAGCAGCCCCTGCCAGTCGAGATCGCCATCGCCATAAGCACCGTGCCAGAACACGAGCGGCGGCCCTTGGCCGTGCACGGTCCCACCGATGGTGACCCCGTCGGTCGTGGTGACGTAGTGGGTGCGTTTGCTCATCTGCGCTCTCCCGGTGTCAGAGGGGTGTGCGCCCGATGGAGCACGGTAGGGACCCTCATATCTCGGACTCGACGAGCCGGCGGATGTTGCGTGCGGTGCGTTCCATCAAAGGCCTGATACGGTCCGCCGCCGCCCCATCCATGCCCGGGAAGTCGGCCTCGATAGTCAGGCGCGTGCTGCCCGACTCCGGTGCTTCAAATGTGACGCGCCCGTGGGTCTCCATGTTCGCGTCGCGGATGCGCACGCCCATCGTGCGCTCGGCTTCCCATTCGACCACCTCCATCTCGCCGTCGATGGGTTCATCGAAGTGGTGGTTGCGGCGCTGGATGCGAGTTCCGAGGCCGACTGGGCCGGGCAGGAGCTGCCTGAGCTCCACGTCGGGGTCCCACCGGGGATGGTTTCGTACGTGGTCGACGGCGTACCAGGCCCACACGTCCGCAATCGGTCGGTCGATTTCGGTCGCGACCGCGAACTTCACGCCAGTCGATCCCGCCCTTCGACGCCTGTCATCCGCCCTCGCACCTCGATGTCTGGCGCTCGCACGTGTGTGATCACCCGAACGTCACTGCAATCATCGCCTCTATCAGTCACCGAGCCGCGGAGCTCGCGTAGCCCAGCCATGTGACCATGCTGCCAGAGCCACGCAAGCCCCGACGGGCCGGACGGACTCCGGCCCTCACCAGACAGGCGTCGTAGTCGCTGTGCCCAGACAAGTCGCGGCGACCGCCGCCACCTAGGGTCGTCGTCGGCGTCCTGTTCGCACGACTGTTCCGGCGCTGGTCGTGGCTGCCCGCGGCCGACATGGGTGCATGCCACCTGGCCCGCCGCGCCGCATCTGCTGCGACGAGGACCTCGCGCTGATCGGGTACGACGGCCTGCAATCGCGCTGCCCGAGCGCGTTCAGCCGGCACCGGAGTGGGTACTGGCGCGCCCGACACTGGCGCGCCCGACAGGTGTTGGGCGCGCGATTACAACCTACGAGATCCCGATCGAGGGGCGGGATGAGTGGCTCGCGGCGGCACGGCGGCTAGGGTGAGGAAACGCTCTCCGGCTCGCACCACGGAGCGCGAGCTCGTGGTCCTCGCAGCGGTCCTCGCAGCCGGGTCTGAGAAGGCCGCCGCCCACCGGCTCGGCCTTTCGCACTCGACCGTGAAGCACCACCTGGCGAACGCGCGGTCGAAGGTGGGGGCGACGACGACGGCGCAGCTCGCGTGGATTCTCGGGACGCGGCTGCCCGAGCCGGACGGCACTGCCCCACCGGCAACTGATGGGGCCTCCCGAGCTACGCGCTCGCCAGGACCTTGAACGCCTCGGCAGACTCCACCTGCATGAACGGGGGTCGGGGTGAGGTGCGGGCGGACTCGAGCGCGCCGCGCGCGGCCTCCTCGGACTCAAAGACGAGCACGTTGAGTGTCTTGCCGGCTCCGTCGCTCATCCAGAGTGCCGACACGAACCCAGGAGCGTCGCGCACACCCGGCGCCACATTGGCGCTGACCACGCTCCCGCTTGCGTCGATCTGCGCCGCATCGCCTGTCTCACGGACCACCACTGCGAACATGGGACGCTCCTTCGCCTACCATCACGCAAGCCAGCGTGATTTCACATAAGGTAGGGTTGCATCAAATGGCAGAGCGCGTCAAGCCGCGTCGTCGCTACGAGTCTCCGCGCCGGGCGGCGCAGGCTGCGCAGACGCGACGGGACATTGTGACGGCGGCTGGCCTGCTGTTCCGCGAACGCGGCTACGGGGTGCCGCTGGCCGACATCGCGGGTGAGGCCGGCGTCGTGGTAGAAACGATCTACAGGATCTTCGGCAACAAGGCCGCGCTGTTCAGGGCGGCGGTGGAGGCGCTGCTGGCGGGCGGCGCGGGCCGGGCTGAGATCCCCCTCGAGGAGCGACCGGCGATTCGCGCTATGCTCGAGGAGCCGGATCCGCGCAAACAGGTGGCAGCGTATGCCGCGACCCAGCCCGGGATCCACCGCCGTGCAGGTCCGCTTCTCCGGGCGCTACGCGATGCCAGGGGCACCGATCAGGAGCTCGCGCGCCTGTGGGATGAGATGGAGGCCTGGCGGCTCGAAGGACAGGGGCGGTTTGTGCAGATGCTCGGTGGCCGGGGGGCGCTCAGGCCCGGGCTCACCGTCGATGCCGGGATCGACATCGTGTGGACGCTGTGCTCGCTGGCGGTCTACGACCTGTTGGTCCTCGGTCGGGGCTGGGACGACGAGCGCTATCAGGCCTGGCTGACCGACGCCCTTGCCCGTGAACTGCTGGGAATTGGGCTCCTCGCACCTGAACAGGAGACGGCATAACCTTCCAGGGGTCGGCCCGGCTCGGAGTCCCGACCGAGCGCCCTGCCGACACGACGACATGGCCCAAACGGCCAACTAGATGCCGCAAGCCTCCGCCCGCACGCATCTTCGCGGCCTCAGATCCTCGCACGAAGCCGTCGGCTGGCAGCACTAGCTGCGCAGGCCGCGCTCAGGTCGGGGTCGCGGGCTCGAGAAGGACGACCGGGATCTGGCGGGCAATGTCGCGCTCGTACAACTCGAACAGGGCGTGGCTCCGCTTCATCGCGCTCCAGACTCGGCGACGCTCGTCGCCGCCCGCCTCACGGGCCACCACATGCCGCTTCGTCGCATCGATCTGGATCTCGGCGTGGGGCTGGGTCCGCAGGTTCGCCATCCATGCCGGATCGGTCTCGGCTCCCGAGTTGGTCGCCGCCACCGCCAGCTGGCCGTCGATCGCGAAGTAGACCAGGGGCGTGGTCCGCGCACGGCCTGAGCGCCGCCCCACGACCGTCAGGAGCAGGACACGAGCCTGGACGCCAGGCAGCGCGCCGCCGACCCGACCGCCCGAGATCCGGTAGAGGAACCGGTGCGGCGTCGGACGCGTGAGGTGCTTCGAGGCGAAGGCCTGGAAGCGGACCCGGTTCGGGACCGAGTCGTGACGCTGTTGCTGGTTTCGACTCATCGCTCAACGCGCTCCTTCCACAGGCGTGCCGGGTTGCCGATGGTCGCCGGCAGGCACCGGTACCCGCAGGACTCGGTACCCGAGCACGACCAGCGGGACCTGCCCAAGCGTGTACACGACGTGCGCCCCGTAGTGCGTGACGGACTGCTCGGGCACGAAGGGCAGGATCGACAGTGGCAACACACTCACGATCCCACCGATCACGAGGTTCAGGACGCCCCACCCGAGCACCGCTCCGGCCACGGCCTTCGATCCGGGCCGAAGCCCATAGGCCACGCCAAGCATCGCCGCGATCGCGATCGGGCCGGAGTTCTCGAGGTCGGTGGGGCCCAATGGCAGCTCATACAGGTTGTGGGCCAGCATCGACCCTGCGGACAAGGCGAGCGCCCCTCCCATCGCGACGCGGGAGACAGGACGTATGACCGACTCCTTGAGATCGCGGGCTCGTTCCACGGGACGACGGTACGGTGCCCACTCCCGAATCGGTCAGGCCATCTGTTCGGGCACCCGCATGGCCGCCTCGTGCCCACGGCCTGGCGCTTGCGCTGCCCACCAAGGTTGCTTTGGCGCGCCCGACAGGATTCGAACCTGCGACCTTCGGCTCCGGAGGCCGACGCTCTATCCACTGAGCTACAGGCGCGCGGCCCCGAATGATACCTGCCGAGCGTGGATAGACCCTC
>Ga0299914_10004001_pt1 | contig 10534 bp, 7 predicted proteins | sample RVTome_10_FD_201361 | JGI IMG/M metagenome (GOLD analysis project Ga0299914, IMG submission 201361) | Soil microbial communities from uranium-contaminated site in the Upper Colorado River Basin, Wyoming, United States - RVT153D57 (version 2) ... | reverse complement strand
CTCGGCGCCCTCGACGACGGTGCCCTCGACGAGGGCGCCGTGTTCGCCATGGCGACGACGATCGGCGGAGATCGCGGGGCGATGGCACTCGAGCTGCTGCTGCGACGTCTCGAGTCGGGCGGCTGGCTCGAGCACGTGGTGGTGGCCGCGGGCACCGAGATCGCCCGCCGGACGCCACTCGGGCACGTCGTCAGCGTGGCGACGCGGCGCGTTCGGCCCACCGATCGCGTCCGCCTGTCACGTTTCGGGCTCGTCCGCCGCGGCGCAGCCGGCCTCGTCGCCGAGTCACCCCTCGGTGCCGCACAGGTACAACTCCGCGGGCCCGTCGGACCGGCGCTCGTGGCAGCCGCCATCCAGCCGACCCGCGTCGACGAGCTCGCTGCGGCGGCGGTCGGCGCCGGGCCGACCGCCGTGCTCGGCCTCGTGCAGGCCCTCGTCGACGCCTCTGTCCTCGGCCTTGCCACCGCGGATCCGACGCGTGCCGGCGATGGCGACGCGGCCGCGGCGGACCCGGAGCTCGTGCCACCCCTGGCGCTGTGGTCACCCGCTGACCTGCTGTTCCACACCCGCAGCCGGGTGGGTCGCCACGAGGGTGGCTATGGCGGTACCTACCGGTGGGAGGGCCGCGTCGAGCCGGCGCCGGCGATCCGGCGTTCCTTCACCCCGGCGGTCGCACTGCCGTGCATCGACCTCGCCGAGCGGGCAGCGACCGATCCACCGCTGGCCGACGTGATGCGGCGTCGCCGCTCGGTGCGCGCGCACGACGACGAGCGGCCGATCGACATCGGGCGCCTCGGCGAGCTGCTCGCGCGCGTTGGCCGGGTCACCGCCGTGTTCGACGACGGCCACCAGGAGCTCTCCGCCCGCCAGCTCCCGAGCGGTGGCGCGCTGCACGAGCTCGAGCTCTACCCGCTCGTCAACCGATGCGACGGGCTCGCCCCCGGCCTCTATCACTACGACGCGGGCGCGCACGCGCTGGGCCTCGTCCGCGAGCCCGATCCGCGCACGATCCTGCTCGCCGAGTACGCCAAGCGCACCGCCGTGATGGACACACTGCCCCAGGTGGTGTTGCTCGTCGCGGCCCGGTTCGACCGCTCGATGTGGAAGTACGAGTCGATGGCGTACGCGCTGTCGCTCAAGCACGTCGGCGTGCTGTACGAGGCGACGTACCTCGCCGCCACGGCGATGGGGCTTGCGGTGTGTGCCCTCGGCGGCGGCAACTCCGACGCCTTCGCCGCGGCGACAGGGATCGATCAGCTCGTCGAGGCCACGGTCGGAGAGATGGTGCTCGGCAGCCTTCCCACCGACCTGCCCGACGACGCCTGGCGCCCGCACGACGACCGGCGAGAGGAGGGCTGACGATGGTGCAGTTCCGGATGAAGGCGCTCAACCAGCTGCAGAAGCCGGACGACCTCGACCTGCTGATGAAGGTGACCAAGCGCCGCGGCTGGTTCGCGCTCGGAACGCTCGGGCTCGCCGTCGCCGCGCTCATCGGCTGGTCGTTCGTGGGCCGGCTTCCTGTGCAGGTCGAGGCGGACGGTGTCCTGAGCACTCCCGACGGCGTCTCCCGCATCGATGCGACCCTGCGGGGACAGGTGCTGGACGTGCGCATCACCGACGGTGACGAGCTCGCGGTCGGTGACGTCGTGGCCACCGTGATCGACGATTCCGGCGAGGAGCGCGACGTGGCGGCCGTCTACCCCGGCACGGTCGCCGGGATCCTCGTCGACGGGGGCAACTTCGTCGAGCCAGGGTCGCCGCTCTACCTCGTCGAGCGCAGCGACCTGCCGGGAACGCGGCTCGCGGCCCATGTCTTCGCGCCCTCGGGAAAGGGGGAGAGCCTCGCCCCCGGGATGGCCGTCGACCTCAGCGTTGCCTCCGCGCCACCGGCCGCGTTCGGCGTGCTGCGCGGCGTCGTGACCAGCGTCGACCCGTTTCCTGCCACCGAGCTCGAGGTTTACGGGCTCGTCGGCGACGAGCAGCTCGCGGCGCGCTTCACCGCCGACGGGCCCCCGGTCGTCGTCCTCGTCGATCTCCTGCCCGACGCGTCGACGGTCTCCGGCTTCGAATGGTCGACCGCCGACGGTCCACCGTTCCCGCTCGGACCCGGTGTCGAGGTGACCGCGCTGATCGTCCAGGGTGAGCAACGGCCCGTCGACCTCGTGTTCGGGAAATGACCGCGCCGGCCGAGATCGACGTCGAGCGCTCCGCCCGACCCAAACCGACCCGTCGTGTACGGACGCCGACCATCCTGCAGATGGAGGCGGTCGAGTGCGGCGCCGCCGCGCTGGCGATCGTGCTCGCCCACCACGGCAAGTGGGTGCCGCTCGAGGAACTGCGGGTGTCGTGCGGGGTCTCCCGCGACGGCTCGCGGGCCTCGAACGTGCTGAAGGCGGCCCGCCGCTACGGACTCGAGGCCAAGGGCTACCAGATGGAGACCACCGCGCTCGCCGAGCTGCAGACGCCGTTCGTGGTGTTCTGGAACTTCCACCACTTCCTGGTCGTCGAGGGCTTCAAGGGCGACACGGTGCTGCTCAACGATCCCGGCACCGGCCCCCGCAAGGTCCAGCTCGAGGAGTTCGAGAACTCCTACACCGGCGTCGCCCTCACGTTCCGGCCCGGCCCCGGCTTCTCGCCCGGCGGCCGGCGGACGAAGGCGTTCGACGGCCTCGGGCGTCGCCTGCGCGGCGGTGGTGGGGCCTTGCTGCTGGTCCTCCTCGCCAGCCTCGTCCTCGTCGTGCCCGGGCTGATGGCTCCGGCGTTCAACCGCATCTTCATCGACCGGGTGCTCACCGCCGGGTTCACCGGCTGGATCGCGCCGCTGTTCGCCGTCATCGTCGGCACCGCCCTCGTGGCGATGGCGCTGACGTCGTTGCAGCAGCATTACCTGCTGCGCCTGGAGACCCGGATGGCGCTGCGCAGCTCGGCGGCGTTCGTGCGCCACGTCCTGCGGCTCCCGGTGGAGTTCTTCTCGCAGCGCTCGCCGGCTGACGTCTCGAGCCGCATCCAGGCCAACGACACCGTGGCCCAGCTGCTCTCGCGTGATCTGGCGACCGCCGCCGTCAGCGCGATCGTCGTCGTGTTCTACGCCGTGTTCATGTTCAGCTACGACCTGTGGCTGACGCTGATCAGCATCGCCCTCGTCGCCGCGAACATCGTGCTCCTGCGTTGGGTCGCCCGCTCGCGCGTCGACGCCACTCGGCGGCTCCGCCAGGACCGCGGCCGGCTGGTCGCGACCACGTACAACGGCCTGCAGCTGATCGAGACGCTCAAGGCGACCGGCACCGAGAACGACTTCTTCGGCCGGTGGGCCGGCTTCCAGACCAAGGTCGCCAACGGGCAGCAGCGTCTCGGCGTCTCGACCCAGGTGCTCACCGTGGTGCCACCCCTGCTCGTCGGCCTCAACACCGGCCTGATCCTCTGGATCGGAAGCGACCGCGTCGTCGCCGGCACGATCACCATCGGTGTCCTCGTCGCCTTCCAAGGGTTGCTCGCGTCGTTCAGCCGGCCCGTGCAGCAGCTCACCGAGCTCGGCCAGAAGGTGCAGGATGTCACCGCCGATCTGACCCGGCTGGCCGACGTCGAGCGGTACCGCCCGGCGCCGCAGTTCCTCGCCGAGCCCGAGGTGACCTCGGGCGAGCTCGCCGGCCACGTCGAGCTCGCCGGCGTCACGTTCGGGTACAGCCCGCTGGCCCCACCGCTCATCGAGCACTTCGATCTGGTCGTCCCGCCTGGGCATCGCGTCGCCCTCGTCGGCGGGTCGGGCAGCGGCAAGTCGACGTTGGCCAAGGTGATCTCCGGGCTCTACACACCGTGGTCGGGTGAGGTCCGCCTCGACGGACGGCCCCGCGAGGTGTACTCCCGCCACGTGCTCGGCGCCTCCCTCGCCGTCGTCGATCAGGACATCTTCCTGTTCGAGGGCACCGTCCGCGAAAACCTCACCCTGTGGGATGACACGATCCCCGAGGCCGTGCTCGTCGAGGCGCTGCGCGATGCGATGATCTACGACGACGTGATGCGGCGGCCCGGCGGTCTCGACGCGGTGATCGCCGAGGGCGGCCGCAACCTCAGTGGGGGCCAGCGCCAGCGGCTCGAGATCGCCCGCGCGCTGGCCGCCGAACCTCGCATCGTCGTCCTCGATGAGGCGACCAGCGCGCTCGACACCGAGACGGAGCGGCGCATCGACGACAACCTCCGGCGGCGGGGGTGCACGTGCGTGATCATCGCCCACCGGCTGAGCACGATCCGCGACGCCGACGAGATCATCGTGCTCGACCGTGGGCTGGTCGTCCAGCGTGGCCGCCACGACGAGCTCAGAGCGGTCGAGGGCGCCTACCTCTCGCTGATCGGGGCCGAGTGAGCGAGGACAGCGGCTTCCTGGGGAGCGAGCCGAGCGAGCCGACCGGCACCGAGCTGGCCGCGGCGGTCGGCCGGCTGACGAGCATCGGCGCGGAAGGCGACGGTGACGCCGTCGGTCTACCTGCCGGCGAGGCCTGCGCCGTGCTGTCGGGCTCCGTCGACGTGTTCGCCGCGCCGGTCGACCTCGAGGCCGCCGAGCCGTGGACGCACATGGCCCGCTGCAGCGCCGGCGCGATCCTCGTCGGCGCCGCGGCGATCGGCGGCGTGCGCTTCATCGCCCGGCCCCTGCCCGGCGCGTCGATGGCACGGGTCGCGACCGCCGCGATCGGGACCCTGCTCGATGCCGAGCCGGAGCTCGCCGCCGCCGGCATCGAGCAGTACGTCGCAGCGCTGTTCGAGCGCTGCTGGGGCGACACCGCCCCGTCGCCGCGCGACTTCGTGCCCCTCGAGCCCGGCGAGGTTGTCCTCGACCGGGTCGGCGTCGCCCGGCCCGTCGTCGACCTCGTCTGGGTCGTCGGGGCGTCGGCGCCGATCGACGTCCACCGCGTCGGCGACGACCCGTTCACCCTCACCGGCGGCACCGCGCTCATCGAGGCGAACTGGATCAGCGGCCCTGAGCACACCACCGTCACCGTGATGGGGACCGTCGACGCGCTGCAGCGAGGAGACGGTCCGAACCTCGTCGCTCGCGCCGTCGAGCAGGCCCTCGGCCGAGTGGTCGGACTGCGCCGGGAGGGTGCGGCCAGCGAGGCAAGTCGAGTCGCCGAACGCACGGCACGCGACGAGCTCCTCGTCCACCGCGCCGACGAGCACTTCGGCCAGATCCTGGCCGGCGTCGACCGTGGTCGCGCCGCCCTGGCCGACGCCGAGCCGGCGTTCGCCGCGGCGTCCGTCGTGGGAACGGTGCTCGGGATCGACGTCGTCCCCGCCCGGTCAACCGATCTGCGGCGCGGCACCGACGCAGTGAGCGCGGTCGCCCGGGCGTCGCGGTTCCGCACCCGCACCGTTCGCCTCGAGAGTGGCTGGTATCGCCACGACGTCGGGCCGCTGATCGGTTTCTTGAAGGACGACATGCACCCGGTCGCGCTCGTGCGGCGCGGTCGCGGCTACGTCATCGACGACCCGACGTCCGGCACCGTGACGCGCGTCGATGCGACGACCGCGCGAACGTTGTACTTCGAGGCCCGGATGGTGTACCCACCGCTGCCCGAGCGGTCCGTGACAGGTGCCGGGCTGCTGCGCTTCGGGTTCCGCAACAGCGGTACCGATGCGATCGCGCTGGCGGTGGCGAGTGTGATCGTTGCCGGGCTGAGCCTGCTGACGCCGATCCTGACTGGCACGATCCTCGGCGAGCTCGTACCGCGTGCCGAGACGGACCTGATCGCGCAGGCATCGGTCCTGCTCCTCGCCATCGCCGTGGTCGTCGCCGCGGTGTCGCTCGTGCAGAACCTCGCCTCGCTGCGGATCGAGGGCCGTGTCGACGTCAACGCCCAAGCCGGTGTGTGGGATCGGCTGATGGCCCTGCCCGCACCGTTCTTCCGCCGGTACTCGATCGGCAAGCTCTCGGCCGCAGCGCTGGGCATCAACGGGATCCGCGACGCGATGTCGGGCCTGGCCGTCAGCGCCGTGCTGGCGTTCGTCACCGGCCTCGCCAACCTCGGGCTGATGCTCTGGTACGACGTCACGCTCGGTCTCGTCGCCGCGCTGGTCGTGGCCGTCGGCGCCGGGGTGTCGCTCGGCTTCGGCCGCCGCCAGGTGTCCCAGCAGCGCGCCGTCCTCGACGAGAACAACGACGTCGCGTCGACCACGTTCCAGCTGATGACCGGCATGGCCAAGCTCCGCGTCGCCGGCGCCGAAGATCGCGCCTACGCCTTCTGGTCGCGCAAGTTCGCCTCGATGCGGGCATTGTCGTTCTCGGCCCGCTCCGTGCAGAACCGCCTGGTCGTGTTCAACGCCGGCTACGCGATCTTGGCTCCGGGACTGATCTTCGCCTTCATCGGCGTCTTCCGCGACGGGCAGTTCCCGCTGGCGACGTTCCTGTCGTTCAACGTCGCCTTCTTGCTCTTCCTCGGCGCCACGCTGCAGCTCACCGGGACGGGCATCACCGTGCTCGCCATCGTGCCGATGTTCGAGCAGCTCCGTCCGATCCTCGGCACGGTCCCGGAGGTCGACGGCGGCAAGGCCGATCCCGGGGAGCTGTCCGGCGCGATCGACGTCAGCCACGTCACGTTCGGCTACGACGAGGACCAACCGCCGGTACTGCACGACGTCTCGTTCACCGCCGCGCCGCGCGAGTTCATCGCGCTCGTCGGCCCGAGCGGCTGCGGCAAGTCGACGCTGCTGCGCCTGCTGCTCGGCTTCGAGGAGCCGCTGTCCGGCGCGATCCGCTACGACGGCCGCGACCTCGCCGACCTCGACGCCGGCGCCGTGCGCCGGCAGTGCGGGGTGGTGCTGCAGAACGGGCAGCTGTTCGCCGGCGACCTGCTGTCGAACATCATCGGCTCGAGCACGTTCACCGTCGAGGACGCGTGGGAGGCCGTCGACATGGCCGGCATGCGCGCCGACATCGAGCAGATGCCGATGGGGATGAACACGCTGCTCCCCGAGGGGGCGACCACGCTGTCGGGTGGTCAGCGGCAGCGCCTGATGATCGCCAGGGCGCTGATCGCGCGCCCGCGCATCATCTTCTTCGACGAGGCGACGAGCGCCCTCGACAACCGCACCCAGGCGATCGTCGCCGCCTCGCTCCACGCGCTCAACGCCACCCGCATCGTGATCGCCCACCGGCTGAGCACGATCGTCCACGCCGACCGCATCGTCGTGATGGAGGCCGGTCGCGTCGTCCAGGTCGGGACGTACGACGAGCTGATGGCGGTCGGCGGGCTGTTCCGGCAGTTGGCGTCGCGTCAGATCGCCTGACCTGCGCGGTGCCGCCGGCCCTCGCCCAGCGGCACGCGGACGAGCCGCGCTGCCGCAGCGGCTAGAACAACTTCGCCGGAACGTCGCTCCACGTGAGGCCGACCGCCGTTGCACGCACCGGTTCGCCAGCCAGCCCCCGGCACTTCACCGCGGAGCCGATGTGACGCCGGTGACGCCGCCTTCGTCGTCGGTTGCGTAGCGACCCTTGGTCAGGTCGACCAGCACGAGGACGTTTCCGAACGGATCGGACACGACGGCCACGCGGCCGACGGGGATGTCGAACGGGGCGGTGAGAACCGTTCCGCCGGAGTCGGCGATCTCACGCGCGGCGGCGTCCGCTGACTCGACGAGCCAGTTCGGTTCATACCCGCGCTGGGTGGTGAGGACGATCTCGGTGTCGCCTTCGGGCAGTGACAGCCCGGCTTGTCCAATTTCTTCGTTGCGCCAGATGAGTTCGTGTCCCAGACGGTCCGCATAGAAGGCGAGCCCGGCGTCAAGGTTCGGTACCTTGAACGTCACGGCGTCGACATTGCGGAGGAGTCCGTTGCTCATAGGGGCCAGTCTGGTCGACCTCGACAACCACCCACCCGGGACCGCGCCTACGTGGGCTCGACGGCGGGGGCGACACCGGTGGCAGCGAACCCGACGAGGAGCGCGTAGGCGTCCGGACGCGCGCACCAGGTGCGGAAGCGTCGCACCGCGTCGGCCAGCTCGGCGGGGGTCAGCGTTCCCTCCTCGACGTGCGGCATCAGCTGCATCGGGTCGAGCAGCGCACGGAACGCGTCGATCCCGAGCTCGTCGGAGTCGTACGAGTACAGCCGGGTCGCCGGGTCGGTGAAGCCGGATGCGGCGAGGGCCCTGGCAAGGCGGCGCCCGACGAGACGATCGGGTCGGTCCGCCGTGGCGTCGTCACGGCGATTCCACACGCGCCGGTGGAGGGCGGCGAGCACGGGGTCGACGGGCTCGGCGACTCCCCAGAGCGCGGCGTCGACGTCGAGGACGACCACTCGGCCGCCGGGACGCAGCACGCGGCGGACCTCGGCGAGCACGGGCGCGGGGTCGGGCACGTGCTGCAGGACGAAGCGCAGGATGGCCAGGTCGACGGTGCCGCCGCCGAGCGGCAAGGGCGTGAGCTCTGCGTCGATGAGCTCGACCCGGCCGGCGACCTCGGGCGCGCGGCATCGATCGGCGGCGACGGCGAGCAGCGCGGCGTCGTGGTCGACGCCGATGACCCGCGCCCCGCTGTTGATCTCGGCGAGCCGGGCGAGCAGCGCACCGGAGCCGCAGCCAAGGTCGGCGATCACCTGGGCCGTTCCGGCACCCCACGACTCGAGCAGGCGGCGCTCGGCCGGCCACATCACCGCCGCCTGCGCTTCCAGCCGGGCGAGCTCACCCTCGAGCCCGCCAGGCATCGTGCGCGGGTCGTACGTGGTCATCGGTCGGGGCCGGCGCGCGGCCGCGGCGTCATGCGCAGACCATCGCGCGGCCGCAGCGTGACGAGGGCCTCGGGCTCGACCGGCGGGTGGTCGGCGGCGAGCTCGAGCCGGACGCCGTCGACGATTGTGGCGAGGACGATCGTGCTCTCCAGCAAGGCGAACTGCTGACCGATGCACTGTCTCGGTCCGGCCCCGAACGGCAGGAACGAACCGCCAGGCGCGAACACGTCGTCGCGCCCGGAGAAGCGGTCGGGGACGAAGTCCTCGACGTCGTCCCCCCACACGTCGGTGCGCCGGTGCAGAAGCCAGGGGCTCACGCAGACGAGGGCACCGGCCGGTACGGCGTATCCGGCGACGACATCGTCGGCCACGGCCGTGCGCGAGATCAGCCACACGGGTGGGTACAGGCGGAGCGACTCGTGGATGACGTTGCGGCAGCGCACCAGCTGCGCCACGTCGGTCGCGGTCACGGCCCGATCGCCGACCACGGCGGCGACCTCCGCCTCCAGGCCGGCCCGCACGTCGGGGTGGCGGTCGAGGAGGTACAGCGTCCACGCGAGGGCCTTGGCGGTGGTCTCGTGGCCGGCCATCAGCAGGGTGATCACCTGATCGCGAACCTCGACGGGCGAGAAGCCGTCGGGGCGCTCGTCGGTGCGCGCGTGCACGAGCTGGGCGAGCACGTCGGAGCGGGCGCTGTCGTCGAGCCCGGCGCCGGCGATCAGCAGACCGACGATCTGGTCGAGGAAGCGCTTCGCCTGGAGGAACTCCCGCCGACCGTCGCGCTCGGGGCTGTCGTCGGCACCGTAGTGGCCCATGAACCGGTTGGCCGCGTCCACGGCGTCGCCGAAGCGAGCCCCGACGGCCAAGTCCGACCCCAACAGCGCCTGCGCCACGATGGTGAGCGTCGCGGCCGTGAGGTCGCGGTCGACGCGGACGGAGGCGCCGGCCTGCGCCGTCCACGAGTCGACCAGCCGCTGAGCGACGGCGCACATCAAGGCGTCGAACGTCACCAGTTGGCGGTGCTGAAATGCCGGCTGGGTGAGCTGGCGTTGCCGCCGCCACTCGCCGCCGTCGCTCGTGAGCAGGCCCCGCCCGAGCAGCGGCACGAGCATCTGCTCGTCGGGGGTGCCCGTCTTCACGTAGTTCGCCCGGTTGACGGTGAGCACCCGATGGACCCCGGCGGGATCGTTCACGGTGATGACGTGGCGACCATCGACGATGTGCTGGACGACCGGACCGTGACGGGCGACGATCGCGCGGAGGAAGCCGAGCGGATCGTGGCGGATGACCTCGAGCGGCACCGGATCCTTCGGTCCCGGTGCGGCGCCGAGCACGGACGGGCCGGCCGGCATCACTCGGGGCCGGAGCGTCGCGCGGTGCGGTTGCGGTTGCGCTGCCGGCCGGCTGCTGCAGGGGCATCCCGACGGATCGTCGCGACGAGGCCGCCTGCGGACGCGATCGTGACGAAGATCGGCCAGGGGAAGCCCCGGTCGTCCTGCGCCAAGTAGATCCACCACACGACCACGTTGGCGACCAGCGCGGGCGCCACGACGCTGGAGAACTTCACGGCGCCCACCCCGGCTTCGGCATGCCCGGCCAAGCTACTCGACCAGCGCGCCGCTCGAACAGGCCGACACCAGCCAGCCGGCGACAGCGGCAGACGAGCGCCGCGGGTGAGTGTTGGGCGCCGGACGGGACGGGTACGAACGACGCAATGGAGTTCGACGAGGACCGTGCGTGACGGCGTGCACGCGTTCCCGCCGGCCCGTAGAACCTTGTCCCGAAAGGAGCCGACCATGGCCAAGTCCGTATCCGACGTG
>Ga0299914_10004000_pt1 | contig 10536 bp, 8 predicted proteins | sample RVTome_10_FD_201361 | JGI IMG/M metagenome (GOLD analysis project Ga0299914, IMG submission 201361) | Soil microbial communities from uranium-contaminated site in the Upper Colorado River Basin, Wyoming, United States - RVT153D57 (version 2) ... | reverse complement strand
GCCGAGGGCATCGTGGCACCCGGCTGCATTCACCTCATGGAGGTCGTCGAGCATCAGCACGAACGGTGTGGAACTGGCCCGGAGCGCTGACGCCAGGCGCGGCGCGGCCCGGCCGAGGACCGAGACCCCGAGGCCGCTCATCTCGCCGAGCAGGTCGGAGTCGGTCGGACTGACCCTGCCGTAGGCCGAGGCCAAGAGGTAGAGGAAGGTCGAGGGATCATCGTCGAAGCGATCGAACGACACCCAGCCCACCGGCCGATTGTCGATCTGCGCCCACTCGGCCAGCAGCGTGGACTTGCCGTAGCCCGCCGGGGCGGTGACGCCGACCACCCGGCGATCGCTGTTCCGGGCCGCGTCGATCAGCGTCCTTCGACTCACCGCATCGTTTCGATGCTCCGGAATCATGAGCTTCGCATCCAGCAACGAGCGGCTCAGCTCGACTGCCGGCGACGCCTGGCCGCCTCCGTCACTCACGATGCCGAAGCCTAGGCCCGTACCATCGCCCCCGCTGAAGGCTCCCTCCTTCCGTCGATACCACCACTCCTCGGACCCTGTCTACGCGGTTCATGTCATCTGCATGATGCGCCAACTAGCCGGTTAACGGTCTGATCGACCGAGCCGTCGCCCTTGGGCACGAACCAGGAGTGGGACCACATGAGTGACGTGACAACAGCAGACCTCGACGCGGAGGCCGAAGCACCCGGTTGCCTGTGGTGGGGGATGCTCCTTACCGGCGCGGCATGGGTGGTCATCGCCTTCGCCGTCTTGGGTTTCGACCCGACCTCGGCGACGATCATCGGGATCATGACCGGAGTGGTGATCCTGCTGGCGGGGCTCACCGAGATCGCCTCGGCCGTGGTCGCTGACTCGTGGAGGTGGATCCGGGTCGCGCTCGGCACCGTCTTCGTCATCACCGGCGTTCTGGCGATGACCGAGCCGTTCCAGACCTTCGGGATCCTGGCGGTGTTGATCGGTTGGTACCTCATCCTGCGGGGCACCTTCGGCGTGATCTTCACCCTGTTCCAACGTCACGAGATGCAGCTCTGGGGTCTCGCGTTCGGCGCCGCGATCATCGAGTTGCTGATCGGCCTTTGGGCCGTGGGCTATCCCGGGCGCTCGGCGGCGCTGTTGGTCCTATGGGTCGGCATCGGCGCCCTCATTCGAGGCATCACGCAGATCGTGTTCGCCTTCCAGATCCGCAGCGCAGCCCACGCGTCCGCGTGACTGATCACGTTCAACGGGAGAAGAGAGCCATGATCAAGAAGTCGATCGTGATGCTGGCGTGCGTCATCGTCCTGGTGGTCGGCGCAAGCGGTTGCGCCAAGAAGTACGCCGCCGAACGAGATGGCAAGAAGCTGGGCGAGGCAGTCTGCGATCTTCGCAACGCGGACACCCAGGAGGAAGCCCAGTCGTCGCTCGCTGACATCAGTGAGCAGCTCAGTGACATGGGCTCGAAGTACTCGTTGTACACGGCCGAGGATCGAGCCGACATCGAGGAGAATCTCAACGACCTGGCCGAGCACGTGGCCCAGGGGCAGCAAGAACTCGTCCAGCAAGACCTCGCCGTGATCCAGCGCAGCGTGGACAACGTCTCCAGCGACACGAACGAGACCCAGCAGGCGATCTGGGACGGGGTCCGTCAAGGCCTCGACGATTGCACCCAGTAGCGCGGTACTGACCGGTGCCTCCGCAACCTTCTACTGATATGAGTACGCCCGTTGCGACCTCATCGGTGCGGAGGCGCTGGGGCGCGTCGGTGCTGGGACTGATCGCGGGAGACCGGCTGCGCCGGACGCCGAGCGATGTCGTCCGGCTGGTGGTCGCCACGGCACTGGTCGCCGTAGCGGTCGCACTCGCCGCGCACGTGACCACACTCGAGGCCTCGATCGTCCGCGTGGTCGCCAGTCTTCCGGGCGGCCTCGAGCCGGTGTGGAAAACCCTCGGCGCCGTGGCCCCGCTGGCTGCTGCCGCGCTGGTGGTGGCGGCGCTGGTGGCAACGCGGTTCCGTTTGCTTCTCACCCAGCTCGTCGCTGCGGCCCTGGCCTCGCGAGTCGCCCCTACCTGACGCGACCAGAAGGGCGGACGAGCGAAGCCGCGCTCTGGCTGAGCGCGCTGGGAGCCATCGGTCTCATCGAGGGCCCGCCGACGGCGGTGCTGGGAACGGTCGCGCTGGCCTGGGGCGCGGGTGCCGCCGCCCACCTCGCGTTCGGCTCCCCCGCCGCGACGCCATCGCCCGCGCAGGTCGCCGACTCGCTCAAAGAACTAGGAGTCGAAGCGCCCGACCTGCGACTGGCACCCGATCAGACCTGGGGCGGCACCAACTACTTAGCCGGCGCCGATGACGAGCTGTCGATCCGGGTGATCGGGCGCGACAGCAGCGACGCGCACCTCCTCGCCAAGCTGTGGCGGTTCATCTGGTACAAGGATTCGGAGCCGACCCTGGCGCTGACCCGGGCCAACCAGGTCGAGCACGAGGCGTACGTCCTGCTGCTGGCCCGGCGAACCGCCGCCACCCTCCCCGACGTGGTCGCGGCCGGGCTGGCGGGCTGGCGTGACGACGCGGTACTCGTCGTCCGCAACCCGCCAGGGAAGCGGCTTACCGACGTCGAACCCGAGCTGGTGACCGACGTCGTCCTCGACGGTGCGTGGTCGAACCTGGCCGCGCTTCACGAAGCTCGGATCGCGCACGGCAACCCGTGGGCCGGCAACGTCGTGGTCGACGGGGACGGCGGCGTGGGGTTCATCGGCATGGGCGACGCGGTCACGTCGGCCAGCGACACTCGCCTGCCCCTCGATCGCGTTCAGCTCCTGGCCACCACTGCTGCGATCGTCGGCGAGGATCGCGGTCTCGCCGCCGCACAGCGCGGGCTGAGCGCCGAAGACTTCGTCGCCCTGCTGGCCCTGCTCGAGCCCGCGGCACTCACCGCGCCGGCGAAGCGCTCGCTCGACCACCCCAAGCCATTCCTCGCCGACCTCCGAAAAGCCGGGGCCGAGCTCACTGGTGTCGACCCGCCGGAGCCCACCCAGCTCCACCGGTTCCCCGCCAGCGCCGTTTTCTTCGCCGCCGCCTTCGCGATCGGTGTCTACCTACTCGTCGGGCAGCTTGCGGGCGTCGCCGCGATGGGCGACATCTTTGCCGACGCCATATGGGCCTGGGTCGTGGTGACCCTCGTGGTCGGGCAGCTCCCTCAGGTGACCCAGGGCGTTGCCATGTTGGGCGCGGTCTCCTCCCGCCTACCGTTCGGGCCGGTCCTCGGCGTGCAAGTCGCCAACGCGTTCACTGGTCTCGTCGGCGGCACCGCCGGGAACGCCACCCTCAACATCAGGTTCTTCCAACGCCAGGGCCTTCCGCCGGCCGTCGCCGCCAGCTCCGGCGTCCTCACCTCAGTCTCCGGCTTCATCGTCCAGGCGGTCCTGATCGTGGTCGCCATCGTCGTCACCGGTTCCGAGTTCAACATCTCGGCGAGCGACGGCAGCGACACGGCCGGTTGGAAGGTCGCCCTACTCGTCGTCGCCCTCGTCGGCGGCGTCGTGCTGATCTTTGCCCCCAGCCTTCGGCGCAAGATCAAGGGGTGGGTCCACACGCAGCTGTCGCAGGCGTGGGACAACCTCAAAGGCGTGCTGTCGAACCCACGCAAGGCGGTGCAGCTGTTCGGCGGCAACCTGGCCACGCAGCTGTTGTACGCCATGGTCCTCGGCGTGGCGCTCCACGCCTACGGCGAGTCGCTGCCGTTGCTCCAGCTGGTCCTTATCAATTGCGTGGCGTCGTTCATCGGCGGGGTCGCTCCGGTCCCCGGCGGGATGGGCGTCATCGAGACCGGCCTCATAGCCGGCTTCACGGCTTCGGGGATCTCCGAGGGCGACGCCGTGGCCGCCACCTTCACCGCCCGCATGTGCACGGCGTACCTCCCCCCGATCGCGGGCTGGTTCGCGCTCTCGTGGCTCCGCAAGCACGACTATGTCTGACGCGCGGCGGTCACCGCAGTCCAACAAGCACTTTCCATTCACCCAATGAGCGTGATGACCGTGGACGCCGGTTCGGAGATGATCGACGGCGATCATCACATGCAGGCGTCGAGCGTCATCAACGAACAAGGAGCGAGTCCGCATGACGGCCACCAAGAAAGACGGAGTGTCGGCAGAGACGCTGGCATCGATCTCGACACCTGATCGAGTCGAAAGCCGGCTGGGCACGCTGGAGTTCAACGACGGCGCGCCGACCGACGCGACGGCCGCGTTGCTCTATGACCACCTCGACTTCGTCCACGGCGTCGATGCGTTCGATCGGGCGTTCCCGGGCGCGTCGTTGGCCGCGCTGAGAAACGGTTTCCAGTCCATCGGGGTCGAGGACAACGACGTGCTCCTCTTCTCCACGCTGATGGACTCGGCGTCGCTTTTCCTGACGGCCAACTGCGACACGATCTACTTCATCAGCTTCGTCGATCTGTCCGACGGCCCGATGGTGATCGACATCCCGGCACTGGGGCCGCCGTCGGGGATCCTCGGATGCATCGACGACATGTGGTTCGACTGGGTCACCGATTGCGGTCTGCCCGGTCCGGACCGAGCCGAGGGGGGCCGCTACCTCCTGGTCGGTCCTGACTACGACGGGGCGCTGCCCGACAGCGGGTTTCACGTGTCGCACGTCCGTACGACCCGGGCAATCCTGCTCGGGCGGGCGTTCATGGTCGACAACGATCCCGCCATTCCGGTCGAGGTGATCCGCAACGGCTTGCGGATCACCCCCTATGTGCCGGGCGCCCAGGGCACGGCCGTGGCCTCGTTCCTGGCGGGTGACGCACCGCTGGCCCAGAACCCGGCGCCGACCGAGACCCGTTTCGTCGAGGGGTCTGGCGTGTCGTTCAACACCATCCCGCCCAACGACTTCAGCTACTGGGAGCTCCTGCACGACCTCGTGCAGCGGGAACCGGCCGGCTCCAACAACCCGGAGACGATGGGTCTGTTGGCGTCGATCGGGATCGTCAAGGGCAAGCCCTTCGCACCGGACAACCGCATGCGCAAGATCCTCGAGGACGCGCTGGTCGTCGGCAACGCCACGGCTCGCACCGTGTCCTTCGCCCCGCGGCCCGAAGAAGGCTTCGCGTACTACCCGGACTCGCAGTGGTTCAACATGTTGTTCGTCGGCGGCTACCAGTTCCTCGATCCGCCCCCGGAGATCACTCCCGACGGCCCCGTGCCCTATCCGAGTGACGGTGCCCGCAAGCTCAACGCGAGGATCGCGTTCTTCTACCCGTACACGGGCATCACTCCAGCGATGTGCATGCACCTCACCGGGATCGGCTCGCAGTACGTCATGGCAATGCGCGACGGCAACGGTGACTTCCTCGACGGCGACCGCAACTACAAGATCACCCTGCCGCCCGACATTCCTCAGGCCCGGTTCTGGTCGGTGATGCTCTATGACCGTCAGACGCGCTCGATGCTTCAGACCGATCAGCCCAAGCCCGATGTCGGCAGCCAGTCCGGCACGGTGGCGACCAACGGCGACGGCACGACCGACATCTACATCGGTCCCACCGCTCCGGAGGGCCACGAGGCCAACTGGCTCCAGACCGCCCCCGGCAAAGGCTTCTTCGCCATCTTGCGCCTCTACAGCCCACTCCCGTCGTTTTTCGACAAGACCTGGCGCCCGTCGGAGATCGCACGTATCTGACCCACCGTTGATCAACGACCACCACCTCATGCATGGCGCGCCGCGTCCTGAAGGGAACGTTTCACCATGGCCACGCGCAAGAGTTCCTGCAATTGCGGAAACTGAGGTGCGCAGCGGCTTCGGACGTCCTTGGGGTCGCAGTCGGCGTTCATCGACCGACGTTTCCCCCCGCCGATGATCTCCGGCTTCGAAGCGTGCGGAACAAGTGGTCGATGAACACCCTCGGCTCTTCCGATGCCGCATCACAACTACGACGGCACATCACACGGCGGGCCACGAGCACAACTGCCACGGGTCGCTGCGATCCGAACCGCGTGGCAGTTTGCCACTAGGGAAAACGTCGTGGAATCCACAACGTTCGTGGGCCGTAAGGGACTCGAACCCCTGACCCCTTGCGCGTCATGCGCCCTCGGTTGGTCCACCAGCGTGCACCGACGTCGCTGATCGGCAGGTCGCAAGAGGTTCGACGTCCACCGTCGTCTATCGGAGTCCATGCGCATGGCTCCCCTACTGCTCCCAACGTTGCTCCATCAACGTGCGGCATCGCTCGCGGCAGTTGTGGCTGGCGCTCCGCGTCGCTTGGCCGTTTGCGCTGGTCCCGCTTGACTCTCCGGCATATTCACTTTATGTTACATCAAATGAACAAGGGAACGACCGAACCGACTAGAGCCTATGAAATGAAGGCGCGGGCAGAGGCCGCCGCGGCAACAGGTGAGCGGGTCCTTGCGGCCGCCTGGCAGCATTTCGCACGGCGGCCCTACGCGGAGGTTCGTCTCGCCGACATCGCTCGCGAGGCACAAGTCACGGTGCAGACGCTGCACGACCGCTTCGGGACCAAGGACGAACTCTTCGTCGCGGCGTTCGGCTGGTTTGGGACGAATGAAGGCGCGCGTCGCGACATTGTGCCCGTCGGCGACGTTCGTGCCGGCGTGCGAGCACTCTTCGACAGCTACGAGCGGGATGGTGCTTCGGTCCTCCGGCTCATGGCCGAGGAGGACCGCTTTCCATCAGTCCGCAGGATGATCGATTCGGGTCGCGCCTACCACCGAGCCTGGGTGAGCCGGGTCTTCAAGCCGATGCTGGACGGACTTTCTCGTGCAGCGCGCGAGCGAAGGTTGATCGAACTGACGGTGGCGACCGACTTGCTCGTCTGGAAGTTGCTTCGGCGCGACATGAAGTTGAGTCGCAATGCGGCAGAACGCATCGTCATCGAGATGGTCACGACGCTGGAAGGGATTCGCTAATGGCGCGAATACTCGCTTACAACACCCCCGCTACAGGCCACATCTTTCCCGCTACCGGAATGCTGGTTGAACTGCTTCGGCGTGGTCACGATGTTCACGTCCGTACACGCGGCTCCGATGTCGAACGGCTCGCGGAACTCGGGCTACGAGTCGCAGAGGTCGACCCGCGCATCGAAGCGATCGAGTTCGACGATGGCGACGCCCGAAATCAAATTGAGGCATTGGAGCGGGTACAGCGCACCTTCATCGCCCGCGGTGAGGTGGAGATCCCCGATCTCCGCGGGGCCCTCGAAAAGATCCGACCTGACGCACTGATCATCGACGTTGTTTGCGAGGGCGCAGGGTGCGTCGCGGAAGCGTCCGGCCTGCCCTTCGCCTACCACAGCCCGTTTCCACCGGTGTTCCCGTCCAAGGACGCGCCACCGTATGGACCAGGCTGGCGACCTGCCCGCGGCCCGTTAGGACGCGCGCGAGACCGCATCGGTGCAGCGCTGCTCGATCGGCTGACCAAGCGGCACCTTCCCCCGCTCAATGCCCTGCGGGCGAGCGTCGGTCTCGAACCGCTCAGCCGGCTCGACGCTCATTTCCTGAAGGCGCCTCTGTTTCTCCTTTTCACCGCCGAGCCGTATGAGTACCCACGCACGGACTGGCCCCCGCAGGTCCGCCTGGTCGGTCCTGGAGAATGGGAGCCACTCTCGGACCCGCCTCCGTGGCTTCATGGGGAGACACGGCCGATCGTTCTCGTCACTGCTTCCACCGTCAGACAGGCCGACGACGGGCTCGTCACGACCGCTCTCGAGGCTCTTGCGGCAGATGGGTTCGCGGTCATTGCCACCACAGGCGCACACGATCCGGCCATTTTCGACTCGCCCGCCAACGCACGCGTAGAACGGTTTGTTGCTCACGGACCGGTTCTCGAACAGGCTGCGTGCGTTGTCTGTCACGGTGGTCAAGGCATCACACAAAAGGCTCTAGCCGCCGGCGTCCCCGTCGTCGTCGTGCCGTTCTGTCGGGACCAGTTCGAGGTCGCCCGACGCGTCGAGGTCTCCGGCGCTGGCACGCGCCTGCACCACAAGCGCCTCAGTCCGTCACGTCTGCGCAGGAGGGTTCACGCAGCGATCTCGATGCGAGCCCAAGCCGAACGGGTCGCCGCCGATCTCGCCGGGGCTGGCGGCTCAGCAGCAGCGGCGGACGCAATCGAGGAGCTGCTCTGCCCAGCAACAAGCGCTCCCTGAGCGCACTGCCTGGTCACACGAGTGGGCCGTAAGGGACTCGAACCCCTGACCCCTTGCGCGTCATGCAAGTGCTCTAGCCAACTGAGCTAACGGCCCGTGAACGGGACAGCTTAGCCGCCCGCACTCTCGCTCCCGAGCAGTACGGCAGGATGGGCCGATGGGCGACACGCCGCTCCCCCGCAGCCAGTTCCCGGTGACCGATCGCTGCATCTACCTCAACCATGCCGGGATCGGCCCGCTCCCGGTGGTCGCAGTCGAGGCGATCGCGCGATCGGCCGTGGCGTTCAGCGACGAAGGCGGCCTGGCGTACCCGCGCTACGCCGAGCTCATGGAACGTACCCGTGAGGCTGGCGCTCAGCTCATGGGCGTGCCCGTCGCCGACGTCGCGTTCGTCAAGAACACCACCGAGGGCATCGCATTCGCGGCCTCGGGCATCGACTGGCGACCCGGTGACCGCGTCGTCCTGCCCGACTACGAGTTTCCGTCGAACGCCTACCCGTGGATGGCACTTCGCGACCGCGGTGTGCGCGTCGATCTCATCGAACCGATCGGTCCGCGACGCGAGCTGCCCATCGAACTTTTCGAACACGCGCTGAAACAGGCACGCACACGCGTCGTGGGCGTCAGCTGGGTGCAGTTCGGATACGGATGGCGAACCGACCTCCCCGCCCTCGGCAGCTTGTGTCGTGAACACGACGCACTGCTGTGCGTCGACGCCATCCAAGGGCTGGGCGTGATCCCGGCCGCGTTCGACGAGTGGGGCGTCGACGTTGCGGCGGCCGACTCGCACAAGTGGCTGCTCGGCCCCCACGGGATCGGACTGATGTCGGTGTCACCCCGCGCCCGTGAGCGGTTGCGACCACTCGAGCCCGGCGGCGAGTCCATGCGCGATCGAGACGACTGGGACAACCTCGACCTCGACTTCGACGAGACGGCCCGGCGCTACGAGGGTGGCACGGCCAACCTCATCACGATCGCCGGCATGGCGGCTTCGATCGATCTGTTGGCGAGCGTTGGCATCGAGAACGTGTGGTCGCACGTCGACGGTCTCTGCCGGCGTCTGGTAGCGGGCTTGACCGACCTCGGTGCGGAACTGCGCTCGGGGCACGACACCGACAACCGGTCAGGCATCGTCTCGTTCGTGCTACCTGGCCGCGACTCCCCTGCAGTGGTCGATGCGCTCACGGATCAGAACATCATCAACCGCGCCCGCGCCGGGGCCGTACGGCTGTCACCGCACGCCTACAACACCGTCGACGAGATCGACGCCACGATCGAGGTGATCAGCACCCTGCGTTGACCGCCGCGTCACAGGATCCAGCGCTGTGCCCGACTTACGGCAAGACGCAGACGCCGCCGTCGTGGACGCGGCAGCCGAAGCCCGCGCCACCATTGCCGCCCGCGGCCGGTGCACCAGTGGCCAATCCACCCTGTGCGCCCGCATTCGCGGTCGAGGTCCATGCACCCGGTGCGGCCGCGCCCAGCTCGCCTCGAAGGCCGTTGGCACCCGCAGTACCACCGGTACCACCTGCGCCACCGGCACCGATCGCCGTCGTTCCCAGCACGGTCACCGAACCGGCACCGGCATGGAGGACCGCAGCCGATGGACCACCGGCACCGCCACCACCACCGCTGGCGCCACCGCCGGCGCCGCCACCACCACCGCCGGCACCAGGGCCGCCGTCGGCGTAGCAGGCCGGGAAGAACAGACCACAGGGGAAGGGCGAGGCGTTACCGGTCGGGCTGCCGTTGTTGCCGGCGTTGGTCACCGAACCGCCGCGGCCGCCGCCGCCGCCATTGCCGCCGGCACCGGCGTTGCCACCGTCGCCGCCCTTGCCGCCGGCACCAGCCGTCACCGACGAGAGAGCGTCGACCGTGACAGTCGAAGCGTGGGCGTAGATGCCGAACGAACCACCGCCGGCCTGGCCACCGCTGCCGAGGAGGCCGGCGCCACCACCACCGCCGCCGCCGCCGCCACTGCCGCCGGCATCGAAGCCGCCACACACGGCTCCACCGAAGATGTTGGCGCTGGAGCCGCCGCCGCCACCGCCACCACCGCCGCCACGGCCACTCGACCCGTTGACGCCGTTCCCGCCGCCGTTGCCGATCCAGGTCGCATTGGCTGCTCCACCGGCACCCGCGGCGCCCGGTGTGGTGCCGGCCGCGCCACCGAGACCCAATCCGCCGCCGCCGCCGGAGCCGCCGTTCTCGCAGAAGATGTTGCCGGTGTTCGATCCGCCGCCACCGCCGGCACCGCCGGAGCCTGCGCCGGTGCTACCCGTCCCGCCGTTGCTACGGCAGTCGCCGACACCACCAGTGCCGCCGGCGTTGGCACCGGTGCCTGCCGTGCCACCCGCAACGATGCTCCCGATGAAGTTGTTGC
>Ga0299914_10003999_pt1 | contig 10538 bp, 7 predicted proteins | sample RVTome_10_FD_201361 | JGI IMG/M metagenome (GOLD analysis project Ga0299914, IMG submission 201361) | Soil microbial communities from uranium-contaminated site in the Upper Colorado River Basin, Wyoming, United States - RVT153D57 (version 2) ... | reverse complement strand
TTACACACCCCGATCCGGCTTTCCGTAACAAAGAAATTGCAAAACAAAAACGATGGATCGACATGACTCATATACTCGGCGGTTCATACTGTCGTGTCTTATCCGGACAGCGACGTCCGGGAATATTGATGGATGAAGGGGTAAAACTCGCTGAGGATTGTATCGATGCTTGCCTTCCCTATGCGCAGGAGCATGGTATAACCCTTACCTTGGAGAACCATTACAAGGATGATTTCTGGGAGTATCCCGAGTTTGCGCAAAAGATGGACGTGTTTTGTCAACTGGTTGAAAGTATTGCTCATCCGAACTTTGGAGTGAACTACGATCCAAGCAATACTTACCTGGCAGGAGAAGACCCGCTTGAACTTTTAAACCGTGTATCCCACCGCGTCGTCACCATGCATGCAAGCGACCGCTTTCTCAAGGAGGGCACCATCGAAGATCTACGCCGGGAAGAAGGCGGCGCCGCAGGGTATGCTAAACGACTCAGTCACGGAGAGGTTGGAAAGGGCCTAAACGATTACGATGCCATATTTACCGAACTCAAAAGTAAGGGGTTTGACGGGTGGATCAGTATTGAAGATGGCGTGGATGGAATGGATCAGCTTGAACGGAGTGTTTCCTTTCTGCGCAAAAAGATGAAGCAGTACTGGAATGAAGGTAAAGTAGTTTGAAGTTTGGATCAATCTACCTTTGAAGCGGTATCAAAGTTGATTATTTTTATGTACCGCATAAAAATAAGAGCATGGCCCACCCTAAGAGAATCCTACTTTTGATGATTTGCGTTGCCGTTGTGCTGAACAGTCGTGCACAGGAACCCAAAGAGCGTTTAGAAAGGGGGCAAGTCTGGAAAAAAGAGGTCATTCAGGCCGTAAACGGAAAGGCAAAGATGGCGCAGGAAATGGTAGACATGGTCTTCAGCTTTTCCGAGCTTGGGTTTCAGGAAACCGAAACTTCAGCTTATCTCGCCGGCATTCTCGAAAAGAATGGCTTTCATATCGAACGAGGCATCAGTGGAATACCTACTTCATGGATGGCGAGATTTGGTAACGGCAAGCCAGTCATTGCGCTGGGTAGCGACATAGATTGCATTCCAAAGGCTTCACAAAAACCAGGGGTTGCCTATAAAGAACCGATTGTGGAAGGAGCGCCCGGACATGGAGAGGGACACAATTCAGGTTTGCCATTGGTAATCATTTCCGCGATCGAGGTAAAAAAAATAATGGAGCGCGAAAACCTTCCCGGCACACTGGTGATCTGGCCCGGTGTCGCGGAGGAACAACTTGCTTCCAAAGCCTGGTACGTTCGGGACGGTTATTTCAAAAATGCCGATGCGTGCATATTCACGCACGTAGGCAACAACCTGAGTGTTACCTGGGGTGATTCGGGGAACAACGGACTGGTTTCTGTTGAATTTACCTTTGAGGGAAACTCCGCCCATTCAGCAGGTGCACCATGGCGGGGGAAAAGCGCCCTGGATGCCGTGGAGTTGATGAATGTTGCCTGGAATTTCAAGCGAGAACATCAGAAACCCACACACCGGTCACATTATGTAATCACCGACGGCGGAGATCAACCAAATGTTGTTCCTTCCAGGGCTTCGGTCTGGTATTTTCTCAGAGAAAGAACTTATGAAGACATTAAGATCATGTACGATGATGCGATACGTTACGCGAAAGCTGTTGCCGACATGACGGAAACCAGTGTATCCCATCGTTTGCTAGGTGCTGCCTGGCCAGGACATTTCAACAAGGCAGTCGCAGAAGCGATCTATAAAAACATCAAGGCAGTTGGTTTACCGGTATGGGACGACTCCGATCAGAAATTGGCAAAAGCGGTTCAGAAATTGGTCAATGCGCCAAAAACCAATCATCAAGGTCAACCGATTGATGGTTTGGCAACGAGGGTCGACTCGTTGTCCGGACCGGTTCAATTCTCCTGGGGCGCCGGTAGCGATGACATTGCTGATATCGCCTGGAATATCCCCACTGTTGTATTCCGTTACCCTTCCAATATTCCCGGAACGCCCGGACACAACTGGGCGGATGCCATCGCGATGGCGACACCGATCGCACACAAAGGAGTTGTGGCGGGAGCCAAAGTGGTTTCAGCAACATTAATTGACATGCTTACGAATCCAAAGATCATCGAAGAAGCATGGGATTATCATCAACAGGTGCAAACAAAGGAGACAAAATACATTCCATTTCTGGATGACCAGACCGAGCCCGCAATCCATCTCAATACAGAGATCATGAAGCAGTATCGTCCGGAACTAAAAAAGTTTTACTACAATCCTTCAAAATATAAAACCTATCTGGAACAATTGGGTATCCACTATCCGCAATTGGCGAAATAAGTATTTTCGGCAGTGTTTGCCTCTAAACCAACATCAGCAGGCATATGCGCATGCACCACAGTGGTTTTATTTTCTCTTTAACCGGTCTGCGTCCTGGAGCCCGCGGCAGCCTGTGCATCCGAATACGCCACCTTGCCCTTGATTATGGTGGTCTCGACCTTGATGTTTTCATCGAAGATCACAATGTCAGCATCCTTTCCCTTTGTGAGCGTGCCCTTGCGGTCCAACACACCAATGATTCGTGCGGGAGTGCTGGTCATCATCCTTACCGCATCGATCATAGACACGTCGGCAAGCGAAATCATATTGCGAACGAGCCGGTCTGTGGTGGCAACACTTCCAGCGAAAGCGGTACGGTCGGGCAATTTTGCAACGTCATCTTCAACAATTACGGGCAGTCCGGTCTTCATATTTCCCAAAATACTTTTTCCAGGAGGCATGCCTGCCGCGCGCATAGCGTCCGTTATGAGTGCTGTCTTGTCAGCGCCTTTGATCTTGTACACCAATTTCAATAGTGGAGCAGGCAGGTGGACGCCATCCGCAATGATCTCAACATCCATCTCATCAAGGATGAATGCGCTTTCAATTACACCGGCGTAGCGGAAAGCATTTCGCCGGGAAACGCCGGACATACCTGAATACAAATGGGTCGCCAGCGTATAACCATTATCAAATGCTTCGATCACTTCTTCGTAAACAGCATCTGTGTGTGCCAGCGCCGCCAGGATCCCGTGTTGGCGAAGATATCTGCCGAATTCAATGGCCCCCTTTAATTCCGGTGCCGCGCTCCATCGCCGGATGGCGGACGAATGGGCAATCACCGCCTGGTATTCCGCCGGGTCGGGATCGCGGATATAACGGGGATCCTGTGCGCCCCTTTGATTCATGGCAAAATACGGACCCTCGAGGTGCATTCCGAGAAACTGCGCGCCGTTCCGGTTATTTTTGTGAGCCTGTTCATAAATTGTGAGGGTTTCGAACAAACCTTCCTTCTCACTTGTCAACGTAGTGGGTAACATGGAGGTGGTTCCATATTTCAAATGCGTTTCCGCAATTTTTAGAAAAGCCGTTTCGCTGCCGTCCATAAAATCATGTCCCCCACCTCCGTGTACATGAATATCAATAAATCCCGGGGCAACAAATTTTCCTTTTGCATCGATCTCGATAGCATCTGCGGCAACCAGGTTGCCCTCACTGACTGCCGAAATGACGCCGTCCGATATCAGCACGCTCCCCTGCGGAATGAGCCGGTAAGGAGTAATGATCGTGCCATTGAAGATTTTTAAGGGCTGGTTAGACATAGCACTTATAGTTCGTGAGTTAAAACCACTTTCTTACCTTGTGCCCGTAGACCGCGTAGTAAATAAGGTACAGGTAACAGGGAAATAGTACCCAATAGGCTGTACGCACATCATAGAGATCCGCGAAGTATCCATAGAACAGGGGCATGATCGCATTTCCACACAAACCCATGATCATGACCGATGCGCCCAACTTGGTGAATTTACCCAATCCATCGAGTGCCAGGGGCCAGATCCCTGCCCATACGAGTGAATTCGCCAGGCCCAGCAAGACAACAAACCAGATTGAAATATCGGCCTGATGACCCAGGAAGGATATCTCACCACTTGTAAAAAGGATCGCCAGGGTAAAGAGCGCGCCCATGACCGTGCACATCCTCAGCACAGTGACCTGACTGATGAATCGGGGGATACAAATAATTCCCAGGATGTAACCGCAGATGGTGGCAAACAGAGTATAAGAGGGGAACACTTTTGCTTCCATAAGCTGGATCTTCATGGATTGCGCATAGCCGATGATCGTGTCTATGGCTATTACCTGCGTTCCCACATGAATAAAAATGGCGACGGCGCCCAGTATAAGATGTGGAAATTCAAAAATACTTTTCTTGCCCACGTTCGCCGTTGCGACATCCGGGGTTTCCTGCTCTGTATTTATCTCCGGTAGCGGCGAAAACCGAACAAACAACCCCAGCCCAAAAAGCACGGCACCAACGCATGCATACGGCACGATTACTCTTCTGATCAATTCGTCGAGTGCAGCGTCCCGCGCTGCCTCCCCCATGGTAGGCAGCGAATTGAACATTTCATTGTCAGAAGTCTTTAAGATTACCGCAGCAAACAATATCGGCGCCAGGATGCCCGCGCCTTTATTACAAATACCCATGATGCTGATGCGCTGCGCTGCGCTTTCCTTCGGACCTAAAACCGTGATATAGGGATTAGCCGCCGTTTGTAACACCGCCAGTCCCGCGCCAAGAGTGAAAAGGCCCAGAAGAAATATTTCATACATCCTGACGTAGGCGGCGGGAACAAATAAAAATGCTCCAATGGCCATGATCCAGAATCCATACATCATGCCGCGCTTAAAACCAACACGTTTCAATAGGTAGCCCGAAGGCACTGACATTACGAAATAGGAAATGTAAAAGGCAAAAGCCACCAGATATGCCTGAAAATTGCTCAGCACGAAAGCAATCTTAAAATAAGGGATCAGAATGGCGTTGATCCAGGACACAAACCCGAAAATAAAAAACAAAAGCGCGATGATGAATATGGATATAATCGTCTTGCGTTTGCTTAAAGACCCAACCTCCACTGACTCAATCGCCTTTCTTCCTTTCACTCCTGCCACCGGTGAACTCATAATCAGCCTTTTTACGATTTTAAAGGTTCATTCAGAAATTGATTTGCCCGGCCTCCTAAGCTATTGCTACCGCTAAACGCTGGGTTCCCATCCTGGTTCATATTCCCGGCCCCAGAATTTCATGGCTTTCCCCCCATCCACAATATGGCCGTTGGCCGGATCGATATTTAGCGTCTGGCCGGAGCGTTGTGCGATATTGCCCAATTGTACCAACAAGGTGCTTTTGTGACCCCCGAGGATATCCGCGTTTTGATGGGCGCCTTTCCGGATGCCGTCAAAGAAATTCAAAATATGAAATGCATCCAGTTGCTGGGACGGGTTCACCGCATTGCGGGGGTCAACGGTGATGTCATTCGCAACATTCTTCACCAGTTTGTTTTTCATATCATAGACCTTATAGGAATTTCCTCCATCAATAACGAGCGCGCCCTTTTCGCCATAAAAGATAACTCCAACGCTACTTCCCTCGACCTGGTGGCCGTTGCAGCTGCGACCTTCCCAGGTTATAGATGAATTGTTGTCGAAGTCCAATGTGATAACCTGTGTATCCGGGGTCTCCCAGTCGTCCTGGTAATGATAACGCCCGCCGGCGGAAGTTACCCGGACAGGGTACTCTACGCCCAGGCCCCAGCGCGCCAGGTCTACCATATGGGTACCGTTGTTCAACGCCTCGCCCGTGCCCCAGTTCCAGAACCAGTGCCAGTTATAATGAATGACGTTGTCCCTATAGGGTGTGCGAGGGGCGGGTCCCTGCCACAATTCATAATCGAGCCAGGACGGGACAGGCGCTGCTTTGCCGGTGCCAATCGGTTCGCGGTTGTTGGTATACCAGGTCTTTGCAAAGTATGGGCGGCCAATAGCGCCATCGTGAACTTCTTTAATAGCCGCCACGACATTGGGCCAAGATCGTCTTTGATTTCCCATTTGAATCACCTTTCCGTATTTTTTCGCCGCTTCGACAACCAGCTCTCCTTCCCTGGGGTTGTGGCTACACGGTTTTTCGAGATAGACATGCTTCCCCGCTTTACAGGCAAGAATGGCTGCGGGCGCATGCCAATGATCCGGGGCGGTGACGATCAGGGCATCGAGGTCTTTGTCTTCGAGGGCTTTTCGAAAGTCAGGGGATGCCCAGGGCCTTGTTTTTTGGATTTTTTCCACCGAGGCAATGCACTTTTCCGCCGCGCGTGAATCCACATCACAGACATGCGTGACCACGCAGTTTTCCTGGAAAGCAAAATTTCCAGCCACGGCGTGACCCCTGGCGTTCACGCCCATGGCCGCAACGTTAATGCGTTCATTTGCGCCTATAATGTTGCCGTAACTCTTCGCACTATGGCCAGGAAGGATGCCGCCGAACGAAACGGTGGCGACGCCGAGGGCGGCCTTTTTTATGAATTCTCTCCTTTTCTTATTCATATGATTTTGCATTACGTGAACGCCATTGACCCTAATTGAATCATTTTAAAGAGGCTTTTGCTTTTTGTATTACACTTTCCAGGGTCACCATTTTTCCCCCTTGCCTTTTACTTTCATCTGCGGCCTCCATAAAAGCAAATATCTCGATCGTTTCCTCCGAAGACACCGGTGGCTTGCCAGTCTGAAAAAATTTCACTACTTCCACCAGCAACGGATTGTATCCCCCGGCGGCGTCGAGGGTTTCGATAGATTTTTCGCCATACACATTTCCGCCATAACCGGACTTCTCATAACGGATTCCACGGAAGGCCCCGATCCGGTTGTCATTCCACACGCCCACTACCACGTCCGCATCTTCGGCATGGGTTCTTGAAACACTTTTGCATCCCACGCCCATGACCGTATAAAGCATTTCCACACCGTGAATGCCATACCAGGAGAAATCGAGGTGCGTCTTCTCCAGGTGCGCAGGGCTAAATACATCGGCGCCCAGCACCTTTCCCGCTTTTCCCTGAACAATAGCCTTCACCGAATCGGCATAACGCAAAGAGGAGGACGAAAACACCGGGACGTTATTTTTTTTCGCTTCGTTAAATATCGCGATGGCATCAGGGAGAAACGCGGCTATGGGCTTATCGATAAAAACAGGTTTGCCAGCCTTGAAAACAGGTATCGCCTGCTCGAGATGCAATCGGCCGTCATTTGTTTCAAGCAAAACAACATCTACTTTGTCCAACAGGTCGCTGATGGAGTCAACGATGGCAACACCCATTTCTTTCACTTCTTCGATATATCCCGGAATCCGTTTTACGCTGGATTCAATATCATTGCTTCCCCTGGGATAAGCGGCTACCACTTTATAGCCACCATACTCCGCGCCAGCATTTTCATTGTTAAAGGTTTTGGTGAACGCTACGCTGTGAGAGGTATCCAGACCAATCATGCCGATGCGCTTGCCCTTCTGCACAACGGTCCTTTCCTGGCCAAAAGCGTCATGCCCTGTGATATTCAATCCCAAACCAAGTCCCGCAGCCGCGGTGCTCCTGATAAAATTACGTCGGTCAAATGCTTTTTTCATCGTTTCATTTTTAACGGATTTGAATTTTACGTTGCTACAAAGGCATCAAAACGCCGGAGGTTTTTTCATCGCCCCATTTATTTTGTCGGGCCTGTGGCGCTGTTGTCTTATTCACCGGATCGAACTGCTTTTTTCCAAGCCGTATTTTGTGGCGATCAAGCGGAATTAAATATCCTAAATATTCTTTATAGTTCTCCGTGTACGTACCCTGGTATTTAAATAAAATCCGTCGGGAGCGTCGTTACATTGAAATCTACCACTCGAAGAACAAAATTGCCTTATATCACAAAAAGAAAAACCTTTCTGAAAAATCCGGGATAATGAAAACCGGTTTTACCGACTTAATCTCACTCCGCGTTATATAATGAGGTACGCACCGATCAATACTTCACCACATTTTGCTGCAGGAAAGATTTGACGAAGTCATCGTCGACTAAATGGGGATAGGCATTGCAGACCCGGTCTATTTCCTGCATCTGTCCGGGTGAAAGTTCTTCATCCGGATTCAGGCACCATCTGCCTTCCAGTAAACCCTGCCTGCGCAATATTTCATGGATGCCGGGAATGCAACCGTGAAAACTATGGGCGGGGTCAAAGATGGCTGCATTCATGTCAGTCACCTCTATGCCTTTTGTCAGTAGCTCGCCCAAGTCCTCACCTCCACTATTCCTGCTCTTCTTTACTGCTTCGAGTAACTCCACCGCTTTGCGTGTCCAAACGGCCCAATGTCCCAGTAACCCGCCGACAAATTCTTTTTCAATGATCCTTCCACCAACCTCAAAGCGGTAGGTTGTCAACAGGTCCTGAACAATGTTATCATCGTTACCGGTGTAGAGGGCAATATCGTTATGTCGCCCGGAGTTACACACAGCCCGAACGACGTCCAGTGTCTGGTATCGGTTGAATGCCGCAACCTTGATCGCCTGGACGTTGGAAATTTCTGCAAACGCGCGCCAGAACTCATAGGAATATATTCGTCCGCCTACACTGGGTTGCAAATAGAATCCGAAGATGGGGATAACTTCCGCCACCGCCTTTGTCCTTTCCAAAACCTGCTCTTCTGTCCAGTCTTTTAGGCCGCCCATACTTAGTAAGCCCATCTCATACCCAAATTTGACGGCGGTTTCCGCTTCAGACAGCGCCTGTCTCGTGGGACCAACAATGCCGGCCACTTTTATGAACGGCCGCGACAGCGCAGTTGACCTGACTTCGTCAGCAGCGAGCTCAAGCACGCGACTGTATAGATTAATGTGGGGGTCGCGGATCTCAAACTGCGTGGTATGAACGCCGACTGCAATGCCTCCCGCACCCGACGCCATGTAATACTGTGTTAAACCGCGCTGGCGTTTTTCATCGAGTTTGCGCCGCGCATCCAGCGCAAGCGGATGGGCGGGAATGACGGTGCCTTCATCCAATAATTGTTTGATCTCCGGTTTGATCTGATTTGCCTTCATACCTTAAAACTTGCCGTTTCTCTCCTGGAAATGGGTTGGTTTGTTCAATGTCCTGCCTCCCTGCTGAACCCAGGCTGCAGTGATGTCGATCACCTGCCTGAGCGTGACGCGGGGATACCCGAACAACTGATGGGCTAGTGATGCATTGCTCAATAAGGCAGTGGGTTGCGGTTCGTTCACAAACACCGGCGTCTTTCCCATCAAAACACCAAATCGTTCTGCAACCCACTTGACCGAAACCGTTTCAGGTCCCGTAACATTTAGAAGTTTTGCCGGCACTTCACAATGGAGAAGCGCACGGATAGCGACTTCGTTGGCGTCGCCCTGCCATATCACATTCACAAAACCCGTCGTCAGATCAACAGGCCGCTCTTCTCTCACGGCTTTGGCAATTTCAAGCAACACACCATAGCGGAGGTCGATAGCATAGTTGAGGCGATAGATCAGGGTCGGAATTTCATATTTCTCAGAAAAGTATTGAAAGATCCGCTCACGGCCCAGGCAGGATTGTCCGTACTCGCCAACAGGGTCTGTGGGTTGATCTTCAGAAATCCCGCCCTGTGTAACCGGAGAAAAAGGATAAACATTGCCGGTAGAAAAAGCGACGATCCGGGACTTTTTGTATCGTTCGGCTACGCGGCCGGGTAAATAGGAATTCATCACCCACGTAAAAGGTTCCTTGCCAGTCGTCCCGAATTTTGTTCCCGCCAGGTAAATCACGTTTGGCACATCCGGCAACGCCAAAAGGTGCTTTTCATTCAGCAGATCGGCGGAAACGGTCTCAATGCCATCTGCCTCCAGCTGCTCCCGAACACCCGGCTCTGAAAACCGCGATACGCCGATGATGCGCCTTTTGACCCCGCTCAAGTCGGTAGCCTGTTTGGCAAGCCGCGCCATTGCAGGACCCATCTTCCCGGCAACGCCCAGCATTATAATGTCCCCTTCCAACCGCTGCATGTCTGTAATCAATGCATCGGACGGCTTTAAAAGCTCCTGTTCCAACAATGTAAGGTCCTTGATTTCACTTAGCATAGAAGTATTTTAATAAATGGCACTTGGACAACCCCTGCTTTTACAAACAAAAGGAGCTTCCAAACCCATGCGGTTACGTACCCGAAAGTTAAAAAAAATCCCGTTTAACACTAATAAATCAATACTCGCCGTTTTGCAGAAATGCCAGCAGATCCGCCATCTCCTGGTGATCTATATCTCTTTCAAACCCTTCCGGCATGGCCGACATATTCAACGCTTTTTGAGAGGCGATCTCTTCCCGGGCAATGGTACGCATCTCGCCATCTGCATTTCGTACGGTAAGGGATGAAGGGGTCTCTGAAGTAATGATGCCCTGGATTGATTCTCCATTGATTAACGCTACATTCCAGAGATCGAAGCCGTGGGAAATGGATTGATTTGGATCAAGAATGTTTTCCATGATACCGGAAGCAGGCCAGCTTTGAATGGTGCCCAGGTCGGGGCCAAACGGAATTCCATCTTCACCTTTGACCTGATGACAGATCGCGCAGCTTTTCTGGTAGACCTGCTTTCCCTGCGCAGGGTCACCGCT
>Ga0299914_10003998_pt1 | contig 10538 bp, 9 predicted proteins | sample RVTome_10_FD_201361 | JGI IMG/M metagenome (GOLD analysis project Ga0299914, IMG submission 201361) | Soil microbial communities from uranium-contaminated site in the Upper Colorado River Basin, Wyoming, United States - RVT153D57 (version 2) ... | reverse complement strand
CGCCGGATGACGTGGCCGAGTTGCGCAATGCCCTGTTGGACGGGACCATCGATGCAGTGGCCACCGATCACGCTCCGCATGCAGATCACGAGCAAGAGGTGACCTTCGAGGAGGCCCCCCGGGGGGTCATCGGTCTGGAGACTGCGGTGGCGGCGACTATCACGGCTACCGGCATCGACCAGGAGACCCTTTTTCAGCGCATGTCGACAGGGCCCGCCCGGATAGCCCGCCTGGCCGGACAGGGCCTGCTCCTCGACGAGGGTGGGCCGGCCAACGTCGTCGTCATCGACCCTGCTGCAACCTGGACACCGGCCCGCTTCGTCTCACGGGCCCGCAACAGCCCGTTCCTTGGCCGCCTGCTCACCGGGCGCGTGCGAATGACGATCTTCGACGGTCGAGTCACCAGCGAGGAACCCTCATGACCCCGGGCCTGCTCGTGACAGCTGACGGCGAGGCCTTCGTCGGTCATTCGGTGGGAGCGGATGGGTTGGCAACCGGCGAAGCCGTGTTCAACACTTCCATGACCGGCTACCAGGAGATCCTCACCGATCCCAGCTACGCCGGGCAGGTCGTGGTGATGACTGCCCCGCATCAGGGGAACTATGGGGTCACCTCCGCTGACGCCCAGCGACCCATCCCGGCAGCCGCCGGGTTCGTGATGCGCTCTCTATCTCGACGGCATTCCAACTGGCGAGCCGAAGGTTCGCTGGCTTCCTATATGCAGCAGCACGGAATGGTCACATTGGCCGACATCGACACCCGACGTCTCACGCGTCACATTCGCGACCGGGGGGCCATGCCGGTGGCGATCGGTGCAGGGGTAGACGAGGCAGAACTGCGGGAAGTGGCGGCCTCCGCTCCCGGGATGGAGGGTCTGGACCTCGCTACGGGCGTGGCGACCACAGAGCCCTACGGCGTGCCCGCGCAGGGAGCGAAGATCGGCTCGGTCGTAGCCATCGACTTGGGGATGAAGGCTGATATCGTCGCCAACCTAACCCGTCGGGGCCTCGCCGTTACCGTGGTTCCGCCTTCCACGCCCGCTGGGGCGATACTCGATCTGGCTCCCGACGGAGTTTTCCTCTCCAACGGGCCGGGTGACCCCGAGCCACTCGAGGGGGCCATCGCCACCCTCCGCGGCCTGCTGGGCGAGGTCCCCGTCTTCGGGATATGCCTGGGGCATCAGGTTCTGGGACTCGCTCTCGGTGCCAGCACCTTCAAGCTGCCGTTCGGCCATCACGGCGGGAACCATCCCGTGCGGCGTCTCGACGACGGGCGAATCGAGATAACCGCCCAGAACCACGGTTTCGCGGTCGACCTGGCCAGTCTCACCGATGACGAGCCCGCCACGCGATCGGGCCTCGTCACGCCCGATCTCCTGCCATCCCGGGTGGACACCGACTTCGGCGAGGTTGTCCCCACCCATCAGAATCTCAATGACGGCACCCTGGAGGGTATGCGTTGTCGCGAAGTTCCGGCCTTCTCGGTGCAGTACCACCCAGAAGCCGCCCCGGGACCCCACGATGCCGTCCACCTCTTCGACGAGTTCCTCGAGTTCATGGACCTAGGAGGCGAGCGGATAGAGCCGACGCGTTCTCCGAGAGAGCGAAACTTCAGGGACATCTCGTTGAACCGGGCGACCTATCCGCTCGACTCCTCAGAGGCACCGCATCCCGCCAGGGAAGCACCAGATGCCGGCTAGGAACGACATCCGCTCGATCCTGCTGATCGGCTCGGGTCCGATCATCATCGGCCAGGCGTGCGAGTTCGACTACTCGGGCACCCAGGCGGCCAAGGTCCTGCGGAGCGAGGGCTATCGGGTGGTGCTGGTCAACTCGAACCCCGCCACCATCATGACCGACCCCGAGTTCGCCGACGCCACCTACGTCGAACCGATCACTCCCGAAGTCGTGACCGAGATCATCGCCAAGGAACGCCCCGATGCCCTACTGGCGACCCTGGGTGGTCAAACGGCACTCAACGTCGCCACCGAGGTAGCCCGGCGGGGGGTGCTCGAGAAGTACGGCGTGGAGATGATCGGTGCCGGTCTGGACGCCATCGAGAAGGCAGAGGATCGGGGGCTATTCAAGGAGACGATGGAGGAGGCGGGCCTGGAAGTCCCGCGTGCGGGTTACGCCCACTCGATGGAGGAGGCGAAAGAGATCGCCGGGAACCTGGGCTTCCCCTTGATGGTCCGACCCTCCTACATCCTGGGCGGGGGAGGCACGGGCATCGCCGCCGACGAGGCAGCCTTCGCCGACATCGCCTCCCGGGGACTCGAGGTCTCACCCGTCAACGAGATCCTCGTAGAGGAATCGGTCTACGGGTGGAAGGAGTTCGAGATGGAGGTGATGCGCGACCACGCCGACAACGCGGTCATCGTCTGTTCCATCGAGAACCTGGACCCGATGGGTGTCCACACCGGCGACTCGATCACCGTGGCGCCGATCCAGACGCTGTCCGACCGTGAATACCAGGAGATGCGGGACGACTCGATCGAAGTTCTGCGTGCCATCGGAGTGGAAACGGGAGGCTCCAACGTCCAGTTCGCCGTAGATCCCGAGACCGGTCGACGTCTCGTCATCGAGATGAACCCGCGGGTCTCGCGGTCGTCGGCCTTGGCCTCCAAGGCCACCGGGTTCCCCATCGCCAAGATCGCCGCACTCCTGGCGGTCGGCTACACGCTCGATGAGATCGCCAACGACATAACCGGCGCCACCCCCGCCTCCTTCGAGCCGGCTCTGGATTATGTCGTCGTGAAGGTGCCCCGGTTCGATTTCGCCAAGTTCCCGGCCGCTTCCACCACCCTCACCACATCCATGCGTTCTGTGGGCGAGGCCATGGCCATCGGCAGGACATTCCCCCAGGCACTACAGAAGGCTTTGCGCAGTCTGGAGAACGGCCGTTCCGGGCTGGCCGCAGACCCCGGCGAGGCTTTTATGCGGGCCCTGGACGACGGAGCCCTCGCTCAGGCGGTGAGCCGGCCGACCCCCGAGCGAATCCAGGCGGTTGCCGAGGCATTGAGGAGAGGCTGGCCATTGGAGGAGATCGGCAAGCTGTCGTCCATCGATTTGTGGTTCCTCGATCAGATGGCCGAGATAGTGGAGGTTCGGCACGAGCTGGCCGGCTATCCCGGCGACCTGGACCTCCTGCTCGAGGGGAAGCGCATGGGCTTCTCGGATCGTCAGATCGGGTTTCTATGGTCCACGACCGAGGAAGACGTGCGGGTTCTCCGCGGCCGGTCCGGGATCGCGACCACCTACAAGACGGTGGACACATGCGCCGCCGAGTTCGAGGCCTACACCCCCTACATGTACGGGACATACGAGGACGACAGCGAGGTGCCGCCCGGGGAGGCCCCCCGGGTCGTGGTGCTCGGTTCAGGACCCAACCGGATCGGCCAGGGAATCGAGTTCGACTACTGCTGTGTCCATGCCAGCTTCGCTCTCCAGGACGCCGGCTACGAGTCGGTGATGGTCAATTGCAACCCGGAAACCGTCTCCACGGACTATGACACCTCCGACCGGCTCTACTTCGAGCCCCTCACCGTGGAGGATGTCCTGGCCGTCGTGGAGGCGGAGAAGCCTGAGGCCGTCATCGTTCAGCTGGGAGGCCAGACTCCCCTCAACCTCGCCCGCCGCCTCGGGGACCTGGGTGTTCCCATCGCCGGGACCTCTCCCAGCTCGATCGCGGCCGCCGAGGACCGCGAGCAGTTCTCGGCGTTGTGCGAACGGGTGGGCATCAAGCAGCCGCCCGCCGGCACGGCGACGTCGGTGATCGAGGCGGAGGAGGTGGTCGATCGCATCGGCCTGCCCGTCCTGGTGAGGCCGTCGTATGTGCTCGGCGGACGCAACATGAGAGTGGTCTATTCCTTCGATGAGGTGTCGGACTATGTGCGGGAGCTGTACGGGGCCGACGCCGAGACCGACCCCGAAGTGTCGGGCGCGCCGATCCTCATCGACCGGTTCCTGGAAGGCGCCGTCGAGGTCGACGTCGACGCGGTCTACGACGGCTTCGAGTTGCTGGTAGGGGGAGTGATGGAGCACGTCGAGGAGGCAGGAGTCCACTCGGGCGATTCCGCGTGTGTCACGCCCCCGCCAACGCTTTCGGATGCTGCCCACAAGGAGATCCTGGTGGCCACCGAGGAGCTTGCCCGGGTGCTGGAGGTCCGGGGCCTGATCAACATTCAGTTCGCCGTGAAAGGCGACGACGTCTATGTGCTCGAGGCCAACCCCCGCGGTTCGAGGACGGTCCCGTTCATATCGAAGGCGTCGGGCATCCCGCTGGCCAAGATCGCCACCCGGGTGATGATGGGGGCGACGATCGAGCTGCTCCGGTCCGAGGGGATGGTTCCCACCCGCAGGGCCAGCGGTTTCGTGGCTGTCAAGGAGGCGGTGTTGCCCTGGGACCGTTTTCCGGAGGAAGACACGGTGCTGGGCCCCGAGATGCGCTCCACGGGTGAGGTGATGGGCATGGCTCCCGACGTCGGGGTGGCATACGCCAAGGCGCTCCTCGCCGCCGGTCACGTCCTTCCCACGCGAGGGCGGGTGTTCCTTTCGTTCGCCGACCGGGACAAACCGATGGGACTGGCGGTAGCACAGGCGTTCACCATCCTGGGCTTCGACATCATCGCCACTCTCGGGACCGCCCGCTATCTCGACCACCACGCCATCGACGCGGAAGCGGTGAACAAGGTGGGGGAGGGACCGCATGACACCCGGGACCGGATCCTTGCCGGAGATGTGCAACTGATCATCAACACACCACGGGGAGGTCGGGCCCGCTCCGACGGTCGGGTCATCCGTCACGCGGCCCGCAGTGTCGGAGTCCCATGCGTGACCACCATCCAGGGTGGGCTGGCAGTGGCCCGGAGCCTGCGAGCGGGCACCATGGCGATCTCCCATCCCCGGAGCCTCCAGGAGTGGCACTCGGACGGCTGGCGGTGACTGTCGATGTCTCCGCCAGGGTTGGCCCGCTGGAGTTGCAGACCCCTCTGGTTGCTGCATCAGGCACCGTTGGATCAGTCTGGGAGTTCGCCCGAGTGGCCGACCTCGCCGCCTATGGGGCGGTGACCATCAAGTCGGTGTCCGCTGAGCCGTGGGAGGGACGCCCCGTCCCGCGACTGGCGCCCACCGGTGTTGGGATGTTGAACGGTGTGGGGATCCAGAATCCAGGGATCGAGGCTTGGGTCACCGATATCGTCCCCCGCCTCCGCAACCTCACCACTCCGGTCTGGGGCTCCGCCGTGGGCAACTCTCCCGACGAGTTCGCTCGGGTGAGCAAAGGGCTCGAGTCGGCCGGGCTGTCGACGGTGGAGATCAACCTGTCATGTCCCAACCTGGAGGATGGACGAATGTTCGCCCTCGACCCTGTCAGCTCCGGAGCGGTGGTGGCTGCGGTCACCGCCAGCGTCGACGTGCCCGTTGGCGCCAAGCTGTCTCCCAACGCCGAGGACATCGTGGCGGTGGCTTCGGCCTGCGCGGAGGCGGGTGCGGCCTGGGTGACGCTGACGAACACGGTGTGGGGAGCGGGCGTAGACATCGAGACCCGCCGCCCCCTCCTCTCGGGAGAAGTGGGGGGCTATTCGGGTGAGCCGCTCAAACCGATAGCTCTCCGGTGCGTTCGGGAGGTGGCGCAAGCATTGCCCGACCTGCCGATCGTGGGATGCGGAGGAGTAATGCACGGAAAGGACGTGATCGAATACCTCATGGCGGGCGCCTCAGCAGTTGGCCTGGGGACGATTCATTTCGCCGAGCCGAGGGCGGGGCGGCGGGTTCTCGAGGAGGTCGAGCGATGGTGCAGCCAAAACGGGTGCGACCGACTGGACGAGCTGGTGGGGTCGGTAGTGCCATGGTGAAAGAGCAAATCCCGATCCTGGTGGCGCTGGACGTTTCCGAAGCTCGGGTTGCCATCGAGCTGGCGAAGGCCGTCGAACCCCATGTGGGTGGGTTCAAGGTGGGCCTCGAGCTGCTCACCGGCCCCGGTCCCACCACCATCGCTGCACTCAGCGAGCTCGGCCTGCCGGTGTTCGTCGACGCCAAGCTCCATGACATCCCCCACACGGTGAACCGGGCGGCCCGCAACCTGGGCGCACTCGGTGCCCGGTGGGTCACCGCCCATGCGCTGGGAGGAACCGACATGCTCGCGGCCGCTGTATCGGGGCTGGCGGAAGGGTCCGGTGGCCACCAGTCGGGGATCGTGGCGATCTCCGTGCTGACGAGCTCCACAGGAGCGGACCTTGCCGCAACCGGTATCAACGGATCACCCGGACGACAGGTGGCGCGTCTGTCGCGGGTGGCTGCCGAGGCCGGGGTGGAAGGGGTCGTCTGTTCGGTGAAGGAACTCGGTGACGTCGCCCAGGTGGCTCCCGACCTCCTCAAGGTCACACCGGGTATCCGATCCGCCGAAGATGACCGAGACGATCAAGCACGGGTGGCAAGCGCGTCCGAAGCGGTCCGGCGAGGGGCCGACTGGCTCGTGATCGGCCGGCCGATCACCCGGGCCGATGATCCGGTGGCGGCAGCGGCATCCCTGGCCGCCGAAGTCAGAAGAAGCGCCGAATGACCTTTCCGGGAATTGCTCCGAGGAGCCAACCCAGAGGTCGCCACGGCCAGCCGGGAACCACAGCCTGAACGGCCCGAGCGTCCATGGCCCCGATCATCGCCTCGACGCCCCGTTCGAGGCGCGTCATGTAGGGAAATCGCGCTGCCCGGTTCGTGTCGGTGCGAATGTAACCGGGAAGCAAGGTCGTCACATGGACGTCGCTGCCGGCGCACTCGATATGGAGGGACTCACCCAGCGAAGCGACCGCTGCCTTGGCTGCCGAGTAGGTTGCCGGAGAACCGGGCAGACCCCTGCGGGCGGCCAGCGACGACACGAGCACCAGATGACCGTGACCGCGCTCGCGGAAAAGGGCCATGGCGTTCTCGGCCTGGGACAGGGCCCCCAAAAGGTTGGTGTCGATCACGACCCGGTTCTCAGACTCGCGCCCAGTTCCCACGCGCCCTCCTCCGCCGCCTCCGGCATTGACTACGACCACGTCGAGCCCACCGTGGTCGATGTCGGCGGCGTGGATTGCCTGGTCCACGGCTGCCGGATCGGTGACATCCAGGGTGTGGACGGTGGTCCGGCCCGGATTGGCCCGGAGATCCCGCGCCAGTGCCTCCAGCCGCTCGGTCCTCCGGGCGGCGAGAGCCACCGACTCCCCCCGGGAGCTGAGCTGGCGAGCCATTTCCGCTCCGAGACCCGAACTCGCACCAGTTATGAAGTAGACAGCCATGATGTCCACGGTAGGCGGCCCAGACACCCCACCCCGGCTCGATCACCGTCGCATGGGCCCACACCCGTCGGTCCGGTCGGCCTGTCGGCTCGCCCTCCGAACGCACCTGATACAGTCGATCCGAGTGTCGGCGCCCGAACGGAGCCCGCGGTATGTCTCGCCGTTCGGTCGCTGAGGTTCCTAGACCGCTCGCTGGAGGATCGATGAAGCCACCCGAATTGTCAGATGAGCAACGCAGCGAAGCCCTCGCCCGTGCCGCCGAGGCGCGCCGTGTGCGTGCGGAGACCAAGGAGTTGCTCAAGACCGGCACCCTGTCATTCGCCGAGTTGCTCGATCGGGCCGACGAAGACGAGTTCATCGCCGGGATCAAGGTCGCGACGCTCCTGGCTGCCATGCCGGGGACGGGCAAGGTGAAGGCCAAACGCCTGATGGAGAAACACGAGATCGCCGACAACCGGCGCATCCGAGGCCTCGGTGATCGGCAACGTGCCGCCCTCCTCGCCGAATTCTCCTGACGGGGACGACTCAAACCGAAAACGGGGTCGGCTGATCGTTATCGCCGGTCCCGGGGGAGTGGGAAAGTCGACCATCGTCTCCGAGTTGCGTCGCCGCCTCCCGCTGCACTTCTCGGTCTCGGCCACGACCCGGAGCCCGCGTCCGGGCGAGATTGAGGGCTTCCACTACCGGTTCGTCGAGCGGGAGGCCTTCTCCCAGCTCATCGGTGACAATGCCCTGCTGGAGTGGGCCGTCTTCAACGACAACTTTTACGGGACTCCCCGTGACGCCGTAGAGGCCGCGTTGGATGACGGCCGTGACGTGCTCCTCGAGATCGAGGTCCAGGGCGCCCGCCAGGTGAGGAGAGTGATGCCCGAAGCCATGATGATCTTCATGGCGCCGCCTTCGCTGGAGTCGCTGCGCGCCCGGCTCCAATCCCGTGCCGACACGAGCCCCGAGGACATCGAAGCCAAACTGAGGATCGCCCGTGAGGAGATGGCGGCGGCCCCCGAACTCTTCGACCACGTCGTCGTCAACGACGACGTGAACCGGGCCATCACCGAGGTAGCAGCGATACTGGAAGGCTGAGATCACCAGGATCTGGGTATTCAGTGCCACTCGGAGTACCCTGGGAGCCTCATGAAGATCGAAAACGTCATCGACACCATCGGTAATCGGTTCGCCGCGGTAGTCGTGTCCGCCCGGCGGGCCCGCCAGATCAACGGCTACTTCCATCAACTCGGCGCCGGAATCGGCGAATACGTGCCCCCCCAGGTACATTCGCTCTCTCGTAAGCCCCTCACCATTGCCATGGAGGAGATCTCCGAGGGCAAGGTGTCAGTGGAGCACCGCGAGGTCTGATGCTCTCGGGCCGCCGGGTCGTCCTCGGCGTATCCGGCGGAGTAGCCGCCTACAAGTCCGCCTTTCTGGCGCGCCGGCTCATCGAACAGGGTGCCGAGGTTCGGGTCGTGATGACCGAATCTGCGCAGTCCTTCGTCGGGCCGCAGACTTTCGCCGCTCTCACCGGCCACCATCCCCTCACCCACCTGTTCGACGACGGGTCCGTCAGTCCCCACACCGATCTGGCCCGCTGGGCCGATTTGGTCATCGTCGCCCCCGCTACGGCTGCCACTCTGGCTCGATTGGCCCAAGGCCTCTCCGAAGAGGCCCTATCTGCCATTCTCCTCGCCACCCGGGCTCCCGTGCTGGTCGCCCCCGCCATGCATACCGAGATGTGGGAACACCCGGCGACCCGGCGCACCATGGACCTGCTCGCTTCCGACGGCCATCACGTAGTCGGGCCCGCGACGGGTGAGTTGGCAGGAGGTGACGTGGGCCCGGGCCGAATGGCCGAACCGGAGGAGATCCTGGCCGCCGCCTCATCGATGCTCGAGGGTCCCCTCACGGGTCGACACGTCTTGGTGACCGCCGGCGGGACCCGGGAGCCCATCGACCCGGTGCGCTTCCTCGGGAATCGTTCGTCGGGGAAGATGGGTCACGCGATTGCGGCGGAGGCCGCCCGCCGGGGAGCCCAGGTCGACCTGGTCACGGCGTCCGATCTCCCCGACCCTCCTCGCACGAAGGTGTACCGCGTCGACTCGGCACAGGACATGCTCGATGTCGTGGATGGGATCACCCCCGACGTCGCCGTTTTCGCGGCCGCCGTCGCCGACTTCCGGCCGGCGGACACTGCCGACGTCAAGATGGCCCGTGCCGATGGACCACCGACTCTGGTTCTGGAGCCCACGCCTGACATCCTCGCTTCGGTGGTCGCCAGAGAGGACGACACCTTCACGGTGGGTTTTGCGGCCGAGACAGGCGGGGTAGACCGGGCGGTCGAGAAGGCCAAACGCAAGGGCGTCGATCTCCTCGTCTACAACGACGTGACCGAGGAAGGGTCCGGTTTCGGGACCGACACCAACCGGGTGGTGTTGGTCCATCCCGACTCCACCACCGAAGAGTGGCCGACGCTGTCGAAGGGCGAAGTGGCATCCCGCCTCTGGGATCTGATCGACTCCCGTACCGCAGATTCGTGAGCGCCCGGTAGTCGGTCGCCACCGCTCGTCGCTCATCTATGCTGTAGTGCCAATGGCACAGAGCTGGTACTTCTCCTCAGAGTCCGTCACCGAAGGGCATCCCGACAAGGTGGCCGATGCCGTCAGCGATGCGGTGCTCGATGACGTGCTCGAGCACGACCCGGGCGGGAAGGTCGCTTGCGAGACGTTGGTGACGACTCACCGGGCGATCATCGCCGGTGAGCTCAAGTCTGTCCATCAGCCCGATTTCGAAGCCATCGCCCGCAACACGATCGCGGAACTCGGCTATGTCGACGACACACACTTTCGGGCCGACGCGATCGATGTCCAAGTCCTGGTGCACACCCAGTCGGCCGACATCAACCAGGGTGTGGAACGCGGGAACCTCGATGCCCTGGGAGCAGGCGACCAGGGCATCATGTTCGGCTACGCCGTGGACGAGACCCCCGAGCTGATGCCATTTCCCATCCAGACGGCCCATCGGTTGGCCGAGGCTCTCGCTCATGCCCGCAAGCATGGCGGCCTCGATTACCTGCGTCCCGACGGCAAGACCCAGGTGACAGTCGAGTACGAGGGGGATCGTCCCATCCAGGTCACCTCGGTGTTGGTGTCGGCGCATCACGCTGAGGGAATGGACCAGGACCGAATGGGCAAGGAAGTCTGGAACGAAGTGGTGATCCCGACCATCCCGGAGGGGATGCTCGCCGACGACGCCAAGTCCTATTTCAACC
>Ga0299914_10003996_pt1 | contig 10539 bp, 12 predicted proteins | sample RVTome_10_FD_201361 | JGI IMG/M metagenome (GOLD analysis project Ga0299914, IMG submission 201361) | Soil microbial communities from uranium-contaminated site in the Upper Colorado River Basin, Wyoming, United States - RVT153D57 (version 2) ... | reverse complement strand
GCTCTCATCCTGCTCGCGATCTCGGCGCCGCCGCTATACCTGTTGAGTGAGAAGGGCACCGTGACGTCATGACCCCGACCGAGACAACTCCCGTCCCCGAGCCGACGCCGGCGCACCCGGGAGAGGCCGCCCTGGCGCTGCGCGGCGTGCGCAAGGCGTTCGGCCCCGTGCGCGCGGTCGACGGCGTCGACCTCGACGTCGAGAGCGGCTCGATCTGCGCCCTGCTCGGGCCGTCCGGGTGCGGGAAGACGACCACGCTGCGCCTGATCGCCGGCCTCGAGCGGCCGGACGCCGGGGAGATCCTGGTGGCCGGGCGAACCCTCGCGTCGTCAGCGGAGTTCGTGGCCCCCGACAAGCGCCGGATCGGGATGGTCTTCCAGGACTACGCCCTGTTCCCGCACCTGGACGTCGCGGCGAACGTCGCCTACGGCCTCGGCCGCAGCCCCGACCCGGCGCCGGTGAGGCGAGCGCTCCGCCTGGTCGGTCTCGAGGATTCCGCGGGACGCGCGGTGCACGAGCTCTCCGGCGGCCAGCAGCAGCGCGTCGCCCTGGCGCGAGCCCTGGCGCCGACCCCCGACCTGGTGCTGCTCGACGAGCCGTTCTCGAACCTGGACGCCGGCCTGCGCGACCGGCTGCGCCAGGAGGTGCGCGAGATCCTCCTCGAGGCCGGAGTCACGGCCCTGTTCGTGACCCACGACCAGGAGGAGGCGCTGAGCCTGGCGGAGAGGGTCGCCGTCATGCGCGAGGGGCGGATCGAGCAGGTCGGGTCGCCGGAGGAGGTCTACTCCCGGCCGGCGAGCCGCTGGATGGCCGAGTTCATCGGCGAGATCGAGGTGCTCCCCGGCGAGGCGCGCGGAGGCCGCGCCCAGTGCGAGCTCGGCTCGTTCCCGGTGGAGGTCGCGGCCCAGGGCCCGGTCGACGTCCTGGTCCGGCCGGAGTCGCTGGCCGTGGACCTCCACGGCCCGCAGAGCGCCGCCACGGCCGAGGTCGTCTCGCGCCGCTTCTTCGGCCACGACCAGCTGGTGGAGCTGCGCCTGCCGTCGGGACGCGTGATCCGCTCCCGGAGGCTCGGGTTCCCGCCCTGGCATCCGGGCGATCGCGTCCAGGTCTGGATTGACGGGCCCACGGACGTCTTGCCGCGCGCGTGAGCGCGCCGTAGACTGCCTCCCACTAAAACCGGGGAGGAACGATGCGGGGACGGTCAGGCTGGACGGTGGCGGCGATCGTCGTGGGGACGCTCGTCTTCGCGGGATCCGCCGAGGCCAGGACGTTCCAGGTCACCCGGGCGAACGACCCGATCCCGGGCGATTGCAGGCCGAACGACTGCTCGCTGCGCGAGGCCGTGCTGGCGGCGAACGCCCGCCTGGGAGCGGACCGGATCATCGTGCCCGGCACGCGTCGCGACTACCGGCTGACGCGGTCGGGCACCGGCGAGGATGCGGCTCAGGACGGCGACCTGGATCTGATCGGGGACGGAGTCGCGGTCGTCCATCGCGGCACGGGGCGGGCGACGATCAGCGCCCGGGGGCTCGGCGAGCGAATCTTCGAATCCTTTGTCCCGACGACCCTGAAGAGGCTCGTCCTGACCCGCGGCAACGCCACCGGCGCGAACGACAACGGCGGCGCGATCGAGGCCAAGGCGGACGTCACCATCTCCGGCAGCGTGCTGCGACAGAACCGGGCCGACAAGTTCGGGGGCGCCGTCTTCCACAACATCGGGACGATGCGGATCCTCCGCACCAAGCTGATCGGCAACACCGCGCTGGACGAGGCCGGTGCGATCGAGGCCAGCGGCGCGCGCGCCGTGATCAAGCGCAGCACGATCCGCGGAAACAGGGCGCTCGCCAACGCGGCCGGGGCGATGTACGCGGCCACCGAGCTGGTAATCGCACAGTCGACCTTCGCCGGGAACCGGGCGCAGGCCGATGCCGGCGCCGTCTATATCAACAGCGACCAGGCGACGATCGGCGGGTCGACCTTCACCGGCAACCGCGCCGTCGAGGACGGGGGCGCGATCACGTCGTTCGGCATGCTCGGTGTAGTGAACTCGACCTTCTGGAGGAACAGGGCCGGCAACTCCGGCGGAGCGATCTACAACGGCGCCATGGCCAGCCTCAACGCCGTGACGGTCGCGCGCAACGTCTCGAACTCCGACCAGATGGTCGGCGGGGCGGGCGGCGGGCTCAACAGCGGCGGAGGTTCCTTCGACGTCGCCAACTCGGTGGTTGCGAGGAACGACCAGCTGGACGGCGACGCCGACGACTGCGCCGGCCTGTTCGCGTCCGGCGGGGGCAACCTGCGCACGAACGGGGTCGATTGCGGCGGCTTCGATCAGCCTGGGGACGCGATCCGCGCGAATCCGAAGATCGGCCGGCTCGCGCGAAACGGCGGGCCGACGATGACCGTCGCCCTCAAGCAGGGAAGCCCCGCGATCGGCCGGGGCCGCCCTTCCTCCCCGGCCCGCGACCAGCGCGGGCGCAGGCGCGGCTCGAACCCGGACTCGGGCGCCTACGAGCGCGGGGCATAGCCGGGCACGGTACCCCTCGGCGTCGAGGGGATTCGACCGTCAGCCCGGATAGGTGAACGCCGGGCCGTCGCCGTAGGTGACGCCGGTGAAGTAAAGACCGTGGGCGGGGGCGGTCTCGCCGGCGCGCTCGCGCGGAGCCCCTTCGAGCAGCTCCCGGAAGTCCTCGACGGTTCGCTTGCCGGCGGCGACGCCCAGCATCGTGCCGAGCAGGACGCGGATCATGCTCCGCATGAACGCGTCGGCCGTTATGCGGTAGGCGAGGATCCGGTCGGACTCCGCCTCCCAGGCCGACTCAAGCACGACCCGCTCGAAGCGCACGTGCTCCGTCTGGGTGGGGGTGAACGCTGTGAATTCGTGCTCGCCGACGATCGAGGCGGCGGCTTCGTCCAGCGCGGTGCGCCCGATCGGCTGAGGCCACCAGAGCGCCCGGCCCTCCTCGAACGGGTCGCGGGTGGGCGTCGTCAGGATCCGGTAGCGGTAGCTGCGGGACCGCGCCCAGCGCCGCGCGTCGAACCCGTCCGGCGCCGGCTCCGAGGCCAGCACCGAGACGTCCCTGGGGAGCACCGCGTTGATCCGATCCGCGAAGCGGTCCGGAAGCTCGCGCTCGAGCTCGAAACTGGCGACCTGGCCGGTCGCGTGCACCCCCGCGTCGGTCCGTCCCGCCACGGTGAGCTCGACCTGCCTTCCGCCCAGAATCCGGCCGACGGCCCCCTCGAGCTCTTCCTGCACGGTGCGCAGGCCCGGCTGGCGCGCCCAGCCCGAGAAGCCGAAGCCCTCGTAAGCGATGGTCAGTCGGTAGGTCCCCACGCCGCGCCGAACACTAGACGGCCCGGTAGTGTCTCCTACTGCTCAGGAAGCGATTGGGGGAGGCACCCGCGCATGTCGAACATGACGGAGAACCAGCGCACCCAGTTCGAGCGCTACGACCTGCGCGAGAAGCGGCCGCGGTTGCATGAGGTCAGCGAGGGCGGCCAGCGGGTCCTCGCCGGGCTCACGATTCTCTTCATCGGGGTGCTCGCGGCGCTGACCTGGGCGGCCGTACAGATCTTCGACGGCTGGCATCACCTGATCGTGATCGCCGATCTCGTGATCGTGTTCCTCGCCATCGCGGCCTGGATCCACTCCACGCGCCGCGGCGACTGACCGGCGCGCCCGCGGGAGCGCTCAGCGCCTCCGCTTGATCGTCTCCAGCGCACCGTCGTTGTACGCGGAGGCATACAGGTAGTTCCCGTCCCGTGACTGGGACAACCTCCAGACCCCGCCGAAATTGTCCGCGCCGGGATCCCCGTCCTCGATCCCACCGAGCGGCGAAAGGCGGCCGCGGCGGTCCCGCTTGAGGGCGAGCACCGCGGAGTTGTCGTAGCTCGCCACGAACACGCGCTTGCCGTCGCCGGATGCGACCACGTCGATCGGATCGACCATCAGCTCGAAACCATCCTGAGCGACCGTGTACGCCCGCTTGAACCGCAGCTTCCCGCTGCGCGGCGCCCGCCTGAGGATGGCGAGCGCCTGATCGGACTCGCCCGGCACGTAGACGGTCTTGTCGTCTCGCGACAGGGCGAGGCTGCAGCACGGGCCGGCGAGCCCCTCGACGCCGCCGACCCCGTCGGTCTTGGCGTTCACGAACTTGAGCCGGCCGTTCTTACCCCTCCGGTTGAAGGTCGCGACCGCGTCGTCTTCGCTCCCGGCGACGTAGACGTTGTCGCCGTCACGCGAGACGGCGACGCCGATCGCGCCGCCGATCCCGTCGACACCCCCCTGACCATCGATCACGGCGTCGACGAACGAAAGCCGGCCCGTGCGCCTGTTGCGCTTCGCGATCACGACCGCGTCCGCCGAGTCGCCCGCGACGTAGACGTTACGCCCGTCTCGAGACAGCGCGAGCTGGCAGCAGTTGCCCGCCAGTCCCTCCACCTCGCCGACGCCGTCCACGAGCGCCCGCTGGTAACGCAGGCGCCCCGTCCGCGGGGTCCGCTTGAAGGTGACGAGCGCCCCTTCGTCGGCCGCGACGTACACCTGCCTGCCGTTCCCGGAGACGCCGATCGCCGCGGGGCCCCCCATGTTGTCCACGCTGCCGATTCCGTCTTGGTCGATCTCCACGAACCTGAGGTCGCCGTTTCGCTTCCGCTTGAAGGTCGCGACGGAGTCCTCGCTGGACGAGATCGCGTACACGTGCTTGCCGTCGGAAGAGGCAGCCGCCCCGTAGGCGTTGGTGAGCCCGTCGACGCCACCGATGCCGTCGACGTCCTCGTCGACCACCCGGATCCCGCCGCCGGCGAGCGCAGTTGCCGCGACCGCGATCGCCGCTGCAAGCCCGATCACCATCCACCCGAAACGGTTGCGCTTCATCAGAGTCCTCCCCCCAATTTCGAGACGCCGTCGGCTGGCAGCCTACTCGGCGGCGCGGCGTCAGACGAGCTCGAGGAAGACCATCTCGGTCGAATCCGACCGGCGCGGGCCGAGCTTGACGATCCGCGTGTAGCCGCCCGGGCGCTCGGCGTAGCGCGGCGCGATCTCCTCGAACAGCTTGTGAACCAGGAACTTGTCCTGGCCCAGCTCGGAGAGGGCCTGACGCCGCGCGTGCAGGTCGCCGCGCTTGCCCAGCGTGATCAGCTTCTCGAGCTCCGGCTTGACGGCCTTGGCCTTCGCCTGCGAGGTCCTGATCCGTTCGTGCTGGATCACCTCGCGACAGAGGTTGCGCATCAGCGAGGCGCGATGCGCCTTGCTGCGCGAGAGCTTTCCTTTTTGCTTGGCGTGACGCATCTCGGCTTGCGGCTTGCGGCTTGCGGGGGCGGCACGTGCCGCCAGCCGCCAGCCTAGCTATTCCCCTCGCAGGCTCAACCCCAGCTGGTTGAGGGCCTCGATCACTTCCTCCGTGCTCCGGCGCCCGAAGTTCGGGATCGCGTTCAGCTCGGACTCGGATCGGGTCACCAGGTCGCCCACCGTCTGGATGCCGGCGCGCTTCAGGCAGTTGTAGGCACGGACGCCGATCTCGAGCTCCTCGATCAGGCGATCGTCGCCCTCCGCCACCGGCGCGCCCGCAGCCGCGCCGTCGGCGCCCGGCAGCTCGTAGTTCGAGCGGTCGGTGAGCGCCTCGACCGACTCCGGGTCGGAGAAGATCGCGAGCGACTTGATCAGGATCTCGGCCGCCTCGCGCATCGCCGCCGACGGCTCGATCGAACCGTCGGTCTCGATCTCGAGCGCGAGCTTGTCGAAGTCCGTCCGCTGGCCGACACGAGCGGTGTCGACGGTGTAGGCGGCACGACGGATCGGCGAGAAGATCGAGTCGATCGGGACGACCCCGATCGGCTGGTCCTCGGACTTGTTCTCCTCCGCCGGCGAGTAGCCGCGGCCCTTGCCGATCGTCAGGTACATCTCGAGCTTGGTCTTCTTCTCGAGCGTGGCGATCGGAGTCTCGGGGTTCAGGATCTCGACGCCGGCGGGCAGGTCGATGTCCTTGGCCTTGACGTCGCCTGGGCCGCTCGCGACGAGCGGCGCCTCGACCTCATCGGCGTCGGTGTGCATCTTCACGACGACGTCCTTGAGGTTGAGAACGATGTCGGTCACGTCCTCCTTGACGCCGGGGATCGTGGAGAACTCGTGCGCGACACCCTCGATCCGGACGCTCTTGATCGCGGCGCCGCCCAACGAGGACAGCAGCACGCGGCGAAGGCTGTTGCCGAAGGTGTAGCCGAACCCCTTGTCGAGGGGCTCGATCGTGAACGTGCCCTTGTTGTCGGCCACGTCCTCCTTGCTGATCTTCGGGATCTGGAATTCGGGCAGGGTGGTCATTGCAATCTCCGTCTTTCGGTGCTGGGTCTGATGAGCGACGCAAGGCGCGAAACTCTGTTTGCCTCCCTGGTAGGGCGGGTCTTGAGCGCTACTTCGAGTAGAGCTCGACGATCAGCTGCTCCTGGACCGGGGTCTCGATCTCCGTGCGTTCGGGGAGACGAAGGACCTTCGCGGTCAGGGCGTCGTGATCGGCCTGCAGCCACGGCGGCACCGCGGCGGTCAATTCGGTGGCGGAGCGGACTACATCCGCCGCCTTCGCGTCCGGCTTGATCGTGATTACGTCGTCGGGCCGGACCTGGTAGCTCGGGATGTCGACGCGGCGGCCGTTCACGAGCCAATGCCCGTGGCTGATCAGCTGCCGCGCCTGGCGGCGCGAAGCGGCGAAGCCGAGTCGCACCAAGACGTTGTCGAACCGGCGCTCGAGGAGGCGCAGCAGGTTCTCGCCGGTCACGCCGGGCTGCCGCGCGGCCTTCGCGTAGTAGTGGCGGAACTGCTTCTCGAGCAGCTGGTAGTAGCGGCGCGTCTTCTGCTTCTCGCGGAGCTGGTTGCGGTACTCCGACGCGCGGACACGCGCGCGTCCGTGCTCACCGGGCGGATACGAGCGGCGCTCGACCCCGCACTTGTCGGTCAGGCAGCGCTCGCCCTTGAGGAACAGCTTCTGGCCCTCGCGGCGGCACTGCTTGCACTGGGGTCCCGTATCTCTCGCCATCCGGCAGCCCTACACCCTTCTCCGCTTCTTGGGCCGGCAGCCGTTGTGGGCTTGGGGGGAGACGTCCTTGACGGTCGTGACCTGGAGGCCGGCGGCCTGCAGCGAGCGAATCGCGGTGTCGCGGCCCGAGCCGGCGCCCTTGGCGTGCACCTCGACGCGCTCGAGGCCGTGCTCCATGCCCTTGCGGGCAGCGGCGTCGGCCGTCACCTGCGCGGCGAACGGGGTGGACTTGCGCGAGCCCTTGAACCCGGCCGAGCCGGCGGACTCCCAGACGATCACATTGCCCTCGGGATCGGTGATCGTGACGATCGTGTTGTTGAACGAAGTCTTGATGTGGGCGACCCCGTACGGCACGTTCTTGCGGACGCGCCGGCGGGCACGGCCCTTGCGTGGCTGAGGCATGGTTAGCGGCGCGCCCTTCGGTCGGCGTGCACAAGAGATACATCCCTGGCCAGGGCGGCCATCTTGCGTTCGCGGTTCTCGTCGCTCATCGAATCCCTACTTCGGCGACGGCGGCCGCTTGCGCCCCGTCACGCTCATCCGCCGCGGGCCCTTGCGCCCGCGGGCGTTGGTCTTCGTGCGCTGGCCCCTGACCGGCAGGCCACGGCGGTGGCGCAGCCCGCGGTAGGCGCCGATCTCCGAGAGCCGCTTGATGTTCTGCGAGCGGTCGCGGCGCAGATCGCCCTCGACCTCGCGCGATTCGACTTCCTCGCGAAGCTTGACCGTCTCCTCCTCGGTCAGGTCCTTCACGTAGGTGTCGGGACTGACGCCGAGCTTGGCGAGGATCTCGTTCGCCGTCGAGCGGCCGATGCCGTGCACGTAGCTGAGTCCGACTTCGACCCGCTTGTTGAGCGGGAGGTTGATGCCTGCGATGCGTGCCAAAGTTCCGGTAAGCCCTTTCCTAGCCCTGCCGCTGCTTGTGGCGGGGGTTGGAGCAGATCACGAGCACGACGCCGCGCCGCCGGATGATCCGGCACCGCTCACACATCGGCTTCACTGACGCTCGTACTTTCACGCTTGTTCGCGCTCCAACCAGGTCGTATCGTTCAGAAGGCCCAGAAGCCCCATGAATCGGGCGACCGGGCACAAAACGCGCTCCAACAGCGGCTGAAACGCGACGGCGAATGGTAGCAGGGGACGCCTGAGTCAAAGTCGCGCCGCAACAACGGCAGGGCTTCGCCTTGGTGCCTTCGGCACTCCGCCTCAGAGGTGCCAGGGGGTGAGGATCCGGGGGCCGTCCTCGGTCACCGCGACCGTGAACTCGAAGTGGGCAGTGAGCGACTCGTCGGCCGAGTAGACGGCCCAGCCGTCGTCGCCCTGGACGATCTCGGGGGTGCCGACGGCCGTCATCGGCTCGATCGCCAGCACCATCCCGGGCTCCAGCTCGGGACCTCGCCCGGGAGGGCCGAAGTTCGGGACCTGCGGATCCTCGTGCATGTCACGGCCGATGCCGTGACCGACGAGGCTGCGGATCACCTCGAACCCGGCCGCCTCGACGGTCGTCTGAACGGCATGGGAGACGTCCGAGAGCCGATTCCGAGGGCGCATCTGCTCGACGGCCGCGTGCAGGGCCGCCTCGGTCGTCGACAGCAGTCCCCGCGCCTCCTCGGAGACCTCGCCGATCGGCAGGGTGACCGCCCCGTCCGCGACCCAGCCCTCCTTGGTGACCCCCACGTCGAGCGAGAGCACGTCGCCCCGCTGGAGCGCGTACTCGTCGGGGATTCCGTGGACGACCATCGCGTTCGGTGACGCGCAGATCGAGCCCGGGAACCCGCGATAGCCCTTGAAGGTCGGCCTCGCGCCCTGCGAAGCGATGAACCGCTCGGCGGCCTCGTCGAGCTCCGCCGTTCTCACGCCGGGCCGGGCCTTGGCCCGGAGCATCTGCAGGCAGCGGGCGTGGATCCGGCCGGCGACCGCCATCGCATCGAGCTGCTCGGGCGTCTTCAGGATGATCCCGCCGCGGTACACGGGCGCCTCAGGCCTCCTCTTCCATCCGCAGCGTCGCCAGCAGAGCGCGGATGTCCTCCGCGACCACGTCCGGCTCCTTGCTGCCGTCGACTCGCTCGAGCAGGCCGCGCTCGTCGTACCAGGCGACCAAGGGCTCGGTCTTCTCCCGGTACTGGGCGAGGCGATGCTTGATCACGTCCGGCTTGTCGTCGTCGCGGATCTGAAGCTCCGCCCCGCACACGTCGCAGACGCCCTCGGTCTGCGGGGGATCGAACTCGACGTGGAACACGTGGCCGTTCTGGCAGGTGCGCCGGCCGCCGAGCCTGCGCACGACCTCGTCGTCGGAGACGTCGATCAGGAGCGCCGCCGTGAGGCGCTTTGAGAGCTCGTCCATGCGAGCCTCGAGCGCTTCGGCCTGCCCCACGGTTCGCGGGAACCCGTCGAGGATGAACCCGTCCTCGGCCTCGTGGCCGGCGATCCGCTCGGCAATGACGCCGATGATCACCTCGTCGGGAACCAGGTCGCCGCGGTCCATGTACGCCTTCGCCTCGCGGCCGAGCTCGGTCTGCTCCCGCACGGCCTCCCGCAGGATGTCGCCGGTCGCGTAGTACGGCAGCTCCAGGTCCTCACGGAGGCGATCGCCTTGCGTGCCCTTGCCGGAGCCGGGCGGCCCGAGGAGGACGAGATTGAGTTCGGACACGGGCGAAGAGCCTACTCGGGCAGAGCGCGATCGGGCGCCCGGCGCGGTTCGGCGTGCCGCCCGGGGGAGCTACTTCAGGAAGCCCTCGTAGTTGCGCATCATCAGCTGCGCCTCGAGCTGCTTGACCGTGTCGAGCGCGACCCCGACGACGATCAGGATCGAGGTGCCGCCGAAGTAGAAGTTGGCCGAGGTCTGGGCGAAGAGGATCGTCGGCAGCGCGGCGACCGCGCCCAGGTAGAGGGCGCCCGGGAAGGTGAGCCTGGACAGGATCCGGTCCAGGTATTCGGCGGTAGGTCGCCCGGGTCTCACGCCCGGGATGAAACCCCCGTACTTCTTGAGGTTGTCCGCCTGGTCGACGGGATTGAACGTGACCGCCGTGTAGAAGTACGTGAAGATGATGATGAAGAACACCTCGCCGACCACGTACGCCCACCCGTTCGGGTTGAAGAAGGTTGCGAAGTCGTTCCAGAAGTTGTCCTGGGTGCCCCCGAGGAGCTGGCCGATCGTCGGCGGGAAGGCCATGATCGAGGCCGCGAAGATCACCGGGATGACGCCCGCCATGTTGACCCGCAGCGGCAGGTAGGTCGAGCCGCCGGTGGTCATCCGGCGGCCGACGACGCGCTTCGCGTACTGCACCGGGATCCGCCGCTGCCCCTCCTGAACGAAGACGATGCCGACGATCACAGCGAGGGCGACGAACGGCATCATCACCACGAACACCTGGTCCGGGTTCGTCCACCACGCGGAGATGCCACCCGGCAGGCCGGCGACGATCGAGGCGAAGATCATGAGGCTGATGCCGTTGCCGATCCCGCGCTGGGTGATCAGCTCGCCCATCCACATCAGGAGCGTGGCGCCGGCCGT
>Ga0299914_10003995_pt1 | contig 10539 bp, 12 predicted proteins | sample RVTome_10_FD_201361 | JGI IMG/M metagenome (GOLD analysis project Ga0299914, IMG submission 201361) | Soil microbial communities from uranium-contaminated site in the Upper Colorado River Basin, Wyoming, United States - RVT153D57 (version 2) ... | reverse complement strand
CGCAGGATCGGGAACTGCCGGCGGACCCGCTCGACGTCGAAGCCAGCCATGCCGTTCCGGGTGGTCCCTCCGATGGTGGGCGTTGGGGCCAGCGCGCTCGTGTGCACCGCGGTCATCGCCCCACCCCCACTCGGGCCGCTCGCAACCGTGCTGCGACCTGGTTCTCGACATGGGAACGCAGCGCCCCCACACCGATGAGCTCGAGCAGCTCGCGCACGAAGGCGTGGGTGAGCAGGGCCCGGGCCTCCTGGTGGGGGACGCCGCGCGAGCGCAGGTAGAACACGGCGTCCTCGTCGAGCTGGCCCACCGCAGCCCCGTGGGTGCAGCGCACGTCGTCGGTGAGGATCTCGAGGCGTGGCCGGGTGTCGACCTCGGCGTCGTCGGACAGGAGCAGGTTCTTGTTGATCTGGCTGGCGTCGGTGCCGAGCGCGCCCGGGTGCACGACGATGCGCCCGTTGAACACCCCCCGCCCGTGTCCGTCCAGGACGCCCTTGTAGAGCTGGCGGCTGGTGCAGCGGGGCGCGACGTGCTCGATCAGCGTCGGGTTGTCGTGGTGCTGCTCCCCCTCGGGCAGGTAAAGGCCGTTGAGGGTCACCTCCGCCCCCTCGGACTCGAGGCGAACCCGGACCTCGTGGCGGGCGATCGCGCCGCCGAGGGCCAGCGAATGGGTGGAGAAGCTGCTGTCTCGCCCCGGTCGCACGTGCAGGGCCGCAAGGTGGAACGCGCTGTCGGCCTCGTCCTGGACCTTGTAGTGCTCGACCCGCGCGCCCTCGTCGAGGACGACCTCGGTGACCGCGTTCGTGAGGTACACGCCCGCGCTCCCGACGTGGGTCTCGACGATCGTTGCCCGGCTTCGGGCGCCGGCGAGCACCACCGACCGGGGGCTCGACACGAGGGGGGAGACGGCGGCGGAGACGAACACCAGGTGGATCGGCGCGGCGATGGTGGTGCCGGCCGGGATGTGAATGATTGCCCCGTCCTCGGCGAGGGCGAGGTTGAGCTCCGTGAACGCGTGGCGGTGCTCTCGCGACCGGCCGGCGAGGACCGGCTCGAGGAGCGGCGCGTCGTCGACGAGCGCCGAGGCGAAGCTGGTCACCCGTACGCCAGGGGGCAGGTCGGCGAACGAAGAGAGCTGACGGGCGAGGTGGCCGTTGAAGAAGACCAGCCGAGTGCCGCCGAGGTCGCCCGCCACCTGGTCGACGGCGCTCTTGGAAGGCAGCGGGCTTGTCGGCGGGAGAGCGGGCTCGAAGGGGATCTCCAGGATGGACGCGACCCGCGTGTAGCGCCAGTCCTCGTCCTTGAGCGTCGGGAACCCGTGCTCTGCCACCCACTCGCGGGCGTCGTGGCGCGCTCTGCCGACCCAGGCCGGGTGGTGGCCGTCGGCAGCGGGTTCGAGGCGCTCGAGTCCCCCGGGGAGGGTGGTGGCCGTCGCGCTCACGGCGTGGCTCCGACGGGGGTGGACGTCTCGAGGGCCGGGCGCTGGGCGAGGCCGGCGTAGCCGCGCTGCTCGAGCTCGAGCGCCAGGTCCTTGTCGCCGGACCGCACGATCCGGCCGTCCGCGAAGACATGGACGACGTCGGGGACGATGTAGTCGAGCAGCCGTTGGTAGTGGGTGATGACCAGCATCGCCCGGCCCTCGCTCCGCAGCGCGTTCACGCCGCGGGCCACGACCCGCAGGGCGTCGATGTCGAGGCCGGAGTCGGTCTCGTCCAGGATGGCGAGCTTCGGTTCGAGGACCGCCATCTGGAGGATCTCGTTGCGCTTCTTCTCCCCGCCGGAGAACCCCTCGTTCACGGAGCGGCTCATGATGCTCTCGTCCATCTCGACGAGGCTCATCCGCTCCTTGGCGAGGGACAGGAAGTCGATGGCGTCGAGCTCGTCGAGGCCGCGAAGGCGGCGCACCGAGTTGAGCGCCGTGCGCAAGAAGTAGAGGTTCCCCACCCCGGGGATCTCCACCGGGTACTGGAAGGCGAGGAACACTCCGGCGACGGCCCGGTCCTCCGGCGACATGGCGAGGAGGTCCTGGCCCTCGTAGAGGACCCGGCCGGTGACGTCATAGTCCTCCCGTCCGGCGAGCACCTGGGCGAGCGTGCTCTTGCCCGAGCCGTTCGGCCCCATGACCGCGTGCACCTCGCCCGGGCTGACCTCGAGGTTCACGCCCCGGAGGATCTCGTTGTCGCCGATCTTGGCGTGGAGGTTCTCGACCCGCAGTATCACCCGACGCTCCCTTCGAGGCTCACGCTGAGCAGCTTCTGGGCCTCGACCGCGAACTCCATGGGCAGCTCCTTGAACACCTCGCGGCAGAAGCCGTTCACGATCATCGACACCGCTTCCTCCCCGGGGATGCCGCGCTGGCGGCAGTAGAAGAGCTGGTCCTCGCCGATCTTGGAGGTGGACGCCTCGTGCTCGACCTGCGCGGTGGGGTTCTTCACCTCGACGTAGGGGAAGGTGTAGGCGCCACAAGTGCTGCTCAAGAGCAGCGAGTCGCACTGGGTGTGGTTGCGGGCGCCGCTGGCCGACCCGGACACCTTCACCAGCCCCCGGTAGGTGTTCTGGCCGTGGCCGGCCGAGATGCCCTTGGAGACGATCGTGCTGCGGGTGTTGCGCCCGATGTGGACCATCTTCGTGCCGGTGTCGGCCTGCTGGCGGTTGGCCGTGAGGGCGACCGAGTAGAACTCGCCGACCGAGTTGTCGCCTTGGAGGATGACCCCCGGGTACTTCCAGGTGATGGCCGAGCCGGTCTCGACCTGGGTCCAGGAGATCTTGGAGTCCGCCCCCGCGCACTTGCCCCGCTTGGTGACGAAGTTGTAGATGCCGCCCCGTCCTTCGGCGTCGCCCGGGTACCAGTTCTGCACGGTGGAGTACTTGATCTGGGCGCCCTCGAGCGCCACCAGCTCGACCACCGCGGCGTGGAGCTGGTTGGTGTCTCGCATGGGGGCGGTGCAGCCCTCCAGGTAGCTCACGTACGAGCCCTCGTCGGCGATGATGAGCGTCCGCTCGAACTGGCCGGTGTCCGCCGCGTTGATGCGGAAGTAGGTGGACAGCTCCATCGGGCAGCGCACACCCTTGGGCACGTAGCAGAACGAGCCGTCGGAGAACACCGCCGAGTTGAGGGCGGCGAAGAGGTTGTCCCTGCGGGGCACCACCGTGCCCAGGTACTTCTTGACCAGGTCAGGGTGGCTCTGGACCGCCTCGGAGAACGAGCAGAAGATGACGCCGACCTCGGCCAGCTTGGCCTTGAACGTCGTCGCCACCGACACCGAGTCGACCACGGCGTCCACGGCGACGCCGCTCAGGCGCTCCTGCTCGGCCAGGGAGATCCCCAGCTTGTCGAACATGGCCCGAAGCTCGGGGTCGACCTCATCCAGGCTGTCGAGAGCCTTCTTCTGCTTGGGTGCTGCGTAGTAGATGATGTCCTGGTAGTCGATGTGCCCGTAGTGGACGTTCTGCCAGCGGGGCTCTTCCATGGTGAGCCAGCCCCGGTAGGCCTTGAGGCGCCACTCGAGCAGCCAGTCGGGCTCGTTCTTCTTGGCAGAGATCAGCCGGATGATGTCCTCGTTCAGCCCCTTGGGCGCCACGTCGGTCACGAGGTCGGTAACGAAGCCGTACCGGTAGTCCCGGCTGGCAAGTTCACGGACCTCGCTCGAAACGCCGGTCATTGAGTCCCCTCCGAGCGCTGGCAGCCCGGAGCCTCCGACACGGCCGCGCGGAGCGGCCGGATGGTTGCGCCGCCCAGGACGTCGGGCGCCAGCTGGTAGCGCGCAACCGAGGGGGCGACCTCGAGCGACCAGGCGTCGATGCCACCGGTCATCGATCTGACGTTGGTGAAGCCGTGCCCGGCGAAGTAGGACGCCGCGTCGAGGCTCCGCTGCCCCAGGTGGCAATAGAAGACGATGGGGGCGTCCTTGGGCCAGCGCATAGCCAGCTCCGCCACCACCTCGGTCATGAGGGTCGCTCCCTCGATCCGGGCCCGCTCCCACTCGGCCGGCGTCCGCACGTCGATGAGCCGGGGCGGGTCGCCGCTGCCGAGGGCTGCTGCCACGTCCCGGGGGCTCACCTGGAGACCGCGGTCGATCTGTGCGGCGTAGGTGATGAAGGCGACGACCTCCTCGACGTCGGAGATGTCGTGGCGGCGAGCCACCTCCCCCAGGGTGTCGCCTGGCTGGTAGCCGCAGCTGTTGCACCCGCCCACGTGGTAGCGCTGGAACAGGGCGCGCTGCGCGCCCGGGTAGGCGTCCAAGACATCCCGCATCGCGCTGTGCCCGGTGATCGTCATGGCGGTCATCGCTTCTCCCTGCCCGCCCAGCGCTCATCCGCCGGACGTGGGTTCCTGTTCCCCTCCGCTGGGAATGAGCGTAGATACACAAGTTGATACTCGTCAAACTGGCGTCCCATCGCTCTTGCGGTAGCCTGGCGACGCGTGCTGAACGATGTCCCTGCCCCGCTGAGCGGCTTGTCCCCGGCCCAGCGACAAGTGCTCGTGGCCCTGAAGAGGCGGGGAGAGGCGTCCGCCGAGGAGCTGGCAGACGCTCTCGGCATCACCGCCAGCGGCGTCCGCCAGCACCTGGCCGCCCTCCGGTCCGCCGGGCTCGTCGAGTCCCGCCAGGAACGGGGCAGACCCGGAAGGCCCGTCGACCTCTACCACAGCACCGAGCTGGCTGAGATCATGTTCCCCAACGCCTCCGGCGCCCTCACGCTCGAGCTGCTGGGCCACATCGAGGAGGAAGACCCCCGACTCGTTCCCCGGGTCTTCGAGCGGCGCCGACGCCGTCGCGTCGAGCAAGCCCGAGACCAACTCGCCGGCAAAAGCCTCGACCAGAAGGTAGCGGGCCTGGCCAAAATCCTCGACGACGAGGGCTACCTCGCCGACTTCGAGGAACTCCCCGATCACACCTACATGATCACCTTGCACAACTGCGCCATCTGGGGAGTGGCGTTGCACTACCCACAGGCCTGCAGCACCGAGCTCGACTTTCTCCGGGACGTGCTCGCCGAGGCGACGGTCGAACGCGTCACACACAAGGTGGCCGGCGCCTACCTCTGCGGATATCAGATCCGACCCGTCGACACGAAGCCTCGATCATCGCGCCACCAGGCTCCGCCTGCCCCGGCCTCGGCTTGACGACCAGCACGTCTCGCCGTCGGACGCCCTGCCAAGGTGTGCCACCGTCGTCGCTTGATCACGGGTCGGCGGACGAAAGCGCGGGCTGCGGGCCTGGGTGCTGGCCTCTGACGCGGTGTGATGCGGTGTGCCCGACGATGACTCGCTGGCCCGATTACAAGGGCCGGCGGCCCCACCGTTCGCAGGGCAGGCCCTTATGCAGAGCTTGTCGGACTTGGACATCGACACTCATCTCGCGGCTGACACCGTCGCCATGGCTGCACTCGACGAGGAGTTGTCGACACGCTGAGGCTGGTCTTCGATGGTGATGGGCTGGCCATGGAACCAGGCCATGGAACCAGGCCATGGGGTTAGTGGCGGCGTGGGCCCGGCACGCCACGGAAGACGACGGCGTCGGCTTCGATCCCGCCGCGACCAAAGGTTCGAGCCTGACCGGGCGGAGTGACCGCATCGAGGCAATCGGCGGCCGTCTTCGCGTCGAAAAGCGCTCCCGGCCGTGGCACGCAGGTAGCGGCCACGCTTCCGCGACAACGGCTTGCTCGTTTCGATGGGTGAGGCACTCCTGGTGGTGCTCGCAGAGGACAACTACCTCGTGCGCGAGGGGACCCGCCGCCTGCTCGAGGACTCGGGCGAGGTGAGGGTGGTGGCAGCCGTGGGCACCCCGGAGGGAGCTCCTCGACGCCGTCGAGCGTCTCCAGCCTGATGCGGTGGTCACCGACATCCGAATGCCACCCGGTCACCACATGGAAGGCATCCGCGCCGCGCACGCCATCCGCGCCCGGTGGCCCGACGTGGGGGTCGTCGTGCTGTCGCAGCATGCCGACGAGGCGTACGCGTTCGAGTTGCTCAGGGACGGCACGGCCGGCCCGGCCTACCTCCTGAAGGATCGCGTCGGCGACCTCGATGAGCGGTTGCGCGACCTTCGCGAGGTGCGCTCGGGCCGGTCGGTGATGGATTGTCTCGACACACCCTGATCGGAAGAAACGCGCGCGGCCGGGGCCGATCGTTGTCACGCCAGATCGACGGATCGGTGCCGGCTCGGTCGTCGCCCACCCGCCCATAACGACGTCGACGACATCGCCTCCGCCCCGCACATGGCCAGCGATCCGCGCTGGGCGGTTCGGCCGCCGTCGAGCGCACAGATTCGGTGATCCCGGACGCGCAAGTTGGACGGCTCTCGTTGGGTTGGTCGATCCACCTGTGGACGGACCTCGAGCGGTGGTCGGGCCGGATCCCTGCCTGCCAGACTGGCCTTGATGCTGAGCGTCGGCGTGGTTGTGCTGGGTGTCGGGGACGTTGATCGGGCCGCAGCCTTCTGGGGCGAGGCCCTCGGCTACGAGATGCGCACTGATGGCTTCGGCGGATGGGCGACGGTGCTCACTCCGCCAGATGGCGGTGCCGGACCCAAGATCGCATTGCAGCGCAGCAAGACACCACCGCAGGACCACCCACGCCTGCATCTGGATCTTCACGTACCCAGCGCAGCCGAACAGTCGGCCGAGGTAGCGCGGCTCATGGCCATCGGAGCTGAACGAGTCGACTGGGACAGCTATCCCGACGCCCCGGACTTCATCGTGCTTGCGGACCCCGACGGCAATCGCTTCTGCATCGTCGACCTCAGCCACGAACACGACTGACCCGTCCCGCTAGCGGATCGCCACGCGCAATACCGCACTCAGCACAGCGTCGCCGAGTCGGCTGGCTGGTCGCGCTGACGCTTCTCAGACGCCAAGGTCGCACGCTCTACACCGCCGTCCTACGATCGTCAACGATGGCGAGGCCAACGAAGTCAGCAGCGAAGCGTAGATCTATGTCTGACGACCACAAGGCCGCACTCGCAGTAGGCCGCGAGCAGGGCCGAGCGGTGCGCCGTTACCTGGAGGCGTTGGACGCCCAACGGCCCAAGCGCGGTCGTCAACGCAGCCAGGAGTCGATGCGCAAGCGCCTCGAAGCGATCGAATCGGAACTTGCCGCCGCGGATCCGCTAAAGCGCCTGCATCTCGCACAAGAGCGGATTGATCTCACGGAGGCCATCAATACGACGGAAACCGCGGTCGACCTCGACGCGTTGCAGGCCGATTTCGTAGCGGCCGCCGGCGAGTACGGCCGGCGCAAGTCGATCACGTACGCCGCGTGGCGCGAGGTCGGCGTACCGTCGTCAGTGCTCAAGCAGGCGGGAATCAGTCGTACCAGTTGACGCCCACCCTGCCGAAAGGCTCACGTCGATCAGCTCAGCCGATTGCGCTCCGTGCGGTCGGTCGGTTCCAACGTTCCCAGCACTCGACGGCAGCGGAGGCAACCCTCTCGACTACCACTGGTCGTTGGCAACTTGTGCGAGCGCGTGCTCTGCAAGCTCCCGGACCGGCGCTCAGCACGCCCCGCCTCCATCAAGGCCCGCTCTCGAGATCGGTCGTTACGAGCCGCCCATGTCGCGTCATCTTCGGGCGCAGGGACGCCGCTGTGTACTCGGCTCAACGCGCCGGACGGGTGGTTCTCCGGCACGCGTTGGGCCGCGACCATGACCGCAGACGCCACCCGGCGGCTCCGGCCGGCCAGTCGACTGGTGGCCGATCGCTGTAACTCCCTTTGGCGCGCTACTGGCCGCCCTCGTACTTGAAGGACACTCGAAGCTTCGTTCGGAAGGTGACCGAGTCCCCATTGCCGAGGTCGAGATCCTGCTGGATGACCTCGGCAACCCGGAGATCACGCAGGCTCTGCCCAGCGATCTTCACGGCGCTGGCCGCAGCATCCTCCCACGACTCATTGCTCGTGCCGATGAGCTCGATCACCTTGTAGACAGCCACGAGGGCAGCACCTCCTCCGAGTGCCCGACAGTCGGGCATGCGGGCGCCAGTATGCTGCTGTTCGCAGCTCTCTGCTGGAACCATCACCCTCGAACGCCGGAGCCGGACGCTTCCCGACGCGCCGTTCCTGCTCGGGGCCGGTCGCCGACGCATGCACGCGCGCGTCATGCGTGCGCACCGGACGGCGACTGGGCGAGGACACGGCCGCGTAATCGGTCTAGGGCTAGGGGCTAGGGTTGGCGTGAGACATGGTGGGAGGTGGCGATGGCCCAAGCGACCGAGGTGGGACCTGTCTCCGAGTTCGAGCCCGGCGTTGTCCGCGGCGCCGGTCGGTACGCGGTGGGGAACGCGAACGGTGAGTTGTTTGCCGTGGCTCGGCGCTGCCGGCACATGGGCGCCGATCTCGCCAAGGGATCGGTCGATCAGGAGGGCTGCTTGGTCTGCCCGTGGCACGGGGCCAGGTACGACGTTGCCACCGGGCGGATGACACGCGGCCCGCAGGGCTTCTTTGCAAAGGTCCCCGGCCTTGATGCTGGCTACCGGCTACTGACGAGGCTGCTGCCACTGGGTCGAGGCGAGCTCGCCGAGCGGGAGGGCACCTTGTTCGTCCGATAGCGCCGCGCTTCTCGCGACGCGTCCTGTGCTGCCGCCACTCGCGTGGATCGAAGCCTCTTCGCGTCAAGGGCAGTTTCAGGGGTGTCCCCAACAGGCGGTTCGAAGCCATCGCGGTGATGTCGAGCGGATCAACAGCCGGCGTTCGATGGCCCTGATCTGAGCGGCGCCACCGATGCGGTGGCAGAGTGCGGGGGCCGCGGTTCGCAGCGGCGGGAGGGACCATGAAGCAGCTGTCTGGCCTCGACGCCTCGTTCCCAATCGTGGAAGCCAAAGCACCAGTACGACGTCCCTTGTCGAGTCCTCCTCGGACGGCAAGTAGCACGCGGGAAGCACTCCCCGAAGATCGGGCTCACGATCGGCGAGGGCCTGAGGCCTGACAGGGGCGCGACAGTCGACGTGTCGAACACGGGCCGGCCGGCCACCGCGCCAGAACGGCGTTGGCGACAGTCCCTGGGGCGCGCCCGGAACTGATGTCATGAAGAAGCGCAGCGCCGCTTCTGCGTGACGGGTCCGGTGGACCCGAGCGCCGATCGAAGCGAGGGTCCATGGCCAGCTCCGCTGGGACAAAGCGGAACCGCCGGAGCTCCTCCCGCCGCCGGGAACCGAGTGTGCGGGGGACACTCGGGGTCTCCCAACCAACCCGGAGACGACGGAAGGAGACCCCGGTGGAACATCAACAACAGTACGTGGGTATCGACCTGCACCGGCGCCGGTCGGTGATCGTGCGGATGACCGAGGCCGGCGAGGTTCTTGAGTGCGTGCGCATCACCAACGATCCGGTGGCGCTGTCGCTGGAGTTGGCCAAGGCCGGCCCCGACCCTCAGGTGGCGTTGGAAGCCACCTACGGGTGGTACTGGGCGGCGGATCTGTTGGAGGCGGACGGCGCCCACGTGCACCTGGTGCACCCGCTGGGCCTGCATTGGGACGTCCGACGGGTCAAGAACGACGAGCGCGACGCCACGGAGCTGGCGCATCGGTTGCGGCGGGGAGATCTCCCGGAGTCCTGGATCGCGCCGGCGGAGGTGCGCGAGCTGCGGGAGCTCATCCGTTATCGAGCCCGTCTGGCGGCGCTGCGCACCTCGGCCAAGGCACAGATCCACGCGGTGATGGCCAAGCTCGGGATCCTGCCGACGCTCAGTGACATGTTCAGCGCCGCCGGCCAGGTCCTGCTCGATGAGATGCCCTTCGAGGGCGCCTACGCGACCCGGGTCGACTCACTCCGCGGTCTGCTCGAGCGCTACGAGGATGAACTGGACATGGTCGAACACCAACTCCACGGTCGTCTCGCTGACCACAAGGGCTACAACGCAATCCAGGCCCTCAACGGCGTGGGCCGCATCACCGCCGCGATCATGGTCGCCGAGATCGGCGACGTCGGTCGGTTCCCCGACGCCCGGCACCTGTGCTCGTGGGCGGGCCTGACGCCCACACACCGGGAGTCCGACACCAAGGTCCACCGCGGCCACATCACCAAACAAGGCTCCACGCTGGTGCGGTGGGCAGCGATCGAAGCCGTGGCCCGCTACCACGGCGGCGCCCCCATCGCCCCGGCGTTCATGCGCATCGCCAAGCGCCGCGGCGTGATGATCGCCCGGGTCGCGGCGGCCAGGAAGCTGCTCACCTTGATCTTCTACGGGCTGCGGGACGGCGAGATCCGCTGCCTCGCCCGGGAGGCCAGTTGAACACCGTTCGGACACAGCCAAGGCGCGAGCTCGAAGATCGCCGTGGCCCCCTTCGGGCGAGGCCGGTGAACTGAGTGCAACCCGCCTGGCTGTGGCCGGAACACACCATGCACCACGAACCGTCGGAACGAAGGAATGGCCGGCAGCCGAACCCCACGGCCTGCCCCGCCCAGCTCTGGGCGCCAATGGTGAGGTCACCGCTGTGTCCACCCACAACGAGGCGACCAGGAACCGCGGGCGGGGTTCCATCCCCAATGTGGCTGGCGACAACCTGCGACCGGGGGCCCTCAAGGCTTCCCCTGCGGGCCGGCCTGAC
>Ga0299914_10003994_pt1 | contig 10541 bp, 7 predicted proteins | sample RVTome_10_FD_201361 | JGI IMG/M metagenome (GOLD analysis project Ga0299914, IMG submission 201361) | Soil microbial communities from uranium-contaminated site in the Upper Colorado River Basin, Wyoming, United States - RVT153D57 (version 2) ... | reverse complement strand
CGAGCACACGCCCGGCGACGAGGCCGACCAGGCGGCGACCGGCGACAGCCTGGAATGGGCGCGCTGGATGCGGCTGGCGCAGGCCGGCGACCGCGCCACCTACCAGCGCCTGCTGCAGGCGATCGTGCCCTACATCGCCGCCATCGCGCACCGCCACCTGCAAGCGGCGGACCTGGTCGACGACGCGGTGCAGGACGTGCTGCTGATCGTGCACCGGGTGCGCCATACCTTCGAGCCCGAGCGTCCGTTCAAGCCCTGGCTTGCGACCATCGCGCGGCGCCATTGCATCGACGCGGCACGGCGCCGGCAGCGACGGATGCGACGCGAGATCGCCGACGACGTGCTGCTGGAAATGCAGGCCGGCGATGGCACCCCGGAGCAGGCCCTGCAGCGCCAGCAGGACGCGGCCGGCCTGCGCCGTGCCGTCTCCGGCCTGCCGCATCGGCAACGCGAGGCCGTCGGCCTGCTGAAGCTCGACGAACTGTCGCTGCGCGAGGCCTCCGACCGCAGCGGGCAGAGCGTCCCGGCATTGAAGGTGGGCGTGCATCGCGGCTTGAAGTCGTTGCGCAGGCGCCTGGACGACGCGCCCGGCGAAGACAGGGGGAGTCCGGAATGACCAGCACCTCCCGACTGATCGAACAACTGGCCGCCCGTGGCTCGCCGGTGCAGCCGATCGCCTCGCCACTGCAGCGCACGCTGGCCTGGTTGGCCTTCGTCGTGGCGGTGGTCGCAGTGGTGGTCGCAGCGCACGGTCTGCGCAGCGATCTCGCCACGGCCCTGGCCATGCCCGCGGCCGCGCTCGAATTCGGCGCCAGCATCGGCACCGGCATCGCCGCCGCCTACGCCGCGTTCCAGGTCAGCGTGCCCGGACGCTCGTCGCGCTGGACCTGGCTGCCAATGCCATTCCTGCTGCTGTGGCTCGGCGGCCTCGGCGTGGGCTGCCTGCAGGACGCCGCGCGCATCGGCGCAGCCGCCTTCGCCATGGAAGCGCAGGTGCGCGAATGCGCGATGGCGATCGCGCTGGTGAGCGTGCCGCTCGCGATCGGCATGCTGCTGATGGTGCGGCATGCCGGCGTGGTGCGACCGTCGCACAGCGCCTGGCTGGCGATGCTCAGCGCCGCCGCGCTGTCGGCCGCGGGCACCAGCCTGATCCATGGCGGCGAAAGCGCATGGATGGTGCTGGTCTGGCATTTCGGCACGGTCGCGCTGCTGTCGCTGGCCTGCCTGGCGCTGGGGCGCCCGCTGTTCGCGTGGATCGGCTACGCGCGTGGTTGAGTGCCGGTGCGTCGCGGCGAGCGTGCCGCGTTAGGCCTTCGACGTCACGTGGTTCCGCGAACGCCCGCGCTTGGCGGGCGTTCCTGGTTCCAGGGTATCGCGACGGCTAGAATCCGCGCATGCAGATCGGTCCCCATCGCATCGAACCGCGCGTGCTGCTGGCGCCCATGGCCGGCGTCACCGACAAGCCGTTCCGGCTGCTGTGCAAGCGCATGGGCGCGGGGATGGCGATGTCGGAGATGACCAGCTCCGACCCGCGCTTCTGGAACACGCGCAAGTCGCTGCACCGCATGGACCATGCCGGCGAACCCGACCCGGTCGGCGTGCAGATCGCCGGCACGGCGCCCGCGGTCATGGCCGAAGCCGCGCGCCACAACGTCGCCCACGGCGCGCAGGTCATCGACATCAACATGGGCTGCCCGGCGAAGAAGGTCTGCAATGCCTGGGCCGGTTCGGCGCTGATGCAGGACGAGGCGCTGGTGGCGCGGATCCTCGATGCGGTGGTGCGCGCGGCCGGGGTGCCGGTGACGCTGAAGATCCGCAGCGGCTGGGCCGCCGGCCGCCGGAACGCCCTGGCCATCGCCCGCATCGCCGAAGGCGCCGGCATCGCCGCGCTCGCCATCCACGGGCGGACCCGCGACCAGATGTACACCGGCTGCGCCGAGTACGACACCGTCGCCGAAGTGAAGGCGGCGCTGTCGATCCCGGTGATCGCCAACGGCGACATCGACTCGCCGGAAAAGGCCGCCTTTGTCCTGCGCCATACGGGCGCCGATGCGGTGATGGTGGGCCGCGCCGCGCAGGGCCGACCATGGATCTTCCGCGAGATCGCGCATTTCCTCGCCTCCGGCAAAACGTTGCCGGAACCGCCGCTGGCGGAGGTCCGCGACATCCTGCTCGGCCACCTGCAGGCCCTGCATGCCTTCTACGGCGAACCGACGGGCGTGCGTATCGCCCGCAAGCACCTGGGCTGGTACGCCAAGGATCGTCCCGAACACACCGACCACCAGCGGGCGGGCTTCCGCAACGTGGTCAACCGCGCGGAGACCGCCGAGGTGCAACTACGGCTGACCCGCGACTACTTCGACGCTCTGATCGCCGGCGACAACTGGCTCGCAGCCGCCGCATGACGTGGCGCGCCGCGTCCCCGCCGGCGCCCCGTCGCGCCTTGGCGCACAAAGGATCCGCAATGTCCATGTTTTCCAGGTGCTTGCGCCGCTACGGCGCCGGCCTGCTCGTCGCCGTGGCGAGCGCTCCCGTCCTCGCCGCCACTTCCGTCGAAGCCGATGCGCCCGAGGCGCGCGCCGCATCCCTGGTCGAGCGCATGCGTCGGGACGAAAAGATCTCGCAGCTGGTCAACGCCGCGCCCGCGATCCCGCGCCTGGGCGTTCCCGCCTACGAATGGTGGAACGAGGGCCTGCACGGGATCGCCCGCAACGGCCATGCCACGGTGTTCCCGCAGGCCATCGGCCTGGCGGCCACATGGAATACCGACCTGCTGCGACAGGTCGGCACGGTGGTGTCGACCGAGGCCCGCGCCAAGTTCAACCTGGCCGGCGGCCCCGGCAGCGACCATCGACGCTACGAAGGCCTGACCATCTGGTCGCCGAACGTCAACATCTTCCGCGACCCGCGTTGGGGTCGCGGGCAGGAAACCTACGGCGAAGACCCATACCTCAGCGGACAGCTCGCGGTCGCCTTCGTGCGTGGGCTGCAGGGCGACGACCCGGCGCATCCGCGCGCCATCGCCACGCCCAAGCACTTCGCGGTGCACAGCGGCCCGGAACCGGGGCGGCACGGCTTCAGTGCCGCCGTCTCGCCGCACGATCTGGAGGCCACCTATCTGCCGGCGTTCCGCGCCGCGGTCACCGAAGGCCACGCCGGCTCGGTGATGTGCGCCTACAACGCGCTGCATGGTACGCCCGCATGCGCGGCGCAATGGCTGCTCGAAGGCAAGCTGCGCAAGGACTGGGGCTTCTCGGGCTTCGTCGTGTCCGATTGCGACGCGGTCGGCGACATGACCAACTTCCACTACTACCGGGCGGACGACGCCGCGTCGTCCGCTGCCGCGCTGCGGGCGGGCCTGGACCTCAACTGCGGCTCCGCCTTCCGCAAGCTCGGCGAGGCACTGGCGCGCGGCGATGTCGACGAAGCGCTGGTCGACCGGGCGCTGGTGCGGCTGTTCGCGGCGCGCTACCGGCTCGGCGAACTCGATCCGCAGCGTCCCGACCCCTATGCCGCCCTGGGTGCGGGCGACATCGACAACGCCGCGCACCGCGACCTGGCGCTGCGGGCCGCGGTGCAGTCGATGGTGCTGCTGAAGAACGAAGCGCGCACGCTGCCGCTTCCGGAGCGCAGGCGCATCGCCGTGATCGGCCCCAACGCAGACGCGCTGGCGGTGCTGGAAGCCAACTACCAGGGCACCTCGCGCGATCCGGTCACGCCGCTGCGCGGCCTGCGCGAACGTTTCGGCGCCGAGCGGGTGTCGTATGCGCAGGGCGCGATCCTCGCCGCCGGCGTGCCGACCACGATCCCGGAGACCGCGCTGCGCAGCGGCGGCACGGTCGGACTGAAAGGCGAATACTTCGACAATCCGCGCCTGCACGGCAAGCCCGCTGTCGTGCGTCAGGACCGCGTCGTCGGCTTCAACTGGGATCGCGTCGCGCCGGTGGACGGATTGCCGAAGGACGCCTACTCGGTACGCTGGAGCGGCGAGTTGCTGCCGCCCGGCCCCGGGGAGTACACGCTGGCCGTTCGCATGGCGCGCTGCTTCGACTGCGCCGGTCACGATCCGGTGCGCCTGTACCTGGACGACAGGCTGGTGATCGCCGGCGATGCCGACGGCGAGCGCACCACGGCCGCCTCCCACGACACCGGCGAGCGCAGCCTGGAAACGGTGCTGCGCTTCGCCGACACCCGCCCGCACCGCATCCGCCTGGAGCTGGAACACCGCGGCGAGGACCAGGGACTGCGGCTGGAATGGATCGCGCCTGCCGGACCGCAACTGGCCGAAGCGGAACGTGCAATGGCCCAGGCCGACATCGTGGTTGCTTTCGTCGGCCTGTCGCCGGACGTGGAAGGCGAAGCCCTGCAGATCGACGTGCCCGGCTTCGACGGCGGCGACCGCAACGACATCTCCCTGCCCGCGCCGCAACGCGCCCTGCTCGAACGCGCCGAAGCCAGTGGCAAGCCGCTGGTGGTGGTGCTGATGAGCGGCAGCGCGGTGGCGCTGACCTGGGCGCAGCAGCATGCCGATGCGATCCTCGCGGCGTGGTATCCGGGCCAATCCGGCGGCACCGCGATCGCGCGCGTGCTGGCCGGCGACGACAACCCGGGCGGCCGCCTGCCGGTGACCTTCTACCGCGCCACCCGCGATCTGCCGCCGTATGTCAGCTACGACATGAAGGGCCGCACCTACCGCTACTTCGGCGGCCGGCCCTTGTATCGGTTTGGCCACGGCCTGAGCTACACGCGTTTCGAGTACGACGCTCCGCGCCTGTCGGCGCGCAGGCTCAAGGCCGGCGATCCGCTGCACCTGCATGCGCGCGTGCGCAACGTCGGCGATCGCGCCGGCGACGAAGTGGTGCAGGTCTATCTGGAACATCCGGACGAGCCACTGGCGCCGGAGCGCACGCTGGTCGCATTCGAACGCCTGACCCTGCAGCCCGGCGAAACGCACGAGCTGGAATTCGAACTCGACGCGCGGCTGCTCAGCAGCGTCGACCGCGCCGGCAAGCGCATGGTCGTGCCGGGCGACTACCGCCTCTTCGTCGGCGGCGGCCAGCCGGACGGCAGTGCATCCGACGGCCACGCCGCATTCGCGATCGAAGGCGAAGCAGAACTGCCGCGCTGATCGCGCGCCGCTTGCGCCAGCGCCTGCCTGGCTCCGGTTGCAGACGGATCCCGCCGGCTCGACGCGACGCCACCGCAGCAAGCTGCAACTGCAACCGCAGGGAACGGCCGCGCGCGCTCGTTCTCGTGAACGATGGCCTTCGGGTTTCCGCCAAATCTCGCAAACCACGATCCGCTGCGAAGCAAGCGCCATGCCGCAAACATGCGCATCGGCATGCATCCTGCCATCGGTCATTGCATCGAATGCCCCATGCGCCCGGCGCGCGCAACTGCTGAAGTGGACGTTGCCGGAACGTCCCCCTGGCGGCAGCCCGCCGCCCCGCTCCGGTGCCGGCGTTGCCGGTGAGGAGGCAAAGATGAAGACCAAGCTCGCACTGATCGTCCTGGCCGCATCCTTCGCGGCGCCGGCCTGGGCCGGCGGTCCCATCGACGATCTGGCCGAGGTCTCGGGCCTGAGCAACCGCAAGGTGCAGATGCTGATCGGCAACCGCACCGCGTTCGCCGAGTACCGTTACAGCTACGACCGTTCGCTCGAGAAGCTCGTCGCCGCCATCGGTACGGACAACTACGAACGACTGATGGATGGCGAACGCGTGGTGATCAGGGACGCCGAGGGGCGCCAATTGGCGGTACAGCTGCGCTCGGGCGAACTGCACTACGCGCAGTGACCGGCACACGCGGCACGGGCGGAGCGCAAGCTGTTCGCTTGCGGTCCGCGCGCGTTGCAGGCAGCGCAACTACTCAGCCATCGCCGGCAGGCCGGCCGCCGGCGCGGGTGCCGGGCGCGGCTTCGGGCCGTTCCCGAGGCCGCCGCAGGCTTTCCTCGAGCATCGCGCTCGCCTCGCGGGTGGCCGGCAGCTGGCGCGGTGGAACGGCGAGCCACCCGCCTCCCGGATCGGCACGCGCAACGGCGAAGCGGAAGAAGTAATCGGGGTCGGCGCCCATGCGCAGGTCGCTGAGCACCAGTTCGTCACCACGGCGCTCGGCCTTCATGAAACCGTGGTTGAACCAGGCCAGGCGCTGCACGGCCGGCAGGTGGCGGGCCTGCCGCAGCGCCTCGCGGTCCGACGCATGGGTCCGGAAGGTCATCGGCGCCATGGCGTCGCGCAGCGAGCGGTAGGCCTCGGCGTAGCCGTCGGGTGTCATCGCGACCACCCGCCATTGCAGGGTATGGATCGTCGCCGGCACCGACAGCCGCGGCGCATCGGCCAGGCCGATCGCGGCCAGCGCGCGCGCCGCATCGTGTTCGATCATCGCCTTGGCCGCCAGCGACCACCCCAGGTAGGCGCTGCTCATCGCCAGCCCGGCCAGCAACGCATGCTGCGCCACGGGACGCCATCGCAGGAAGAACGCGGCGACCACCGCCGCCAGTAGCCACACGGTATAGAACGGGTCGATGATGAACACGCTCGACCACATCACCGGCGGCACCGGCAACGGCCACAGCAACTGCGTGCCGTACACGGTGAAGGCATCCAGCAACGGATGCGTGACCAGTGCCAGCAGGATCGCCCACCACCAGCGCCGCGGCGCTTCGGCCACGCGTCCGCCGCGCGACCGGCACCAGGCCCAGATCGCCCAGGCCACGAACGGCAGCACCAGCAGCGAGTGGCTGAAGCTGCGGTGCCAGGTCATCAGCGCCACCGGATCGTCGGTGAACAGCGCGATCGGCAACGAGTCCAGGTCGGGGAGCGTGCCGAGCGCGGCCCCGGCCAGCAGCGCCGCGCGGCGCTGCCGGGCCGGTGCGATGGCGGCGGCGACCGAGGCGCCGAGCAGGAGTTGGGTGACGGAGTCCATCGACCGATGCTAGCGCCCGCGCATCGGCGGCGTCTGCAGTCGGAGGTCACGGGAGTCGGCGTCGCACGTCGACGACCTGTGGGAGCGGCGGAAGCCACGATTCCCCGGGACACGCGGATCGCGACTTCCGTCGCTCCCACAGACTCCGCCCCCGATCGGCTCAGGGCCCCCGCCCTACGCCGCGCGCGGGATCGCGTCTTGCCGCACCAGCCGCAACCGCGGCGGCAGCTCGGCCAGCACCTCGCCGCGATGCGAGAGCAGGCGCAGCGTGCCGTCGTGGGCTTCGACCAGTGCGGTCAGGCTTTCGACCCAGTCGCCGTCGTTGGCATAGACCAGGGCATCGCGCTGCACCAGCGCGGCGCGGTGGATGTGACCGCAGACGATGCCGTCCAGGCCACGCCGTCCCGCGTCGTCCAGGCCAGCCTGCACGAAGCGCGCGATGTAGCTCTCGGCCGCACTGCTCTGGCGCTTGAGGAACTCGGACAGCGACCAGTAGCGCTGGCCGAAGCACTGCCGCAGCCGGTTCAACCAGCGGTTGCCGGTGAGGATCCGGTAGTACAGCCAGTCGCCGAACTTTTCCTGCAGGCTGCCGAAGTGGGTCACGCCGTCGTAGTCGTCGCCATGGGTCACCAGCAGGCGGCGCCCGTCGGCGGTGCTGTGGATGGTGCGGCGGCGCACCTGCATGGCCGGTAGCGCCAGGCCGCAGAAGCGGCGCGCCGGGCGGTCGTGGTTTCCGGGCACGTAGACGATGTGCGTACCTGCGCGGCGCAGCGCGTGCAGCGCCTCCACCACGCGGTTGTGGGCCTGTCCCCAGCTGGCGCGCCGCTGTGCCAGGTACCACAGGTCGACGATGTCGCCGACCAGGTACAGGCGCTCGCAGGACGTCGCCTCCAGAAACGCCGCCAGTTCGGCGGCGTGGCAGTGGCGCGAGCCCAGATGAATGTCGGACAGGAACAGCGTGCGGTGTTGAGGCGCCTTCATGCGGCCTCCCGTGGCTCCAGGTAGCGGCGGCGCTTGCGGGCGTGCAGGCGCCGCAGGTCGACTTCGATCAGGCCGTCGATGCTGTCGCTGAAATCCGGATCCACGCCGAAGGCGAGGAATCGCGCACCGCCCGGCTCGCACAGCTCGGTGTACTGCCGGTACAGCACCGGCACCGCGGTCCCGAGCGACGCCAGGTTCGCGCGGAGCAGGTCGAAGGCGGTGTCCGCTTCCAGCTCGCCGTAGCAGGGCGGCGCGGCGAAGTAGGCGAACGGGCGCAACGACGCGGCCAGGTCCTGCGGATGGGCGTAGTAGCGCTGGTAGTACGCCACGATCTGCTCGCGTGCCGCGCGCGGCAGCGCGGCGCTGATCGAAACCGCGCCGTACAGGTAACGCACGTCCGGGTGGCGGCACAGGTAGGCCCCGATGCCCTGCCACAGGTAGTCGAGGCTGCGGCAGCCCCGGTATTCGGGCGCCACGAAGCTGCGGCCCAGTTCCATGCCCTCGGCCAGGCGCTGGATCGCGTCGCCGGAATAGCGGAACAGGGACGCCGTGTACAGACCGCCCAGGCCGCGTTCGGCCAGCACTCGCGCGCCGCGCGCCATGCGATACGCGCCGGCGATGCGCGCCTCGGACGCATCCCAGACCAGCACGTGCTGGTAGTGCGGGTCGAACGCGTCCAGGTCGCGACGACGGCCGGTGCCCTCGCCGACGCGACGGAACGCCAGCTCGCGCAAGCGTCCGATCTCGTGCAGCAGCGTCGACCCGGCCGGCAGCGATGCCAGCAGGATGCGCTTGCCGTCCGCGGTCTCGCCCAGCGGCTCCGCGCGCGCGATCTCGCGTGCGATCGCGACCCGCCGGCCGGGCCGCGCCAGCGGCGCCATCCCTGGCGCCTTGTCCCTCCCCAGGGCGTCCATCGCTTCGCGCACGCGGCGGGCCTGCTCCGCCGCGTCGCCGTCTGCGGCGATGCGCATCGGATCGCCGACATGCAGCCGCAGCGGCCGTGCGCGCCGTTCGAACATCTCCCGCGCCAGCAGGGCGGTGGCGGCGGGCTTGCAGACGACCGAGGCGCCGTAGAACAGCGCCGAATTGCGCGCGCCGATCCGGACCGGGAGCACCGGCACGCCGGCGCCACGCGCCAGGCGCGCGAAGCCGTTGCGCCAGCGACCGTCGCGGATGCCCCGCAAGCCGATACGCGAGACCTCCCCGGCCGGAAACACCACCAGGCACTGACCGTCCAGCAGCGCCCGCTCCATTGCGCGCACGCTGCCGGCTGCGGCGCCGCCGCCGAACAGCCGCACCGGCAGCAACAGGTCCTGCAGCGGCGCGACCAGCGAAAGCACATCGTTGGCGACGATGCGCACGTCGCGCCGGACCCGGCCCAGCGCGTCCAGCAGCGCCAGCGCGTCGAGCGCGCCGGACGGATGGTTGGCGACGACCACCAGGCCGCCGCGCGCGGGCACCCGTGCCAGCTGCGCCGGATCGACCTCATAGCGTGCACCGAGGAAGTCGAGGCTGGCGCCGATGAAATCGAAGCCGCGCAGGTGGCCCTTGTCCTGCAGGAAGCGATCGAGGTCGTCCAGCCGCGACCAGCGCGACAGCGCACGCAACATCGGGCGCGACACGCCACCGCGCCGGCCCTGGAACCATCGCGGATAGCGCTGCTGGAGGCGCTGTTCGAGTCGCAGCATTCGGTCCGGCGGTCGCCGTGGATGCCCCTGTTGGCCGGCAGCCTGCCCGCGGCAGGCGACAACCGGATGGCGGCCCGGTTGCCCGGCGATGACAGCAGGCCGCCTGGCGGATCGCGATGGAGCGGGCAACGCCGCGCGGGCCGCTTAACCGCGCGGCAACATCGCCGGGAGCAGCATGCAGCCCGGCCGCCGGGCGTGTATCATGCCCGGCCATCTTTTCATCCAGATCGAAGGATAGAAGCTCGATGTCCAGCTACCTGTTCACCTCGGAATCGGTATCCGAGGGTCATCCGGACAAGATCGCCGACCAGATTTCCGACGCCGTGCTCGACGCGATCCTCGCCCAGGACAAGCGCGCCCGCGTGGCCTGCGAAACCATGGTCAAGACCGGCGCGGCGATCGTCGCCGGCGAGGTCACCACCACCGCCTGGGTCGACATCGAGGAACTGACCCGCAAGGTCATCAACCAGATCGGCTACGACAATTCGCGCGTCGGTTTCGACGGCCACACCTGCGCCATCATCAACATGCTCGGCAAGCAGTCGCCGGACATCGCCGCCGGTGTCGATCGCAAGGCGCCGGAAAAGCAGGGCGCCGGCGACCAGGGCCTGATGTTCGGCTACGCCTGCAACGAGGCGCCCGAGTACATGCCGGCGCCGATCTACTACAGCCACCGCCTGGTCGAGCAGCAGGCCAAGGTGCGCAAGAACGGCAAGCTGCCGTGGCTGCGTCCCGACGCCAAGAGCCAGGTGACGCTGCGCTACGACGGCGACAACCAGATCGTCGGCCTGGACGCGGTGGTGCTGTCCACGCAGCACGACCCGGGCATCAAGCAGAAGGACCTGGTCGAGGCGGTGCGCGAGCACATCCTCAAGCCGGTGCTGCCGAAGAAGTGGCTGGAGTCGCTGCCGAAGAACAAGGCGCACATCAATCCGACCGGTATCTTCG
>Ga0299914_10003993_pt1 | contig 10542 bp, 9 predicted proteins | sample RVTome_10_FD_201361 | JGI IMG/M metagenome (GOLD analysis project Ga0299914, IMG submission 201361) | Soil microbial communities from uranium-contaminated site in the Upper Colorado River Basin, Wyoming, United States - RVT153D57 (version 2) ... | reverse complement strand
TTGTACAACTACGGGAACAGGTCACAGGTTGTTCAAAAAAACTCTCTCCACTTGACTTTGGGTGTATATACATAACTCTATCTCTTTTTACATTAGCTCGAACCTTAAAGCTATGTCTGAGGTATCAAATTCTCAAAAGGAATCGTGCCACCCTTCCATTCCCACTCTGCAAAACGGTTGATGCCTTCCGCATATTCAACTTGACCTATTGCTACCAGGTTGTCAAGGAATGCTAGCTGCCCAGTCGAGTTTGTGCTAAAATACGCAACACCAGTTCCACTTCCTGAGCCATCCGGATTTGTACGAGTGAGGTAAACAAAGCTGATAGTTGCATTTTCTTGTTCTTGTGCTGCTGCACCGCCTTCAGTCATTATAACGGCATGACCTTGATAAAAGGAAACTCCGTTAGGTTGAATATTGATTGTGACATTTGCTGTCTCAGTTGCGTTTATAACACTTGTACCGTTTGGAGGCAGTATTATTCTGTTGCCCGAATATGAGATTACTATATATGTTTCATTTACTGGGTTCACGTTTGGTTCTACATCTTCCCGTTCATCTAGGTATGAGAAAAGACGACCCAAAAGAGCATTTGAAGCATTGTTGGTAGTAGGACTCGTACTGCTTACAGCTTCTTGCTCTTCTTCTCCTGCTGATGTAGTAGTTGTAGTAGTGTTCTCGCCAGTTGTAGAGGCTGATACCGGAGTAATAGTAGCCGATACAAAAATTATTGTCAGTGTGAAGATTGTAGCAGCTACTGTTGTTGTTGCAAGACGGGTGTTGTTTAGCAGAGGTATTTTTCTTCTATTATTATCATTATTATTATTATTCAGCGTTTTCATTTTGCGTGCATCGGGGATGGAAAAACAAAGGATAAAAACGTTACAGCAATTGACGAGAAAAGGGTGCTATGAACAAGATTTCATAGTAAGCAGTAACAATGTACTATCATTGGATATGACCATCATCAAGTCTTTCCTAGTCACTCAAAGAAGCCCTCTAGTGCTTTTGCAGTCTCCTTGGGTCCTTCTTCTCATCTCATTCCAAACATGAGTCTAAGCATTTTTCTTTATTTTCACGTCCTATCAAAACTTAAAGATTTGATGTGTTTGCTTGCAGTATTTTTAGCTCCGTAACCATGCACCATTAAGCGAAGTCTTAAGGAAAAGCTAGCAAGATGGTAGAGCGGGCGGGATTTGAACAGTTAAGAAATACTTTTTCGAATGCTGTTGCCCGTTAGATAAGAGGTATGGTTGCCTTTGAGGAAAGCTTGCTGAGGTCGTGGGTTCAACTCCCACCCGGTCCATTTTTATCTGCGAGGGAATTACGGCATTCTTTTGAGCTTAATTTAAACAATTGTCGGACAAAACCCCTTGATAAATTAGGTAGAAAGAAGTGATGATTAATGAAATAGTAGGTTGAATTGTATTTGGCGAACTGAAATCATCATCAACAATAATCATCTTCATTTGAACATGTAAGACTTTAAGGAAGAATTAAGTGCAAGTAGCCCTCATACACATAATGGCGTCCTCATCTTCTAAGCAAGAAGTAAACAAGCGGATAGTTAGTCAGTTCTTTTGAGCTTCTCGGTCTACATGATACAGAGAGAATGGAGCAGTTATTAGTATCAAGCACTCAATACTCATTTCATCCTTCTGGAATGCCGCCTATGGATTGGAATGGACACAAGCAACTTCTCGCCGCAATCACCAGAGCATTTCCAGACCTCCATCATAACATACCGACTCTTTGACCTAAAAGTTCAGCAATCGCATTGTAGTGTTGGTTTTGAAAGATTGGTTTTCTTGTTGCTGCCATCTACATCTTCAGGCTCCGGCTGAATAATTAAAGCATGGCTGGCGCCTTGGTGAGAGAATGTCTGGGGTTGTCTATTGAAATCATAATAACAATAGTGATAATCTTTAACTTAGTAAAACTATTTCAAAACCGCTACGCAATCATCAGATGTCATTAACTCTACGCCTATACTTTCAAGCTCATGCAAACCCTGTTCATAGACGTTGGATGTCGCATCCTTAATTAATACAACTCGAAAATCCCTCTCACTAGCTTCATAAACTGTAGTCCTAGGACAATTGGGAAAGTTGCATCCACAGATAACAACTGTATTCACATTAAGTTTGTGCAGATGATTTTCAAGAGGAGTAGCATAAAATGCTCCCCACCTTGGCTTATACATTATCCATTCACTCGCTGTGACTTGTTGTGGCTCACCTTGCAAAAGCAATTCTGTGTCAAGGCTTAGTTTAGAGGAAGAGGGGGACGAGGAGGAAGAAGAAGAAAAAGGCTTGAGTTCCTCCACAAGTTCAGCTCCTTTTGTTCCAGCAATGACTAATTTCTTACCTAATTCAGCGACTGCTCTTCTACGACAAAGGTCCACATTTGAGCCATCGAAATTATAGAGCCGAATTACATGAACTATCGGCTTACGCATGCTTCTGAACGTATCCAAAACCTGACGCATCTTTGGCACAATTTCAAGAGTTCCTGTAATTTTGAAAGGCGAATTTGCAAGGGTAAAATCATTCTGCGTGTCTATGGTAATGAGCGCCGAGTTTTGCCAATCAGCACTTGTATACTTGTCCCCCACGATATATTACCCAACCTTCTAAGCTTTCTTGATGCATGCGTAGGATAAAAATAGTTTTACCGCAGGATGAATTGTCCTTAGGCTAGATTAGAAACCATGACAGTAGTAGAGGACAACGCTCGCTGAATTCAAGCCCACTACTTTAAAGGAAGTGTATTATCAAGATTACAAGACCGGATATAACGATGATGAGTGTTCTGTAGAAATTGACAAATCACAATTTGACCATCTCGTTTAGATAAACCATTAGTAACTACATAAAGTTAAGATATGACAGACCAACAATATTGCTGAGGTCGTGGGTTCAAATCCCACCCGGTCCATTTCTTACTACAGGGAAACTGCGATATTACATTGGATATTGTTTAGGCAATTGGCTTTAGGGACCACTCCAATCAAAGGGAATGTGCTTGCTTGACCTACCTTTTCTCTTCCATTCGAAACGAACTTGTGGAGCATTAACTTCATCTGTTATAGCCTTTCCCCATGTCGCAACCGTGCCAGATGGTCCTACTTCACTTCCAGGAGCATTAAGTGTCTGAACTCTTTTACCCTGTGGAGTCATAGGTCCAGTTAATGCTTCAGCCTTTGCAACTACCTTTCCTGGAATCTCTGCATTCCAATATGAAAGGTCATCTGCCACCTCAAATCTAATTGGAGCGTAGTCAATTCCTCGCATATCTCCTATTAGTTTTCCAAATTCAGCCATGAAACCGCCAGCCTTACCGGTAAATATCATCTGAAGAGCATCTCTTTGCTGTTGATCAGCTTGTTCGTCAAAGAAGAAGGCTCCAGCGAATTTCGTCTCTCCCGCCCAGATATTGCCTTTGAAGTACGTCAGTCCTATTACATTCAAACCATCAAGCGAGGTTTCCCCATAATGTCCATTTCTAATATGGTATGCCAATACACCTTCACATTCTCCATTAGTTGGAGTCTGAGCAAATATACAAGGACATGGTATGTTGCAGCTGCAAACATCAAACCAATCCCCTGAAGCCTTCCAGTCAGGAACGGTGGACGACATACATCTACATTTGTACGTTGCATCTATTTCAGGGTATTGAATACACTACTACTGCTACTTCTCAATCCCAACAGGAGCGGGTGGGATTTGAACAAAAACTTTCTTTCTACAGGTGACTAGAACACGCATATGCGGAGGTCGTGAGTTTGAAAGCGCCAGAAAATGCAGGTATTACGCCCAAGATTTCATTTTTCATAAATGCACGAACAAACGGGCGTAACTATGATTCTTCAAATGCCACTAGGAATGTTCTACCATAAAACTTCAAAGAATATTTAAGTTGCTCATAACTCATACAGCTAAGCAATGACATCATCAGCAGAACAAGAACAACAACAAAGCAAGCAGATAGTTCGTCAGTTATTTGAGGCTTCGAATCAACAAGACATAGAAAAAATTGCACAGTTAGTATCTATCACTAATTACTCCTTTCATTTTTCAGGGATGCCCCCTATGGATTGGAATCGACACATACAACTCTTCACTGCCTTCAACAGTGCATTCTCAGACCTTCATCGTAACATCGAAGATATGGTAGCAGAAGGAGGAGGAGGAGGTAAAGTCGCGGTTCGTTTCACTATTACGGGCACTCACAAAGGAGAGCTGCAGGGTATACCGCCGACTGACAAGAAAGTATCTTTCGATGCGATGGATTTCCTAACTATCATAGATGGCAAGATAACAGAAGAATGGGTAACCGCAGACATGATGGGATTGATGCAGCAGATTGGACCGATACCTGGAGAGTCACATGCTACTGGTACTAGTCGTAGTACTCGCTCCTGATGATGAGTCGTCAGCATATGGTAAACTACAGTTGTTGTTATGGCAGTACATGCTCTGACTACCTGTACTTTGGATAGAAGGTAAAGAGAGAGCAGGTAGCCTTGAAAGCAGCAAGCATTGCTGAGGTCGTGGGTTCAAATCTCACATAACCCGCTGACATTATTATATGATAGGTGCAACTAGTAGGTCAAATCTGTCTTGGATTCCACCGAACCCCTCATTATAGGAGGAGTTATACTGTAGGCTTGCTTCCATTTGCAGATTCGTCTAAATTTTCAGCTGCATCCCACCGAACCCGCACTGATAATAGTTCTCTAGAGGGACTCGCATGGATAAAAGAGTGACACCTGAACTTGATAGAACATCTGCTTGGAGAACAAGAGAACATGGATCCTTATACCACGTTTGTATATGGAATTAGGTCCCCCTATACTAAAGAGTCTTATCTTAGACGGTTGCGTGGTTTCTTCGATGCTATTAACCTAGATAAAAGCAAACCGTTCCAGGAACGCTGCAACATCTTTGTTCATAAAGGAAGAGCTGATCCCAACTGGGCATTTAATAATATCCTTAGATTCTTGCATTATCAAAAAATAAGAGTAGAAAAGAAGGAGATCACAGCAGGCACCCTGCATAACTATGTCAAGACCCTGAAAATGTTTTGTGAAATAACTGACATCGCCATCCCATGGAAGAAAATTACACGAGGCCTTCCAAAGGGTAGAAGGTATGCAGATGATAGAGCACCGACTATAGGAGAGATTCATAAAATTATTGAATACCTCGATAGGAGAATGAAGCCGATAATATACACTATGGCCTCGTCCGGAACAAGAGTAGGAGCATGGGACTATTTGAAGTGGGGCCATGTATCTCCAATGATCAAACACGACAAATTACTTGCTGCAAGAATTAGCGTATATACCGGTGAAGATGATGAATATTTCACCTTCATAACGCCTGAGGCATACCTTTCTTTAGAATCATGGATGAGATATCGTAGTAGGTGTGGAGAAAATATCACCATAGATAGTTGGGTTATGCGAGATCTTTGGAATGCTGCAAAAGTCCAACAAAAGGAAGAAAAAGGAAAGATACTCATCGCCTGTCCTATAAGTCCGCCAAATAGTTTTGGATTGGCTAAATTACCGAGCCACCTTTCTACATTCCTCGGCACAGCCACGGCATGCTTGTGCTCATGCATGATCGGGCACGCGATAGACCAAAACAACTTTTACACCATGCCAAGCGACCCCTCACTAGAGAATCCGCCGCAGGTCGACTACCCTGTTGAGATACCTTCACCAGGAGAAGATGAAATCGAGGAATCAGAACCTCAATCAAACCAGATGGCCTGTTGCCAATCCAGAGCAGCCATTGCACTGACTACTGCTGACGATATAAGACGAAAACAATGATGAATAAATAGCAACAATATCTTACCTAAGATAAGGAAACAGCAGAAAAAACAAATATTGCACATCTAAAATAATGCTGTTAATTACCAACCTTCCACTACGGATGAGAAATAGATATGAGCAGTTCTTCTGCCACAGAGGTTTCAGCGAAATAAGGCTTTAACACGGTAATTCCAAAGATTGTCATACTTGTCGAATCACACGTACTATGGAAAAGCATGCTGCGAAGAGGAGAGTCTCTAAACGAAGAACGCCGGAGAGGGTTTAGTGTAGCATCAAATGTTGGAGATAGCAAAAGGATGTACAAGCTATATGCTTTGCTAGGCACTATTTTGAAGTCAACGGGAATATCCATTACTTGTAAGCAAAGCTTCCCCATTTGTGAAGGGAGCTCAGGTCTCCCATGATTTTTGGAGAAACTAAATCATTTGACCCAAGAAAGCTGAAGGTCGCAGAATAGACATCGTCATTTTATCAAATATCATTTTAGAGAATTAGTAAATTAGGCTGTACTAACCCATAAATATGAGATGTTCATCTTTCTTCCATGAATAAGTACAGCCTAATTTTGCCTCTATTGGTGGCTCTTGGCATCGGTGCAAGCAGTTTTGCAACTATTCAAAGCGCCTCGGCAACAATAGGACAACAACAAGCACCAACGACAGTCACCGTAGCGATTCAACCTACCGCCCAGGCAGCAGATATTCAAGCGCAAGGACAGCAATTAGAACAATTTTTGGAGGAGAGAACAGGTTATGACATTCAAATTTATGTACCTCTATCATATGCTGGAGTAATTGAGGCTCTGAGGTTTGGACAAGCCGATGTTGCTTTCATGAGCGCATGGCCGTCATACCTTGCAGTTAACAGAGCCAATGCATCACTGGAATTGGCAGAGGTACGAGAGGTAATCGTAAACGACACTTTGACAGATGCAACATATTACTTCTCATATTGGGTTACAGGACCTGATTCACCTGCAAATAGCCTCGAAGAGCTCAGAGATATGAGGGCGGCATTTCCAAGTCCATTATCAACTTCTGGATATGTAATGCCAATGTATTCCCTTGTCAATCAAAGCCTAATCCAAGTAGAGCCAGAAGAGGAAGTCGACCCGGAAAGCTTCTTCTCAGAAGTTCTCTTCGCAGGAGGATACCAACAGGCATGGGAAGCATTGAGGAATGGTGTAGTTGATGTGAGTATCATTGCAGGGGATGTCAGCGAAGATTTGTACATTGAAGTATTAAACAACACCAAGGTAATACATGAGCAAGGACCGATACCATCACACGGTGTAGTATTCAATAATGACATAGACCAGTCTGTGAAGGACAATCTAAAGGCAGCCATGCTAGAGATAGGTAATGATGACAGTTCAAGACAGATAATGAGAGATCTTGTATCAGCAATATTCGTAGGATTCCAAGAGACCACTGCAGAAGAACACCTCGCTTCTCTTAACAGAGCACTGAACGCCACAGGGCTGGCATTTACTGAAGAAATCAGATGATGAGGATGATGATGACTAGCATATGTACACACACGCATGCATAAATCAGGGATTGCGAGCAAGAAAATGGTAACTAGCAGTACAATCCTGCGTCTAAAAGACATTCGCCTCTCTTTGGGCAGAAGTGAGATACTGAAAGGTCTCTCAATCAGTGTTAACAAGGGAGACGCAGTTACTATCATGGGCCCAAACGGATCTGGCAAAACGACCCTGCTGAAGGTGGCCCTTGGATTGCTCAAGCCTTCAGCAGGAGAACTCTATTTTTTTGGAGAGAAAAAAAATATCAGCAAGGAAAATAGGAAATTTCTTGGATACATACCGCAGAACCTTGCACTTGTAAATGAATTGAACGTTTTTTCAAATATTATTGTTGGAGCTGTGAGACGAATGCCGTCTTGGCGATCCCTCTTGGGTGCGTATCCTGCGGAAATTACTAAAGAAGCATATGAGATCATGAATATGCTTGGAATTTCCCAGTTAGCACAAGTAAAGGCCAAGATGCTCAGCGGAGGGGAGAAGCAGAGAGTCGCCATAGCAAGGACCATAATCCAGAAACCTTCAATCATCTTTGCTGACGAAATAACTGCAAGTCTTGATTTTAAAACGGCAGCCGAGGTAATGGGTATATTGACTGGCATAAAGGAGAAGACAGGTGTAACACTGGTAATGACACATCACAATCTAGAAGTAGCAAAAAAATATAGCAAGACAATTTTTATAATTCGAGATGGAAAAATGCTAAAAGAGATTCTTGCTTCTGATTTAGATCGGGAGTATTTGGCAAACCTCTATGAGATCACTACCTCCGCCACTTAGGCATAACTCTATCTGGATAATAACGCTCCTTGTAATAATTGGGAGCTCAATACACCTTAACTTTACTCCCCTGTCTATAGCGGAGAATCTTGACAATTCACTAGTCATCCTCAATGAACTGCTCGATATAGACCTGAGTGAAGCTGACAAGGTATTTTACTCAATTATTGAAACGCTTGAAATGGCTCTTATTGGATCAAGTATAGGCTTTGCTATATCCATTCCAGCAGCGCTTATGGCGTCGAAAAATATTTTTCCGATTTATATAAGTGCAATATTTAGGGCAATCCTTAGCATTCTCTGGTCCATACCCCCTCTCCTCTGGGCTATACTTCTTGTATCAGTAGCAGGCCTCGGTCCAACAGCAGGCATACTTGCAATCACAGCATTCTCAATAGGACTAAGTGGAAGGTACCTTTATGAAATATTTGAATCGCAGAATCCGTCAGCTTATGATCTAGTGAAGGCAATTGGTGCAGGAAGGCTGCAGATTATAAAATATGTTACTATTCCAGAAGCCAGTGCATATTTGAGTAATCAGTTCCTATTCATTCTAACTTATAATGTAAGAGAATCTGCAATCTTGGGATTGGTAGGAGCAGGCGGCATAGGATTTTATTTGATACTCTATCTGGAGAGCTTGCAATACGGTAAGGCGGCACCGTTCATAATTGGGATCGTGGTAATTACGTTGGCAATGGATTATCTCAGTACAAGATTGAGAAATAAAATCGTGTCTCAGTAATAGCATTTATTGACAGATAACAAACCAATCAAAGTGGAAGAGGAGATACTATTCTTTCTGTCAGCCTTTGTGGCAGAAATAATAGGACACTGGCAGGCTTTTGGCTCATCTACAATATTTCTTCCACCTGCATTATTTTTTGTTAACTTTAAGACTGACATTGTGCTTGTGGCTTCAATTCAAGGCAATCCTAATTATGAACCTTATAACGTAGTAGTAAATAGGGATGATCTAGTTACATGGTTAAATGCTGATACTGCGCCCCATACAGTGACAAGTGGTGCTGGCATAGATGATGCAGACTCCAGTAAGTTATTTGATTCGGGTTCTTTAGGCCAGGGGCAGAAATCTAGTATGCCCGCAGAGCAATTGTTAGATGAAGAACTGGGTACCAGCTTGGATTACTACTGTACAGTTCATCCTTTCATGAAGGGTAAGTTAACTGTACAGTAGTATCACGTCACAACAACATAGTGGAAGATATTTTGGTGGTTTTTTGTGGAACTTGTTTGTTTAATATATCTACACAAAAGTAAGCCGGAGAAAGAGATGATATCGCCTACTTCCGCAATGCTTCAGTATTACAAGGTTGGGCTCCGTATAACTGGGATCTTGGATTCAAATGAATTTTTATCCAAATTCCGACGGGTTCACTAATTGATTCTTCCTCCTTCCTAGTTCTACAAAGAATGGACGAAACTATTATAGCCCATACATTGAACCCCTTTACATGCAGGAATCAAACCCCCTTGGGCCCGCACCTAAATATCAAGAGGTTATTTTGTGATATTAAATAATCTTCCAAGCTCAAAGAGTCGGACCCCTTTACATGCAGGAACCTTCTATCAGAGAACCCTCAGTATTCTGTGAACCACAATCTGAAATAGGGTCTTGTTAAGAATCAAGATGAATATATTGCATCTCTTCTATGGAGACAGGTTTGCCGAACAGAAAACTTTAAAGCTAAGCACTTATCAGGATTACTAGAATCCTTCAAAAGAACCGATATAGTTCTGGGTTCCACCGAACCCGCTCCGATATCGGTCCTTGCTTGATATCGCTAGATTTTACATCTCAGCTTGCTCTCTTATGCCGTAAAGCCTGTCAGGCTTTATCCAATACTACTTAAATTAATTCTACTATACTGCTATGAGCACCTAACGGAGTACATTTTACAAGCCGATCAGCTGAGAGTTACCGTAGAAGGTTTACAAAGGATAGACTCGCCGCGTCAAAAATATCTCTTTTCTAAAATCTCTAATAAAACTAACACTCTTTGAAGGAATATAAATACAACCTTGTGCAGAGGACGAATCTAATCTATCTTACATAAAATGTTATTAAGAGCCTATCCCAGTAATATCCTCCTGTAAACAATGATACAACAAGCCAGTTGCACTAATCCAAGATAGTGATCGGATTCCTTTTCATATCTGACAAGCAACTTTCTAAGCCTGTTATGCCATGAATTGGTTCGTTCTACTACCCATCACCTTCTTTTGTAACGTCGCTTCTTTCTCTTCTCCCCTAGATGGCGGATGCGCGGTATGTACCTTCTTTTGACTACTGCCTGTTCTATTTCTGCGGAATCATGTTCTCTGTCAAGACATAGATTCTGTTTCTTTT
>Ga0299914_10003992_pt1 | contig 10544 bp, 7 predicted proteins | sample RVTome_10_FD_201361 | JGI IMG/M metagenome (GOLD analysis project Ga0299914, IMG submission 201361) | Soil microbial communities from uranium-contaminated site in the Upper Colorado River Basin, Wyoming, United States - RVT153D57 (version 2) ... | reverse complement strand
CAGATGATCAAGGACGCCGAGGCCCACGCCGACGAGGACCGCGCCCGTCGCGAGCTGGCCGAGGCCCGCAACGTCGGCGAGAACGCCGCCTACTCCGCCGAGAAGCAGCTCGCCGAGCTGGGCGACCAGGTCCCGGACGCGGAGAAGTCCGAGATCGAGACCGCGATCAAGGAGGTCCGTGATTCGCTCGAGTCCGACGACGCCGCGCAGATCAAGGCCAAGACGGACGCGCTCCAGGCGGCCTTCCACAAGGTCTCCGAACAGATCTACCAGGCTGCGTCCGAGCAGCAGGCAGCTGCCGGGGACGGCGCGGCCGCCAACGGCGCCGGGGCCGAGGAGGAGGTCGTCGACGCCGAGGTCGTGGACGACGAGCGGTCGTGAGCGAGGAGACCGTCGACAGCCGAACGCGCGTGGAGGACTCCGCCGCGGAGGCGGCCTCCCCTGAGCAGGAGGCTGTCGAACATGACCTCGACGCCCTGGTCGAGGACCTCAAGCGCGAGCGAGACGAGTACCTCGAGCTCGCGCAGCGCGCCCGCGCCGACTTCGAGAACTACCGCAGGCGCGCCGCCCGGGAGGGCGCCGACGCGCTGCTGCGCGGCAAGACCGAGGTCGGCCGGGCGGTGCTCCCGGCGCTGGACGCCCTCGAGCGGGCGCTCGATGCCGACGGCGAGGGGCTTGCGGAGGGCGTAGCACTGGTCCACAAGGAGCTCCAGTCCGCCCTGGCCGGAGCCGGGATCGAGCCGATCGACCCGGCCGGCGAGACCTTCGACCCGAATGTCCATGAGGCGCTTTCCTCGCGCCCGGCCGCGAACGGCGAGGACTCCGGCGTGGTCGTCGAGACCGTGCAGCGCGGCTACCGACTCGGTGAGACGCTGATCCGGCCCGCGCGGGTCGTGGTGACCAGTTAGGGGGCCGCGACGATGGCGCGTGACCTCTACGCAGTCCTCGGGGTCGACCGCAAGGCCACCGACGACGAGATCAAGAAGGCGTACCGCCGCCTGGCCCGGGAGAACCACCCGGACCGCAATCCCGGGGATGCCGCCGCCGAGGAGCGCTTCAAGGAGATCCAGGGCGCCTACGACACGCTCTCGGATCCCGAGAAGCGCAACGCGTACGACTCCGGCGGCGGGTTCGACCCGCGCAACTTCGCAGGCGGGTTCGCCTCCGACATCGGCGACATCTTCACGACGTTCTTCAACCGCGGCCGGGGCGCCGGGCCCGACGAGCTGCGGGGCCGCGACCTGCGCGCCGACGTCGCGCTCACCTTCGACCAGGCCATGCAGGGCGCCGAGGTGGCGGTCACGGTGCCCAAGCAGGCCGCCTGCGGGACCTGCGGCGGCAGTGGCGCCAAGCCTGGCACCAGCCCGATCGTCTGTTCCCGCTGTCAGGGGCGCGGCGTCGACCAGCAGAGCCAGGGGTTCTTCTCGATCAGCCAGCCGTGCCCGCAATGCGGTGGCCGCGGCGAGGTGATCGAGGACCCGTGCCCCACCTGCCAGGGGTCCGGCCTCACGACCAAGCGCAAGCGGTACCGGGTGAACGTGCCCGCGGGCGTCCACGACGGGAGCCGGATCCGAGTCGCGGGCAAGGGCGAGGACGGCCCCCGAGGGGGGCCGCCGGGCGATCTCTACGTCCAGGTCTCGGTTGCGCCGTCGGCCGTCTTCGAGCAGCGCCCCGATGGCCATCTCGAGGTGCGGGTGCCGATCACGATCCCCGAGGCGGTCAACGGCGCCACGGTCGAGGTCCCGACGCTGAGCGGGACCAAGCGGATCCGGGTCCCGGCCGGCACCCAGCACGGCACGGTCCAGCGGCTTCGGGGCGAGGGGCCCCCGGATCCCGGCGGCCGCGGCAGCCGCGATATCCACTACCGCCTCGAGATCGACGTGCCGAAGGAGCTCTCGCGCGAAGGCAAGCGGGCGATCGAGGACCTCGCGAGCGCGCTCAACGGCCACGATCCGCGCGCGAGCATCCTGGCCGGCGCCAAGGCGACCGCCGCGCGCGAGAACATTTGAGCGATGAGCCCGGAACCGGCACCAAGGCGCACCAAGACCTCGATCCGGGTCGAATCGAGCCGGGGCGTGTTCATGATCTCGGTCGCCGCCGAGCTGGCCGAGATGCACCCGCAGACGCTTCGCATGTACGAGGCGCGGGGTCTGATCACACCGAAGCGCTCGCCGAAGAACACCCGCCTCTACTCCCAGGACGACGTCGACCGCCTGCGCCGGATCCAGCGGATGACGGCCGAGGAGGGCCTCAACCTCGCCGGGGTCGAGACCGTGCTCGAGATGGAAGCGGAGCTCGAGCGAGCTCGCGGCGAGCTCGAGCGGATGCGGGAGCGCACGGCCCAGCTCGAGGCGCGGATGCTCGAGGAGATCGAGCGCGTGAAGCGCTCGATGCGGGCCGAGATCGTGCCCTACGGCGCGTACGAGGCGGAGGGGATGAAGCCCGACGCCGTGCGGATCCGGATCGACCGCAAGCGGGCCTCGGGCAAGGACTAGCGGCCGAGCAGCCGGGCGGCCACGCCCTCCACCGTCTCGACTCCGTAGCCGTGCGACGGCTGCTGGTCGGTGAGCACCGCGATCGAGAGCTGGCGCGGGCCCCCGCGCTCCCGCAGCTCGGCCGCCTGGTGGACGAGCGCCTTGTCCGGCAGCCAACCGCCCTTGAAGCGCGCTCCCCAGCCCGCGCCCGCGGCGACCGGGATCCCCCAGCTCTGGGTCGCGACGACCGAAGCCAAGAGCCCCCGCGCATAGGCCGCGTGGCGCCGGGGGAACATCGCGTCGAGGTCGGCGAAGAACCGTGCCATGTCGCCGGCCGTGACCTGCGCGTTGCCCCAGTGGCCCGCGATCTCGAAGCCGGTCATGCGCGCCCGCGCGGCCACCGCAATCATTCCCTCGTCGCCGACCCGCGCGTAGATCGCGTCGGCTGCCTCGTTGTCCGAGTAGCGGATCATCGCCCTCAGGAGGGAGTCGGTGGAATCGTCGACCGCGATGCCGGCGTCCGCCAGTCGCCGCAGCTCGGCGGCGAGGACCATCGCCTTGACGATGCTCGCCGCCGGGTAGAGGCGGTCGATCGCCTCGCCCCGGAGGCTGCCGGCGCTGTCGAGGACCGCGAACGAGACCAATCCCGCCCGCCCGCGGGCGTAGGCGCGCGCGGCCTCGAGCCCGTGGTCCGACGGCACCGTCGCGGGCCGCGCCGCCGGCCGACGCTCGGGAGCCTCGCGCTCGGGCACCTGGAACTGGAGCGGCGCGAACAGCGGCAGCACGCCGGTCACGACGAGCACGAGGCCGGCGCCGTTCCGGGGCAGTCGCATCGGCGGATTGTGCTCCGATCCGCGCCGCGGCGGGTTGTCGAAGGGTGAAGGAGGACGAATCTGAGTTGTAACGACTTAGATTTCATGCTAGGCTCTCTGAATGCAACCAGACCGGTTCACGATCAAGAGCCAGGAGGCCGTCGCCGCCGCGCAGCAGGCCGCGGTCGCGTCCGGCAACTCCGAGACGACCCCCGGCCACCTGCTGCTCGCCCTCCTCGGCCAGCCCGACAGCTTCCCGGTGCCGATCCTGGAGCGGATCGGCGTCGACCTCGACGGCCTCCGCGCGCGCGTCCATGCCCTGGTCGCCGAGCTGCCGGTCGTCAGCGGCGCGGAGCACCCCGAGCCGCGGCCGTCGCGCGCGCTCGTCGCGACCCTCCAGGCAGCCGAGCGCGAGACCGCTGCGCAGGGGCGCCAAACGATCTCCACCGAGCACCTGCTGCTGGCACTGACCCGCGACGAGTCGGGCCTGGCCGAGCTGCTGCCCGACCGGGGCTCGATCGAGAAGGCGATCGACGAGGTCGTCGGCCCGAACGTGACGGACTCGCCGAACCCCGAGGACACCGCGCAGGCGCTCGAGAAGTTCGGCCGCGATCTGACGGCCGAGGCCGAGGCCGGCAAGCTCGACCCGGTGATCGGCAGGGACGAGGAGATCCGCCGCGTGATCCAGGTCCTTTCCCGGCGGACCAAGAACAACCCGGTGCTGATCGGCGACCCGGGCGTCGGCAAGACCGCGATCGTCGAGGGGCTCGCCCAGCGGATCGTCGCCGGCGACGTGCCCGACTCGCTGCGCGACCGCCGCGTGATCGCGCTCGACATCGGCTCGCTGCTCGCCGGCTCCAAGTACCGCGGCGAGTTCGAGGAGCGGCTCAAGGCCGTCCTGGGCGAGGTTCAGGCCGGCGAGGGCCGCATCGTCCTGTTCATCGACGAGCTGCACACGATCGTCGGTGCCGGCGCGGCCGAGGGCGCGGTCGACGCCGCCAACCTGCTGAAGCCGATGCTGGCCCGCGGCGAGCTGCGGGCGGTAGGCGCCACGACACTCGACGAGTACCGCAAGCACGTCGAGCCGGACGCCGCGCTCGAGCGCCGGTTCCAGCCGGTCACGGTCGGCGAGCCCGACATCGGCGACACGATCGCGATTCTGCGCGGGCTCAAGGAGCGCTACGAGGTCCACCACGGCGTCGAGATCTCCGACCCGGCGATCGTCGCCGCCGCGACGCTCTCGGAGCGCTACATCGCCGACCGCTTCCTCCCGGACAAGGCGATCGACCTCGTCGACGAGGCGGCCTCGCGCCTGAAGATGGAGATCGAGTCGGTTCCGACCGAGATCGACGAAGTCGACCGGCGGATCCAGCAGCTCGAGATCGAGCGGCAGGCACTGCAGAAGGAGAAGGACAAGGCTTCCAAGGACCGCCTGGCCGCGATCGAGTCCGAGCTCGCCGAGCTGGCCGAGAGCGGCGGCGAGATGAAAGCCCGCTGGCAGAACGAGAAGCAGGCGATCGAGGCGATCAAACAGGCCCGCACGCAGCTCGAGGAGGCCGAGCGCCGCTACGACCGCGCCCAGCGCGAGGCCGACCTCGCCGAGGCCGGGAGGATCAAGTACGGCGAGATCCCCGAGCTGGAGAAGATCGTGGCCGACCAGCAGAACCGCCTCGCGGAGCTCCAGGCCGGCGACAGCTCGATGCTGACCGAGAAGGTGACCGAGCAGGACGTCGCCGAGGTGGTCGCCAAGTGGACCGGGATCCCCGTCTCGCGGCTGATGGAGGGCGAGGTCGAGAAGCTCGTCCACATGGAGGAGCGCCTGCACGAGCGCGTGATCGGCCAGGACGAGGCCGTCGAGGCGGTCTCGAACGCCCTGCGCCGCTCGCGCGCCGGCCTCGCCGACCCGCAGCGGCCGATCGGGACGTTCCTGTTCCTGGGGCCGACCGGCGTCGGCAAGACCGAGCTGGCCAAGGCGCTCGCCGAGTTCATGTTCGACTCCGAGCAGGCGATCGTCCGGATCGACATGTCCGAGTACATGGAGAAGCACGCGGTCGCGCGCCTGATCGGCGCCCCGCCCGGCTACGTCGGCTACGACGAGGGCGGTCAGCTCACCGAGGCCGTGCGGCGGCGCCCGTACGCGGTGATCCTGCTCGACGAGATCGAGAAGGCGCACCCGGACGCGTTCAACGTCCTGCTCCAGATCATGGACGACGGCCGGCTCACGGACGGCAAGGGCCGGACCGTGGACTTCACCAACGCGATCCTGATCATGACCTCGAACGTCGGCTCCGCGGAGATCGCCGCCGAGACGATCGACGAGCGCATCCGCGACCGGATCGAGGCGATCCTCACCTCCACCTTCAAGCCCGAGTTCCTGAACCGCCTCGACGAGACCGTGATCTTCCACCGGCTCTCGCGCGAGGACATCGGCCGCATCGTGGAGCTCCAGGTCGAGCAGCTCGCCGGCCGGGTGGCGGAGCGCGGCATCGAGATCGAGCTGACCGACGACGCCCGGACCCTGCTCGGGAACCTGGGCTACGACCCCACCTACGGCGCCCGGCCGCTCAAGCGCGTGATCCAGAAGCGCCTGGTCGACCGGCTCGCGCTCGCCCTGCTCGAGGGCGAGTTCAGCGAGGGCCAGCGGGTGCGTGTGGACGCCGAGGGCGGGGAGCTGGTGTTCCGGCCCGCGCCCCGCGCGGTCGCGGGCGAGGCCGCCTAGCTTCCCCGCACGACGCTGGCGCTCCCGCGCCCAGCCAGCGGAGCTCAGAACGTCACGCTCACCGGCCCTCGGTCGGGACGGAGACGGATCGAGGCAGCCGGGCCCGGATAGGCGTCCCGGCCCACGGCACGGGTGCGCACGATGCCCCGCGCACCGTCGTCGATCCCGTCGACTGACGCTCGCGGCCGCCGCGTGCTGAGCGACCAGCCGCGGCCGTCAGCCAGTTGGATCGTGGTCTCGTACCGTCGCGCCCTCCGAACGCGTTGCCACGAGAGCAACAGCCGCATGCCGTCGTTGCGCGCTCGCAGCTTCTGCGGGCGCGCCGGGCGGGACGGCTTCGGCGGCCAGTAGCGGGCAACGACATCGCTCGTGTACGGGATCCCGTTGCGTTCCACGATTGCCCTCACCGTCCGCCGTCCCTTCCCGGCGGGAATGGGGAAGCGGAGCCGGTGCTTGCCGGCCCTTCCCTTGCCGAGGCGCCGCGCGACGCCCCGCCCGGTCTCCTCGAACGAGAGCCGGTCGCCCTTGGCGAGGCGGGCGCGGTAGTTGAGCACCCGCTTCGACCCCTTCCCGCTCACGCGGCCCGTGACCCGGGGCTCCGGGATCGGCGTGTGCAAGCGCACGAGGTCGATCGGCGGCGAGCCGGGCCTCACGTCAAAGCGCCAGCGGCCCGCCTTCGGCTTCCTGACCGTCACGGCCGTCACGGCCTGCTCCTCGAAGTGGTTGATGACGACCTTGTCCCGAATCTGCACCTCCTGGCCGTCGTCGGCGATCACTCTACCGCCGGGCGGCCTGATCGCGACGATTGGCGCGCCGCCCTCGCCATGGATCTCGAATCCGACCTTGCGCATGCCCGTCGGGACCCTCGTGGCGCTTGCGGCCCTTGCGCTCACGCGGCCGGCGCTTCGCGCCGACAGCCCGATCTTCGACTTCAGGTCGCAGCTGAAGAAGAAGACTTCGGTGCCGTCATTCCAGTAGTGGACGAAGCCGCCGAGGAAGAAGCACGCGCCGAACCCCTTGCTCGAGACCCCTGCCTCCACGTCCGCGCACGGATCGTCGACGACGGGGACCGACTTGCAGATCTCGACGCCGCCGATGAGGTCGAAAGCGAAGCTGGGCGCGAGCTGGATCGTCGAGGAGACTCCGCCATCCGCGTAGAACGGCCCGGCCGAGGCGTGGAAGCCGCCCCCGGCCTTGGCGATCTGGGTGCCGGGGCCCGCCCGGTAGTCGAACCAGCCGTTGGCGAGGTTGAGCTCGCCGAAGATCCCGAGCGACCCCCGCGATCTCATCCAGACGACCTTCTCGGGATGGTTCGCGTCGACATTCCCGGCGCAACCGCTGAACGGCTCCTGCGGTGGCAGGACCCCGAACAGGAAGCACCCGTCGACCGAGAACGGGCCGCCGGGCGGCACGCGGCCCCCCACCTTGCCGACCATCACGAAGGGCGAGGTTTGGCCGGCGATCGCGACGCAATCGAGCCCGAGCGGGCCGATCACGACCGGCGGCGCGAGGTCCTTCGCGGTGAAGCCGCCGAACTCGAAGTCCCCACCTGACGAAATCGAGATGCCGGAGGGACCGTCGATCGTCTCGCAATCTCCGGTAGAGCTCGCCGGCGGCGGCTTGTACGGGGCCGCGAACGTGCCGGCCAGGAAGGGTGTGCTGAGCGTCGCGCCTCCGAAGAAGCCGCCCCCGTTGATGCGGTGGCCGAGCGTCGCGTCCTCGATCTTGAACAGGCCGAGGTCGAGCCCGTCCAGCAGGAGGTCGAAGTCCGTCTCGTCCGCGGGGCCGTTCGCGGGCAGGATGGGGCCGGGTCCCCCGCCGAGGATCGCCGGCCCGACGCCGTTGATCGGCGGCGGCGGCTTGAGCCAGAACTTCGCGAACGCCCCCTTTGCGGGCGAGAGGAGCGCCTGAGAAGAGACCGGCGCCAGTCCGGCCAACGGAGTGCTCCCCTGCGGGAGCTGGCGCACGGGCAGCGGAGCGACTGCCTCGCCGATCTCGGGATCGATTTCCGGCTGCGGCACCTCCACCGCCGGAGCCGGCTCCACGACCGTTCGCTGCCCGCTCTCGGCGCTCGTGAACTGACCGCTGATCTTTCCCACGGGCACGGCGAGACGCGCCGCGGCGGTGTCGATGAGCGGCTCGGATGGCGGCTGGCCGGGTGGGGCCGAGGTACCGAGGCGGATGGTGTTGAGGTCCACCTGATACCCCGTCAGCGGCTGGAACAGCGTCTTCTTGCCGTCCAGGGACTTGCGCTTGACGAAGCAGCCGTTCGCGTCGAGGACGTCGGCCTCGCCCTGCCTCGGCACGGAGGACGCCGGGATCCCGTTCAGCTTCAGGGTCCCGCAATGACTCTCCAGCACCTCGACCGCGATCGTCTTCTTCGCCACGAAGTACTCGAAGTGGAAGAACTTGAGCGCCAGGTTGTTCGAGCTCGGGTCGCCGCCGCCGACCAGGATCGGGACCTTGGTCGTGAGGGTCACCGAGTAAGTGCCGGGCTGCTGGTAGACGTGGCTGACGGTCGGCGGCAGCGCCCCTCCCGGGGGCGGGGCCAGCGTCGTCCCGTCTCCGAACTCCCACGAGAGCGTGATCGGGTCCGCGGTCGCGCACTCCTCCTCGATCACACCGCGGGCGGGCCCCGCCCGGCGCCCCGCGCGACCGGCGCCAGCCGACTGCCCGCCGGCGATCTCGTTCACGCCGAAGTCGGTGGGTGCCGGGTACGGAAGATCGAGATGAGCCCCGATGTCGACCGCGTTCGGATGGACGTTCTTGGGGAGGCAGGCCTCCGCGCTGGGGGTGGCATCGGTGAACAGCGTCTTCACCTTGGTCGCGGGGTAGCTCGGAAAGACCCCGACGTCGGCGCACCGCCACTGCAGCTTCTGGAGCTCCGCGAATGAAAACGACGCCGGCCAGTCGTCGCAGATCACGGGCTGGCTCGGAGTCGCCTTTCTGTACGAGAGCTTGCCCGGCCCGGTCAAGAGCGTCGAGTGCAGCGTGGTCGTGTTGCCGGAATTGTCGAGCGCGACGACCGTGAGCGGGAAGGCCTTCGGCTTCTTCCTCCTCGCCGGTAGCTTGACGGTGAGCTTCGGCGCCAGGGTGGGCTGGGCTCCCTTCAGCGACAGCTTCAGCGGGCTGGCCCCACCGGTCGCGGCGGTGGGGAGCTTCAAAGAGGTCCGCTTGGGCCTCAGCCCATCGAAGTCCCAGACGTAGGCGACGAAGCTCGTCTCCTCCTCGCTCCGGGTTTCGAGCCGGAGCCTGACCTTGTCCCCGGGGCGTGGATTCGGCGGCCTGACCTCCAGCCCGACCAGCGGCGGGCGCGTCACGTTGACCTCATGCGTCGCCGTGAACACGAGCGTCTGGTCGGGCAGAACGAATCTGACCTCGACGCCGATCTCAAACGGCCCTCCGTGTGGAAACGAGTGACCGACGAAGCTCTCGCGGCCGGTGTCCACCTCGTACCCGCGCTCTCCGTCGAGATCCCACGAATAGGTGCCCACCGCATCCGTCGGGATGCCTGCGGCCGGTCCGGGTCCGTCCGCGACGAACCGCGCGGGGGTGCCGAGCCGGAGCTCGCCGGGGCCGAGGATCGTCACCGCCTCGTCGGGGCTCTGCGTGCTGGCGGGCGGCGCCAGGATGATCGACGCTACGAGCGCGCCGCAGACCGCAACGAACCCCAGGCGGCGGTTGTAATCGCTCATCTCTCCATGCCAATCATGTTCCCGCCGTTCAGTCCCCCACGAAGACCACGGTCGGCGAGCGGTCCGGCCGGCAGACGAAGCCGTCGCCCGAGACGATGTCGAGCTTGCGGCGCGCTCGCGCGTAGAAGCGGTCCTGCGGCTCGAGCTGTCCGGCCGGCACCTTGACCTTCCAGCGGCCGCGGCTGTTGGTCCGATCTGATCCGACCTTGCGGTCGCGCCCGGGGCGCTTCTCGAACAGCGCCACGCGCCGGCCGCGCTCGCACTTCGGCTCCGCCGACTTCACCTTGCCGTGATACAGCGGCAGGAACCGGCTGATCGTGGCCTTCGAGTCGAACTTCTCGACCCCCGCCAGCGCGGTCGCCGCCCACGTCGCGCAGCCGACGGCCGCAACCGCCAGAATCGCGACTGCCCGCCCGCCACCTGATCGCGTTCCGAACATCTCGTTCACCCCTTCACCTTCCAGCGCCGTTTCGCGGGCGTCGGATCCTGATTCCCCGAGGGATCGATCCCCCGGACCTTGAACGTGTGCTTCCCGGGCTCCAGGCCGCGGTAGCGCCGCGGCGAGCGACAGCTTCGGAACCTGCCGCGATCGAGCCTGCAGCGGAACCTCGAGAGCGGCTCGGAGGAGCGGAAGGCCAGCTTCGCCGAGCGCTTTCGTGTCTTGCGCTTCGGCCCTCTTGTGATCGACGTCTGCGGCGACGTCGCGTCGTCGCGGGCGAAGGCCGCCAGGGCGTCGTCGTCGCGCGCCGCCGCGTACAGCGAGCGCCCGTCCAGGGTCGCAGCGACCCCAAAGACGGCGTTCAGGCCGTCGGCGCTCTGGGCGCACTCCTCCGAGCCGGTGTCG
>Ga0299914_10003991_pt1 | contig 10544 bp, 8 predicted proteins | sample RVTome_10_FD_201361 | JGI IMG/M metagenome (GOLD analysis project Ga0299914, IMG submission 201361) | Soil microbial communities from uranium-contaminated site in the Upper Colorado River Basin, Wyoming, United States - RVT153D57 (version 2) ... | reverse complement strand
CGGCTGTCGGTCGCCCGTGTCTGGACGGACGACCACGACGTCGGTGTCGGGCAGGGGCAGGCCGACGCTGGTCGGCCGCACACGACCGTAGATCGGATCGGCATGCGTGACGACACCCCGCGCCCCCCATGCCCCGCGGATGCGTCCCTTGTCGGTGAGCTGCTCGAGCTGTGCGCCGACCTCCCCGTCCAGCGGGTCGGTCGCCACGGCGATCCGCACCGAGCCCAGGGTCCCCCGGCGCCATGACGACCGCAACAGGTCGCCGGCCACCCCAGCGTCGAACGGCATGATCGTCGGCGCGGATCGCACCGCCGTGCGCTGCCGCTGCGCGGCGCGACCTTCATCGACCAGGATCATCGTCCCGGCCGAGAGGACAGCGGTCAGCAGCCACACCACGCCGACGAGCGATGACAGTGGCACAGCCAGCAGCACACGCTCGTCGCCCGCGACGACGTCCGGCAGCCACAGCCGCACCTGGAAGCAGTTGACCACCAGCGCACGCTCGGACGCCGTCAGGCCGCCGGCCGTGGCGGCCGGGTCCGCCTCGCGCTCCGGCGGTCCCGTGGCGGGATGGCTGCGCCGGATCAGGTCGGCGAACGGCAGGACGTCCTCGATCGGCTGGATCCGTCGGAACCGTCCGCGCAGCGACGCAACGACGTTGCTCGGGAACGGCAGGTAGTCGTTGCGCCCGGTGACCACCACGGCGGTCCCGTTCGGCCAGGACGAGCGGGCCGGAGCGACGGCGTCGGCGTACCACCGGTCGAGTGTCACCACGACGTGGGGGGCGACGGCGGTGAGGTTCGCCGGCACCGCTCGGCCGTGCAGGGTCACCGATGCACCGACACGCCACACGGCGAACAGGGCGATCACCAGTTGTGGGCAGTTCGGCAGCGCGATCGCCACCCGGTCGCCCGGTCCCACGGCCATCGTCGACAACGCCGTCGCGAAGCGGTCTGCATGATCGGCCAGCTTGCGGTAGGTCATCCGGTGTCGGCGGTACTCGATCGCCACGACGTCCGGGAAGTCCTGGGCGGCGTCGTCGAGGAGTCGGCCCGCCGGCACGGCCGGGTAGCGGTACGTGGTGGGGACGCCGGCCGGGTAGGCCGCCACCCACGGCGCCGCTCCCCGGTCCCAGCCCGACGTCGGTGGGGTCACCGTCAGCCCCGCATGTGCGTCGCGAGGACCTGCCGGTCGATCCTTCGGAACACAGCGGCGGGCGGCACACGCACCGCGAGTGCGGCACGCAGAACGCCGGCACCACACGTCAGCAGGACGCACCCGACCACGCCGGTCAGGCGGACGCGCAACGGCCGCGCCCCGGTGGTCGTCTTCGAGGTCAACGTCGAGACCGTACCATGACCCCACACGACAGCGAGACGTACGGAGTGGACCGTGCCGAAGTCCAGATCGAAGCGCTCGACCTACACCCCACCCAAGCCGCCGAGGCCAAAGCCGAGCCCGCGCTGGGTCCCGGTGGTGGGCCTGTCGCTGATCGGTCTCGGGTCGCTGATCCTGATCCTGATGTACCTCATTCCGGGGTTGCCGGGAGGCAACATCAACCTGATCATCGGCTTCATCCTGATGGCCGGCGGCCTCGTCACACTGAGCCGCTGGCGCTGACGGCAGCCCCGCCACCCTGCTTCCGAACCCCACCAGTGAGATTTCCCCAGTGTCATCCACAGTTGGGGATAACTTGCTCGCGGCCGCTCCGCACGCTCCGCTCCACTCGCAACGGCCCAGGGAACCAACGGCATGGAAACCCGCGGGGTCGATCGCCGTCGCGGGTGGTTGCCTGACCCATCCCGACGGATTACTCCCGGCCACGCTGTCCACACGGTTATCCACACGTGTGGGATGCATCATCGGTCGTCGTTGAGGCGTTCACGTAGGATCTCCACGCGCTCCCGCATCCGTTCTCCACAGTGCCGCGGCGGGCTCTGCGTCCCGCGCACGAGCAGCAGCATCTCAGCGCCGCAGCCTGCGCACCAGTACGTCGTCCGCTCGACGGTCGGGTCGACCGGAGCCGGATCTCCGTCGGGGATGTGGGCGGCGCCCGCCTGCAGCGACATGAGCGACCCGATCCCGAACCACAGGATCGCCACACCCAACAACGGAGCGAACACGTACGCCGCCGGGACATCGGTGAACGCGACCACGAGCACCGCCACCGCGACGACCACCGCGACGGTGATCCCCCGACCCATCCGGCGCACCTCCTGATCCGGCCATGCGTAACACTAGCGCCCACACCGGGTGTCTCGTCCGTGCCAGCGGGTACGTCCCTGCCGTGCTGCACCTATCCCCCCTCTCGATCTCGGGAGCACCGCTTGCCGCGAGTGGCGGCGACCCGTCGAAGCTCACCGGCCTGATCGGCTGGATCGCGGACGTGATCGAGCTACTCGGCGCAATCGGTGTGGGCGTGCTGACCCTCGCCGAGGTCTTCTTCCCACCGATCCCCAGTGAGCTGGTGCTGCCGATGGCGGGGTTCCTGGCGAGCCAGGACCGGCTCAACCTCGTGGCTGCGGTTGCGGCCTCGACCGTCGGTTCCACGATCGGCGCGCTCGCGCTCTACTGGCTCGCACGCGCATGGGGCAACGCACGTGTGCGCCGGGCGCTGGGTGCGCTGCCGTTGATGGAGCCGGAGGACCTCGACCGGGCGGAGCAGTGGTTCGACCGGCACGACCGGTCATCGGTGTTCATCGGCCGCCTCGTGCCGGGCGTCCGCAGCCTGATCTCGTTGCCCGCCGGTTTCCGCGCGATGCCGCTCGGATCGTTCACCGCCCTGACCGTGCTCGGCAGCGCCATCTGGAACACGCTGCTGATCGCCGCGGGCTACCTGCTGGGCAACCGCTGGCGCAGCGTCGGGCAGTACTCGGACTGGCTGAACTACGCGGTCATCGCCCTCCTCGCGGGCGCCGCGATCAAGTTCGTCTGGAGCCGACGGGACCGTCTGTCGCTTCCGACCAGCAGCTGAGGTGCACATGGATCTCGGACGGTAGCCAAGGGTCGTTTGTGTACGCGTACCCATACGACCGCCGAGCGTTGGGAGTCGAGAGGGATGCAGCGGATCGAGGCCGACGTGCTGCTGCGGGGACGCGGCGCACCAATCGAGCCCGGCGTCGTCGTCATGGACGGTGGGCGCATCACGTACGCGGGGACCGCGGCGGGTGCCCCGCCTGTCGGCGATGCACGTGTCACGCAGGCACGCACGGTCATGCCGGGCATGTGGGACTGCCACGCCCACTTCACCGGCTCGACCGCGCTGGACCCGCTCCGCTGGGCGCTCGAGCCCCCTGCCGCGGCGGGGGCGCGCTCGGCGATCGACGCCGGCCGGGCGCTGCACGCCGGCATCACCAGTGTGCGGGAGGTGGGCGGCCTGGGCGTCCACCTCGCGCGCGCGATCGACGACGGATCCGTGCCCGGCCCGACCATCCATGCGGCAGGCGCGATGCTGTCGATGACCGGCGGGCACGGCGATCTGCACGAGCTCCCACTGCCGGTCATGCGCACCCTGTCCGAACACGTGCCGTACCTCCGCGTGTGTGACGGCGAAGCCGACTGCCGGCGCGCCGTGCGCGAGATGCTGCGCATGGGCGCACAGCTCATCAAGGTGCATGCATCCGGTGGCATGATGACGGTGCTCGACGATCCCCACCACCAGCAGTTCACCGACGGCGAACTGGCCGCGATCGTGGACGAGGCACGCCGCATGGACCGCGTCGTCGCCGCGCATTGCCACGGCAAGGCGGGGATCATGGCGGCGTTGCGCGCCGGCGTGCACACCATCGAGCACGGGTCGTGGCTCGACGAGGAAGCCGCCGACGCAATGGTCGCCGCCGGCGCCATGCTGGTCCCCACCTGCTTCATCGGTCGGCACCTACGGGAGATGACCTCAGGTAGCGCCAGCGTTAGGTCACATGCCGACGACACGGACCTGCCGCGCCACGCCGTGGCCAAGGTCGCGGCCGCGGGCGACCGTCACGACGAGGCCGTACGGATCGCGCTGGCAGCTGGCGTGCGGATCGCCATGGGGACCGACATCTTCGCGTCGCACCTGTGGGGACGGAACGCACAGGAGGCGGTGCTGCTGGCCGACCTCGGCATGGCGCCGGCGACCGTGGTGACGGCGGCGACGGCCAACGGCCCGCTGACCCTCGGACCGATGGCGCCGCGCTCCGGCATGCTCGCCGAAGGACACGACGCTGATGTGCTCACCATCGACGGTGACCCGCTCGACGACATCGCGGTGCTCGCGGATCCCGACCGCATCACCGGCGTGTGGCAGGCCGGTCAGCCGGTCACGGCGGTTGGTACCCGTGGGTGAGGGCAACGCGATCCACGGGCCCGCAGGCAGGTTGGACGCCCGGGGCCGCGCGTCGACATGGACCGCAGTGCGGGTGGCCTGACCGCGCGTCGCTACCGCGTGGTGTGCCAGAGTCGGCGCGCCAGCACCTGCAACATCGCGAGGGCGACCCGCGGCTCCGACTCGAGCAGCGACGTGAGCTCGTCGCGGGCGAGCGCGAGGAAGCGCACCGGCGTCGCGGCGCGGACGCGCAACGCATGCACGGCGCCGTTGTACAGCAGTGCGAGCTCACCCAGGAACTCGCCGGCGCCCAGCTCGATCGGCCGACCGGGTCGTTCGACCACGACCGTGCCGGACTCGATCACGAACAGCCCGGAGCCTGGCCTGTCGGCCTCGATCAGCACGTAGCCGGCAGGCACCTCATGCTCGCTGACCACCGCGAGCAGCCGATGGAGGCCCTCGTCGCTCACCCCGGCGAACAGCGGGACGGCGCGCAGCCAGTCGATGCGATCGGATTCTGTGATCTCCGTCATGACCCGTTGCCTCAGCGCCTTCCGTCCGACGAACGACCCCCGGGCTCTGCAGCCGTCGTGGGCGCCGAGCCAATGTGTACGCGTACGCGGATGGCGGGGACGTCCAGGGCAGGCGGCCGCCACGGCAGCAACAACGACGTGGACCCTGCCGGAATCGAACCGGCGACCTCCACCTTGCAAAGGTGGCGCTCTACCAATTGAGCTAAGGGCCCGGGTCCGTGTGACGACAGGGCGTCAGGCGCCCTGCGGTTCCTCCCAGATCGACTCGTCGAACTCGCGGTCGCGCTGGCGCTTCAGGAACGCGGCGATGGCGGCGGCGGCAAGGGCGAAGATGGTCAGCTTGCGCATGGTTGCGACCTCAGCTCGCGGAGCGGCACGGCAGGTACACCACTCCATGGTGTGTCGTGGGCCATCGAGGACTTGAACCTCGGACCTCGCCCTTATCAGGGGCGCGCTCTAACCGCCTGAGCTAATGGCCCGTGTGGGGTACGTGAGTGTAGCTGGCACCAGCAGCCGATGCAGGCCTGCGCACGGCGCACATCGGCCGACCTACTCGTCCTCGGCGAGATCGATGCGGATCCCACCGATCAGGTCGGCGACAAGGTTGTACAGGAACGCGAGGAAGACGTTCACGGCGGACCAGAAGATCACGCCAAGCACGCCCACCAGGAAGAACGCCCGCAGGATGTTGCCGGTGTTGATCCGCAACGCGATGTTGAGCGCTCCGGCGATCTCGGTCAGCTGGTCGATCAGGCCCAGGCGCGTGACGAACGCCCAGAACACGGCGTTGGCGAGCATCGTGATGATCAGCATGCACGTGTAGAACACCACGCTGATCTTGAGGACCGACCACGGGTCGACCCTGCGGACCATGATGTCGCGGCGGATCAGCCGTCGCGTCGGCCGTGTGTTGGGCGGGCGGGCGCTGGTTGCCGCTCGGGCGCGCGCGGTCACGACCTCGGTGAACCGCTGTCGGCGTCCGTCACCGTCATCACGTGTCTCCCGTGTCGCGACGCCCCCGCGTGCGGTGTCACCCGTTCTGTCCGCCGGCGTCGAGCGCTCGGATGGCAGCCAGTCCTCCATGGCCTATTCGTCCTCCAACTCTTCACCTTCGCGGACCGGTGCGATCGACACAACGGTGGCACCCTCGGTCGGCGTCATCACCCGCACGCCCTGGGTCGATCGACCGGTTGGCCGGATGTCCTTGACGTCCATACGGATGATCGTGCCGGTGTCGGTGATGATGAAGATCTCCTGCTCGTAGGCGGCGACCAGTGCGCCGACCAGCGCGCCACGTGCGTCCGTGAGCCTAGCGGTCCGCACACCCTTGCCACCACGCCGTTGGCTCGGATACCGCTCCAGTGGCGTCCGCTTACCGTAGCCCTCTTCGGTCACGACCAACAGCTGTCCGTCAGTCACAGCCGGTGTCATCGACAGCACCGCGTCGTCGGGGTCGAGCTGCATGCCGATGACGCCGGTCGTGTCGCGCCCCATCGCGCGTGCATCGGTCTCGTGGAACCGGATCGCCATGCCCTTGCGGGATACCAGGAAGATGTCGTCGTCGCCCGTCGTGACCGACACGCCTATCAGGCGGTCGCCCTCACGGAGGTTGATCGCGATCAGCACCTGCCGCGGCGAGTCGTACTCCTCGAGCGCCGTGCGCTTGATCATGCCCTGCTCGGTGGCGAACGTCAGGAAGTGCCCGCCGTTGCCCTCGAAGTCCTTCAGGGCGAGCACGGCGGCGATCCGCTCGTCGGGCTCCAACGCCAGGCCCTCGACGCTGGTGACGTACACGCCTCGCGCGGTTCTGGACTTCTCCGGGATGTTCCACGCCCGGACCCGGTACACACGGCCGAGGTTGGTGAAGAACAGCAGCCAGTGGTGGGTCGTCGTGACGAACAGGTCGCGGACGATGTCGTCGGACTTGAGGCCCGCGCCGGCGACCCCCTTGCCGCCCCTGCGCTGCGTGCGGTACTCGCTCACCTTCGTCCGCTTGACGTAGCCGGCGCGCGAGACGGTGACCACGACGTCCTCGATGGGGATCAGGTCGGCCATGTCGAGGTCGCCCTCACCCGGCATGATCTGCGTGCGTCGGGCGTCGCCGAAGCGGTCGCGGATCTCCGTCAGCTCCTCGATGATGATCGCGCGCACCCGCTCAGGCCGGGCGAGGATGTCGCGCAGGTCGGCGATGCGCTCGGTCAGCTCGGCGTACTCGTCGAGGATGCGCTGGCGCTCGAGCGCGGCCAGGCGGCGCAACTGCATGTCGAGGATCGCGCGGGCCTGGATCTCCGACAGCTCGAAGCGCTCCTGCAGCTCGCCGAGCGCGGCATCCGCGGATGCCGCGTTGCGGATCAGGTTGATGACCTCGTCGAGGTGGTCGAGCGCGACGATCAGTCCCTCGAGGACGTGCGCGCGCTCCTCGGCCTTGCGCAGACGGTACTGCGTCCGCCGGGTGATGATCGAGATCTGGTGGTCGATGTAGATGTGGATGGTCTCGAGCAGGCCGAGCGTCCGCGGCACCCCGTCGATCAGGGCGAGGTTGATGACGCCGAACGTCTCCTGCAGCTGCGTCATCTTGTACAGCTGGTTCAGCACGACCTGCGCGTTCGCCCCACGCTGGAGCTCGACGACCAGCCGGATGCCCTCGCGGTTCGACTCGTCCCGCACGTTGCGGATGCCCGCGACGCGACGCTCGTTGACGAGCTCGGCGATCTTCATCGCCAGGTTGGCCTTGTTGACCTGGTACGGGAGCTCGGATATGACGATGCGCTCGCCGTTGCGGTCCTCCTCGACCTCGCTGACCGCACGGATGCGGATCGACCCGCGGCCGGTCTCGTAGGCCTCGCGGATCGCGGCGGTGCCCATGATCTGCGCGCCGGTCGGGAAGTCCGGGCCGGGGCAGATGCGCTGGACGTCGTCGAGCGTCAGGTCGGGGTCGTCGATGCAGGCGATGACGGCATTCGTCATCTCGACCAGGTTGTGCGGCGGCACATTGGTCGACATGCCCACCGCGATGCCCGAGCTGCCGTTCACCAGCAGGTTGGGGAAGCGACTCGGCAGGACGACCGGCTCGGACTCCTCACCGTCATAGTTGTCCACGAAATCGACGGTGTCCTCGTCGATGTCGCGGAGCAGCTCCATGGCCAGCGGCGACAGGCGCGCCTCGGTGTAGCGCATCGCCGCGGCGGGATCGCCGTCGACCGACCCGAAGTTGCCGTGTCCGTCGATCAGCGGGTAGCGGATCGCCCACGGCTGGGCCATGCGGACCAGTGCGTCGTAGATCGCCGAATCGCCGTGCGGGTGGTACTTCTTCATCACGTCGCCGACGGCGGCCGCAGCCTTGCGCTGCTTGGCGGTCGCGCGCATCCCGCCCTCGAACATCGAGAACAGGATCCGCCGGTGCACCGGCTTCAGGCCGTCCTGCGCGCTCGGCAGCGCGCGGCCGACGATGACCGACATCGCGTAGTCCAGGTACGAGCGCTGCAGCTCGTCCTCGAGCTCGATCGGCTCGAACTCCTCGATCGGCTCACCCGGGTCGGTGTCTGACAAGACCTCTTCGCTCATCTGCTCATGACCTTGCGCTGTCGCTGCCTGAGGTCGCTCGTGACCGCTGCACCCGCTGCATCGAACGCCCGCGTCGCGGGCTCAGACGTCCAGGAACCGCACGTCCTTGGCATTGCGCACGATGAAGTCGCGGCGCGCCTCGACGTCGTCGCCCATCAGCGTCGTGAACAGCTTGTCGGCGGTGGCGGCGTCCTCCATGGTGACCTGGCGCATGACGCGCGCCGACGGGTTCATCGTGGTCTCCCACAGCTGCTCGGGGTCCATCTCGCCGAGCCCCTTGAAGCGGAAGATGTCAAGCTTCTTGACCTTCCTGGGGCTGCCGCTGCCATTGCCGTTGGCCGACCCGCGACGCTCGCCCTCGCCCCGCAGCTCCACCAGGATCGCGTCGCGCTCGTTGTCGCTGAACGCGTAGCGGGCGTCGCGATGCTTGTCCTTGCTGTTGGCCGGCGTGATCTGGTACAGGGGCGGCTGCGCGATGTACACGTGCCCCGCCTCGATCAGCTCGCGCATGTGGCGGAACAGGAACGTCAACACGAGCGTGCGGATGTGGGCGCCGTCGACGTCGGCGTCCATCAGCATCACGATCTTGTGGTACCGGAGCTTCTCGAGGTCGAACTCGTCGCCGATGCCGGTGCCGATCGCGGTGATCAGCGCCTGGATCTCGCGGTTCTCGAGCGCCTTGCCCAGCCGGGCCTTCTCGACGTTGAGGATCTTGCCGCGGATCGGCAGGATCGCCTGGATCCGGCGGTCGCGCGCCTGCTTCGACGACCCACCGGCGGAGTCCCCCTCGACCACGAAGATCTCGGTCTCGGCGGGGTCGCTCGACTGGCAGTCCGCCAGCTTGCCCGGCAGCGAGTGCGAGTCGAGCAGGCCCTTGCGGCGGGTCAGGTCGCGCGCCTTGCGTGCCGCCAGGCGCGCCCGCGCGCCCTGGACCGCCTTGTTGACGATCACACGCGTCTCCTGCGGGTGCTCCGCGAACCAGTTCTTGAGCTGCTCGTTGCACGTGCGCTCGACGAAGCTGCGGACCTCGGTGTTGCCCAGCTTGGTCTTCGTCTGGCCCTCGAACTGCGGGTCGGCCAGCTTGACGGACACGATCGCGACCAGGCCCTCGCGGATGTCCTCGCCGGTCAGCGTGAGGTCCTTCTCCTTGCTGGTCGGCCTGAACAGTCCGGCGTCGCGGGCGACGCGGTTGACCACACCGGTCAGGGCCTTCTTGAAGCCCTCCTCGTGCGTGCCGCCCTCGTGGGTGTTGATCGTGTTGGCGAACGTGTGGATCGAGTCGTGGAAGCTGCCGTTCCACTGCAACGCGACGTCGACCTCCTGCGGACCGGCCTCGTCGTCCTCTTCGGCACTGAACGAGATGATCGAGTCGTGCAGCGGTTCCTTCGCCTGCGACAGGTGCGCCACGAAGTCGGTCAGCCCACCTTCGAAGCGGAACTCGATCCGCCGCGGCTCACCCGCCTCGTCGCGATCACGCTCGTCGGTGACGGTGATGTGCAGGCCCGCCGTCAGAAATGCCGTCTCCCGGAACCGCGTGGTCAGCGTGTCCCAGTTGTAGTCGAGCGTCTCGAAGATCTCGGGATCCGCCCAGAACGTGATCGTCGTCCCGGTCCCGTCGGCCGGCCCCGTGTCCGCCACCGGCGCGTCCGGGACGCCACGTCGGAACGTCTGGCGGTACAGTCGACCGTCGCGGCGGACCTCCGCCACCAGACGCTCGGACAACGCGTTGACGACCGAGACGCCGACGCCGTGCAGCCCGCCGGACACGGCGTACGACTTGTTGTCGAACTTCCCGCCCGCATGCAGCACGGTGAGCACCACCTCCAGCGCCGAGCGGTGCAGCGTGGGGTGCTCCCCGACCGGGATGCCGCGGCCGTCGTCGGACACCCGCACGGAGCTGTCGGTGCCGAGGACGATGTCGATCCGACTGCAGCGGCCCGCCATCGCCTCGTCGACCGAGTTGTCGACGACCTCGTAGACCAGGTGGTGCAGCCCGCGTGGACCTGTCGATCCGATGTACATGCCCGGACGCTTACGCACGGCCTCGAGACCCTCGAGGACCGTGATGTCCTTGGCGCCGTACTCAGATGAGGTCGTGCTCACGAATTCGTCGATCCTTCGTGCGTCGGCGGTGGCCGTGAGGG
>Ga0299914_10003990_pt1 | contig 10548 bp, 6 predicted proteins | sample RVTome_10_FD_201361 | JGI IMG/M metagenome (GOLD analysis project Ga0299914, IMG submission 201361) | Soil microbial communities from uranium-contaminated site in the Upper Colorado River Basin, Wyoming, United States - RVT153D57 (version 2) ... | reverse complement strand
CCCCGGAAGCGGTGTTGCTGTCCTGCTTCGATCCGGTACGCCGGGAAATCGGCCGGGTCACGCTGGAGAAGCTGGTGGCCGATGGCCGGATCCACCCGCACCGGATCGAGGAGGTCTTCGAGTCCGCCCAGCAGGAGGTGGCCGGGCTCTGCCAGCGGGCGGCCGAGGACGCGCTGGTGGAGGTGGGGGTGACCGACCTGCACCCGGAGCTGGTCATCCTGCTGGGCCGGCTACGCTACCGCACCAGCTACGGGCAGAACGTCCTCAAGCACCTGGTCGAGTCGGCCCACCTGGCCGGGTTGATGGCTGGCGAGCTGGGGCTGGACCCGGTTCAGACCCGCACCGCCAAGCGGTCGGCGTTCCTGCACGACATCGGCAAGGCGCTCACCCACGAGGTGGAGGGCTCGCATGCCCGGGTCGGCGCCGAGGCGGCCCGCCGGTACGGCGAGTCCGAGGAGGTGGTCCACGCGATCGAGGCGCACCACCACGAGGTGGCGCCGCAGACTGTCGCGGCGGTGTTGACCCAGGCCGCCGACGCCTGCTCCGGCGGCCGGCCGGGCGCCCGCCGGGAGGGGCTGGAGGCGTACGTGAAACGGCTGGAGCGGATCGAGCAGATCGCCACCGGCAAGCCGGGCGTGGAGAAGGCGTTCGCGATGCAGGCCGGCCGGGAGGTCCGGGTGATGGTCCACCCGGAGCAGGTGGACGACATCGGCGCCGCAGTGTTGGCGCGGGACGTGGCCAAGCAGGTCGAGGAGGAGCTCACCTACCCGGGTCAGATCCGGATCACCGTGATCCGGGAGCTGCGGGCGACCGAGACCGCCCCGGTGACCGGGCGGGCGGTTCCCGCGTACCCTGGTTCTGAGATGACCGCCGTGACCCGCCCCCGGACGTATGAGCTGCGCACGTTCGGCTGCCAGATGAACGCGCACGACTCCGAGCGGATCGCCGGCCTGCTGGAGGGCGCCGGCTATGTCCGCCACGCCGGCCCGCCCGGCGCGGCCGATCTGGTGGTCTTCAACACCTGCGCGGTGCGGGAGAACGCCGACAACCGGCTGTACGGGAACCTGGGGCTGCTCCGGCCGGTGAAGGCGGCCCGGCCGGAGCTGCAGATCGCGGTCGGCGGCTGCCTGGCCCAGAAGGATCGCGGCCAGATCATTGACCGGGCTCCGTGGGTGGACGTGGTGTTCGGCACGCACAACCTGGCCGCGCTGCCGGCGTTGCTGGACCGGGCCCGGCACCACCGGGCGGCCCAGGTGGAGATCCGGGAGGCGCTGGAGACGTTCCCGTCGGCGCTGCCGGCCCGCCGCGAGTCCGGGTACGCGGGATGGGTGTCGATCTCGGTCGGCTGCAACAACACCTGCACCTTCTGCATCGTGCCGCGGCTGCGCGGCCGGGAGCGGGACCGCCGGCCGGGCGAGATCCTGGCCGAGGTACGGGCGCTGGTGGCCGACGGGGTGCTGGAGGTCACGCTGCTGGGCCAGAATGTCAACTCGTACGGGGTCGAGTTCGGCGACCGGCGGGCGTTCGGCCGGCTGCTGCGGGCCTGCGGCGGGATCGACGGGCTGGAGCGGGTCCGGTTCACCAGCCCGCACCCGAAGGACTTCACCGACGACGTGATCGAGGCGATGGCGCAGACCCCGAACGTCTGCCACCAGCTGCACATGCCGCTGCAGTCCGGTTCCGACCGGGTGCTGCGGGCGATGCGCCGCTCCTACCGGGCCGAGCGCTACCTGGCGATCCTGGAGCGGGTCCGGGTGGCGATGCCGGACGCGGCGGTCACCACCGACATCATCGTCGGCTTCCCGGGGGAGACCGAGGCGGACTTCCAGGCCACGCTGGACGTGGTGGGGCAGGCCCGGTTCGCCGGCGCGTTCACCTTCCAGTATTCGCCGCGCCCGGGCACCCCGGCTGCCGGGCTGCCGGGCCAGCTGCCCAAGCCGGTGGTGCAGGAGCGTTACGAGCGGCTGGTGTCGCTGGTCGAACGGACCGCCCTGGCCGGGAACGCGGCGCTGGTCGGCCGGACCGTGGAGGTGTTGGTCGCGGTCGGGGAGGGGCGTAAGGACCACGCTACCGGGCGGAGGTCCGGCCGCGCCCGGGACGGCCGGCTGGTCCACTTCCGGGCCGACCCGGCCGGGGTCCGGCCCGGCGACGTGATCCACACCGTGGTCACCGGTGCCGCACCGCACCACCTGATCGCCGACCGGCCGCCGCTGTCCCACCGCCGCACCCGGGCCGGTGAGGCCTACGACGCCGGCCGGCTGCCGGCCGGCCGGCCGGTGGTGTCGCTGGGAATGCCGTCGCGGCGGCGCACCCCGGCGGTCCCGCCGGGGGCCGTCGCGGCCCCGGTCAGCGGGGCCTGAACTCGTAGGGGTAATCCGGGTCGTCGGAGTAGTCCGGCCCGGCCGGGTGGTGCGCCCCGCTGGCGTGGCCGCGCCCGGCCGCCCGATCCGGGTAGCCGCCGGACCAGTCCTGGTCGTACGGCTCCGGATAGCCGCCCTCCGGATACCCGGTCGGGCCATACCGGTGCCCGGAACCGCCATCGCCGGGGTGGTCCGCCCGCCGGTGACCCGCGCCGCCGTACGCACGGCCGCCGTGCTCCGCGCCGCCGCCGTACTCGCCGCGGTGGGGCGCGCCGCCGCCGTACTCGCCGCGGTGGGGCGCGTCGCCGCCGTACTCGCCGCGGTGGGGCGCGTCGCTGCCGTACTCCCCGCCCGGGTACTCGCCGCCGCGGTATCCGGTGCCCTGGTACTCGTTGTGGTACCCCGGGTCGTCGTGCTCCCGGCCGCCGCCGTACTCGGTGCCGCCGTACCCCGGGTCGCCGTACCCCGGGTCGCCGTACCCCGGGTCGCCGTACCCCGGGTCCTGGTAGTCCCGGCCGCCGCCGTACTCGGTGCCGCGGTACTCGGTGCCGGACTGCCGGGCGGCGCTGGAGGTGTAGACCCCGGGGGCCGGGCCGGCCGGCGGCTGCTCCGCCGCAGCCACCGGAGCCGCCGCGGCTGCCGCGCCTGCCCCGCCCGCCGCCGCGCCCGCCCCGCCCGCCGCGCCCGGCAGCCGGGCGCGCCCGGTGGCTGGTGCCGGCGGGGCGTCGGCGTTCGCGCCGGCCGGGTCACCTGGGCCGGCCGCCCGGCGCGCCCGGATGATCCCGAACACGCCGGCCGCCACCAGCAGCACCCCGATCACCCCGGCCGCGGCGATCACGTTGATGATGTCCTGCAGGTCGGTGAAGAAACCGCCCCCGCCGCCGCTCGCCGACTCGGCCGGCGGCGGCTCGGTGGGCGGTTCCGGCGCCGGGGCGGTGGGGGTGTAGGCGAGCATGGTGGGTGGGGTCTGTTCCCCTTCCGGCACCTCGGAGACGGTCAGGAATCGCGCCCCGTCCGGCGAGTACGCGATCGCCTCGCCCAGTGGCTCGTCCGGCAGCGGCGTGATCCGCGGCGCTCCGGTAGTGAGCTCGGCGACCACGTCCCCGTCCGTCACGTCGTACTCGAACGCGTCGGTGTAGCTGCGCAACACCACCCGGCTGCCGTCCGGCGAGTTCGCCGCGCCGGTGACCACCTGCCGGGCGGCCGGCCCGAGCCGGTGGTCGGTCTCGGTCTCCGGCAGCGTCACCTCCCCGGCCGGGGCCAGCGGCACGGTGTCGTCGGGGCCGGTGCTGGGGCGCAGCTCCTCGGGTACGAACAGCTCGGCGGTGCCGCTCACGTCCTTGCTCACGATGATCGGCGTGCCATCGGCGTCCAGCAGCAGCGCCTCGGCGTCCCGGGGTCGGTCCGGGTAGGTGAACCGGTGGATCACCGGCGGCTGGTCGCTGGCCAGGTCGATCCGCCAGAACGCGACGCTGGGTCGCGGCTGCTGGCCGGTGGTCTCGAAGTTGTCGCCGGTGTCGCCCACCCACAGGACGTCGTTCTCCCGGTCCCAGGCCAGCTCCTCCGGGTCCCGGGGCGGGCTCGGATATCCGACCTGGCGGACCACCTGGCAGGACTGGTCCAGGAAGAAGACACCGACCCGGTCCCCGAACAGGGTGCCGTCGTTCACCACCGCGTAACCGTCGTCGAACGCGACGAGCCCGGAGACCTCGAGCAGCCGCGGGTCGGTGAGCTGGCAGACCGGCTCGCCCGGCACCGGCTCCGGAAGCTCCGCCCCCGGGGTGGGGCTGGGCTGCCCCGTGGCCACCGCCGCACCTGATCCGACGGCCAGCCCGGCGGCCAGCCCGATCGCGCCCGCCGCCGCTGTCAACCGCGCACACCACCGCCGCACCCGGTCAGTCTCGCACGCCGCCCCGGGCCGAGCTAGTGCCCTGGCGTGCCCAGATCGCCACTGACCAGCGACGATCCGCCGCCGCCCGGCCGTTTCCGAGCGGGCGCCCCAGCTGGAGTGAGCGCACCACGCGCGGGCGCCCGCTCGGGTTCAGCGCTTCGACCGGTAGGGCTGTAGCGCGGCGGCCAGCTCCGCGTCCACCCGGGCCACCATCCGGGTGCCCGCCGCGGTGTGCCCGACCCGGGACACCTGACCCCGTTCGTGCACCCGGGCGACCAGGTCGCCCCGGTGGTAGGGCACCACCGCGTCGACCTCCACCGCCGGGCGGGGCAGCGCCGCCTCCACCGCACTGCGCAGCTCGTCGATGCCGGCCCCGCGGTGCGCGGACACGAACACCGCGCCGGGCCACTCCCGCTTCAGCCGCAGCAGCATCTCTTCGTCGGCGGTGTCGATCTTGTTGATGGCGAGCAGCTCCGGCACCTGCTCCGCGCCGATCTCGGCGAGCACCTCCCGGACCGCCCGGACCTGTGACCCGGGGTCCGGGTGGGAGCTGTCCACCACATGCAGCACCAGGTCGGCCTGGGCGACTTCCTCCAGTGTGGACCTGAACGCCTCCACCAGCTCATGCGGCAGGTGCCGGACGAACCCGACCGTGTCCGACAGGGTGTAGACCCGGCCGTCGGCGGTCCGGGCCTGCCGGATGGTCGGGTCGAGGGTCGCGAACAGCGCGTCCTCGACCAGCACCCCGGCCCCGGTGAGCCGGTTCAGCAGGCTGGACTTTCCGGCGTTGGTGTAGCCGGCGATCGCCACGCTCGGCACCGCTCGCCGGCGGCGGCCGGCCCGCTGGATATCCCGGGCGGTGCGCATCTCCGCGATCTCCCGCTTCAACCGGGCGATCCGGGTCCGGATCCGGCGCCGGTCGGTCTCCAGCTTGGTCTCGCCGGGTCCACGCAGCCCCACCCCGCCGGTGCCGCCGCCGGCCCGGCCGCCGGCCTGGCGGGACAGCGCCTCGCCCCAGCCGCGCAGCCGCGGCACCAGGTATTGCAGCTGGGCCAGCTCGACCTGGGCCTTGCCCTCCCGGCTGCGGGCGTGCTGGGCGAAGATGTCCAGGATCAGTGCGGTCCGGTCGATGACCTTGACCTTGACCTCCTGCTCCAGGTTGCGCAGCTGGCTCGGGGACAGCTCGCCGTCACAGATGACGGTGTCCGCGCCGGCGGCCACCACCATGTCCCGGACCTCGCCGACCTTGCCCCGACCGACATAGGTGGCCGGGTCCGGGCGGCTGCGCCGCTGGATCAGCCCCTCCAGGATGGTCGAGCCGGCGGTGGTGGCGAGCGCGGCGAGCTCGGCCAGGGAGTTCTCCGCCTCGGTGGCGGTGCCCTCGGTCCACACCCCGACCAGCACCACCCGCTCCAGCCGGAGCTGCCGGTACTCCACCTCGGTGATGTCGGCCAGCTCGGTGGAGAGCCCGGCCACCCGCCGCAGCGCCTGCCGGTCCGCCAGTTCGAGCTCCCCGGTCGACGGCTGGTCGACCACTCCCGGCGCCAGGGCCGCCCCGGCGCGCTCGTTCGGGTCCTGCAAGCTGGGTCACCTCGGTCGGGTCGGGTACGCGTACCGGTCAATCCTGACACGCCGCCCGCGCGGTCGCACCTGAGTTCTCCCGCCGCCCGCCGCCAGCCGCCGGCCGCCGACCGCCGGCCGCAGACCGCCGGCTCAGGCGGGTGGCGGCCGGAGCGGGAGCGCGGCGGTCACCACCGTCCCATGCGCGACCAGCACCGCCGGGCCGGTCAGCACGCAGCCGTCGCCGGTCACGGCGACCACCAGCCGGCCACCGGGCGGGTCCACGGTTACCACCCCGCTGGTGCGGCCGGCCAGGTGCAGGGTGGCGACCGCGACCGCGCAGGCGCCCGAGCCGCAGGACTGGGTCTCGCCCACCCCCCGCTCGTGCACCCGCATCCGGAGCCGGCCACCGCCGGCCGGTTCCCCCGGGGGCGGGGCGGTCAGCTCCACGTTCACCCCGTCCGGGAAGTCCGCCGGGTCCACCGCCGGGGGGTCGGTCAGATCCAGCCTGGCCAGCTCCAGCTCGGGTGGGACCGGGCAGACCAGGTGCGGGTTGCCGGCGTCCACCGCCAGCCCCGGCAGCGCCCGGCCGGCCACCGTGGCCGTGCTCTCCCCGGCCACCCGGGGGCGGTCCAGGCTGACGCTGACCGCGGCGTCGGTGACCACCGCGACCACCGGCCCGGACCGGGTGGCGATGGTGATCTCACCGGTGGCGACCAGGCCGGTCTCGACCAGGTACCGCGCGTACACCCGGGCGCCGTTGCCGCACATCTCGGCCACCGAGCCGTCGGCGTTCCGGTAGTCCATGAACCACTCGGCGGTGCCGGCCAGCCCCGGCTCGCCGGCGGCGGCGGTCCGCACCACCCGCAGCACCCCGTCCCCGCCGATCCCGAACCGCCGGTCGCAGAGCGCGGCGACCAGCTCCGCGGACAGCGGCCGGGTGCCCTCGGGGTCCGGAATGATCACGAAGTCGTTGCCGGTGCCGTGACCCTTGCTGAACTCGAGCGCCTCCATCCCGACCATCATGCCCCGGCGGCCAGCCGCGGCCGTACCGCGGCCAGGGCCGCGTCGACCAGGTCCGGGCGGGCGCCGTCCAGCCACACCGGCCGCGGGTCGCGCCGGAACCAGGACCGCTGCCGGCGCACGAACCGGCGGGTGGCGCGGACCGTCCCGGCGTACGCGGCGGCCTCGCTGATCTCCCCGGACAGGTACCCGAGCACCTGCTGGTAGCCGAGCGCCGTCCGGGCGGTCCGGCCCTCCCGCAGCCCCCGGTCGACCAGCCCGCGGACCTCGTCCACCAGGCCGTCGGCCCACATCCGGTCCACCCGGGTGACGATCCGGCGGTCCAGCTCGCCGGAGTCCCGGTCCACCGCCAGCCACACCGCCCGGTACGCCGGGCGGGGGCCGGACGGTAGCTGCGCGTGGAACGGCTGCCCGGTCAACGTGATCACCTCCAGCGCCCGCACGATCCGCCGGCCGTTGCCGGGCAGGATCGCCGCGGCGGCGGCCGGATCGACCGCCCGGAGCCGCTGGTGGAGCGGGCCGGGGCCGCGGCGGGCCAGCTCGGCCTCCAGCTCGGCCCGCAGCGCGGGGTCGGTGCCCGGGAACTCGAGCCGGTCCAGCACCGCCCGGAGGTACAGCCCGGAGCCGCCGACCAGCAGCGGGAGCCGGCCGCGGGCGAGGATGTCGTCGACCGCGGCCCGGGCCAGCCGCTGGTACACCGCTACCGAGGCGGTCTGCCGGACCTCCCAGACGTCCAGCAGGTGGTGCGGCACCTCCTGCCGCTGGGACGGCGGCAGCTTGGCGGTGCCGATGTCCATTCCCCGGTAGAGCTGCATCGAGTCGGCGTTCACCACCTCGGCCCCGGTCGCCCCGGTGCCGCCGGGTGCCCTCAGCGCTCGCGCCAGCGCCAGGCTGAGCGCGGTCTTGCCGGCGGCGGTCGGCCCGACCACCGCCACCACCGGTCCCTTCACCCGGTCGACCCTAGCCCGACCGGGCCTGGCCGGCCCGCGCGCCGGCCGGCGCTCCGGTTGCCGGCCGGCCCAGGACACCGTATGGTCACGGTCTGCCACAGGCACTCGACTTCCCCCAGGGGGCACCTGTGAGAATGCCTGTGGAGGCCGTCGCGGCGGCGGGCGGTGGCGGCCGGCCGGCCCTGGCCAGGACGGGCCGGCGAAGGGCCGGCGCGACACCGGGGTAGGACAGGACGGGCAGATGAGCGACTGGACCAGCTACGGCCGGATAGACGCGGACGGGACGGTGTATGTCAAGACCGCTGAGGGCGAGCGGGTGGTCGGCTCGTGGCAGGCCGGCACCCCGGAGGAGGGCCTGGCCCACTTCGCCCGGCGGTTCGCCGACCTGGTCACCGAGGTGGACCTGATCGAGACCCGGCTGAACACCGGCGCCGCCGACCCGACCCAGGCGGCGGGCAGCATCCGCCGGCTGCGCGGCTCGCTGGCCGAGGCGCACGCGATCGGAGACTTCGACGGGCTGGCGGCCCGGCTGGACAAGCTGGCCGGGATCGCCGAGGAGCGGGCCGAGTCCGCCCGGGCGGCCCGGGCGGCCGCCCGGGAGGAGGCGGTGGCCCGCAAGACCACGCTGGTGGAGGAGGCGGAGCGGATCGCCGCCGAGCCGTCCGGCTGGAAGGCGGCCGGGGACCGGTTGCGGGAGATCCTGGAGGAGTGGCGCACGATCCGGGGGATCGACAAGAAGACCGACGGGGAGTTGTGGAAGCGGTACGCCGCCGCCCGGGACGGGTTCGCCCGCCGGCGCGGCGCCCACTTCGCCTCGCTCGACGCCGCCCGTAAGGAGGCCCAGGCGGCCAAGGAAGAGCTGGTCGCGCAGGCCGAGGCGCTGGCCGACTCGACCGACTGGACCGGCACCGCCAACCAGCTCAAGGAGCTGATGACCCGCTGGAAGGCGGCCCCACGGGCCTCGAAGGAGGCCGAGCAGCGGCTCTGGGCCCGGTTCCGGGCGGCCCAGGACGGCTACTTCAGCCGCCGTACCGAGGCGTTCACCGCCCGGGACTCGGAGCAGAAGGAGAGCCTGGCCCGCCGCCAGGAGCTGGTCACCCAGGCTGAGGCGCTGGACGTGCAGGCCGACCCGCGGGCGGCGCAGGCGGCGCTGCGGGACATCCAGTCCCGGTGGCAGGCGGCCGGGCGGCTCCGCCGGGAGGCCACCGGGCCGCTGGAGCGCCGGCTGCGGGCGGTGGAGGAGAAGGTCCGGGCGGCGATGGAGACCGGCTGGCGCCGCACCGAGCCCTCCGCCAACCCGCTGCTGACCCAGATCCGGGAGCAGGTGGTGGAGGCCGAGGACCGGCTGGAGCGGGCCCGGGCGGCCGGCGACGACAAGCGGATCACCGAGGCCGAGCAGGCACTGGCCAGCAAGCGGCAGGTGCTGCGGCTGGCCGAGCGCTCCGGCTGATCGCCGGCTGAGCCCGGCTCGGTCCGCGACCGGCGGGGCCGCGGTGGTCGGCGCGCCCGGGCTCAGACCCGGCGCAACACCGCCACCACCTTCCCCATGATGGTGGCCCGGTCGCCGGGGATCGGCTCGAAGGCTGGATTCCGCGGGAGCAGCCACAGCTTGCCGTCGCGGCGCTGCCAGGTCTTCACGGTCGCCTCGCCGTCGATCAGCGCGGCCACGATCTCACCGTTCTCGGCGTCGGGCTGCTGCCGGACCGCCACCCAGTCCCCGTCGCAGATCGCCGCGTCGACCATCGAGTCGCCCTTGACCTGCAGCAGGAACAAGGTGCCCTCGCCGACCAGCTCGCGGGGCAGCGGGAACACGTCCTCGATCATCTCTTCGGCCAGGATCGGCCCACCGGCGGCGATCGTGCCCAGCACCGGCACGTAGGTCGGCGCCGGCCGGCGCACCCCGGTGTCCTCGTCGACCAGCTCGCTGGCCGGACGCACATCCACCGCCCGGGGCCGGTGCGGGTCGCGCCGCAGGTAACCCTTCCGCTCCAGGGCCTTGAGCTGGTAGGCGACGCTGGACGGGGAGACCAGCCCGACCGCCTCGCCGATCTCCCGGACGCTCGGCGGGTAGCCGTGCCGCTCGCTCCAGTTGCGGAGGAACTCCATGATCCGGCGCTGCCGGGGGGACAGGTCCGGTGTGAACACCTCCGGCATCGCCCTGACCACCGCGGTGACCGCGCGCAGCTCCGGCTCGCCACCCCGCGGCCGGACCCGCTGGCGCTCTCCGACCCCGTTCTCCTTCTTCGGTTGCCGGCTCATGTCCCGCCCGTCCTCCTTGTCGGCTCACTGCTCCGCCTGACCGTATCGCACGGATGTGAGATTTAACCAAACAACCGTACGAGAAACTTTCGGCGTGTCGCGGCCCAGGTCTCGACCGGAGGCGGCGGATCTGCTAGGCCTATAGTACAAGCGTCCGTCGAACGGGTGTACGGAGGTGGATCATGACGCGCAGCCATGATCCGGAGTGGTTTCCAGGCTGGTGGCGGGCTGCCCGGCGGTGGGTCGCCCTGGGGTGGGCCGCCCGGCCGTGGGCGGGTGTGCGGCGCCCAGCTGCCCGGCCCCGGCCCCGGCCCGGGCCCCGGCTGCGGCTGACCCGGCGCGGCCGGGCGGTCGTGCTGGGGTCCAGCCTGCTGCTGACCAGCCTGGTCGGGGCCGGCCTGCTGGTGGTGGCGACCGGGCTGGTGGCACCGCCGGCCGCACCGCCGGCCGCACCGCCGGCCGCACCGGCGGCGACACCGGCGGGCCGGCCGGTGCCGGCCGCCGA
>Ga0299914_10003989_pt1 | contig 10550 bp, 10 predicted proteins | sample RVTome_10_FD_201361 | JGI IMG/M metagenome (GOLD analysis project Ga0299914, IMG submission 201361) | Soil microbial communities from uranium-contaminated site in the Upper Colorado River Basin, Wyoming, United States - RVT153D57 (version 2) ... | reverse complement strand
CGTCCATTGTCTTGTTGCTGACCTTCAGGCGGGGCGCCGATCGACCCCTGACGCCATAGCCGAGATGCGCCAGATCTGCCTGATGGTTCGATCTGGGCGGGCGTTGAGCGTGTGCTCGTAGCGCAGCGGCTGTTGGCGTGGGCCGACCCGCTGGTGCCGCCCTCGCAGGGCGTCGGACAAGCCCGACGCCCCGCGAGCGGCTGATGCCCATGACATCGTGGCCCCGGTGCTCTCGCGCGCCGCCACGCCCAGGCGGGTTCACCGCCAGGGCGTGGTCTGCGGGTCAGTCGCCGAACTCGAACTCGGCGGCGAACGGCGCCTCGTGTTCCTGCACCACGAGCTCCAGGCCGATGGGCTTGTCGGGGTTCGGCCGGAAGATCGAGTTGGCCCGCGGCGGGTCACGGTCCTCCGGCGCGCCCCAGCCGTAGTCGCCGAGCAGCCCCTCGTACTCGAACGCGTCGATGCCGTTCAAGGCCTCGATGATGCCCTCGTGCGACAGGTCGCCGTTCTCGACCGCCTGCTCCAGCAGCTGGTGCACCGCCTTGGACTCGACGTAGCCGAAGTTGAAGTAGACGTCCGGCTCCTGATCCGGTGCGTAGGTCTCCTGGATGCGGATCAGCTCGGCCATCCCTGGTGCCGAAGTGTCGCCGTACTCGGGCCCCTCCGAAACCCACATGTAGTTCTCCTGGAGGTACGGGGCCAGCGGGGACTCTCCGAGCGCGGTGACCCACGTCGGCGACTGGGCCAGCCACTGTGGGGCGTAGCCCAGCTCGGCAGCCTTGCCGAGCGCGGTGCCGGTGTCGGACGGCACGGCGGTGAGCCACACCGCCTCGCAGCCAGCCCCCTGGAGCTGGCTGATCTGCGACGTGAAGTCGGGGTTGCCGACCGGGAATGTCACCTCGGGGCCTAGCTCGATGCCGAGCTCTTCGGCGGCGAAGTCGACGCCCTCCTGGCCAGCCTCACCGTAGGGATCGTCCTGGTGCAGGGTGCAGATCGTCTGGCCCTCGCCGCCGCCCAGAGTCACGTACCAGTCGAGGCCGTTGATGGCCTGGATCTGATACGGCGCACCGATCGGTAGCAGGTTCTGCTCGCGCACCCAGAACGAGTCGAGCGACGCCGGCTGCGCCACGATGTTGTCGGAGTTCAGCTGCTCGAGCACAGCGTTGACGATGGGTGTGCCCAAGAGCTGGTTGAACATCACCACGTCGCCCTTGATCTGGTTGTACTTCTGCACCGCCGTCGGGGGGTCGTAGGCCGAGTCCTCGATCACGAGCTCGACCTGGTACTGGCCGGCGACGCCGCCCAGTTCTTCGTTGACGTACTCCCAGTAGGCCTCGTTGCCAGCGGTCAGCGGGTTGCCGATGACCGCGACGGGGCCGCTGGTGGGCGTGACCACGCCCAGCCTGATGGTCGTACCGTCGAAGCCGGGCACGGTCGCCAGCTCGCCCTCCTCGCCGCCGTCTGCGGCGCCCTCGTCATCGTCATCGCGTCCGCCGCAGGCCCCAGCTGCGAGCGCGAAGGCCGTGAGCAGGATCAGTGGCCGGAGCCACGGGTGTTTCTTCACGTTGTCCCCCTTGTGCTGTCGGTTCGTGTCGGGTGAAGGACGCGAGTTAGTAGGAGAAGGGCCAAGTGAGGAACCAGCTCTTGATCCTGAACCAGAACGCGGCGAGCCCGCGCGGTTCGAAGAGCAGGAACAGCACGATGGCCAGGCCGAACAAGACGGCGTTGAACTCGCCGATCGTGAAGACGCCCGCCTCGCCCGAGCCGGTCGTGATGAGCGGGTCGAAGATGGCCTGGCCACTGTTCTGCTCAATGACCGACCGGCCGCCCCAGACGAAGAGCGCGCCCAGCACCGACCCGAAGACCGTGCCCAGGCCGCCGATGATGATCATCGCGAGATAGGTGATGGCCAGGAACAGGCCGAACTCTACGGGGCTCACGTACTGCTGAAGCAGGCCGTAGAGCGCGCCGGCCACCGCCGCGTAGGCGCTCGACCAGGCGAAGGCGCCCACCTTGTACCGGGCGAGGCTCACGCCGATCACCTCGGCCGACAGGTCGCGGTCGCGGATGGCTTGCATGGCGCGGCCCGGGCGCGAGCGCACGAGGTTCTTGGCCAGGAGGGCCCCGAGAGCGACGAGGCCCCACACCAGCCAGAAGAAGCTCTGCTCGAAGGTGTAGGCCTCGCCGCCGAGCTCGACGCCCTCCTTGAAGTCGAGCGGGCCGATCGACATCGGGGCCGCGCCCAGGCTGATCCCGGTACCGCCTCCGGTGACGCTGTCCCAGTTGCTCCACAGGTGCTGGCCGAGGAACACGAGGCCGAGGGTGACGATGACGAGGTAGTTGCCGCGCAGCCGCAGGGCGAACGGACCGATGATGCCGCCGACCACGAAACCGATGAGCGCCGCCAGCAGCAGGTAGGCCGGCATCGACCATCCCCGTTGGCCCCCGAAGTACGCGGCGGTGTAGGCACCGGCGCCGACGAAAAAGGCGTGCCCCAGGGACACCTGCCCGGTGAAGCCGGTGAGCAGGTTGAGGCCGATGGCGCCGATGGCGAAGATTCCGCACATCGCCAGGATCCGCAGCCCTGGATCGCCCACGAAGTAGGTGGGCAGGAACCAGAACAGCGCCGCGCTCGCCACCACGAAGACCCAGCGCCACGGCGACCGCCGCGGGCTCCGTAGCAGCCTGACGTCTTCGGCATAGGACAGCACGAGGTCGCGGTTCGGCCCGCCCTGGCGAAACGCGTGGGCGATCGCGGCCATCAGGGGCGACCTCCAGCGCAACAACACATCAGACGCGCCTCACTTCCTTGGTGCCGTACAGCCCGAACGGCCTGATGAGCAGGATCACGATCATCACCAGATAGGGCGAGACGCGTTCGAAGCTCTCGCCGACCCAGTCGAAGTACTCGGGCGCGAGCAGCGCCGTGTACTGCTGGACCAGGCCGATGATGATGCCGCCGATGACGGCCCCGAGCGGTGAGTCGAGACCGCCGAGGATCATGGCGGGGAAGGCGACAAGCGCGAGCGCGCCGGTCGCCGGGCTCAGCTGGCCGGAACCGGCGGCCAGCGTGGTGCCCGCCAACGCGGCCACCATCCCGGCGATCGCCCACGAGACCCGGTAGACGCGGCGGGCGGGGATGCCCTGAGCCATGGCGGCCTCGGGATCGACCGCGGCGGCCCGCATGGCGAGCCCGAGCGTGGAGTAGCGGAAGAACACGAAGAAGGCGAGCAGCACCAGGCCGGTGAACGCCATCGTCCACAGATCGCGATCGGCCAAGGTCACGCCGAGGAGCTCGCGGGTGCTGACCCCCCAGGGATCACCGAGGTTCCGGTTGTCCGGGCCCCAGATCGCGGTGACGACGTTGTCGAGCACGAACAGGATGCCGATCGTCACCATGATCACCGTGACCGGCGCCTCGTTGACGAGACGGCGCAGGACAAGGGCCTCGATCGCCACGCCCAGCAGCGCGCCGGCCGCCATGGCCAGCACGACCGAGAGGTAGAAGTTCAGCTCCCACGTCTGGGTGAAGTTGTAGGTGAAGTAGGCGCCGATCAGCACGAAGGCGCCCTGGGCGAAGTTGATGACGCCCGTCGCCTTGAAGATGATCGAGAACCCGAGGGCGATCAGCGCGTACTTGCACCCGAGCGCCACACCGGAGAAACCCGTCTGCAGCAGGTCGTCCGCCGTGATGGCGGCGAGGAGCGGGACGGAGCTCACGCGTAGAGCCCCTCGATCATCGGGCCGAAGGACGCCTCGATGGCCCGGCGCTTCACCTTCTGGGTGGCGGTGACCTCACCGTCCTCCTGCTCGAGCTCCTTCGGCAGCAACGCGAAGCGCTTGACCTGCTCGACCTGGGCCAGCTCGGCGTTGACCTCCGCGACGACACTGGCGATCAGCTCGTCCACCTCGGGCTTGGCCGACAGGTCGGCGTAGGTGGTGAACGGCAGTCGTCGCTGCAGCGCCCAGTTGCCCACGGTGTCGAGCTCGATGCCGATCAGCGCGACGAGATACTTGCGCCCGTCGCCGATGACGATCGCCTCGCGCACGAAGGGCGAGACCTTGAGGCGGTTCTCGATCTCGGACGGGCTGACGTTCTTGCCGCCGGCCGTGATGATGATGTCCTTCTTGCGGTCGGTGATGGTCAGGAAGCCGTCGCCGTCCAGTTCGCCGATGTCGCCGGTGTGCAGCCATCCGTCGGTGTCGATGGTCTCGGCCGTGGCCTCGGGGTTCTTGAGGTAGCCGAGGAACGTCCCGGGGCCCCGGGTCAGGATCTCGCCGTCGTCCGCGATGCGGACCTCGCAGTCGGGCACGGGGAGGCCGACCTTGCCGATCCGGACGTCGTCGGGCGGAGTGACGGTGCCCTGGGCGGTGTTCTCGGTCATGCCGTAGCCCTCGAGCACCGGGAGCCCCAGCGCCCAGAAGAACTCGAGCACCTGGGGCGCCACAGGCGCCGCGCCCGACAACGCCGTGCGGACCCGGCCCATGCCGATCTTCTGCCGCAGCGAACGGTAGAGCAGCAGCCAGCCCAACCCGTACTGCACGCGCCCGAGCGGACCGAGCTTGCCGTGCCATCGCCGGCGAGCCAGCCTGGCGCCCCGGCGCATCCAGAACCCGTAGTTGGACCGCTTGATCCAGCCCGCGTCGCCCATGCGGATCGTGATGCTGGCCATTAGCTTCTCCCACACCCGCGGCACGCCGAGGAAGAACGTCGGCTGCACCTCGCGGAGGTCGGCTGCGAGCTCGTCGACTCCGTCACCGAAGTTCACGACGTACCCGAGCCCGATCGCATCGATGACCGAGATCAGTCGCTCGGCGATGTGGCACAGCGGGAGGTAGGACAGGATCTCGGCCTCGGGCGTCACGGCGAAGACCGTGTTGGCATGCCGGGCTGCGGCCAGCAGGTTGTCGTGCGAGAGCATCGCCCCCTTCGGCGGCCCCGTCGTGCCCGACGTGTAGACGATGAGCGCCGGCTCGCCTGGGTCGAGGGTCCCGACCAGGGCGGCGAAGTCGTCGATGTCGCCGTCCTCGCGACCCAGCGCCTCGAGTTCGGCGAAGGTCATGAGCATGGGGTCGGTCATGTCGACCCCTCGGGGATCTACCACGACGATCCTGCGCAGCTCGGGCAACGCCTTGCGCACCTCGAGGGCCTTGTCGACCTGCTCCTCGTCCTCGGCGATCAGCACCTTGGACTCCGAGTGGCCCAGCAGGTACTCGACCTCGGCGGCCGGCGACGTCGGGTAGATGCCGACCGTGACGGCGCCGATGCCCTGGGCACCCATGTCGGCGAGGACCCAGGCCGGGCGGTTGAGGCTGTGCACGGCGATCCGGTCGCCGGCCTGGACGCCGACCGCCCGCAGCCCGAGGCCCACCGCCGCCGCACGGTCCGCGTAGTCGGCCCAGGTGTACTGCTTCCACACGCCGAGGTGCTTCTTGCGCATGGCGACGCGCCCGGGCGTCTCCTCGGCGCGGTGGAGCAGGATCGCCGGGAGCGTCGAGCGCGGCAGGTCCGCGATCCCGCGCCGGGGCGATGTCGGCATGGTGGTCGTCATCATGAACCTCCCAGGTAGGCCTCGATGACCCGGGGATCGTTCCGCACGTCGTCCGGTGCACCCGTCGCGATGGCGACGCCGAAGTCGAGCGCCATCACCCGGTCGGCGATGTCCATCACGAGGTGCATGTCGTGCTCGACGAGGATCATCGGCAGGCGCAGCTCCTGGCGCACCTCGAGGATGTACCGGGCCATGTCTTCGGTCTCCTCGACGTTCATGCCGGCGACCGGCTCGTCGAGCAGCAGCAGCTTGGGCTCCATGGACAATGCGCGGGCGAGCTCGATCCGCTTCTGGATGCCGAAGGGAAGCAGGCCGACCGGCTCACGCCGGTGCGGGCCGAGCTCGAGGAGATCGACGACCTCCTCGACCCTGGCGCGGTGCTCGATCTCCTCGCGCCGAGCGCGGCCGTACCAGATGGCACCGGCGAGGAACCCCGTGCGCATCAGGTGGTGCCGGCCGAGCAACAGGTTGTCGACGAGCGTCAGATGGGTGAACAGCCCGAGGTTCTGGAAGGTGCGACCGATGCCCAGCTCCGCCGTCCGCGCCGGCCGCGCGCCCACGAGCTGGTGGCCGTCGAGCAGGATCGAGCCGCTCTGCGGGCGGTAGACGGCCGAGAGGCAGTTGAAGATCGACGTCTTGCCCGCGCCGTTGGGCCCGATGATGGCGAACAGCTCGTCGGGAACGACGTGGAAGCTCACGTCGGCGAGCGCCGTGACGCCGCCGAACCGCAGCGTCAGGTCGGTGACCTGCAGGAGCGGGGGCGGGGACGGGAGGTCCGCAGGCGCCTCGGCCTCGGCGGTCTCGGAACGCGCGACCGTCATGCGCCCCAGCTCTTCTTGCGGCGGTAGGTCTTCACGTCACGGAACGAGCGGCGCTCCGCTGCCTCGCCGATGCCCAGGTAGAACTCGCGGATGTCCTTGTCCGCGACCAGCTCGGCACCAGGCCCGTCCCTGACCACGCGGCCGTGCTCGAGAACGTAGCCCTTGTGGGCGATCGACAGCGCCATGGTGGCGTTCTGCTCGACCAGCAACACGCTGGTGCCTTGCGAATTGATGTCGACGATGATGTCGCGGATCTGCTCGACGACCTTCGGGGCCAAACCCAACGACGGCTCGTCGAGGACCAACACCCGGGGGGACGACATCAGTGCCCGGCCGATCGCCAGCATCTGCTGCTCGCCGCCCGACAGGTAGCCGGCGGTCTGGCGCCGCCGGTGCTGGAGCAGCGGAAACTGGTCCATGACTCGCTCATACTGCTGCGCCGTCGTCGCCCGGCTCGAGTAGGCGCCGGTGCGGAGGTTCTCGTCGACGGTCAGCTCGGCGAAGATGCGGCGGCCCTCCATGACCTGGGCGAGCCCCGATCTCACCCGGCTGGCCGGATCGTCGGTCGTGATGTCGCGCCCGTCGAGCGAGATCCGGCCCTTCGTGATCTTGCCCCGGTGCACGGGCAGCAGGCCGGTGATGGCCCGCAGCAGCGTGGTCTTGCCGGCACCGTTGGCGCCGAGCAGGGCGACGACACCGCCGGGGCGAACCGTGACGCTGACGCCCCGCACCACGAGCATGACGTCGTTGTAGACGACCTCCAGGTTGGCGACGGCGAGCTCTGCCCCGTCGCCGACCACGTGAGAGTCGATCGCAGGCACGGACTGCTGTTCGATCACGGGCCCCTCACCTGTCGAACCCGCACGTGCGCCCTCATTCGTTGCCGTGGGTGCCGTGCGCGGCGAAACGATCGCTTGGATGTGACAGTAGCGATGACTTGTTCCATGTGTCCAGAGTCACATCGCAGGTGACCGCAGGGTAAGCTTCTAGGAATGTTGCGGTCCCGTGTCGGCCCGCCTCTGATGGCGGACGGCCTCGCCTCGGAGCGTCGACGTAACACTTCGAAGAAGTGTCACGTCCATGGACTGCCGCTCTCTATCATGAGCCCGTGGCGGCTCGGGTCCGGATGACAACGTCTGGTCGCGCGACGGCTCAGGGTCCGCGTTCCGACGGTGACGCCCCCACCCGGGTCGACCTGCTCGCCATCGCCCGCCGACGCTTCCTCAAAGGGCAGCGCCTCGACATGCAGGCCATGGGCTCCGAGCTCGGTGTCAGCCGCACCACCGTCTACCGCTGGGCGGGCAATCACGACCAACTGCTCGCCGAGGTGCTGTCACGCGTAGCGTACGAAACGTTTCAGGTCGCCGAGCACGGGGTTCGCCAGAGCGGTCGGGCCCGCGTTCTCGAGGTCTACTCGAACTTCCTGACGCTGCTCGCCACGAGCGATTCGCTGCGTGCCGCGCTGTTGCGCGATCCCGGGCAGTTCCTCCGGGTCGCGACGCGGCCCGGTCCGGTGAAGCGCACGCTCACCACCCTGCTGGAGGAGCTTCTCCGGCGCGAGGTCGAGCGCGGCGTCCTCCGTCTGTCCACCGACCTCGGTGCCCTCGCGTCGGCCATGGTGCGCATCGCGGAAGCCACGGTGCATGCCGATCTGCTGGCGGGACAGGAGCCAGACGTGCGCCCCTCTGTCGACATCGTCGCACTGTTGCTGACTCCGCCCGATTGAACGCCCGGTCGCCCATCGAGCTCGCCGTGGAGGTGCCGTGAGGCCCGAACCCGATGCCTTCGTCTCCGTGCCCGGGCGGCGAGCTGGCCGTGGCCCGCTGGGGCAAAGGCCGTGCCTCCGTTCTCGCCGCCCACGGGATCACGGCCTCCTCGCTCAGCTGGCGGGCCGTCGCCCGACACCTCGAGGCCACCTCGACGACGCTCTGGGCCACCGACCTGCGCGGACGTGGCGCCAGCGCGTCCGTGGGCGGTCCGTTCGGTCTGGCGCGCCACGCGCACGATCTGCTCGCCGTGGCCGACCACCTTGCGCTCGACCGGGTCGTCCTCGCGGGCCACTCGCTCGGCGCATTCGTGGCCGTCCTCGCGGCTGCGGCCCGTCCCGGAGTGGTCGACCGCGTCGTGCTTGTCGACGGCGGGCTGCCGCTGCCGTTGCCCGTCGAGGGTGTCGACCCGGACGCGCTGCTCGATGTCACACTCGGCCCGGCCATCGAGCGCCTCGGCCGGACTTTCCCGTCCGTCGCCGCCTACGAGGCATTCTGGCGGCAGCACCCCGCCTTCACGCAGAACTGGAACGACGACGTCGAGGCCTACGTTCGCTACGACCTGGCCGAGGCTCCGGATGGCGTGCGCTCCCGGGTCGTGGCCGATGCCGTGCGCGCCGACGGCCGGGACCTGTTGCTCGGCCACGAGCCGATCGGCCGCGCTCTCAAGGCCATCGGCTGCCCTGTCCGCCTGCTGCGAGCGCCGCGGGGGCTGTTCGACCAGCCGCCGGGCTTGCAGCCCGATGAACTGGTGGCTCGGTGGGCGCCGCACATCGCGGACTTCACCGACGACGTGGTCGACGACACCAACCACTACTCGATCCTCATGGGTGGGCGCGGCGCCGCCACCGTGGCCGACGCCCTCGCTCCGACGCCGTGAGTCCCGCGGTCAGGTCTCGAGCTGGCGAGCGAGCGACTGGGTCGCCTCGATGAACTCGTCGATCATGTCGTAGACGACCTGGGCTGCGGACTTCGACTGGTTCATGGTGCCGACGATCTGCCCGACGAAGTAGTTGGCGAGGCGTTCTGCGCCGGAGCCCTTGCGGTGGGCCGCCCGGTCGATGCGCTGGAGCGCGGCGTCGACGAGCACGGGTTGCATCGGCATCCCGAGCGGCATCGGCGTCTCCGCGTCCTCCCACTCGTCGGTCCACGCCGAGCGCAGCTGGCGGGCCGGCTTGCCGGTGCGCGACCGCGACCGGACCGTGTCGGCCGAGGTGGCGGCGAGGAACTTCTCCTTGACCACCGGGTGGGTCTCCGCCTCCTCGGTGGTGAGCCACACCGAGCCGCACCAGACGCCGGCCGCACACAGGCCCGAGATCGACGACAGCCGGCGGGCGATCGTGCGCGCCGATAACCCCGACTCGCCATCGCTGATCCGGATCACGGTGCGGTCACCGCGCTGCAGCGCAAGGAAGTCGAACACATCTGCCGCGACCACCTCGTCCGGGTCCTTGCCAACCACACCGAAGAACGTCTTCAGGTCATGCGCCACGGCCCGCAGCGTGTTGGCCCGGGCCCGGCCGGCGACGAACGCCAGGTAGGCGTCGACCAGCGGATCGCCCAGTTCGAAACGGGCCTCACCGCCCCTCGTCGAGGATCGGACCAGGCACGGGAAGCTGCTCATCCCCACATGGTCCCGACCGCCAGCGAGATACACGGGGATACCAGATGGATCACCCGTGTATTAGGCGATATGGGACTGAAGGGACCCGCGAGCGTCTCGTCGAGACACGACGCCATCCCAGCGGCACAGCGGATCAAAAAGTTGCCGATGGCGGGCAGCCCGGGCCGCTACGGTGCGCGGCCATGCCGGACGACCGCGTCGCGTGGCTCAACGAGTTCTTCCGCACCAAGGTTCCGGGCATGTTCGGGTTCGAGATAACGGACGTCTCACCGGAACGAGCGGAAGGAAGGCTCACCGTCACGGAGCCACTGATCGCCGGCACGGGGTTCCTCTTCGCGCCAGTGGTGATTGGCATGGCCGACTTCCTCTGCGCCGCCGCGATCGGCCCGCATCTTCCCGACGGCGCCAGCTTCACCACGCTCGAGGTCAAGACCAACTTCGTGAGCAGCGCCCGGGAAGGAGACGTGGTAACCGGCGAGGCCCGCCCCGTCCACCTCGGACGCACGACGCAGGTTTGGGACGCCACGGTGACGAACGCCACGACGGGGCGGCTCATGGCGCTGTTCAGGAACACACAGCTCGTGCTGTTGCCCCGCCAGTAGGGGTCCGCGAGGGTGCTTGCGCGATGATCCCCACGTTGTCGTCACGCCAACGATGCGGCAAGCACTGTCCCGTTGCCGGCGTTCGGGGCCGGCGTGACGACGAAGGGACGGCGGGCGTTTGGGGGCGGTGAGGTCGGCCATACGCGAACGGCTGTTCCCATTCTCCGGTTGGAGAGCCGCCCCGA
>Ga0299914_10003988_pt1 | contig 10552 bp, 10 predicted proteins | sample RVTome_10_FD_201361 | JGI IMG/M metagenome (GOLD analysis project Ga0299914, IMG submission 201361) | Soil microbial communities from uranium-contaminated site in the Upper Colorado River Basin, Wyoming, United States - RVT153D57 (version 2) ... | reverse complement strand
CCATCGTCATTCCGGAGTTCCCGACGCGGCCGGGTCGGGGGCGCGACGCGCTCACATGCCCTCCGACCAGGTTCCGGGCATCGGCACCAGGCCGCCCACGAACTGCTGCGCCGCGTAGCGGATCCAGCAGGACTGATACTCGAACGACTTGTTCCCGTTACCCACCGAGCTCTGTCCGACCGACTGCCCCAGGAGCATGTTGAGGCCCGTGATCGTGGTCCCCTCGATCCCCTGCTTGCCGTCGCTCGTGAACACGCCCCCGACGAGGATGATCCCCCGCCAGTCGAAGTTCCCGTTCATGGTGAGATCGTCCCGGGCGATGATCGTCCCTCGACCCGACCAGCTGACGTTGCTGACGTCGAAGGTGTTCTGGTCGATGTAGATCACCGGCCACCAGTCCGGGTCGACGGCATCGATGGACGCTTCCGTGGGCCAGTTGTCGGTCGGGATCACGAAATCCGGCTCGATCGTCGTCTGGCTCTTGATTCCCGCCCAGTCGAGATTCAGCGCCTGGAGGTATTGCAGCCCGGTGTTGAGCGTATCGAGGGGCGGAGTTCCGGCGGCGACCTGGCCGTTTCCGTTCTGTATGTAGGGATAGGTCGCCACACCCGCCACGTCCGGCTGGGACCCCGCGCTGCAGTCGCCGGAGGTCGCCTTGTCGGTGCCATCCAGCGAGCCCGCGCTCCCGTTCTTCAGGAGCCCCGAGCCCGACGTGAAGGCGGCATTGGCACGGAAGGTCGCGTCGCTCAGCATCGACACGACCCGGACGTCGCGCTGGGCGGTCCCGCCCCCGGCCGGCTGGTGCGACGCGCTCGACGTGTGGTGGAACAGGACGTTCCCATCGCCGATGTCGAGAAGCGTGTCGCCCGCGACCGTCGCGGCGCCGGAGCTGTAGGTGTAGGAGATCGTCTGCCAGCCCCTCCGCTCACTCCCGAGGTACTCCTGGAGCGCGGCATCCGCGGTCTGGAAGGCGCGCGACCCGGCCGAGTGGTACTGGCTGACCCGGTAGTCGCCGTTCGCGATCAGGAACCCACCCGTCGCGAGCGCCGTGAGCGCCACGAGGATGAGGAGGACCGCGGCGAGCGCGAAGCCGCCGCTCCGATCGAACGCCGGGGAGGGCGTGCCTCCCCCGTCACCCCGACATGCCGTATCACGCACGCTGGTTCCTCGCTCCCGTGAGAAGATCCCCGGCGGGCCGGCATGAACCGCCAACACCCGCTGGCGCCGCGAACCGCTCCTGCATCGCAACGACGGGGCCGGCGCGGCAGGACGAGGCGCCAGGTCCGGGAACCCGTTGCGCGACCGCGGGATCGGCGCTCCGAGGACGCAACCCGCAATCCTTCGCCCCCGTCCACCGGATGTTCACTTCTTGCATCCGGCGTGAAACGTTTGCAGCGCGCGTCGGACGGGTGCGCACCCGAGGCGGTTTCCGGCGGAGCCGCGCTGTGCCAGATTGCGAGGGGCGGGGCATCCTGCGATGCCCGGTCGGCCACCCCGGAGCCCTCCGTGAAGACAACCCGCGCCACCCTGTTCCGTGCGCCCCTCCTGCTCTTCCTCGCGGCCGGTTGCGCGCGCGGGCAGGCCCCCTCGTCCGCCGCTTCGGCCTCCGAGCCCATCGGCGTGCAGCTCCTGTTCCACGCGGACACCGGCGGGCTGTCGGGGGCCGATCGCGCTGCGGTATACGCCGCGCTCGGGCTGGTTCCCTCGCCGGACTCGACGCACCTCGTCGATGGCGTGTGCGGACAGCGGGCCGACGCCTGGCTCGACTACCCCGACCTGAACGGTGACGGCACGCCGGAGGTGCGGGCCGTGTGGGGGAACGCGTGTCTGTCGGGACACGCCGGGACGTCGGTCAGCGTCTTCGTCGTGGTGGACGGCCGGTACCGGCCGCAGCTCGGGTTCCCCGCGCTATCCGCGGAGCCCCTGGACACGGGGAACCTCGGGTATCCGGACCTCCTCATCGGGGGCCCGGGATTCTGCTTCCCGGTGTACCGGTGGAACGGGACGGAGTACATCCACCTCAGGGACGAGCCGCAGGAGCCGGGCGGTTGCGATCGCGGTCCGGCTGCGTAGGTCGCCGCGATCGCGACGACCGGGGAGCGTGGGGAGGCCCGCCGGTGCCCCGGCGGGCCCCGTCCTCAGGCGCTCGGGTGGATGTTCGCGTTCAGCCGGAACAGATTCTCGGGATCGTAGCGGTCCTTGATCCGCACGAGACGCTCGTAGTTGCCGCGGTAGTTCGCGTTGACGTCGGCGGCCGTCGTCTCGAGCTCGAGGTCGTTGACGTAGAAGCCGAGCAGATACGGCTCGATCGCCGTCCAGTACTCCTTGATCCACGCGACGTGATCGGTGGGATCGTCGCCTGTCGCCCAGTCGACCGAGCACAGGAGGTTCCCGATCGCGTCCCGGAAGGCGAACGCGGTCGCATCGTTCGGCACGCGCGAGATCGCCCCGCCCGACTGCTGGTAGAACACCCCGGTGCTCCGGCGAGGATCTCCGTCGAGCCCGGCCAGGATCGCGTCGATGAGACCGCCCGGCATCGCGGGGATGAACCCGCTCTTCACGTAGGCGGCGCGGGCACGCGGATCGTCGATGTCCCCCGACTTCTGGACGGCGACGTAGTCCATCGGCTGGATCTGGTCGGCGAGCGGTGTCCCGAGGCTCCGGTACGGGGCGAGCACCGCCTCGGCGCGATCGGCGGGTCCCGACCAGCACACGTAGAACCCGCATGCCGGCGACTCGTCGCCGGGCGGATAGCCCACGAAGAATCCGCTGTCGAGCTCGTCCGGGGCCTCGAGGCTGTACTCCGCGAACACGGTGAGGACGTCGCGTGCGCGCTCGACCGGGTAGACGACCGTGCCGGCCACCACCTCGCGCTGCATCGGGTGGAGCTCGAACTCGAAGGACGTGACGATACCGAAGTTGCCGCTCCCGCCGCGAACGCCCCAGAACAGTTCCTCGTTCTCATCCGCGCTCGCGTGCACCACCTGCCCGTCGGCCGTGACCACGTCCACGCTCCGCAGGTTGTCGATCGCGAGCCCGAAGCGTCGCCCCACGCGCCCGAAGCCCCCGCCGGTCACCAGCCCGCCCACGCCCGTGTGCGACACCGTGCCCATGGTGGTCACGAGCCCGTGCGACATCGACTCGTGGTCGAGCGCGCCCAGCAGGCTCCCCCCGGTCACCCACGCGCGGCGGGCGGCGGGGTCGATCCGCACGTCGCGGTGCGCCGAGAGATCGATCTGGAGCCCGCGATCGCAGGTCGACTTCCCGGACAGGCTGTGACCTCCGCACTTCACGGCCGTCAGGAGCCCGAACGCGCCCGCGAACTCCACGGCCGTCCGCACGTCGGCCGTCCCGGTCGGCTGCACGACGAGCGCCGGGTACTTGTCGAAGGAGGCGTTCAGGATGCGGCGCGCCTGGTCGTAGCCCTCGTCGTCCGGCAGCAGGACCCGCCCCCGCATCTTCGCGGCGAGCTCCGCGACGTCCGCGCCCCGGATCGTGACGGACGCCCCGTCCCCCGTCACTGCGTCGAGGTCCGGCGGATCCTGGGGGACGGGACGGTAGAGGGCGGACAACGGCCGGGTCCGGGGAAGCGAGGCGACCGCGGCCGCCGCCAGCGTGGACTTGAAGAAGGTGCGGCGCTTCATGGAGGTCTCCGTGGCAAGGGCGCACCGCCGGGCATGGGGACACCGACAGAGTAGAACCGAGGCCGGGAGGGGGCAACGGACCCCTCCCGCGTCGCCGCAGCGGGCACGCGTGGGGCTCTCGACGACGGGACCGGCCGCCGATGAGGCTTCAGGCCATGCCGTACATGTGGAGCGTGTTCACGGCCTGTCCCCGGAGCTTCAGATAGTAGAAGAGCTGCGCCTTGTGCGCGTTGAGGTGGTTCACCATGGCGAGGAGCGGCTGGCCCAGGGGCAGCGGGTGCTCCGGGTCCCACGGCGCGGCGGTGGGCTCGTCCAATCGTCCGGCCCCTTCCTCGACCATGCGGTGGGCCAGCTCCCGGTCGGCGGCCAGCCCGGCGAGCGCCTCGGCCACGCTCCCGGCGGTCGGCATCCGCTCGGCGGGCGTGAACCCCGGTGACTCGTCGCCGGGAGGCGGCGCATCGGTGGGGAAGCCCCACTCCCCCGTCACGAACCCGCGGAATGCGCGGGCGCTCGAGCGCGTGCCCGCGAGCGCGGAATCTGGAGCGTGCGCCGGCCGTCGAAAAGCGACCCCCGACCGGAGCTCCGCCCTCTCCGGCCGCCCGTGACCAGGCGCCGGGAGTTTCGCTATCTTTACACGGCCGCAGATCGATCCCTCGGACCCCGAGCTCCATGGCCAGGAACCAATCGTTCGACATCTCGACCGGCGTCGACCTCCAGGAGGTCGACAACGCCGTGAACCAGGCGATCAAGGAAACCCGCACCCGGTACGACTTCAAGGGCAGCAACTGCGCGCTCGAGCTCGACCGGACGGCCGGAGAGGTGCGACTGGAGGCGGACGACGAGTTCCGCCTCACCCAGCTCCTCGGCGTGCTGCGCGAGAAGCTCGCGCGCCGGAACGTGCCCCTCAAGAACGTGTCGGAGGGCGAGATGGACCTCGGCTCGCTGGGTAGGGCGCGCATGGTGCTCGGCCTCAAGCGCGGCATCGACTCGGAGACCGCGAAGCGGATCGCGAAGGACATCCGCGACGGGGGCTTCAAGAAGGCCCAGGTCCAGATCCAGGGCGAGGAGCTCCGCGTCACCTCGCCCTCGCGCGATACGCTCCAGGAGATCATCGCGCTCGTGAAGGCGAGGGACTACGGGGTGGAGCTCCGGTTCGGGAACTATCGATGAAGCGTCGCGGGCGGCCACCCGCCCCGGGTGCGACGGATTCGAGAGTGAAGGCGGCGGGGTGACGATCCGGACGGCGTACGTGGAGCTCGAGACGACGGGGAACGACCACATTCTCGACGTGACGGACCGGATCCGGGGGCTCGTGGCCGAGAGCGGCGTCTCCGATGGGCAGCTCACGGCGATGGTCGTCGGGTCCACCGCGGCGCTCTCGACGCTCGAGTTCGAGCCCGGGCTGGTCGGACACGACATCGCCGCCGCCCTCGAGGAGATCGCTCCACGCGACGGCCGGTACGAGCACGAGGAGACGTGGCACGACGACAACGGGCACAGCCACGTGCGGGCGTGTCTGATCGGCCCCTCGCTCGCGCTCCCGATCGTCGACGGCGAGGTCCCGCTCGGCACGTGGCAGCAGGTGGTCCTGCTCGACTTCGACACGCGCCCCCGGAGCCGTCGCATCGCCGTCAGCATCGTGGGGGAGTGAGCCGCGCGGCCCATGGATCCCGAACGCTGGCGGAGGGTGCAGGAGCTGCTCGAGGAGGCCGCCGGACTGGAGGGGCCCGAGCGCGACGCCTTGCTGGCCGGGCGCTGCTCCGGCGACCCGGCGCTCCGGGCCGAGGTGGAGTCGCTGCTCGAGGCGCGGAGTGAGGGCGACGAGTTCTTCCGCCGACTCTCCGACCGCATGGGCCGGCTCGGTGAGGCCGGCGGCGACCGATCCACACCCGCGGGCGGGAGCGTCGACCCGCACGCCGCGCTCCACGAGGCGATCGGAGACCGATATCGGCTCGAGGCGCTGATCGACGAGGGGGGCATGGGCCTCGTGTATCAGGCCGTCGATCGGAAGCACGGCCGCCGGGTGGCCATCAAGACGATCCTCCCGGAGCTCCGGAAGGGCATGGCCGTGGCCCGGTTCGAACGCGAGATCCGCGTGACGGCCCGTCTCCAGCATCCCCACATCCTCCCGCTGCTCGATTCCGGCGTCGCCGGCGATCTCCTCTTCTACATCATGCCGTACGTGGAGGGCGAATCGCTCAAGGCCCGGCTCGACCGCGCGGGGCGGCTCCCCGCCGGGGAGGCCGTGCGCATCGCGATCGATGTGGCCGACGCGCTCGCCCACGCACACGCCCGCGGGGTCCTGCACCGGGACGTGAAGCCGAGCAACATCCTCCTGGCCGAGAACCACGTGCAGGTCGTGGATTTCGGGATCGCCCGCATGCTCGGCGATTTCGACGGAGACGAGCTGACCGGCACCGCGCACGGGCTCGGCACGCCGGGCTACATGGCCCCTGAACAGTTCGGCGGCGAATCGACCCCGCGCTCGGACGTGTACGCGCTCGGCGCGGTGCTGTACGAAGCGCTCACGGGCCGCCGGTGGCGATCGCTGCCGCCGGACGGCTCGGATCGCTGGCAGCACGTACCGGAGGGACTCGTGGATGTCCTCACCCGCGCCCTCAGGGAGACGCCGGCCGACCGGTGGGCCGAGGTGTCCGAGTTCGCGCGCGCCCTGCGTGCCTGGGAGCGGGGCGCCGCGGCGGCGGGCGCGCCCACCGCCCCGGAGCCCGCGGCCGGCGGCTGGTGGGCCCGGCTCCGCGAACGGCTCGCCGGGGGACACGGGCCGCGCCCGGATCGGAAGTCGGTCGCCGTCCTGCCCTTCGACCACCTGAGCCGGGACGAGGAGACCGAGTACTTCAGCGACGGAATCACCGAGGACATCATCGCCCACCTGTCGCGGATCCGGGAGCTCAAGGTGATCTCGCGGACGTCGGTCATGCGGTTCAAGGGGAGCGAGGCGTCCGTGCGCGACATCGGACGCGAGCTCCGGGTGGGGACCGTGCTCGAGGGGAGCGTGCGCCGCGCGGGGGACCGCGTGCGGGTCGTGAGCCAGCTCATCGATGTACGGACCGAGCAGAATCTGTGGAGCCAGACGTTCGACCGGGAGCTCACCGACATCTTCGACATCCAGAGCGAGGTGGCGCAGCGCATCGCGCACCAGCTCGAGGCGCGCATCACGGACGACGAGCGGAGCCTCATCCGTCGCCGTCCGACCGAGGACATCGAGGCCCACGACCTCTATCTCAAGGGCCGCCACCTGTGGAACCGGCGTACCCGTGTCGGACTCGAGAGCGCCGAGGAGCAGTTCAAGCGCGCGGTGGCCCGGGACCCCCTGTTCGCACCGGCGTACGCCGGGCTGGCCGACACCTACCTGCTGCTGGCGAGCTACGGATATCTGGGCGAGATCGAGGGGCTCCGGAAGGCGGAGACGGCCGTGAATCGGGCGCTCGAGCTCGATGAGCGTCTGGCCGAGGCGCACGCCTCCCGCGGTCAGATCCTCCGCGCGAGCCGGGACTGGACGGGCGAGGAGCGGGAGTACCGGCGCGCGATCGAGCTCAACCCCAACTACGCGACGGCGCACCAGTGGTACGCGACGCTCCTCACGGCGCTGGGGCGCCGGGACGAGGCGACGGCGGAGATCGAGCGCGCCGCCGACCTCGATCCCCTGTCACACGCGATCTCGGTCACGCGCGGCATCGTCCGCTTCCTGCACCGCGAGTACGACGGAGCGCTCGCGGAGCTCAACCGGACGATCGAGCTCGAGCCCCGCTTCTTCTCGGCCTACGCGTGGCTCGTCCTGATCCGGTCCCAGCTGGGCGAGTACGAGCGAGCGCTCGATGCATGGAAGACCATGGCCGAGCTCCATCGCGATCCGCGGCTCGGCGAGTACAGCCGGAGCTTCGTCCTCGCGGCGAGCGGCGATCGGGAGGGCGCCCACGAGTTCCTCCGCAGGCGGAGCGACTCCCCCAGGGACGCGGGGTGGCGCGGCATCATCCACGCGCAGCTCGGCGAGATCGACGAGGCCTTCCACGCGCTCGAGACGGCCCTCGACGATCCGTCGTGGCGCCTGTTCATCCTGCACCGCAGCCTGCTCTTCTATCTGAAGGTCGGGCCGTGGTTCGATCCGATCCGGGACGATCCACGCTTCGAGGGGCTCCTCGAGCGGATGAACTTCTCTCGCGAGTGAGCCTCAGGCGGAATCCTCCGCCCTCTTCGGCCGCGCGCGGCCTGGCCGCTCCCGGATCCGGACGGCGTCCTCATCCGGGACGATCCCGCCCCCCTTCCGCTCCGCGTACGCCTGGGTCAGCTCCGCGCCGAGCAGCATGATCATCGCAGAGTAGTAGATCCACACGAGGACGATGGCGAGGGACCCGGCGGCGCCGAACGCGCTCCCGGGGTCGGTCCGGGCCAGGTACAGTCCGAGCACGAAATGCCCGCCGACGAAGAGAACCGCGGTGCCGAAGGCGCCGAGCGCGACATCCCTCCACGCGATGCGGGCATCGGGGAGCACGACATAGATCGCCATGACGAGGAGCGTGATGACCGCTGTCGAGAGGACGAGGTTCAGGATCCAGATCCCGATCTCGCCCGCCGCGTCGGGAAGGGCTGCGCCCACGGCGCCGTGGAGGAGCGTGCTGAGCGCGGCGAACACGAGGAGCAGGAACGCGATCACCAGGACCATCCCGAACGACAGCAGGCGCTTCGTGATCATCGAAAGCCAGCCGTGCCGCTCCGGGTCCCTCTCCACCTCCCAGGCCCGGTTGAGGGCGGTCTGGAGCTGACCGAACGCCCCCGTCGCACCGATGAGGAGCCCGACCGTCGTAAGCACCGTCATCAGCGTTCCGCCCCGTCCGGGCCGGTCCGCGCGCTCGATGATCGTCTCGATCTGACCGGCGGCCCGGGGACCCATCCAGTCGCGGAGGTGGTCCATCACCTGTCCCTGGAGGTCCTCTACGTCCCACACGACCCCGACGAGCAGCGTGCTGATGATGATGAGAGGCGGAAGGGAGAACATGGTGTAGTATGCGAGCGCCGCTGCGAGCCTCGGCGCATCGTCGTCCCGGAAGTCCCTGATCCCCGCCTTGATGACGTCGAGCATGGAGGCCTCTCGCGCGAGACCCGACTCTCGCGAGGCACGGGCGGCCAGCCGGGTCAGCATGTGGAGTCCGGCGTCGATTCGTTTCCATGCCTGTGCAACGCGCGGACCGCTCGCGATGGTGGAGAAGTCCGGTGTCCGCGGGCCGGGGAAGCCGTTTCCGTGTTTCGAGGCCGGCGCGGGTGCACGGCGAGCGCAGCTGCGCGATATCAGCGCAGGATCGACTCCAGCCCATCGTGGGCGAAGCTCGCCTCGATCCCGCGCTCCCCGGCCCACTCCCGCAGCCGTGCGCCGAGCGCGCGCTCGTCCCCCTCCACGATCCGCGATCCGCAATGGGTGATGATCGCCCGGGGCACGCCCTCCTTCGCGCACCAGCCGAGCTGGGTGCGGACGGGCGTGTGGCCGATCAGGGCCTCTCCCCGCCTGCGGACCAGGGAACGCGCCATGGTCGCTCCGTCACCGACGTATAGCCGCGCCCCGCGGAGCGCGTCGTGACGGTCGTGGATGTAGACGACGTCCGGGACGTAGAAGATGGCCACCCGCCCCGCAGTCACGCGGTAGCCGACTGCCGGGGCGCGTGTCGAGTGATCGACCGGGAAGGCCTCGAACCCGATCCCCTCGACCTCGAACGGCCGGCGCGCTTCGACCACGTGGCGTTCCTCGACCACGATGGGATAGTCCGCCATCTCGTCCCATGCCTCCCCGGTCGCCCACACGGGGCACGGAGACCCGTCGCGGAGCGCCCAGCAGTGGTCCGGGTGCGAGTGGGTGATCACGATCGCCCGGGGCCGCACCTCGCCCAGGTGGCCGGTCCAGTCCGCGCCCGCGTCGATCATCACGCGCCGGCCGCGGTACTCCACGAGGGTGGACGTGTGCCGACGGTGGCGGTCGGTGCGCGCCTCGATCTCGCCGCGGGTCCCCAGGAACGTGAGCTTCACGCGCTCGTCACGACTCCTCCACCGATCGCTCGCGCACCACGTCCTCCGGGTTCTTGTCCGCCCGCAACCCCACGAAGGACGGGTGCCGCAGCCGCCCCTTCCTCGTCCATTCCGTGAACGACACCTCCGCGACGAGCCGGCGTGTCACCCAGTGGACTCCGCCCCCGGGCCCGGGCTCGCCCGCCTCGAAGGGCGATGTCTCGCGCTCGAGCACGCGTACGCCATCGAGCTTCCGCTCGTAGACCCACCCTTCGTCCGAGAAGGGGTCGTGCGTGAGCGTGGCCAGCATCGGCGCCGCCCACGACGGCTGCTCGCGCTTCACGGCCTTTCGCCGGTCCTCTTCGCGCAGTCTGTCCAGCGTCCCGGTCATCGTCTCCTCGTCCACCGACCCTAGAATCCGGGGGGAAGCCGACGCAAATTGGGGCAACCCGGATTCCAAAGGAGAGAGCATGAGATCGAGCCGGCTGCTCAATGGCGCGCTGTTCGCGATCGCCGCGCTGTTCATCGCGGGTCCCGTCCGGGCCCAGGACGACGACGAGGATCGGCGCCCGGAGACGACCCCCCGCCGCGCCGATGAGGGCGACGGCCCCTACGACCGCCTGATCCTGCGCGGCGTGACGATCATCGACGGGACCGGAGCGCCGCCGATGGGACCGGTGGACCTCGTCATCGAGGGCGACCGGATCGCCGACATCCGGACGGTCGGCTATCCGGGGCTCGAGATCGACGAGGAGCGGCGTCCCGATCTCGAGATCGAGGACCGGCCGGACGCGAGCGTCCACGAGATGGACCTCACGGGGCGCTACGTGATGCCGGGCTTCGTAGACATGCACGCCCACACGGGCGGAGTCCCAAAGGCTCCCCAGGCCGAGTAC
>Ga0299914_10003987_pt1 | contig 10553 bp, 6 predicted proteins | sample RVTome_10_FD_201361 | JGI IMG/M metagenome (GOLD analysis project Ga0299914, IMG submission 201361) | Soil microbial communities from uranium-contaminated site in the Upper Colorado River Basin, Wyoming, United States - RVT153D57 (version 2) ... | reverse complement strand
TACCATCAAATATAGCAAAATCTTGTTATTATAGGTCATCATCTTCCTGCGAGGACTTGCAGTCTTTAATGGCTGTAAATGCGTTATCACGACGACTTCTTGATTAAGATAAATGAAATAACTCCATTGCTTTGCTTGGTACGAGATAGTTGTACTTTCATCAAACTTATTTTTTGAGTGAATTGATGATATGAAAAATACATTCTATCCACTTTGGTAATTGTGAGTTTAGAATAAAGGAAAAGAGAAAAAGATGCTAAGTCGGACCGTGCAGGGTGGAACAGAATAAGATCGAAACCTTCACTTTAGCGCTTCTAAAAGCACGGGACCCTTAGGCTTGTTTATGCGTGTGTTCATATGCACGTTATCAGCGGAAACTTGTATTTGCTTGGGATTAATAATTAGCTATTTCTATTTATTTGATTCATTCATTTATTCATTCATTCATTCACAGCCATTATTGTTGTATATATCAAGAATCTCTACCAACTCAAAAGCATAATCTCTACTTTCTTCTGTGGGGTTTTCAGTACTGCCAGGGCCATCATATAGAGCATTTCTAAGAACGGTGTCGGCATATTCAATTGTAGTCTCTATAGATTCACAGGTCGAGACACCATTTTCGATATTGAGTTTGGATGTTAGTAGCTGTGCCGCTAGTTGGTCATACGCATTTGTATTATCGTCATCATTATTGTTATTTCCTTCTCCACCTTCAAGTATTCCCTTAGTATCGTTTTCACTATCTGAAACATCAAACTCTACAGGAACCCTAAAGTTCCCAAGATTAAAGGACCATTCATCGACATCATCATCATTATTATTATTATTATTATCATGGCCTTCTGCGGCTTTTTCAAGCAAATCTTGTGTTATTCCACCTTCATTTTCCAACCAGTAGATGATAGGATGAGGGGCAAGAATGACTTCGTTGACAGTTACTGTCACCCTAGATGAGTCCGTTGCTCCATTTCTGTCGATTATTGTATATGTAAATTCATCATTGCCAAAAAAGCCTTCGGCAGGCGTATATTCGATTTTTTCATTAGTATTACTACCTCCACCGTTATTAATATCATCATCGCCACCATCATCATTGCTGCTACTAATGATTCTTACATTACCTCCTTGAATAGACTCCTCATCAACTGAATCTATGGTAAGTGGGTTGTCATCATCTGTGTCCACATCATTTGCTAGTACATCAATGACTACGGGCGTATCTTGATCAGTTGTTGCAGCATCATCTTCTGCTATTGGAGCATCGTTTACCGGTTGTGGTGGTGGAGAGGAGTCTCCGGGGGAAGAAGAATCCGGCGAAGGAGGTGGAGAACTACTATCACTATTGTTATCGGTATCTTCATTGCTGCTGTTATTACTATTATCAGTGTCGATACTGTCATCGTCATCAGTGTCGTCTTCTTCTTCATCATAATAAGATGACTCATCTAAGCCATCACTATCATCACTGCTATTACTAGTGTTACCGGATGAATCCGTGTCATTTGATGAGGAGGGTGGTGGAGGTGGTGGCGTCGTTAAATCTGATGTTGAATTATCATTATCGGTGCCATTACTATTACTGCTTGTTGTTAATTCTCCTTCTTCACCTTGATAACTTATTTTCCAGATTACCCCACTACTGTTATTGTTATTGTTATTGCGGCTGCCACCTGTATTTAGCGGATTATTATTAGTACTATTGGTGGTGTTGTTAGTATCTTCTTCTTGATTATTATTGCCAATGCTTAACACATACAAGGCACTGTTATTGTAATCGAATGCAATATCTATTGGCGCAAAGCTAGGATCAGGATGCTTGAGTGTGAGAAACTGTGTAATACTACCTGATTGAATATCTAGCATCATTATCCTTGGTAGGTGGGGCGTCGTTGATGCTGCTGAAGCTGAAGAATTACCAAAATCTACCATAAAAGCTGTGGTTTCATTAAGCCCAAAGGGAGGAGAAGATGAAGAATAAACAATATCTTCTATAGTAGAAGATGCTTGGCTTATCTCAGTAGTTTCATTAGTAGAAGTAGGAGACGCCGAAACAGGTCGTACAAAAACTACCGCAACTTGTCCAAGCTGACCATGAGGATAGTCAACTAATGCGTCAATTGAAGGAAGCAGGGCTGGTTGTTGTTGATGATTGTTGTTGCTATCACTATAGTTGTTATTATTGTTAGTAGTGTCTTGCAGGTTATTGCTACTACTTCTTTGATAGGGTATTGAGCCAAAGGCCTTAGCATGATAAATGGTGCTTAGGGAAGAGAGAGCATCAGCGGAGTAATTGTTACTGTTATTAAAAATAGTATTGCGGGTCGGTTGCGACGTTATTATCAGCAGTTCACTATCATCGTTATTGCCAAAAGAATTTGGTGTCTGGCTTCCTATCAGTGTGTAAGGTCCCTGTTGTTCTGATATGATGGATGAGGACGATGACGATGAAGACGATGATGCTGCTGCCACATGCGATGATGAATTAAGTATTGCTATTCCAACAGGCCTTGACGTCATATTTTCTAGAATAAAGGATGAAGAGTTGATGCTGCTAATGTTATCAACCATAGCATTATTACCACTACGATCAATAGGGAGGCCTAAAATGCAGTATGTACCATAGTCGTTACCAACGTCGCCATTCATGCACGGTATGTATAGCACGGTGGAGTTGTAGCTGTTATGATTACCACCACCCCCCTGCTCATCATCAGCACTACGGCTATCAAGATAGTCTTCCTTTCCACTAAGAGCTATTTGGCTAGAGGAATTAACGAGAAGAGATAAAGGATCTTGTTGTTGTTCTTCGTATTTGTCGCTGCTGGCATCGGGTTCCTCTTCCGTAGTAATAATATCTTCTCTTTCGCCTGAGGTCGTGTTTATCCTCGATATTGTTGTGTGATCATGAAAAGCATACAAAAGACCACTGGCATCGTCAACTTCCATATCGATAACGGGCCAGTTTAGAGCATTGTTGATGAAAGTAGTATTATTATCAATATTGATTACGCCTCCACTAGAGTCATGGGTTTGATTGACTTCGATACTATTATTATTACCACCAATTGCATCTTTGACTATTCTTATTTGTGCCTGCGGAGACAGGAAAGAGACAGGAGAGGAAGAAGTAGAAAGCATTATGCTACTATTACTATTATCATACTCCTCGATAGATTCAGCAACATAGAGGGTTCCATTAGCAGAGTCGACTGCAATTGAAGTAGGCATTGAGAGATTCGACAGAAAAGGTTCTATGATGTAGCCATCAGACAAGTCAAAGTTGTCAGCTGAGAGACCAACTTTCTCTTGGCTTTGAGACTGCGATGACTGTGAAGATATAGTTTGCGGAGGCGGTGGAGGAGGAGGTGATACAGGCACTGTTGTCGTTTCTGATTGTGAAACAGATGATGGCGAGGCAAAGACAACAAAATCATTAGCATTGACATAAAAGGAAAATAATGAGGAAGGTGAGGGTAATACTACCAACAAAACAATAGTAATAATTGTTATGGAAGACAGTAAGAGACGACCGCCTTTATAAAAGGCACATGACGAAGATGCCGAGGAGGAGGAAGAATGACAACTAAGTTTCCAGCTCATAATGACATCACCGTTCATCCATCCTTCACGAGATTATAATGTTGTCCTTTGACAAAGAAAAGATCAATTAGGACCATACCAGTCTCCTGCAAGATCTCTGCTATTACTATTTGTATAGCTTGTACCTTTATGTCCCACTAGATATGTATTGGTGCCGTCAAACGCATCAGCTCCGTTTCTCTTCACAAGAACCTGGTCAGCACTTGAACCGGTTCCGCTCCATTCAACCAGCACTTTGTCTTTGGACTTGAAAATATAAGAAGATACTGCTTTTAGGGTAAACGATTTATCAGAGGTAGTCAAATCCGAGGCAACAATAGTACCAAACTCGAGGGCACGAGAATCATCTTGGCCGCTTCTCACAAGCACCGAAATTGTACCTGATGGAGAGCCAGATTTCTTTAGTACTACGGTTACCTCGCTTATAGATTTTCCAACAAGCGATGAAGAGCTTGTAAGTATTTCACCGGCTCTATCACTATCTCCTGTAGCAATAGTCGAATAGCTGTTTGTACCTGCTGCAGAATAAATCTTTGTTCTTGTTGTTTCATCTTGTGGTACAACTACATTTATTTCAACCGTACTGCTTTTTGTATTGCCTGCATTATCAGTAGCTTTTGCAGTTATAGTATGAGAACCAGCCATAGTGATTGTTTTAGACGCTGTCCATTGTGACCAGTCTTCAGAAGAATTTGGTGTAGCAGCTGATAATCCATCATTATCAAGCTGTACTTCTACCAACTCTACTTGGCTTCCTCCTTCATTATCTGAAGAAGTGCCAGAGATATCTATTGTAACACCCGAAGGCGAGCCTGTTATTGTTGCTCCATTAGACGGAGATACTATGGTTATCTGTGGAGGTACAGTATCTTCCTCTTCTGGAGGAGGTGATTGAGCTTGAGTTTGAAATATCTCATTTACTCCTGTTGCAGGTTTGCTAGTTGTTGGTTCTAACCCACCACCAATTACGTATATCTTTGAGCCCAAGGCTACTCCAGTAAGTCCGTGTCTTGCCGTGGGAAGACTTGCCTCAGTTGACCAGGTATTTGTTGATGTGTCATATTTTTCGTTTGTATTAAATACAAGAGTAGGAGCTTCACCGCCAAAAGAGTAAATATTGTCATTTATTGCTGCAGATGCAAGTCCTCCTCTTGCAGTAGGCATGGGAGCCTTTGCTGACCAAGAGTTGGTTGAAGGGTCATACGCTTCGTTTGCTTTTATATTTCCAGATGGCCCAGAGGTTCTCCCGCCAATTGCATATAGCTTGCCATCCACTACAGCTGAAGATAGGTGATTTCTTGCAGTAGGCATGGGAGCCTTTGCTGACCAAGAGTTGGTTGAAGGGTCATACGCTTCGTTTGTACTTAGCTTTTTAAATTCCGAATTTGCACCACCTACAGCATACAAAATTCCATTAATGAATTTGGCCGCAAGTGCAGCCCTTGCAGTAGGCATGGAAGCGCCCTCATTCCACACATTTTGGGATGGATCGTATATAAAGAGCCTATTAGTCGCGATGCGATCATCTAGGTATCCTCCTACGACATATATCTTGCCGTTGTATGAGTCTGCTGCAGGATGATTTAATGCTACAGGTAAAGAAGCGATACTAGTAGTCCACGTGTTAGAAGATGAATCATATGCTTCTACGATTTTTTTGTTCCCAGGGGCAGTGTTGCCCGTTCCTCCAATAACATAAATCTTTGTTCCAAGTGAGGCATATGCAGACTCTGATCTTGGAGTAGGTATATCTGTCCCAGAACTCCAATTGTTTGGAGTTGCAAAAATAGGAATGAGATGAATTCCAACTATTGAAAGAACAAGGCATCCGATCAGTGCTATCGAAGTTATAATCGTATAATTCACAAGAGTTGAATACTTTGATAGTTTTAATTCGTTGCTACTTTGTAATCATACTAGCCATTACGGAAGGATGGATGTAAAGATAATTACAAGGTATCGCATATGATAAAAGATCTTGAAGATTTGAGTAGATTTTTTATCACGATCAAATGTTGTTTGGCACAATACAGTTGTTATGAAATCTGTTAGCCAAGCATGCTCCGAGATTTGGATTCAAACAAATTTCTTCCTAATCCAGGGAAATCCTACCGACCTACAAGTATATACTTGAGCCGCAGTTTGTAGACATTATCGCTAAGATAGATGGTAAGAAGAGCAGAGCTTCTCTATCCCCGGTATCATTGATGTACAGCTTGAAAGCTTCAAAAACCCTGTGACAGGAGAAGAGCAAGAGACGAAGATACAATTGCCTAAAGGATTTATTTTCAAGATAGCAGATGCGGCTAAATCAAAGTTAATGAGATTTCAACGCCCAACATGAACTCTGATGATTCTGGTCAGAATGCCTTCTTTGCACAAGTTGAGTATCGCGGACCATAAATGCATGATAGATAGAATAGAGGGCACCGTTACCTAGGCCATGCTATTACGAATATAGTGTCTCATATTAGATTGTCAGTTAAGAAGTGATTAGCTAAATATACTTGCAGAGTTAGATTCAAATAAATTTTTGTCCAAATCCCGACGGGCCTTGTAAAATCAGTTTAGTCATAACCAAACCACACAATGATTTTGTACTATTTACTTATAGCTTTGTATAGCGTCCTTTAGAGAGCTGACAATCGTCTTCTTACTTCCTGTTATCAACTTACTTATCGCATACTGTTCATAACATAACTGAATATAGAGATATGAGCGAGTATGAGAATATGCGAACTGCAGATATCATAGCAGAAGCATTACTAGATTGGAATGTAGATATCATCTTCGGTTTACCTGGCGACGGTATTAATGGATTTATGGAAGCCTTGAGAACAAGGCAAGATAAAATCAGGTTTATACTTGTAAGACATGAAGAGTCTGCTGCATTTATGGCTTGTGCGTATGCAAAATATACAGGTAAGCTAGGAGCTTGTGTTGCCACTTCAGGCCCCGGTGCAATACATCTTTTAAATGGATTATATGACGCCAAATTAGATAGTACACCTGTAATTGCAATAACGGGAAGCACCTACTCTGATTTGATGGGTTCGTCTTATCAGCAGGATGTAAATTTATTGCAACTATTTTCAGATGTTTCTGTTTATAATAATATAATAACCGCTCCAGAACAAGCAGAGATGGCTGTTGACATAGCATGTAGAACAGCATTTGCACAAAGAGGAGTTAGCCATTTGACAATTCCAATAGATGTCCAAGAAAGAAAACTAGAAGGTAAATATTCACGGCATAAAGTGCCAGGTCATACATCTGATACTTTTGTTGCCGCAGGTGGTGCTTTACCAGACAGATACTTATTAGAACATGCAGCAGATGTCCTTAACTCAGGTAACAAGATAGTTATTCTTGTTGGCCAGGGAGCATTAGATGCAGGCCAAGAAGTAATATCTGTAGCAGAGAGGATTGGGGCTCCTGTTGTCAAAGCCCTTTTAGGCAAAGCTGTGATTCCTGATAACCATCCTTATAGCATAGGAGGAATTGGTATGTTAGGAACTGAACCCGCCACTGACGCAATGAGTGAAGCTGACACATTATTAATGATTGGAACCTCATTTCCCTATATTGAGTATCTTCCTAAACCAGGACAGGCGAGAGGTATTCAGATTGACATTAAGGCTGAAAAAATAGGATTACGCTACCCAGTTGAAGTGGGTTTGACAGGTGATTCAAAAAAAGTATTGTCTGCTTTGCTTCCTTTACTTCGGGACAGAAGGACAAATGGCAACATCAACCACAGTAGTAGTCATCAGCAATATCGAGGAGAAGAAGAAGAACAACAGAAATTTCTAAGATCAAAACAGCAATCAATGAAAAGATGGATCGAGTTACTTGACAGACAAAGTAGTAAGCAGACAGATGAAAAAAAGGCAATCAAACCACAGGCTATTGCTAGTGCAGTTTCTGAACAACTACAAGATAATGCCATAATTTCGGTGGATAGCGGCACTAATACTATTTGGGCTGCACGTTTTCTAAATATTAGAAAGGGAATGAAATTTTCTTTATCTGGAACTTTGGCGTCTATGGCGTGTGGCTTGCCTTATGCAATAGCAGCTCAGCTTGCATATCCTGAAAGACAATGCGTAGCGTTTGTAGGTGATGGTGGGTTTACAATGTTAATGAGTGAATTTGCTACAGCAGTACAATATAACTTGCCAATTAAAGTTATCATTCTAAAAAATAATACGCTTGGGATGATTCGATGGGAACAAATGGCCTTTCTTGGAAATCCAGAATTTGGTGTTGAATTTAGTCCAATAGATTTTGCCAAAATAGCTGAAGCCTGTGGTGGAATAGGTTATACGATAAAGGGGCCCGACGAAATAGAGCCAATCATGAAAAAGGCCATGAATGATAAAACAACAAGAAAGCCCACTGTTATAGAAGCATATGTTGATCCTTTTGAGCCTCCCACCCCGCCTAAAATAGAACCAGAATTTGTGCAGAATATGGCTGAATCATTTGCCAAAGGACAGCCTTATGCCAAAAGAATTGGTTTGACATTATATAGAAACCAGATGAACTCCACGATTAAAACTATTCAAAGTAAGTTAGGCGAAAAAATCAATAACTTGATCTCTGATGACGATAAATAGGGATCTATTGTGATTCAAGTCATGTTGATTTTATTTTAATTTCTGGATATTATCGTTTCTGTCCATTGATGCGAATATGTATGAATGTTCATCAACCACAAGAGAATACGAAGAGTCAGAGGAGCTAGAAAGCGATGAAGGAAGGCATGGCTAACTCCTTTTGTCAACTGATCCTCTATGTTCAATATGGCTTAATGGAGGCGTTTTTACTATTTTTTAACTAACAGGTAAATATAAAATGCCTGCCTGTTGCAGGATAGTTTGGAAGAAGTCGAAGAATCAGTTATTGCCAAGTCAACAGGAGAACAGGAAGAGGAAGATATAGCTCCCCAGGACGCAGCGTTATTTCGTCACTTGGCTACAGGAAAGAAAATATCTAAAGAAGAGGCTAATTATAGAAAGCAGGAAGAGGAGCTAAAGCAAGACGGTCAACAATCTTGTGTAAAATGCAAGTTCAATTTACCAGACGAAAAGAAATGTCATATTGTAGAAGGCGAAATCGACAGTGAATATGGTATCTCAAAATTCTTTTCACCTAAGGATGATGGAATGTTACCCGGTGATATGGTATGGGATTTCATAAAGAAAACAGGAAAAAAACTGGGATACGAAGAAGGATATGTTATACCAAAAGGTGCAGAGGGATTTCAATGTAAAGACTGTAAATATTACATGTATTCTGGTAGCTGTCTTTTGATCAAAGGTAGTTTTACACCAGAAATGAGTTGTGCCTTTATTGTTAAAATTGGTAATGGGACTGAAATCTAGATAAGCATCATTCAATGAAATTAGAATAGCTCTAGGTGTAATGAAGATAAAGAATAGTGTGTACCTATGACTAGTACGAAATAAAATGACAAGAGTAGAACAAAATAATAGTATGCCTATCTCTCTTCATTACGCTCTAACAGACTCTCAATGTAGTATATGTGGTGGACAATTAGAATGGCAAGCTGATTTTGACAACATTAATCAACCAAAGTACATGACTCAGCATTGTAATCAAGATTATGCTATTCACATAGAGACTGTTAAAGTAGAGATATTAGGAAAAGCCTCAAAAGACAAACAAGGGCATGAACAGGAAAAAAGTCTCATGTCTACAAATGAAGATGAGCCCAAGGCACTACAGATGGCAGAAGCAATGAAAAGGCAACAGCAACAACAACAAGCAGAAGGGGTAGAGAGTAAATGAGAGCTGCCACGTTATGCTTAATAGTATATTGCGAACATGAATAATAAGTGTAATAACTAATTTTTTCTAACGATAAACAACAAACAATAATTTCTTTACCCACCGCCTCCTCCCATACCTCCAGCTGTTGATTCCACATCAAGAGTTTCTAATTCTTCCTTTTCTTTTTCTTTATCTGTTTCGGACCTTTTTTTTGGTTTGACAGTTTTTTGAGTTTCATCGTCCTTTTTATTTTCTGCTGACATAACGACTAGATAATAGCGAGAGATAATATCTTTTTCCTGACTTTTTGTCTAGGAAATGACGCATACAGTAGTCGTTGACCAGTGTGAACTTACATAAGTTATGTTCTAAATACTTAGTAGGAAGTACTCGTCATTATCATGGCGACAATAGAAAAATGATCTTAAAAGAAGTTGAAAAGGTGGAAGTTACGTGTTTGGTTGATAACAACGTAGATCTCCTTCTGCCAAATACTGAAGTGGCTCGCCGACCAGTCCTAGCTAGGAATTGGTATGAACAACCACTTGTAGCAGAGCATGGTTTTTGTGCAGCATTAACTTTAGATATAGATGGAGTAAAGCGTAGACTATTATTTGATTCTGGTTTAGATCCTTTCGCCGCTTCTCACAATGCAGATGTACTCATGCTTGACTTATCCTATTGTGAGTCGTTGATTTCAAGTCATGGACATATAGACCACGCAGGGGGCTTACTCAATCTAAGAAACAAGATGAATACAGTACAAAAAATTCCACTCGTTCTTCACGAGGATGCCTTTAGAAATAGATTAGTGAAGTTTCAGGATGGTAGAACAATAAACCTCCCTGCCCCAGATAGATCTCTTTTGACCAATGCAGGGTACGATATTATCGAAAAACATTCTTCCAGCTTATGGATTGGCGATAGAGTACTTGTTACAGGAGAAATTCCTAGGACTAATAGTTTCGAAAAAGGGTTTCCTAACCATTATTCTGAGGTAGAAGAAGGAAAGATGGAAGCTGATCCGTTGATCAAAGACGATCAGGCTATTATATTGAGAGTCAAAGACAAGGGACTTGTAATTATTACGGGCTGCGGGCATGCAGGAATTATAAACACATTAAATTATGCAAAAGAATTGACAGGGGAAGATA
>Ga0299914_10003986_pt1 | contig 10554 bp, 9 predicted proteins | sample RVTome_10_FD_201361 | JGI IMG/M metagenome (GOLD analysis project Ga0299914, IMG submission 201361) | Soil microbial communities from uranium-contaminated site in the Upper Colorado River Basin, Wyoming, United States - RVT153D57 (version 2) ... | reverse complement strand
GATCGACGCCTCGCCAATCGCGCCATTGAGGATGCCGATGCTCGTGATGCCGATTTGCACGCTGGAGAGAAATCGAGTCGGTTGGGATGCGAGCTTGAGGGCGTACTGCGCGCCGGATCCACCGGCATCCGCCATTTGGAGGAGACGAGCCCTCTAGGAACTGACGATAGCGATCTCGGACATCGCGAACACGACGTTCAGTAGCACCAGCGCCAGTACGATTAGCAGGTCGCTCAGCATGACGGCCTTTCAAGAGTTCAAGCCGACCTCCACTATACCGAGCCGTCACTGCGCAGCTGATCTTCGCCGTATCGGTCCCCTTCGTTGTCGGCCAACTGACGGGCTCGTCGTTCGGCGCATCCCGGATTCGCGAACATCCTGCGATAGTCGGCTAGCATGGACTGACGCGCCGAACGAAGCGGCGACTGGAAGCAGCGGAGTCTTGAGCACCGAGCCGCGGGGGAGGCTTCAGACCATTTGCGTGCTCAGCAGCAACAAGCGGGTGCACAGACCTCGCGCTCAACTTGACGTGAACCACCGGTCCCGGCCGACCGCGTAACGCGAGCAGCTTCGGTGAGGCGAAACGATGCGATGTGAAAAGATGGCGGGTTGGGGCATCGGCATCGTGCTGGTCATCAGCGCGTCAGTCGCACACGGCCAGTCCGCCGGCGAAGCGTCGGTCCGTCTGAACGGTGTGCCCGTCATTCAGGTTACCGCCTCGGGAAACGAGTCCGCCACCGCCCGCGCAGCCCGGATCGAACGCCGGCTCAAACGACTGGCGGATCGTGTTGATGAGACGGCTTGTCCCGCCGTGGTCCGGGGGCCCACGGACGATACCCGCGTCGTGCAGTTGGGCGACGCACCGATCGTGACGGTGACCCAAGCCGATGCCGAGGATCACCTGCTCACGGTGGATGCTTTGGCGGCGGAATGGGCCTCCGCGCTCGGCGTCGCCCTGGACCAGGCGCGGGCATCCCGATTATCGCCGTGGCGCCGGTTCGCGATCGAAGTGCGAGGATCCGTGATCACGGCGGTCACGCGGCTCGCCGAGTCCGCCACTCGCATCATTCCCCGCGTGCTTGCCGCGCTCACCGTATTGGGTGTGTTCTGGGCCGTCGCGGCTGGCATCCGAGCACTGCTGCGGGTGCTGTTCCGCCGCGTCATCTCAGACCTGACCGTCGAGAATCTGTTGAAACAGGTCGTGTACTACCTGGTGTGGGCGATCGGCATTCTCGTGGCCGCCGACGCGCTCGGTTTCGAGCCCGAGACGGTCGCGACCGGCCTGGGGCTGACGAGCCTGGCACTGGGCTTTGCGCTCAAGGACATCATTTCGAACTTCGTAAGCGGGATTCTGACTCTGGGTCTGCGGCCATTTCAAATCGGTGACGAGATCGTCGTCGGTGAAACCGAAGGCTCGGTCCTACGCATTCGACTGCGCGCGACTGAGATCAAGACGTACGACGGCCGGCTGGTCCTCGTCCCCAACGCGAAGCTGTTCACCTCTCGGGTCACGAACAACACGGCAGCACCGGTCCGACGGACCTCCGTGGAAGTGCCGGTGGCTTATGGGACGGACCTCGCGCGCGCGGAACGGGCGCTCCTCTCGGCCGCCCAGGGGGTGGCCGAGGTGCTACCGGCACCTGCGCCTTCCGTGCGCGTGCGCCTGCTCGGCGCCGCCGATATGGTCCTCGAGCGTCGATTCTGGACCGATTCCAGGCCCGCTGACCTTCTCGCGACGACGTCCGTGGTGGGTCGTCGCGTGGTCGAAGCGTTCAGCGATGCAAAATTGCCATTGCCGGAACCCGACCTTCGTCGTGTCGAGCTGCAATCTGACACGTCCACATGAGCATGGTGGCGCGAGCCCTCGCGACGGGTGCCGGACTTCTCATCAGCGCAACGACGGTGTCCTTCGTACCGTCGAACGAGTGGTGGATACGCGTGTTGGACTTTCCCAGGCTGCAGATCGCCGTCGCACTGGCGGTCGTGCTCGCCGCCTCTCTCGTGCTGGTAAATCGCGGACGCTGGCGCACCATGCTCGTCGCCGGCCTCGCGTTCGCACTCGTTGCCCAGCTCGCCCGAATTGTCCCGTACACGGGGCTGGTGGGGCCCGAAGTGGCGAGTGCCGACAGCTGTGGTGAGGGGACGCGCATCCGATTGTTCATCGCCAACGTGGAGTACGCGAACCGGGACAGTCGCGATCTCCTTGCGATGGTGGCGGCCATTGACCCGGACGTGGTTCTGCTCACGGAACCCGGTGCGTGGTGGCGGGCTCAGCTCGCGCCCCTCGCGCGTGAACGCCCGTACACGGTCCTACAACCGCAAGAAGACACGTGGGGGATGCTGCTCTACTCACGCTTCCCGCTGGTTCAGCCACAGGTGCGATTCCTGGTGGAAGAGGATATCCCGTCAATCACCGCACGGATTCGACTGCCGTCCGGCGCTCACGTGCAATTCTATGGCGTGCATCCAAGGCCTCCTCGGCCCGGCGACGATACGGGCGATCGTGACACCGAACTCACACTCATTGCCCGAGAGATTCGGGGGCAGCGTCGGCCCGTCATTCTGGCCGGTGACCTGAATGACGTGGCATGGTCGCGGACGTCCCGGCGGCTTCAGCAGACCGCTGCATTGCGCGACCCGCGAGTCGGGCGCGGCCTCTTTGCCACCTTCAATGCGAATCTACCGGCAGGTTTTCGCTGGCCCCTGGATCACGTCTTCGTCTCCGATGATTTCGCCCTCTGCGAATTGGAACGCCCAGGCGACATCGGTTCCGATCATTTCCCGCTGCTCGTCGACGTACTGCTCCAACGCGAGGGTTCCCATCCATGACAGGACGTCACACACCCGGGGATCTGCGGCTGCTCAGTAGGCGCACGGCGGTCGTCGTCGCGACCGCGTTGGCGATCGTCACCGTCGTCGCGGTGCTCGTCGTTGCCGCGGAGGTTCTACTGCTGGTGTTTGCCGGACTGTTGTTTGGCGTTCTCCTCAGTTCGCTCGCGGACGCGCTCGTACGGATGTCCGGCATAGGCCGCGGGATGGCGCTCGGCCTGACGGTGTTGGTGTTGCTCGCAGCGACGGTGGGGACGGCGTGGGCGCTGTGGCCATCCGTGTCCGAGCAGGCAGATCAATTGGCCACGGAGCTGCCCGCCGCGGTCCGGGAGTTGCGGGGCTGGTTCGAACAGCGGGAATGGGGCCGATGGCTGCTCGGGCGCGCTGAACCTGATCAGATGGCCGATGGAGAGGCCCTCGTCAATCAGGCGACGGGTGTGCTGCTGACGACCATCAGTGCGCTTGCCGCCGTTCTCATCATCCTCTTCGTCGGGCTCTACGTCGCCGCGCAACCGTCGCTTTACCAGCGGGGCCTCCGGCGACTCGTTCCCCTCGCGGCCAGGCACCGCGTCGACGAGGTGCTGTTCGAGGTCACCAGCGTCCTCCAATGGTGGCTGCTCGGCAAGATGCTGTCGATGGTGTTGGTAGGGGTGCTAACGACCGTGGGACTCTGGTGGCTCGGCGTGCCGCTCGCACTCACGTTTGGGCTCCTTGCAGCGGCGCTCACCTTCATTCCGAATTTCGGCCCGGTGCTCGCTCTTGTCCCGCCCGCCCTCCTGGCTCTGGCGAACGACCCGACGCAAGCGGTATACGTCGTGTTGTTGTACCTCGCGATTCAAACCGTCGAGAGCTATGCGGTCACCCCGCTCATCCAGCGCCGCACCGTGTCGATGCCGCCGGCGCTGATCATCATGTCACAAATTGTGCTGGGCGTACTCGTCGGCGGAATTGGCGTGGCGGTGGCGACGCCTCTGACGGCTGCGGCCATGACGATGGTCCGCATGCTCTACGTCGAAGACCTGCTGGAACAGGAGGCGCCCGCCCAGCGGAGTACCGCGGCGGGAGCTTCGCGACCAGAAGCGTGACCCACACACCCACCTCGAAGATCGTCCCAATCGACTCGTACCGGAGGGGGTCACCGCTGGCGGCACCGAAGCACCTCAGGACGAATTCCTGCCAGTTCACCCTTTTACTTGCTCGCAGCCTGCTGGGTGTTCATCGGCGCCATGACCCTGAGCCCTCGGCTGCTGATCCCCAAAACGTGGGCTATTTCCACGTGATCTCCATTCCGAAGAGGTGCAGGAACACCTGCCGATTGGGCCGGTTCTTCGAATTCTGCTCTGGGCTGCGGATGTAGAAATCGATCTGCTGCGTCGCCGGGTTCGTCTCGCCAGCCGGCAGCTTCTTGTTGGGCAACGGGTAATTGACGCGCAGGGTCTTCCGGTCGCGGAGGCCCTGCGTCACCATGAAGTGCATCTCGTAGTCCTGATACAGCGGCTTGCCGTTCAGCCTCGCGTGACCGTATCCCCATCCAGCGAGGAACCCGACCGTCTTCGGCCAGTTGTTGTCGCCGCAGCCTGAGTCGGTGCCGTGTTCGTGGATGTACGCGGCGATGCCGCCGTTCTGGCAGGGGCTGAACTCGTGCCATTTGGCCATCACGAGCACGAGGTCGCCTTCCGGGATCTTCAGGCGCGCTTCGAACGTTCCCGTGTTCTGGATCTCGTTGACGTCGATCTCCGCCGTACCCGAGACGGGCTTGACACTCTTGGCCTCGTTGTCGAGATGGTCCGATCCCTCGGGATCATTCAGTCCGCCGACCATGTAGATCCGATTCGCAGAAATGACGAAGTGACCGTCATAGAGGTCGTGTTGCTCGGGCGCAAAGATGTGGACCATGGCGCCGGGCTGTTGCCGAGGATTGATCGCTTGCTGGGCAGCGACCGCCCCGCCCAACACGACCAACGCACCGATCAGAACTCGGATTCGCATGAAAGGCCTCCACGTGGTTGCAACGAGTGATCATCGACTCACGACACTCGGATGGAACCGTTGCCGGATGAGCAGAGTCGCGAGCAGGACGCCCGCGCCGAGCAGCACATAGTCCGTCGGAACTGCGAGGAGCACGGCCGCGGAGCCCCCGACGATCCCCCAGGCAACCGGAATGACCGCCAGCCCGGCGGGTACACGCCCTCGGCTCGTGAGCAATGCGCCGATCGTCAGGATATCTGTCGGCCACGGCACGCCGAACGTCGGCGTTGCGGAATACCTATGGCCCAGCGCGATCGTCAGGAAGGGATATAGGAGAGCGTATCCAATCAGACCGAGACCGATGATCCGCGTCCAACCAGTCGACGTGAAGTATTCGACGCGCCGCTGAGTCGCTGTCCAGAGGAAGAGAACCGCCTGGACCAGGAACAGGCCGGCGAACAGCCACGCCGCGGGTTGATGCGCGTGAAGAGGAGCGCGTGGTAGACCACGGCGTTCCAGAGCCACAACACCCCCAGAAAGAGGGACAACCGGGGGCTGCCACGTGAGGGATCGCGTGCGACGTGCGCAACAATGGCGATGCTCGCCACCCAGAGGGCCATGACCGCGACGATGAACGCGCGGTTGTAGTCGGCGAACACGCCGATGAACTGCTCGGCCGTGAATGGCAGGCCGACGGCGCTTGTTTGGTGCCCGTCTACTTCGTCGCGTCGAACCGCACCTGGATCGCTTCGTCGCCGGGCTTGTCGTGATCGACGACCACAGCGACCCTCTCGTCCTCCTGCGCGGTCACGTCGGCGGTCGTGACGGGTTTACCGGCACGCGTGATCTTCGTCTTGTCGGTAATGGTGAAGACGCGATTCGCCACCTTCTTCGTCTTCGGATCCACGACGGCTACTTCCAGTTCACGGACTTCGCGGGTCCCGCCGCTCGGCTGCGCATACTTGGTGGTCTTCAGCGCGACCACCGTGCCGTTGTGCGTCACCTCATGTGCAGAAAGGAGCGCTGGGACAACAACGAGGGCGACAGCGGCCACCAGGGTCCCCGTAGTGCGTCGGATGGTGTTCATGGCCGCATTATATCGGCGGCCCGGCCGCGCCGGCTTGACACGGGCGCTACGCACCACGGACGATAGAACTGTCATGTTGCGCCGGTTTTGGGCGGCGGCTGCGGTGCTGGCGTTTGTGTGCGGGTTTTCAGCCGCACCGTACACGCACGCGCACCACGCGATCGACTCGGTGAGCGACGAGCGTCACCCGCATGGCGATACCCTCGTCCACACGCATGCGTCGCCGCACGCCCATCATGACGCCGACCACTCCGAGCCTGAGCCTGGTGGCAACGAAGACAGCCACGACCAGATTTGGTCGGTCGATAGCTTCGTTTTCCAACACGCCGCTCCCAACCATGGTCTCTCTGTTGTTCTCGTGGTCTTCGGTGAGCCGCACGTCCAGCTAAACAGCATCTGGTTGGGCGCTGACCGGCTGCAGCCGATGGCACACGGGCCTCCGGTCGGTTCACTCTCCGGTTTGCGCGCCCCGCCCGCCTTCCTGCCTGCGTTCGCCTGAGCCACTCCGGCTCGCCCTGTACTTCTCTTTTCGCGACGTTCTTCGAGGTGACGCCGATGCGTCTCGCCCTATTTGTCTGTGCAGGTGCGCTTTCCGCTCTGCCCTGTAGCGCTCAATCCGCCGGGCAGGTGGCCCAGGAACCACCGACCCTGCGGCTCACCGAGCGCGAAGCTGTCGTGCGCTTCTCGACCAGTGATCCGCGGATTCGAGCACTGAACGCCAGGATCGACGAGATTCGCGCGACTCAGGCTGAACGGACGCTGTGGCCCAATCCCTCTGCCACGTTCTCTCGCGAGAGCGTGCTCGGCGCCCACGACACGTTCCTGCTGGCGCGTCAGGAGTTGCCAATCTCCGGACGCCGGGGCCGTCTGCAGGCCGCAGGTCGTCTGGCGGTTGACGTCGCGCAGGCGGAGGCGCAATTCGAGAGGGCCCAACTCCAGGCGGACGTGCGCGAGGCATACACCGCTCTGCTCCTGGCACAGCAGCGGGAAGCGACGCTCCAGGCATCGATCGACGCACTGCAGAAACTGATTTCCGTGCTGCGGACGCGGGAGGACGGCGGCGAGGGGTCAACCTACGATCGCATGCGCGGACAGCGGGCCCTTGTCGATCTGGAAGCCGAACGGTCGCTCGCGGCGGGTGACCGCGCACGGGCACAAGGACGGCTCGCCGGCTACCTGGGACCTGGTACCAGCGCAGAGGCGCTGGTCGCCGCAGACTCGCGGATCGCAACCCCGTCGCAGACAACGCTGCCGGCTCTCCTCGAACAGGCGCTTGCGAACCGGGGCGACTATCGGGCCTCGGAAATCGCAACCGCCAGGTTCGAAGCCGAGCGCTCAGCAGCGACTCGTCTACAGATACCGACCCCGTCGCTGACCGGCGGCGTGAAGCGGTCTGACCTTGGCGGCACAACGAGCTCCGGGTATCAGGTCTCCCTCGACGTTGCCATTCCGTTGTTCAGCCGCGGTCAGGCCGCGACCGCTCTGGCGACGGCACAGAAGGCCCGCGCGCAGGCGGAGGCCGAATCGTGGCGGCTCCTGATCGAAGTGGACGTCCGCGCAGCCTACAACGTCGCGAGCATCCAGCAAGAACGACTGACTCGCTACCAGGAGGCCGCCGCGGCCATCGCGGAGCCGCTTGCACAGATCGGCCGCGTCGGATACGAGGAGGGCGAATTGAGCATCCTCGAGTTGCTCGATGCAGACCGCCAAGCGCTCGACGCGCGCCTGCAGATATTGGAACTCGCGGCTGCCGCACGCCGAGCCGCGATCGAACTGGATCGCGTGATCGGACAGGAGTTCAAACCATGACCATGATCGAGAAAGCCATCCCAGTGCTGGTGCTCGTCAGCCTGGCGGCGGCGTGCCGTAGTACGCCGCAGCAGGAGGCGACAACAGCGCAAGAGCCGCCGACTGTCGCGGTGACGATCTGGTCCGAGCGTACCGAGTTGTTCATGGAGTATCCCCCGCTTGTCGCAGGGGCGGATGCCGCTTTTCACATCCACCTGACGGACCTCTCGACCTTTCAGCCGCTACGAGAAGGCCGCGTCGTGGTGCGATTCGAGAGCGACGCCATTGAGCGCTTCGAAGTCGGTGGACCGTCGACACCGGGCATCTTCAATGTCTCGCTGAAGGTGCCTGCCGCGCGCCGGTATCAAGTCGCCGTCGAAGTGCACAGCGCGAATGTGAAGGACGAACTGCGTGTAGGGCCGGTGACCGTCTACCCGGACCAGCAATCGGCTTTCGCGTCGATCAGCACCGAGGAAGAGGGCGCCACGTCGTTTCTGAAGGAACAACAGTGGACGCTCGATTTCGCGACCGTGCGGGTCGATGCGAAGGAGCGCCGACAGGTAGTCGCCGTGCCCGCGACTATCGAGCCGCGTGTCGGAGGGAGCGCGGAAGTGCGCGCTCCCGGAGCCGGTCGCATTGCAGCGGGCGGTGGACGCGCGAGCGGCACACCTGTGACCCGCAGCAGCATCCTGGCCGAGATCATCGTGCGCAATGAGCGTCTCGGCGAAGCCCCGGTGTTGCGCCTGGAAGTGACGGAAGCACAGGCCGCGCTTCGGCTCACGCAGGAGGATCTCGCTCGGGTTGAACGGCTCGCGACTGCTGGCGCCGTGCCGCAGCGGCGGCTCTCGGAAGCCCGAGTTGCACACGAAACAGCCGCCGCACGCCTGCAGATTGCCGAGGAGCAGCTACGGCACCTTGAGCTCAGTCGCACAGGTCAGGGCTCAGGGGAGGCCAGGGAGCGCTTGGTCCTTCGAGCTCCGCTCGCCGGCATCATCGCCGAGTCGAACGTGACCCCCGGTGCGACGGTCGAAGAAGGGCAGCTGCTCTATCGCATCGTCGCCCTCGATCGCGTGTACGTCGTCGGAGGCGTGCCAGAACAGCACCTCGCGAGAATCAAAGGCGCGAGCGAAGCTGAAGTCGAGGTCCCCGGGCTCCCGGCACCGTTGAAGACAACCCGGCTGATATCGGTGGGGCGCGTCGTCGATCCGGAACGGCGATCGGTCCCGATCACTTTCGAGCTCGCCAACCCTCCATCCGCTGTTGCGGTCGGCCAGGGAGTCACGCTCCGGCTGATCACGTCTGCGCAGGCCCCGGAAGTCGCCGTGCCGGCGGACGCTGTGGTCGATGACGGCGGGCAGACGATCGTATTCGTTCAAACCGGCGGTGAGAGCTTCGAGCGGCGGCCCGTCCGTGTCGGCGGACCGCGCGAGGGCGGCTTCCTGCAGATTGCCGACGGCCTCGAAGCCGGCGAGCGAGTCGTCACCCGCGGTGCTCACCTGGTCAGGTTGGCGGCGTTGTCACCACAAACCCCCGGTCACGGTCACGTTCACTGAGGACTGCCGACGTGGTTGATCGCATCATCTCGTGGTCGCTTCGCAATCGGCCGCTCGTCCTCGGCCTCAGCGTCCTGTTCCTCGCCGTGGGCGGCTGGGTGGCCTGGCGAATGCCGGTTGACGTGCTTCCTGATCTCACGGCGCCGACGGTCACCATTCTCGTGGAAGGACAAGGGATGGCGCCGACCGACATGGAGGCGCTCGTCACCTTCCCGATTGAAACGGCGCTCAACGGCGCTGCGGGCGTGCGCCGCGTTCGGTCCGCGACGGCCGTGGGTATCGCCGTGGTGTGGGTCGAGTTCGAATGGGGACAGGACATCTATCGCGCACGGCAAACCGTCAATGAGCGCGTGGCCGCCGTCGCGGCGGACCTTCCCCCGCAAGTGGACCCACCGACGCTCGCGCCCGTGTCGTCGATCATGGGCGAAATTCTGTTCGTTGCCCTTCGCTCGGACAAGCATGACGCGCTCGAGCTGCGAACGATCGCCGAGGCGCAGGTTCGCCGTCGCCTGCTCGCCGTGCCCGGAGTGTCCCAGGTCGTCGCCACTGGTGGCGCCGAGCGGCAGTTCCAAGTCGTCGTGTCGCCAGATCGGCTAGCGACGGCCAGCGTCTCAATCGACGGGATCGAGGAGGCGCTTCGACGCGCGAGCCGTAACACGTCTGCGGGCTTTCGTGTGGCGAGCGGTCAGGAATACCTCATTCAAGGCGTCGGACAGATTCGTACTATCGCCGATATTGAACAGACCGTCGTCGTGGCGCGCGACACCCGCCCGATTCTGGTGGGCGATCTCGCAACCGTCCGCGTGGGCGAGGCCCTCAAACGCGGCGAAGGCTCCTACAACGGCGAGCCTGCGGTCATCCTCGGCATTCAACGACAGCCTGCCGTCAACACGCTCCAACTGACGCGAACCCTCGACCAGGCGTTCGACGAGATTCAGGCGACATTGCCTGAAGGCGTGCGCATCGAGCGGGACGTGATGCGCCAGGCGGACTTCATCGAGGTCGCGCTGTCAAACCTCAACGCGGCGCTGCGCGACGGCACCCTGCTGGTCGTGCTGGTGACGGTTGTGTTCCTCGCCAATCTGCGTGCGGCGGGGATCACGCTGGTCGCCATACCACTGTCCCTGGTGGCCGCGGTTATTGGCCTGCGCATCGCCGGTTTGTCCATCAACAGCATGACGCTGGGCGGACTGGCGATTGCCATTGGGGCGCTCGTGGACGACGCCGTCATTGACGTCGAGAACATCCTCAGGCGGCTGCGCGACAATGCGACGCGGCCCGAGAGCGAGCGCCGATCAATTCTGGAGGTCGTGTACCTCGCGAGCAAGG
>Ga0299914_10003985_pt1 | contig 10556 bp, 10 predicted proteins | sample RVTome_10_FD_201361 | JGI IMG/M metagenome (GOLD analysis project Ga0299914, IMG submission 201361) | Soil microbial communities from uranium-contaminated site in the Upper Colorado River Basin, Wyoming, United States - RVT153D57 (version 2) ... | reverse complement strand
CGACCGCCGCCGGCCGTTCGGCCCATGGTTGCACCGGATCGTCATCAACCGGGCGATCGACTGGGGGCGCCGGGAGGCGCTGCGACGAAGCGTCGACGATCCGGCCTCTCAACCGGACGTGCCCCCGCCGCCGGAAGCGATCGGCGAGGACATGATGGAGGCGCTCGCCCAACTCCCAATCGAGCAGCGCGCGGTCGTCGTGCTCAGGTACCTCCTCGACTACACCCCCGGCGAGGTCGCGCGAATGCTCACCCTGCCGCGTGGCACAGTCAACTCGCGGCTGCGGCGCGCCCTTGACCGGCTCGGCGCTCTTCTTGAGGTGGAACGATGAACGAAGAGCGGCTAAGAGCACTGCTGCGGGAAACGCCGATCCCCGGTGCCGAGGATGCCGAGCGCCGCGGCCTGCCAGTGATCAGCGCGGCATTCGCGGAGCGCAAGCCGGCCCGGAAACCCGTGCGGCCTCGCCTCGCCGTCGCGCTCGCCTCAGGAACGCTGCTTGCTGCGCTGCTCCTCACTCCGGCCGGAGCCGAGGTTCGCGACTGGATCGGCGACGTGCTCACTGTCGGTGTACGCGACACCGAACCGGCGCTCACCGAGGTTCCCGGCGGCGGGCAGCTACTGGTCACCTCGCCGGAGGGATCCTGGGTCGTCCAGCCGAATGGCTCCCGCCGTCTGCTCGGCAGTTACGAGGAGGCGACCTGGTCGCCGCGCGGCCTCTTCGTCGGCGCGACCTCCGGACACACGCTGAGCGCCGTCGAGCCGGACGGGACCGTGCACTGGTCTCTCTCGGCAAGAGCTTCCGTTGCCGATCCCCGCTGGTCCCCTTCGGGCTTCCGGATCGCGTACCGAGCGGGCCGAGCGCTGCGGGTCGTCGTCGCCGACGGAACCGACGACAGGCTCGTCGATCCCAGAGTCGCCTCCGTACCCGCAGCCTGGTCCCCGTCGAACCTTCACCTGATCGCGTACGTGAGTGGAAGCGGGAGCCTTCGCGTCGTCGATAGCGACACGGGCCAGGCGATGGGCTCCGCTGTGGCGGCGACGGGCACAACGGGCCTGAGTTGGGCGCCAAACGGCTCGGCGCTGCTGGAAATGACGCCGCGAGCCCTCTGGCTGCGCAGTGTGATGGTTCGAAAGCTCGCCGACAGCCTGGAACTCGGCCCAGCCCACCGGATCCCGCTACCTCGCGACGTCGAGATCCGCGCTGCGGCCTTCTCGCCGCGCACCGGCACCATCGCCGCCCTGCTCCAGCTCTCGCGGCAAACCGGACCGCCGCGTAGCGAGCTGGTGCTGATCGACTCCACCGGCGGCTCAGCACGCCCACTCTTTACCGCACCGGGACGCCCCTCCGATCTCGCCTGGTCCCCGGATGGCCGGCGTCTGCTCATTCCCTGGCCAGACGCCGACCAATGGCTTTTCATCCCAGCGAGCGGCAAACGTCGCGTTCGGGCGATCAGCGGCGTCTCGGCGGAGTTTGCACCGGGAGTGCACGGAAACGCCTCTTTCCCCCTGGTCGAGGGCTGGTGCTGCTCCGCGATTGTCGGCAATCCACTATTGCCCTGACTACTCCACCGCCTCGCGCAGCTGCTGGGCCGGGGTGAAGAAGTTGCGGTAGGCGAGCGTGGTGGCCACCAGGGCGGCGATGGCGACGCTGCCGAGCAGGGCGTAGAGGAGGATCAGCTGGAGGCGGACCGCGTCGGTCGGGTCGGCGCCGGCAAGCAGCATCCCGACCATCGTCCCGGGAAAGAAGATCAGCCCGGTCGTCTTGGTCGAGTCGATCAAGGTGATCATGCCCGAGCGCAGGGCGCGGCGGACGGTCGGCGCCGCCGCCTGCTGCGCGGTCGCGCCCAGCGCCAAGGTCGCCTCGATCTTGGCGCGGGAATCGGAGACCTCGTCACCGAGGCGGTTGAGCGCCACCGCCGAGGCGGTCATCGCGTTGCCGATCACCATCCCGCCGACCGGCACCAGGTAGCGCGGGGTCGGATCGAAGACGCCGAGCGCGACCACCAAGCCCAGGGTGCTCGCCCCGGCGACGGTCAGCGCGAACAGCAACGGCCAGAAAGCCCCGGGAACCTTGGCGGCGCGCGCCCGAGCGGTGATCGCGCCGAAGGCGACCATCACCGCCAGCAGCGCCAGCACGAGCCAGATCGTGTCGGCCTCGAAGATCAGCGCGATCGCGTAGCCGATCGCGGTCAGCTGGACGAAGGAGCGGATCGCCGCGATCGCGATATCCCCCTCGAGATCCGCCTTGCGCCAGAAGGAGATCGCGGCGGCGAGGGCAACCAGCGCCAGGGACGCCGCGACCTGCCCCAGCGAGACGTGGATCGAGGTGTTCACGCCAGCACCTGCTCCAGCGGGCCGGACTCGACCGCCCGTCCCTTCTCCAACCGCACCACCCAATCGCCCAGCCGCCGCGCCTGCTCCGGGTCGTGGCTGACTAGGACGATCGAGATGTCCAGCTCCCGTCGCAGCTCCGCAAGCGTCCCCTCCACCGCGTCGCGGGCCGCCTGGTCGAGCGCCGCCGTCGGCTCGTCGAGCAGCAGCACCTTGGGCCCCTGGGAGAGGGCGCGCGCCAGCATCGCGCGCTGCTGCTCGCCCACCGAGAGCCTGGAGACGTCGCGGCCGGCGAACCCCGCTTCGAGCCCGGCGAGCCGCAGGCAGCGGCGAGCGTCGAGCCCCTTCCCTGCCAGGCCCGCCGCAAAGCGCAGGTTCGACTCCACCGTCCCCTCCAGCAGCGCCGGAAGCTGCGGCACCAGCGCCACCTCGCGCCGCAACGCGAGCGGGTCGTACTCGGCAAGCGGCCGATCGCGATAGAGGACCGACCCGGCGTCGGGCTCGGCTAGGCGATTGAGCAACCGCAGCAGAGTCGACTTGCCGCTGCCTGAGGGGCCGATGACCGCTGTCGCCCCGGCGGGAATCACAGCGCTGACCGAGTCAAGGACACGGCGGCCGCCGCGGGAGAGGCTGACAGCGCGCAGGGCGAAGAGCACGGGCGCATGATCCCGCACCGCGCAAGATGCCTCCCGCCGGCGCCGCTTCCCGCCCGCCGCCTTGTCTCGGCTGGAAGAATCCGGGTAGGTGATCTGCTGATGGCGCGATCGATCTGGAGCGGCTCGATCAGCTTCGGGCTCCTCAATGTGCCCGTGAAGCTGTACAGCGCCGTGGCCCGGCGCAACATCGGCCTGCGCGAGATCCGCGAGTCCGACGGGGCGCGCATCCGTCATCGCCGCGTGGCGGAGGGAACCGAGGAGGAGGTTCCCTACGAGAAGATCGTCAAGGCGTTCGAGATCACTCCCGACCGCTACGTTCCCCTGGGCAGAGACGAAATGAACTCGCTGGCGCCGGAGAAGACGCGCGCGATCGAGGTGATGGACTTCGTCGACCTCGAGGAGATCGATCCGATCTACTTCGACAGCCCCTACTACCTCGGGCCGGCCGAGGGCGCCGAGAAGGCGTATTCGCTGCTGGCGCGGGCGATGAGAGAGTCAGGCAAGGTGGCGATCGCCCGCTTCGTCTTCCGCAACAAGGAGCACCTGGCGGCGCTGCGACCGGCGGACGGCGTGCTGACGCTGACCACGATGCGCTTCGCCGACGAGGTGGTCCCGCCGGAGGAGCTGGACGACGCCCTGCCGAGCGGCGAGCAGAGAGTCGCCAAGCGCGAGGTGGAGATGGCCGAGCAGCTGATCGACTCCCTCACCCGCAGCTTCGATCCCGCCGCCTACAGAGACGAGTACCGCGAGAAGCTGCTGGCGCTGATCGAGCGCAAGGCGGAGGGCAAGGAGGTCGTCGCGGCGCCCGAGGGCGAGGAGCCGCAGCCGACCAAGGCGCCGGACCTGATGTCGGCGCTGGAGGAGAGCATCGCCGCCGTAAAAGGCAAGGACGACGGGAGGGCGCCCAAGCCCGCCGCCAAGCGGCGCAAAGCCAAAGCCGCGCCGAGAAGACGTGCGCGCGCCAGAGCGAAGTCCGCCAAGTAGCCGGTGGCCTCGAGCCGGCAGGTCGAGGTCGATGGGCGTGAGCTGAGACTCACCAACCTCGACAAGGTCCTCTATCCCAAGGCCGGTTTCACCAAGGGAGAGGTGGTCGACTACTACGCCAAGGTCGCGCCGGCGATCGTTCCCCACCTGAAGGGGAGGGCGCTGACCCTGCGCCGCTTCCCCGAGGGGGTCGACGACACCGACGCCGCCTTCTTCGAGAAGCGCTGCCCGAGACACCGGCCCGACTGGGTGAAGACGACCAGGGTCCTGGCGGGCCCCCGCTCCGGCTACATCGACTACTGCGTCTGCGACGACCTGCCGACCCTGGTCTGGATGGCCCAGCTGGCGGCGATCGAGCTGCACCCCTCGCTCTCGCTGGGGAGAAAGCACGAGCGACCGACGGTGCTCGCCTTCGACCTCGACCCCGGCCCCCCGGCTGACATCGTCGACTGCTGCCGGGTGGCGCTGCGGCTGAAGGAGATGTTCGACCACTTCGGGGTCCAGAGCTTCGCCAAGACCTCCGGCTCCAAGGGAATGCAGATCTACGTCCCGCTCAACACCCCGGTCGGCTACGAGGACACCCGCCCGTTCGCCCAGGCGATCGCCCAGCTGCTCGCCAAGCAATCACCGGACACGGTGATCGCCAAGATGGGCAAAAAGACCCTCCGCAAGGGCAAGGTCTTCATCGACTGGTACCAAAACAACGAGCGCAAAACGACGATCGCCGTCTACTCCCTACGAGCCCGCGAGCGCCCCACGGTTTCCACACCGCTCACCTGGGAAGAGGTGGAGGAGTGCGAAAAGAGAGGCGACGCCGAGTGCCTCGTCTTCGAAGCGGCCGACGTCCTCGAGCGAGTCGACCGCCACGGCGACCTCTTCGCCCCGGTCCTCGAACTGAGACAGAAGCTGCCGGAGCTTTGACAAGCGAGCAAGGGAGAATGCCATGAAGGTCTTCGTCGCCGGTGCCGGAGGAGCGATCGGCAAGCATCTCGTCCCCCAGCTGGTGAAAGACGGACACGACGTGGTGGGCATGGTCAGATCGCAATCGAAGCAAGGCCTGGTCAGCAACCTCGGCGCGGAGCCGGTCGTCGCCGACGCCTTTGACGCCGACGCCGTCACCCGTGCCGTCGCCGAAGCAAAGCCGGAGGCGATCGTCCACCAGCTCACCTCGATTCCGGCAGCCATCAACTTGCGCCGCCTCGATCGCGACTTTGCCCTCACCAACCGCCTGCGCACGGAGGGAACCGACAACCTCCTGGCCGCCGCGAGAGAAGCCGGCGCCCGGCGCTTCGTCGCCCAGAGCTTCGCCGGCTGGCCGTACGACCCCCGCGGCGGGGGCATAAAGACGGAAGAGGACGCGCTGAACCCCGAGCCGGTGGCGCCCCTGCGCGGCATGCAGGATGCGATACGCCACTTGGAAGAGGCGGTCACCGGCGCCGATTGGATCGAGGGCATCATCCTCCGCTACGGGCCCTTCTACGGGCCGGGCACATCACTCGGCGCCGACGGGTCCATGACCGAGATGGTGCGCAAGCGGCGCGTCCCGGTGATCGGCGCCGGCGCCGGCGTCTGGTCCTTCATTCACGTCGCTGACGCGGCGGAGGCCACCGTCGCCGCCGTCAGAGGCGGGTCGCCCGGCATCTACAACATCGTCGACGACGATCCCGCGCCGGTGTCGGAATGGCTACCGGCGCTGGCCGAGGCAGTCGGAGCCAAGCCGCCCATGCGCATACCCCGCTGGCTCGGCCGCCTCGGCGCCGGCGAGGCCGGGGTGACGATGATGACCGAAGCTCCCGGCGCCTCCAACGAGAAGGCAAAACGAGAGCTGGCCTGGCAACCGCGCTACCGGAGCTGGCGCCAGGGCTTCGCCGAGGCCCTGGGCTGGTGGCAGGAGCACGGCCGTCAGGAACTACGCGAGCTGTTGATGGCTGAGTGGGATCCGATCGGCGTCGCGGACGCCCCCGAGGCCTACGACGAGTACGACAGCTACCTCGAACCTCTACTGGTACTCCTTCGCGGAGGAGCCGACGCAGCCGAGATTGCTGAGTATCTCGACAGGGTCGAGATCGAACAAATGGGACTGGGCGAGCAGGCTGAGCAGCTATCCGATCAGCTACTCGAGGTCGGCATGCGGATCGTCAAGTGGTACGCCGCCTCCGCGGATTGACGCCAGCTGGTTCTTTTACACGGGCTTGACGCCGACCAGTAGCGCCATTTCGAGCCACTTCCAATAGCAGTCGACGTCGTCATAGCCGAGCTCGCGCAGCCAGCCGAGTTGGGTCTCGACATCGAGCGTGCGGTCGGAGGGATCCTCGTTCTCCAGCGCCTCGTCGATCGCCGCGAAGAACGCGACGTGAAGACGCTCGGTCGGCGAGGCGACGTGCTCGAAGTTGGCGAAGATCCCGCCCGGCTCGAGCAGGCCGAAGACCTCGCCGTAGAGCGCGCGCTTGCGCTCATGCTCGAGATGGTGAATCGCCATCGAAGAGACGACAGCGTCGAAGCGGCCGAGGGGTGGCAGCGGCTCGGTGAGGTCGTGCTCGACGATCTGGATGCGCTCGTCCGCAGCGAAGCGCCCGAGCGCTGCTCCCAACATCACCTCGGAGAAGTCGAGAGCGACGCCGAGCATCTCGGGACGGTCGGCTTGAAGGAGGGCAAGTAGACGGCCGTCGCCGGTTCCGAGGTCGAGAACGCGACGAACGTCGCGCGGCACGTGGTCGAGGAGGACGCCCTCGCCCTCGAGGCGATGAGGGAACTCGTCGGCGCGCTCCCGGTACGAGTCGACGCGCTCGGCGTCCAACCACTCCTCTGAGGCCATGTTCCTTTCCATCAGGCAGTTGGGGTCGACTCGCCCAACGGCTGGCAGACTACCGGCTTGCGGGTTGCCTTTACCTCGTCGAGCCGGCGGACCGGGGTTGTGTACGGGGCCTGTTTTGCGACCTCGGGGTCTCTCTCCGCCTCGGCGAGGATCTGCTCGATCGCGTCGGCGAAGGCGTCGAGGCTCTCCTTGGTCTCGGTCTCGGTCGGCTCGATCATCAGCGCCTCGTCGACGAGAAGGGGAAGACCCTGCGCAGAGGCAAGGCCTTCATCGACTGGTACCAGAACAGCGAGCGCAAAACGACGATCGCCGTCTACTCCCTACGAGCCCGCGAGCGCCCCACCGTTTCCACGCCGATCTCCTGGGAAGAGGTGGGGGACTGCGGAAAGAGAGGCGCCGCCGAATGCCTCGTCTTCGAAGCGGCCGACGTTCTCGAGCGGATCGAGCAGGACGGCGATCTCTTCGCGCCCGTCCTCGAGCTGAAGCAGAGGCTGCCGCGGCTCTAGCGAGACCTGACGGCCAGCTTCAACTTGACGACACGGTTGAGGCCGTTGGCGATCAGCCGCGCCTTGAGGCCTCTCCTGACAAAGCGCGCCTTGAGGCCTCTCCTGCCGGTTCCGCGAAGGAGCTTCAGGCCCGCTTTGGTTAGCGGGACCGCTACGGTGCGGCGGGCGCCGTCGGCCGGAAGGTCGTAGCGTGCCTTGCCGATCACAGTCCCCTTCTTCAGCTGGCGCTTCGGGTCGCCACCCCGAACCGTGAGCTTGGCCACTCCCCGGCAGCGTGCCCCCTGCTCTCCGTTGCAGCGAACGCGAAGCAGCGCGCGATTGCCTTTGACGAGAGCGCGACCGGCGGCGAACAGCTTGCCCGAGGGGCAGAGCGCCGGGTCGGTGGCGCACGTGGGCGGAGTGACCTCAACGCTCGCCATCGTCGGGGCAGCGGGCTCGATCGTCACGAAAGGAACGCCGCCTTCATCCTGGACGAAGATCGACCCCCCCGGCCCGAGGCTCGAGCCCCCTCCCCCACCGCCCGCACCTGCGGTGGTGGAGCCGCAGCCCCCACCACCGCCGCCACCGCCGTAGTAACCCCCGCCGCCACCGCCACCGCCGGTGCCCTGGGTGCCACCGTCGCCACCGGTGCCGAGCTGGCCACTCACTGCAGAGATGAAGGCTCCGCACCCTGGTCCAGGTTCGCCTGCCGTGCCGCCTGCGCTGGACGTGCCTCCGCCCCCGCCTTCTCCCGGATTGCCTCCCGCGATCAGCGCACCGGAGTCCCCGGCAGCGCCGAGCGCGCTCGCACCGCCACCTTTGCCGCCGTTGGCACCGCTGGCCCCGGCGCCCGCGCCGCCGCCACCGCCACCCGCGGCGACCAAGAGCCGACCAAGCGTATCGATCCCACCCGGGCAGGCCGGCGCGAGGATGGCGACCGAGCAGGTCCGCACATCGGAGGCGCCGCCACCGCCACCACCGCCGGACTCAGTCACCGGGCTCCCGCCGCCGCCGGGGCCGCCACCGTTGAATCCACCAGCGCCCCCGGCGCCTTCGAAGGGGGAGCCGGGCTGACCGGCAGCGCCCGGGCCACCGACCTCGACATACAGAACTTCTCCCGGCATCACCGTGAGCTTGCCCGCGACGCTCGCTCCAAGCCCGCCTACGCCGGGCAGTCCTTCCGCCGAGCCGGCGATGCCTCCGGCGACGCCCGGAGCGCCTACCGCGACAACGCCGACACTCGTCACGCCCGCCGGCACTGTGTAGCACTGCTCTTCGCCGATGAACAGAAACGTGGCCGAGCCGGTCGAGCACGGCAGCGCGCTCGCTGCCGGGGCCGTCAGGGCAAGTGCCGCAAGCGCCACACCGCCCAGCGCTGCACTCAGGCCTGCCCGCCGTGCAACACGCCGCCCACTCCCACCGAACCTGACCCCAAGACCACGCATCTCCGCTCCTCTACAGGCAACTCGTCAAGCTCCGGCTCTGAGTCTACAAGCGCGCACTGCAGACGGCTTGCTCGGTCGCCCCGAACCGCGGCGGTGGCGAGGTTCCCTCGTACGCGATCAGGGTCCGCTGAAGGACCCGGCGGGCGTCCAGCGGCGCCCGAAGACGACCCACCTGGCGAACACCGGATCGACAAGTTGGAGGGCGGCTTTGCGACCACTTCCCGTGCGCAGCAGCAGCCCCTGCTCCACCAGCCGCATGGCGGCATCGTGCGCGGCGGAACCTGGCGGTAGGCCAAATATTTCTCGCCCCTCCCTGCCCGTGAGGCTTTGAACGCCCGCGGCAACTGCCTCGACCACTCCAGCCTCCACCCGGGAGAGCGAGTCCCAAGTCGCTTCGAAATCGCCCTGCAGGTAGTCCCATGCCTCTTCGTACGCTGCCAGCCAGGCCTCCTCTCCTGCCTCGACACTTTCGTCGGTGTGCCTCCAGAGAAGGTGCGCAAAGAGCATCGCGCGTTGAGGATGCCCATCGACCAAGTCCAGAAGCCAGCCGAGGGCGTCCCCCGAATCGCGGCCGGTCTGCTGAAAACGCTTCGCCACGTAATCGGTGAGCGCATCACGCGGTAGGCGATCCAATTCCAGCGGCGCCGCCTGGCCGTAGAACGAGCGCCGCCGATCCGCGAACAGCGACAGCATCATTCCCGGATGAGAGCCCGAGAACACATAGGTAACCCCGGCGCCGTGGTGTTGGATCACGCTACGAATCAAAGCGTCCAACCGCGCCTGGAGGACGACCTGGAACTCATCGAATGCGACGAGCATCGGTCGGCCGGTCTTCTCGTGCAGTTGCAGCGGCAAGTCCAGTGCGTCGAGCAGCGCCCGCTCTCCAGCCTCACCCGCCCCAATCGCAAGGGACGCTCCCGCGATGGGCGTCTGAACGCCTACGCCGCCACCCCGCCTGCGCAGACTGGTCAACGCCGTGCGAAACGACTTGGATGGAAGCGCCTCGTAGGCGCGTTCGATTTGGGCGGCCATCTGGCCCGGCGTCCGAACGCCGTAGAGATCGACAAGCACGGCGCCGGCGCCAACCGTGCGCGCATCGGCGAGGGCGCGATGCAGCAAGCTCGTCTTGCCGTAGTCCCTCGGGCTGGAGAGACGCGTATTTACGCCGTTGGCAAGGCGCTCCGCAAGCAGCTTGAGCTCGTCCTCACGATCAACCAGTTCCTCCGGCTCAAGCGGCCGAGCGAAGACAAAGGGATTGCTGTTACCACGTTGTACACGTGCCATATCCTACGTTGCAGCGTAGCAATTACCACGCCAAAAACGTGGTAATTAACCAAACAGCTGGCGGACTACCGGCTTGCGGGTCGCTTTGACCTCGTCGAGGCGGCGGACCGGGGTCGTGTAGGGGGCCTGTTTGGCGATCTCCGGGTCTCTTTCGGCCTCGGCGAGGATCTGCTCGATCGCGTCGGCGAAGGCGTCGAGGCTCTCCTTGGTCTCGGTCTCGGTCGGCTCGATCATCAGGGCCTCGTCGACGAGGAGGGGGAAGTAGACGGTCGGCGGGTGGAAGCCGAAGTCGAGCAGGCGCTTGGCGAGGTCGAGGGTGGCGACTCCCAGCTCCTTCTTCATCGGCTTGCCGGAGAGGACGAACTCGTGCATGCAGTGGCGGTCGAAGGCGATCGGCAGGCGCTTGCCGGCGCGGCCCTCGGCCATGCGCGCCTTGAGGTAGTTGGCGTTCAGCACCGCCGTCTCGGAGGCCTCCGCGAGGCCGTCGGCGCCGAGGCTGAGGATGTAGGCGTAGGAGCGGACGAAGACGCCGAAGTTGCCCTGGAAGCCGCGCAGG
>Ga0299914_10003984_pt1 | contig 10559 bp, 10 predicted proteins | sample RVTome_10_FD_201361 | JGI IMG/M metagenome (GOLD analysis project Ga0299914, IMG submission 201361) | Soil microbial communities from uranium-contaminated site in the Upper Colorado River Basin, Wyoming, United States - RVT153D57 (version 2) ... | reverse complement strand
AGATCAGTGTCTTGGCCAACGCTACGCGGGATTTTTCGCCACCTGACAAGACCTTGATCTTTTTGAACTGGTCCTCATCCGAAAAAAGAAAGCAACCGAGAACATTGCGCAATTCCTGTTCGGTCTTTCCGGAGCCTGCCTGCTTCAACTCTTCAATGACCTCATTCTCTACATGCAAAGATTCGAGTTGATGCTGGGCATAAAAGGCGCGGATCACATTATACCCCATGATCCTTTCCCCTTTAATCGGCTCTTCGCCGGCAATGATCCGAAGCAACGTCGACTTACCTTTTCCGTTGGCGCCGATCAGGGCGATCTTGTCCGTGCGCTCTATTGCGACGGAAGTGTCCTTCAGGATCTCGAGCGGACCGTATGATTTGGAGATGTTGTTGAGGTTGATGATGAAACGACCTGCCTGTTGGCTGAACCTGAACCGGAAATTGACCGCCGCCGTATCGTCGACCACCTCTTCAACTTTGTCCATCCGCTCGAGCGCCTTTACTCTTGATTGCACCTGCCGCGCCTTGGTGGCCTTGGCTTTGAAGCGTTCAATAAACCGCTCGGTTTGTTTGATCTTTTGCTGCTGATTTTCGAATGCGTTTTGCTGGATCTCCTCCCGCTGTTGTTTCTCCTCCAGGTAAAAGGAATAGTTGCCCTCATATGTGATGAGTTGTTGCTGCGTAACTTCCACTGTTTTGGTCGCTACATTATCGATAAAGGTCCTGTCGTGCGAAACCACGATCACAGCGCCCTCGTAGTTGCGCAGATAGTTTTCCACCCATTCGATGGAGGGCAGATCCAGGTGGTTAGTGGGCTCATCGAGCATGAGGAGGGAGGGTTTCTCCAGCAGTAGTTTGGCGAGCATAACGCGCATTCGCCAGCCGCCGGAAAACTCCTTCAGGGGCCTGTGGAGGTCAACAGTTGAAAACCCAATCCCTTCCAATACTTCCTCGGCTTTTGCCTGCATGGAGTACCCGTCAAGGTGTTCGAATTTTTCCTGTAGGGTGGTAAGTTTGTCAACGAGGGAGTCGGCGTATTCTGTCTCAAGTTGGTGCAGGATTTTTTCAATCTGCCTTTGCGTATCCACGGCGTCCTTGAACGCCTCCATAGCCACCGTTACAATTGCATCATCCGTCTGGTAGGACAGTAGATCCTGATTCAGGAACCCGATGGTGCAGTCATTGCTTTTGCTGATTGAGCCGCCATCAGGTTTGTAATCGCCGTTGATGAGTTTGAGGAGGGTGGATTTCCCCCTTCCGTTTAAGCCGATAAGGCCGATTTTGTCTTTTGGCTTGATGAACATGCTCGCATTTTCATAAAGCGGACGGCCACCGATAAAATAGGAAAGATTGGTGATAGAGATCATGTTATTTTTTATGAGCGGACGCTACCCATCTCTCCGAGAAGACAGGCTCGATGCAATTCCGCTTTCATTGTAACAACCAAAACGGCAAAAATAATCACTCTTGGCCTCGCATCACAGCTTTTATCGTGTTAGCTCGGATAATAAACCAACAGAAGCGTGCTTCAGGCTCCTATTTTGTTAAAATTCTGGATAAATAGAGAAAAAATAATTAATTCACAGCTCAAATTACCCAGAGAGATCATGAGAACATTAATCATTGCCGTCGTCCTGACTGTCTTTATCGGATGCCAGAAAGGGTCCGACCAGGCATCAGCAGGGCAGCCTGCCGAAATTATAGAATCACCAGTAGATAACAGCAAACCCGCAATAACGCAGTCATCGGCTGCATTGCCGTTGGATAAGATCAAACTTCCCGTCGGATTTAAGATATCAGTGTTTGCGGAAGTTGATAATGCCCGGTCGCTTGCGGCGAGCCCTTCCGGGATCATCTATGCCGGAAACAGGAACGGAGATAAGGTATATGCCGTGCAGGATACCGATGGTGATTTCAAAGCTGATAAAAAATGGGTGATTGCCACCGGTTTGAATTCTCCCAATGGCGTAGCCTTCCGGGACGGCGATCTATATGTCGCGGAAATCAGCAGGATCATAAAATACTCCGGCATAGAGAAAAAATTAAACAATCCGGGTCAACCGGTTGTGGTGGTGGACGATTATCCCACCGAAACACATCACGGCTGGAAATATATTGCCTTTGGTCCGGATGGAAAATTGTATGTTCCGGTCGGAGCTCCTTGTAACATCTGTGATCCCGAAGATGAAATTTTTGCGACCATTACCCGGTTGAACGCTGACGGCAGCGGCCGCGAAATATACGCGGAGGGTATCCGGAACACAGTCGGATTCACCTGGCACCCCGACACAAAAGAATTGTGGTTTACTGATAACGGCAGGGATATGATGGGAGATAATGTTCCCAACTGCGAATTGAACCGTGCCCCGGAGCCGGGAATGCATTTCGGTTATCCGTACTGCCACGAGGGTTCGTTAAAGGATCCCGAATTCGGAAACAAAAGAAGCTGCAGCGAATTTATTCCCCCCGTTCAGAAGATGGGCCCCCACGTTGCACCGCTGGGTCTGAAATTCTATTCGGGCAATATGTTTCCGGCATCTTTCACCAACCAGATCTTTGTTGCGCGGCATGGATCCTGGAACCGCGCTAAAAAAATCGGTTACGACATAAGCCTCGTAAAGATCGAAAACAACCAATCGGGGGGGATGGAGACTTTTGCAACGGGATGGCTGGATGAGTCAGAACAAAAAGCCTGGGGCCGCCCTGTCGACGTCCTCATCCTCCCGGATGGTTCTTTACTTATATCCGATGACACGGCAAATGTTATTTACAGGATCTCCTATGATGCCTGAGGGTGCAACATCTCATCCGCCGCAATGAATTTCGCGATGATTAAATAAAAATGTATCCTATACTTTTCAGGTTCGGATCCGCAACGGTCTATAGCTATGGCTTTTTGATTTCGCTAGGGATTGTTGCGGGCATGTTGTATCTGATCATACAGGGAAAAAAGGAAGTGGGGCTTACGTTCGACAAAGCGAACGCCCTGTTTCTTTATATCTTCTTGGCTGCCATCGTCGGAGGAAAATTGTTTTTGTTCTTCGAAGACCCGGCCGGTTACCGGAATGATCCGCGACAACTTTTTGCAGGGCGCGGATTTGTGTTCTATGGATCTTTTTTACTGGCAGTACCCACCATGTGGTGGTTTTTTAAGAAAAATAAGTTGCACCCGTATAAAATGCTCGATGTAATGGCGATCACCACTTGTCTCGTGCATGTGTTTGGTCGGCTTGGATGTTTTTTGGCCGGTTGTTGCCACGGTAAACCGACAAGTTCGATCTGGGGTGTGACCTACACCGATCCCATTTGTCTTGCCGAACCCCTTCATACGCCGCTCTATCCAACCCAGCTATTCGAGGCCCTCTACATCTTTTTTGTGATGATTTTTCTCCTGTCACGCAAGCGTAAGCGCCGCTTTTACGGCCAACTGTTCCTCAGTTACCTTGTATTGTATGCCGTCGGGCGGTTTATGCTGGAATTTTTAAGAGGAGATACCCGCCGGGGTTTTTTGCTCGAAGGATCTGTATCCCATTCACAGTTGCTGGCATTGGGTGTTATCGTTGTTGTGGCAGGCTTTTACATGCGTTTGGCCAGGACATCTGCAAACTTTCCAAATACCTGATACCCACGCGTGCTACATTGAAAGGTTGTTGCTATTGGGTTGCTGGTTGTTACTTGTTCACTTCAGACATCAGACTGATGATACCTCACGGTCATCGAACTTACAGCTTAAAGCTTCTTCAGAGTTCGCGCACCCAAATGTTTCTGAAACTGGTAGGATTGCCGTGGTCCTGCAGCCGGATGGAGCCTGTGCCATGGGCGACGACCTTTGGCTTGCCGATGTATTCGGTGGTTCCTTGTATTTCGGTGCTGTTGTGAATGATTACTCCATTGTGAAAGACAGTGATCCTACCTGGCATCGCCAGCGTACCATCCTGGTTGAATTTCGGAGCGATGAAAACAACATCGTAGACCTGCCATTCCCCGGGAGGTTTGCTGGCATTAGCCATGGGTATAGCCTGTTTATAGATAGAGCCCGCCTGCCCGTTGGAATACGTCCGGTTGTTGTACGAGTCAAGTACCTGCAGTTCATATTTTTCACAGAAGAAGATACCACTGTTGCCCCGGCCCTGGCCCTCGCCTTCCACCTTAGCGGGAGTACGCCACTCTATGTGCAATTGAACGTCGCCAAAAGTTTGTTTTGTCTTCACGTCGCCTGCACCCTTTGCCACGGTCATGGCGCCGCCGGCGACGGTCCATTTTGCACTTTTGCCATCATTGTGTACCCAATTATCCAGATTTTTGCCGTCGAACAGGACAACGGCATCCGACGGGGGATCCGATGGATTCCCGCCGGGCATGACAACTTTTGGTTCTGGTTCCCAGACTTCAGTGTCTTTAGGTTCCGGGTTATTTTGTGCTGACGTTGTTGACATGATCAAAATAGCAAGAGCGGGTAGCAGAAAGAATTTCATAATCGGTAATTTGGTGAAAGACAAATTCCATGCCCGCAGCTTCTAAATCGCCAGGGCAAGGACTAGGCTGTATGTCGTTAATTAAAGATAGGCATTAGATTAAAAATCCTCCGCAATGTCCTCAACTTTTTTTCCTTTGTCAGTTCTCATCATGTTGTGGATAGGGTACGAGCTGTAGATCATCTCCAGCTGGTTCCTGGAGAAGGATTTGAATTTCAGTATAAGGGTCTGTCCTTTCCAGAAGTAGGTTTCTTTCTTGAGATCGTAGTCAGCGCCACCGTAAACAGACTCAAGGGCCTTCATAAGGCGTGGATCCTTGTCGGTCACCACATGGATCTGGTAAACCAGGTCTTTGTATGTTTTGATCTCAACTCTATTGATTGCGATTTCGCCGATCGTTTCATAATCTGCGCCCTCGACGGTATATAGGCTGGCCGGGAATTCGCCTTGCTCCTTAAATTCCTTCTTTAGTAGCTTTTCACCGCTTACCGAGTCAATATGCAGGCCGAGCTTAAGTTCCTTGAATCCATTGCGTCGTTCAAGCTCGGCGATATCCTGACCGCTGACAGTAGCGGCGGAGGCAACGACAATCAAGAGCAGGCTGAGTTTTGACATTTTGCGTTAATTTATGAATTTCACTGGGAGTGACACCTTTGTTTTGTCCCATATCATCAAAAGATCTGCCAGATCGTTCCGGTGATCAAGAATGATGGTAAAAGGCTCATATATTTCGTCCGTTGACTGTACGGGGACATCAAATCGAAAGACATCCTTCTCGGCATTGTAGTTATATGCCCCCCACATTCCGGTATCAGCATTGATGATAATGGTCCATTTGTCCTTTTCAGGAATGGTGAAGATCGAATACGTTCCGGCTTTCAGCAGAATGGAATCTATGAGGATATCCCTGGTAGTGGTGATCTCGGTTGCCTCGTTTGCACCTGTGCGCCAGACCGCACCAAATGGAACAAGTTCTCCAAAGATTTCGCGTCCCTTTCTTTGTGGTTGGCTATACGTGATTTTGATGTAATTGTCTTTGTACCGGACGCTGCTGATAGCCAGCGGACTTGGTCTGAGTTTGAGTATTTCCTGCGCCTTCAGGCAGGGAGTCAGGAGGAGAAGGTAAACACAAATGGTTGATCGCCTGGTCATAGTTGCCTAAAGATAATATTTTAGCCCTGAAACCAGCGCATAATTTCGTTTGGGAGGAGCATAGGGGTTTTAGAGGGTTTGGCGTGTAAGTGTGCATAGTTTGCTATTGCCGGCAAAATTCTATTTTTACAAAATTATGAGGCGTCCTGAATTTGATGATATCTATATGGAACTGGCCGTGAATCTGGCCACCCGGTCGCACTGTATAAAACGGCATGTCGGTGCCGTGTTGACAAGGGACACACGCATCATCTCGATCGGTTATAACGGTCCGCCTTCCGGCACACACAATTGTGATGAAGAATGGCCTGACATGGGTTGTCCTCGGGACTCCAAAGGTGGTTGTTCCCTCGCCATCCATGCCGAGCAGAACGCGATCCTCTATGCCGTTAAGAATAAATCATCCGTTGACGGAGCCACCCTTTATGTTACCCTGTCGCCCTGCCTGGCTTGTGCACGGATCATTTTCTCGATGGGAATCAGAAAGGTCATATACCTGAAGTCCTACGCGGAGCATAAGGGCCTGTCTACCGATGAGGGTGTAGATTTTCTGAACAAATTTGGAGTGGAGGTGGTACGGTATCGGGGTCTTTTAAGCAACGTGACCCATATGATCTAGACTTACCGCTCCTGAATAACCTTTTCGAGATCACCTATCAGTTTGGCGGTTACCCCTTTAGTTTTCTTTTCCTTTTCGGTCTTGAAAACGTCCAACGCCTTTCTGGCATTGCTATACAGCCCTTCGGGGTTGCGGTCAGCACGGTAACTTCCAAGACACCACTGAAGATCGCGCTGAAGTTGGTCCTCAATACCTAATTCCCGGAGCTTACCCAAAGCTTCTTCGCTCATTGCCTCTATACTGATGGTAGAGGCTTTTGCACGGGGGGCGCGTGGTTTCTTCGCTTCTGTTTTGGTAGTTGATTTTGCCGCTGCTTTTGCCATGTTCTTTTGATTTTGTTGTAATTGAAAGAAAGTTACGGGTGTGGCAGGGTTCTGACAAGAAGATTTCCTATAAATTTTGCGCAACCGAATGAAAAGAGGGGTTGAACCGGGGGGAAAGGTCTGTTTCGCCCTGAACAAGCAAGTAGTTCTGAAGAAGAAGGTCGCTGGCGGCGGATATCGAAGAGTCTAAAAAAAGCGAAAGGGAAGTAAATCTGATTTACCTCCCTTCGCAAAAGTCTTTAGGTTTAACCTAATTACTTCTTCTTCTTAGCAGCCTTTTTAGCAGTCTTTTTAGAAGACTTCTTAGCTGCTTTCTTCGCTGATTTTGCCATAGCGTTTTGAATTTTAGTTTAAATTTTATTAAACGATACGAAAAGTTATAACATTTTTTTTATTCGCAAAAATATTTCGGAAAAAATTTTTTTGATTCAATTTTTTTTTGGAGGGCGGTTTCATCGAACCGAGGTCTGGAATTTGGTCAGATCACGTTCACTTCCGGTTGTAAAACGATTCCGAATTTTTCTCGCACGCTTGATTGAATGTCCATGGCCAGTTGCAGGATTTTTTTTCCATCTCCGTTTCCGTAGTTCACCAACACCAGGGGCTGATGCTTGTGAACCCCAATGTTATCAAGGGTTTTGCCCTTCCATCCACACTGCTCAATAAGCCAGGCCGCAGGAATTTTTACAAGATTTTTTTCACCCTGAAATGAAGGAATGGCCGGATAAACTTTTTTCAATGCTTCAAAATGTTCCGGATCGATCGTGGGATTTTTAAAGAAACTTCCCGCATTTCCTATCTCGGAAGGGTCTGGAAGTTTTCTTTTCCGGATGTCTGTAACGGCGTCACTTATTGCCCGAATATTGAGATCCCTGACATTTTTCTCCGTCAAGACCTCCCTTATGGCTCCGTAGCTGATGTTGAACCGGTGACCTTTTTTAGTCAGACTTAAAGTAACACTTGAAATGAAAAAACGGTCTTTAAGATGCTGCTTGAAAACACTTTCGCGATAGCCAAAAGCACATTCTTCAGGATCAAACACTTTGATCTTCCCGGTTTTCATCTCAATAGCTTCGACGCTTCGGATGACTTCCCGTATCTCCACGCCGTAAGCTCCTATGTTTTGCATCGGTGCCGCACCCACGGTACCGGGAATGAGCGAAAGGTTCTCAATGCCGCCGAGACCATGCTCCACACAATACATCACGAGGCGGTGCCAGTTCTCACCCGAGCCAACCTTTAACTCCAGTGTGGCATCATCCTCCCTCACAACCGAAATGCCCCCGATCTCATTTTTGATCACCAGTCCTTCAAAGTCTTTTGTCAAAAGAATGTTGCTTCCGCCACCCAATATCAGCCAGGGGAGTTCGGCGAACCAATTGCTTTTGAAAACTTCGCGGGCCTCTTCCACTGTGGCGACGGTTACCAAATACCTGGCTTCCGCATGAATACCAAACGTATTAAATGGAAAGAGGTCAACATTTTCCTTCACTATAATCATATTGTCTTTTTGATTCGTGCCCAAAGGTCTAAAAAAATGTTGATAGTATCAGGATTGAGTTGACCCCTTACCAAGGAAAGCTGTATCAACGGGTAAACGAAATCAACCTGCCATGGGGACGCCATGCGACGCGCTGCATTCCCGAGTCTGCGGATTGGACCGGTGGCAGTCGATTTCAAAAAGTTAGGTGATACATCCGTCCTGTTTCGATTGCCCCGGGTCTGTCGGCCACTTACGAGGAGGGCAGCGGTGTCTTCTTCTCCCATCGTTAATCGCAAGCGCTGGCGTAGACAGTACTAACAGGCGCCAGCTGAACAATTAGGCAGTCAGACCGCACCATGCAACGTTAACCGTTGAATTTATTCCATAACCTTATTTATCCTATTTTTGATTGAAATTGAAACATGGTTACTGCCCAGGTATGAGTACTCATATAAAGATCATAGAATGCCCCCGTGATGCAATGCAGGGTTTGGAGCATTTCATCCCGACTGCTCTGAAGGTTGCTTATATGAAACAGCTATTAAAGGTGGGTTTTGATACCATCGATTTTGGAAGTTTTGTTTCATCGAAAGTCATACCACAGATGGCAGATACTGTTCAAGTGGTGAAGCAACTTGATCTCACGGGCAGTCATACTAAATTGCTGGCCATTGTTGCCAATACCCGCGGTGCGATAGAAGCCGCTAAATTTCAGCAGATCAGTTACCTGGGCTTTCCACTTTCGATTTCGGAGACCTTCCAGAAAAGAAACACCAACAAAACAATACCGGAGGCGTTGAATAGCCTGGAAGAGATAAAGAATGTTTGTCTGAAAACCGGGAAGAAACTTGTTACCTACATCAGCATGGGGTTTGGTAACCCGTACGGCGATCCATACGATGTTGACCTGGTCGGCGAGTTTGTTGACATCCTGACCACACTCGGATCAGATGTGGTTTCATTGGCGGATACCATCGGTGTTGCCGACGCCGGATCCATTGAGCCTCTATTTGCCTCTGTTTCCGGAAGGTTTCCGGAAATCGAGATTGGCGTTCATCTGCATTCCGTTCCAGCGACTTCCCTTCCGAAAATTGAAGCTGCCTACAGGGGAGGTTGTCGCAGGTTTGACGGCGCGATGCGCGGAATTGGAGGTTGTCCGATGGCCAAAGACGAATTGGTCGGCAACGTTGCCACAGAGACCATAGTTTCTTTTCTGGACAAGGAAAAGGATCAATTGAATCTGGATAAGAAAATGTTTTGGGAAGCTTTATCGATGGCTGACCAGGTGTTTGAGAAAAATATCAGTGGCCAGTGATTGTGCGATACAACCAAAAAGATCCATTGACATCAAAAAACAAGCGCCTGGTCACCACTTAGTCAGTTTATATACCTTGCCCGGAAGAGAAGTGATCAAGCCTTTAAACTCCAGCGTGAGCAGCAACGATGCCACCTGGCTGATGGGTAAATTTGTTTTCCAGCTGAGTTCATCGATCATAAGTTGCTTGTTATGCTCCAGTAGTGTCCTGATGACGTGCTGTTCGTCGGGGCTGTACCCCTCCAGCACAACCGCCTCCTGCTTCTGAGGTGTAACACCGATATCCCAGTTCATGATATACTGGAGATCGCGCACAGAGGTAATCAGGTGTGCGCGGTTCGATTTAATGAGGTTGTTGCATCCAGCAGAGTGGCTCTGCTTTACATTTCCCGGGAAGGCAAAGACATCTTTGTTGTAACTGTTGGCTATGTCGGCCGTGATGAGGGCTCCGCCTTTGAGGGCGGCTTCTACGATAACAACGGCATCTGCCAAGGCTGCGACAATCCGGTTTCTGGCTGGGAAATTATGGGCATCCGGCGGGGTCCCAAAGGCATGTTCTGTTAACAGGCCGCCATCTTCCATCATTTTCAGGGCAACATCACGGTGTGCCGCCGGATAAATCACATCCATCCCACTGCCCATCACCCCAACGGTAGGCAATTTGTTTCTGAGCGCCTGTTTATGAGCATGGATATCGATGCCATAAGCCAGGCCACTGACGATGAGGGCCTGATGTGGTACGAGGTCTTTCACGAGGTTCTCCACACATTCTTTTCCATATGACGTCGACTGGCGGGTACCCACTATGGCCACCGCCTTTGGATTTTCCAGGTCCATTTTGCCCTTGGCATACAACAAGGTTGGGGCATCATTGATTTGTTTCAGCCGCGAGGGGTAATTCTTGTCAGTAAAAAAAATGAGATCGACTTTTTCCTTTTCCGCACGTCGCCATTGCGTTTCGGCCAGCGCAAAGGGCTTCCCTTGTGCAATGGCATCTGCAGTAACCAATCCCACGCCGGGAATCTTCAGCAACTTGCCTCTTGGGACCTTGAACACTTTTTCAGCAGAGCCACAGTAGCTTATCAGTTGCCTGATGAGATAATCACCAATACCGGGAATAAAGTGAAGGGCAAAAAGCGAGAGGCGATTCTGATCCATTCAGAATGGAAAATAGGGTCTTTAAAATCAATTTT
>Ga0299914_10003983_pt1 | contig 10561 bp, 11 predicted proteins | sample RVTome_10_FD_201361 | JGI IMG/M metagenome (GOLD analysis project Ga0299914, IMG submission 201361) | Soil microbial communities from uranium-contaminated site in the Upper Colorado River Basin, Wyoming, United States - RVT153D57 (version 2) ... | reverse complement strand
CCTCCACCGCCACCGCCTCTAGCAAAGGCTGCGTCGAACTGCGGCTGGAGTGTCGCAAGATCGATCTCAAGCTGCGCAGCGATCGTGGCGACGAGGATGGTGCCGACCGACACCGAACGGCGAAAGAGGGAACGGATCCTCTGGGACATGTTCCTATTCCAAGTCATGTGTTGATGATATGGATGCGACCCGGGCTCGGCCGGCCGCACCAGGCTCACTTCGAATCAGCGTGGTGGCGGAAATCCGAAAGGCTTCCTGGACGAAGCCGGTCTTCGCCGGGGATGGAGCGTGCGGCCGGGGCGTCTCGATCATCCTGCGTGCTTCGAACGCACTTGGATGACGGTGGCCCCGCCGCGCGTCCATCCGACACTCCCGCAATAAATGTAGACACAGGCAAACGCTGCAATGCCGCGATTGTTCCCCGGCTTCGTGCAACAACCGAAGAAAATTTGCCGCCGACGCTAGCGCAGCTCCGCGACCGTTCTCCGCCCGATCAGCTCGAAGTCGATCGCAGCGCCGAGCCCCGGCCCTTCGGGGGCGTGCACCATGCCCTTCTTGTCGACTACGATGTCCTGCACCAGGCCGTACTTCTGCGACTCGTCGGGCAGCAGCACCTCGAACAGCTCGCAGTTGTCGACGGCGAGCGCGACGTGCAGGTTGGCGACGTTGTTCAGCGAGTTGCCGCCGTGGTGGATCTCGAAATTCATGTGGAAGGCCTCGGCGAGATGCGCCGCCTTGATGCAGGCGGTGATGCCCCCCTTCACCGCCACGTCGCCGCGCAGGTAGTCGGTTGCCTGCTGCATGATCCAGGGCGCGTAGCCGGTGAAGCCGGCCGGCGCATACTCCGTCGCCAGGATCGGGATCTGCAGCAGGTTGCGCAGCTTCACGTAGTTGTAGAGGTCGTCCTCGGCGAGCGGGTCCTCGTACCAGTAGTAGCCGAGCTCTTCGATCGCCTTGCCGACGCGCAGCGCCTCGGGGAAGTCGTAGGACCAGGTGGAGTCCAACATCAGCGTGTAATCGTCGCCGACCGCGTCCCGCACCGCGCGGCAGATCGCGATGTCGGTCCGCCACTCGGTCGGCGGATGGATCTTGTAGGCGGTCCAGCCGCCGGCCTTATGTTCTTTCGCCTGCTCGACATAGGCGGCCGCCGAAGGCAGCACCGGCGAGCTGGCATAGGCCGGGATGCTATGGCGCGCGGCGCCGAGCATCTTGTAGATCGGCAGGCCGGCGATCTTGCCGGCGATGTCCCACAGCGCCACGTCGACCGCGCCGACCGCCCGATAGGTCGTGGTACGCAGCCGGCTGCACATCGCACGGTAAATCTGCTGGCGATCCAGCGGGTCGCGGCCCATCACCATCGGCTTGAGCTGGGCGATCAGCGACTGCGCGTCGAGCGAGGCCGGGCGGCTCGCCGCGCCGAGGAAGCTGTGGCCCTCGACGCCGTCGTCGGTACGGATCGTCAGCAGGCCGAGCTGGCTTGTGCCCGCAAACTGCCCGGTGTGGCGGCCGTATGTGGTTGCCGGGATGCCGGGCCACTCGAACAGCGTCAGCGTCAGGTCATCGATCTTCATGGCTGCCTCCACCGGATCCCGTCTGCGGAAAGTCTACGCCGCTTTGCCGCGATCGGCGAAATCGCGGCTATTTGAGGATCGGGAAATTGCAGGTGACGACGCCGACCTTCTCGCCGTCGCGGAATGGGCAGAGCACGCGGTGCTAGTCGCAGTCGACGAGCGCATGCACGCGGGCATGCTCGCTGCGGATAATGATCTTCTCGTCGACCGCCTTCCGGTACAGCCGCTCGAAGAACCGACCGACCTCGCTGTCGAAGTCGCTGACGAAGCGCCCCGTCATGTCGTAGCCGGTCAGGCGTACGAGGCCCGGCCCGTACCGGCGATAGCGAAACGCGTCGATGTCAGGGAGATAGTCGACGATCACGACTTGGTCGAGCCAGCGCTGCAGCCTGCACAGCTCGAAGTGCCGTGCCTCCGCGAATCCGCCCCGCGGCTTGACCGACAGGCAGTATTTGGTGAAATCCCAGACCGCCGGGAGCGACAGGCGCGTTACGTTGTCCTGTTCCGGATAGGTGACGACGACATCACCAAGACCACGATAGATCTTCATGGCAGCCGTGCTCGGGGACACACCACCTATGTTGAGCGCCTTATAGATTTGCGCAATTTCAGGCGGCGCGGAAGATGGAATTTTCGTCCCGCTGCTACGACCCGCTGCCGGAGCCGAACTGGATGCCCCAGTGCCCGTCCTGGCAGGTGACGACATAGAGCGAGAAGTAACGGCCGATCGCCGAGCCGTCTTCGCGGTAGCGGGTGAAATCGACCGCGACATGCGCCTTGCCCTCGGTGGCAAAGACCACCTCGGTCTTGTCCCACACCGTGTGATGCCAGCCGTCGCGGCTGGTCCGCCGGTAGAAGTGATCGAAGTCGTAGTCCTCGGGGCGCTCGAACCGCGACAGGTTGCCCTTGGCGCCGATCCGCATGTGCGGGAAGTTGAACGCGTCGCGGATCGCCACCGTGTCATGGGCGTTCAGCGCCGCGAGGTAGCGGTCGACCGCGCCCAGCGCCTCCCATGCGACGTCGGTCATCGCGACCTCACCCAAACGTCGCCGTCGCCAGCGTGCCGATGTTGCCTTCCGGCGTCACCGACCAGAGCGAGACGCTCTTGCCGTCGTCCGCAGGCTTGCCGGCGACCTTGAAGGGGGCGACGTCGAACAACGGCGCGCGGGCCTGGAAGCGGAAGCCGGCGAGGCGGCGGCCCGGGTTGTTGTCGACGGCCACGTCGAGCAGCAGCCCCGCGGTCAGCGGCCCGTGCACGATCAGGCCCGGATAGCCCTCCACCTCGGTCACGTATTTACGGTCGTAGTGGATGCGGTGGCCGTTGAAGGTGATCGCCGAATAACGGAACAGCATCACCGGGTCGGGCGCGATCTCCTTGATCCATTTGTGGTCGGTCGGCGCGGCGTTGGTCTTGCCGCTGTTGCCGCGGCTGTCTTTCGCATCCGCCGGCGGGTTGTCGCGGTAGACGATGTCGTGCTCTTCCTCGAGCGCGAGCCCGCTTTCGCCGTGGAAGGCGTTCATCACCGTGCAGATGACCAGCGTGCCGGTGCGGCCTTCCTTGATGTCGACGTTGGTAATCGATTGCACCTTCTTCATCTTCTCGCCGATGCGGAGGTCCTTGTGGTAGGTCGTGCGCGCGCCGCCGAACATGCGGCGGGGCAGCGGCACCGGCGGCATGAAGCCGCCGCGCCTCGGATGGCCGTCGGGGCCGATCTCCGACGCGCGGGCCACCGGCTTGAAGAAGAACCAGTGGCCCATCGGGCCGATCGGGTCGCCTTCCTTCGGCGCCTCCGGGCGGTCGCGCAGCGCCGCGTAGCCATGCACGGGAAGCCGCGTCGCGCGGTCCTCCACCGTTTCCGTCCGGCCGATCCATTCCTTGAGATGCTGCAGGTTCTCGCTCATCCGTGCTCCACCGATTTCGAGGTTCAGATAACGCCGCGGGCGTCGACCGGCCAGATGTCGACCAGCGTGTCGCCGCGGATGACGTGGTAGTGGTCGTACAGGTTGACCGTCGGGTCGCAATGCGGCGATAGGCACTCGATCTTGCTGCCGATCGGCAAATCCTTGATGCCGTCCGGCAGCACGATGGCGCCGTGCTCGTCGCCCTTGAAGATGTATCTCGAGCCGGCCGGCGCGCCACGCAGGATCTCCGGCACCGGCCCGTCGGTGGCGAAGCGCTTCAAGCCGCCGTCGGTGATCGGCTGTCCGTCGCCGTTCGAGCTGATCACCGTGAGCTGCACGAACAGCCCGGTCTCGAAGGGCTGGGCCGCGCCCTGGCGCAAGGCGCAGGCGTTGTACTGCACGTCCGTGAAGATGTAGCTGCCGCACTGCATCTCGCTGTAATTGCCGCGCAGGGCGTCGATCTCATGGCTGCCGGTGCCGGCGCCGGAGACGATTGGCGGCCGGATGCGCTCGGCGTCGAGCTGCTCGATGAAGACGGCGAGGGGACGCGCGCAGCGGTCGGCCTCGGCGCGCCGCGCCGCGTAGTCGGCGATATGCTGCAGGTGCCCGGCATAGGCGTGGATGCCAGCGAAGACGAGGCTGTTCGATTTTGCGACCTGCCGGGCGACGGCGAGCGCCGCCTCCGGCGTCCGCGCGCCGGTGCGCCGGGTGCCGATGTCGAGCTCGACGAAGATCTCGAGCGGCTTGCCGGACTCGCCGGCGGCGCGCGACAGCGCCTCGGCGACCGCGACGTTGTCGGTGACGACCTTGAGCCCCGTGGCCTTCTCGTTCAGGGCGATGAGCCGGGCGATGCGCGCCTCGCCGACCACGGGCGAGGTGATCAGCACGCCCGGGATGCCGGCGCCGGCCAGCACTTCGGCCTCGCCCAGCGTCGCCGCGCAGATGCCGACGGCGCCCGCGGCGATCTGGAGCTGGGCGATGCGGATCGACTTGTGCGTCTTGGCGTGCGGGCGGAGCCCGATGCCGTGCTTGCGGCAATGCGCGGCCATCTGCGCGATGTTGCGCTCCATCGCGTCGAGATCGATCACCAAAGCCGGCGTCGTCAGCGCATCGCGCGAGCCGGGCTTGCCGATGAGTGGGGTGTTGATGGCGTTCTGCGCCATGCGGGTGCTCTCCTGCGTTCGTCCGAGTATACCCTGCGGCGCTTGGCGGGAAAGGGTGGGCCATCCGGATAAAAAAAGGCGGGGCCTTGGGCCCCGCCAGGTGTCCGGACCGATAGGGGGTCGGTCCGTCATCGGTCCGAATGCTTCATTTCACCACCTGCCAGCTGCCGTCGGGCTGGCGGCAGGCTTGGCCGTAGCCTTGCTGGCGCTGGCCGCCGACCACGATCTCCTGCTGGTATTCGCGGCAGTAGGCGCCGGTCGCGCCCTGGTAGCCGTCGCGCGTCGGCGTCACGCTGCCGTAGTTGCCCGACTGCGGGTTGCTCCAGGTGATGGTCTCGCCGATCGGCGCCGCCGCGGCCTGTTGCGACGCGCGCTGGTAGTAAGACTGGTCGGCGCGGTCGAGCGAGCGGCCGAGCGAATTGCCGAGCAGGCCGCCGCCGACGACGCCGAGCGCGGTCATCGCGACCTTGCCGGTGCCGTGGCCGAATTGCGAGCCGAGCAGGCCGCCGAGCCCGGCGCCGATCAGGGTGCCGCCGGCCTCTTTCTGGCCGTAATGCTCGCAGGCGCCGAGTGAGAGAGCGAGCAGCGCGACGATCGCAATCTTCGAGGTCTTCATGGTTTCTCTCCTTTCACCGGGCGCACGGCACCTGCTTCGACCGACCCGCCGCAACGCCCGCGAGGTTGTTCAAGCCGTTGTTGGTGTTACGAGAGCTCAGAAATAGTGGATGACGTGCTGGCTGCCCGCGACGACGTAGCCGTTGCCGAAGCGGTCGTAGCACATGGTCCCGCCGAATTTCGCCTGCCGGCCGTAGGCGTCCAAGCCGTGGCCGACGACGGGATGGCAGGGCCGCGTCACCCAGTGGTGCTGGACCGCCGGCACATGCGGCTGGGGGCGCCAGATGTGAACCACGACCCCGCTATGGCCGTGGTGCCGATAGCCGTGATGCCGATAGCCGTGATGCCGGCGGAAATCACCGCGCCCGTGATGGCCGTGCTTGAAATGCTTTTGGTGGCCGTGAAACCCGCGGCCGCCGTGCCGCCGGTGGTCGTCGCCTGCCTCGACCGTGGCCGGTACGCCGGCCGCGCCGATGCCGATTGCCAAAGCCGCGGCCGCGAGGAGCTTGGCCGGTTTCGTCCCAATGCCTAACATGGACCTTTCTCCATTTATCAGCGACGCGCTTCTGCGCCGTTGTTCGCCCGGTTCCCCAACCGGACATCGGATCAAGCCATCGGAACGCTTATATGTATAATTGCACTTAAATCTGTTGTCAAATTGAATCATTGATCTTTGAGGCTGGTCGGATTCCGGTTAAACCTATGACTTGGCAAACGAAAGTGGTGCTTCGGCAGGGTGGCGACGGCGCTCACGAAAATTCAAATCTACGTTAAATACTAGCTGTAGAATTGAATGTATAATGTTAGGAGATAGAAGATACCTGGGGTCTTTGGGGAGAATTCGGAATGGCGCTTAAATATAATGACAGGCAGCGGAAAGAATATTTCAAAACAACCCAACAAATGGGTGGATCTTGGCTGCAGGTTTTCGAGGGAGATGAGGAGTTTTACTCGTCTGCATACTGGGATTTGCTAGTGAATGTTTGGGCGAAAGACGGGCCTGTCCGCAAGACCGACGCTCTTCGCTTCATGACCAACATCAAGAGCCCGCACACCGCCGGCAAATATGTCGAGACGGCGATCGCCCGGGGCTTCTTGATCGAGGAGGAGAACCCGAAGGACGCCCGGTCGCGCCTGCTGCGCCTGTCGCCGGAGATGCGCAAGCGCCTCGACCGCTTTTTCGACGGCTGTGTCGGCGACATCAGCAAATGCGTGCGGCGGATCGCGAAGCTCGGCCCGGCGCCGGAGTAGCGCCGTCAACGCCTTACGGTAAAATCTTTTCAGAATTTACGGAATTACACCCCGAAACGGCAAAGCTGTTTACGCGTAAACATTTGAAGGACAATGTATTGTTTGACGTGATCGGGTCTCGGCGGCTACCGTTTCCGCCATGCCGCACGCTTCACGGCGGCACTGTGAAGAATTTTCACCCCGGCGCGGAGACCTCGAACGATGAACACGCTACGCAAGCCGCTGACACGCGAACGCAATTTTTCGGAGGCCGGGTCCCGGCCGGATATCGCCGTCCGCCCGCGCGTATCGCCGGCGGTCTCGGTCGAGTATGACGACGGTGATCCCGCGACGATCGTCCCCATGGCCCGGACGCCGGAAGCGGCCGCCATCCGCCGGGACCGCATCGGTCCCGAGCGCGAGGCCGACGATGCGGCCGCGTGGCGGTCGGGCCTCGCGGCGGTCGCCCGCGAGTCGGCCGTCGAGTATGACGACGGCAATCCGGCGACCGTCGCCGGATAGGGCCGGCGCTTCGGTTCGATCCCTGCGCGGCCGGTTTCTCTCCGGCCGCGTTCTTCTATAGGATACCGCCGACGAGCGGGGCGCCGGCCGTTTTCGCCGGGCGCCCGCTTATGCCATGCCCGCCTGCGCCGCCCAAGGCCCGACAAGAAGCCCGGAGGAACCGATGAAGATCGCCGACGTCGAAGCCATCGCCCTTGCCGTTCCCATGTCGGAGAAGATCGCGGCGCCGATCCCCATGCCGCGCGCCGACGAGGTCTCGGAGATCGTCTTCAAGGAATACCGCACGACGATGGTGCGCATCACCACGGACGACGGCATCACCGGGGTGGGCGAGTGCATGACGCGGCTGTCGGGCACCTCGCTCCGCGACATCGTGCATTACATCAAGCCGGCGCTGATCGGCCGCGACCCGCGCGACATCGAGAGCATCTGGGATCTGATGTGGTCGATCATGATGAACCGCGGCCACGTCAAGGGCTTCTACCAGGAGGCCATGGCCGGGATCGACATCGCACTGTGGGACATCTTCGGCAAGTCGCTGGGCGTGCCGGTCTGGCGCCTGCTCGGCGGCCGGACCAACCCGCGCATCTGGTGCTACGCCTCCTCGCTGCGGCTGCGCAGCATCGACATCCTCCGCGACGAGATCGACAAGCACAAGGCGAACGGCTTCAACGCGATGAAGTTCAAGATCGGCAAAGACCCGATGAACTGGCGCGATGAGGTCAAGATCGTCGAGCAGATCCGCGCGCATGCCGGCGACAAGATCACGCTGATGTCCGACGTCAACTGCAACTATTCGAGGGACCTCAAGACCGCGCTCGAGGTCGGCAAGGCGCTCGAAGCGCTCGGCGTGTACTGGTACGAGGAGCCGCTGGCCCCGGACGACGTCGACGGCTATGCCTTCCTCAAGGACAAGCTCAACATCCGCATCGCGACCGGCGAGGCCGACTTCAACAAGTACAGCTTCGCGCGCTTCTTCAAGCGCGATGCCATCGACATCGTGCAGCATGACGCCGCGCGCTCGGCCGGCATCACGGAATCGCGCAAGATCGCCGACATGGCCGATGCCTTCCGCGTCGCCTACGCGCCGCACAACGGCAGCTCGTCCAACATCATCATGACGGTTTCGCTGCACCTCGCGACCTACGCGCCGAACTTCCTGATCTACGAATACATGCAGAGCGACTGGAACAAGGCGCAGCGCAACCCGCTGCGCTGGGACCTGTGCCAGATGCCGATCAAGGAGTTCAAGGACAGCCACATCGTGCTGGAGGAGAAGCCCGGCCTCGGCATCGAGATCAACGAAGAGGTCGTCGAGCGCTACCGGCTGCCGTAAAGTCGGCGCGTCGCCCGAAGTAAATACTGCTGCAAGGAGGACTGCCGACCATGTCGTTCGAGGAGATGCTCGAGGATCTCGCCAGGCGCCGCGAGAAGGCGCTTAAGATGGGGAAGCCCGAGATCCTCAAGCGCATGAAGGACGCCGGGCAGCTGAACGCGCGCGAGCGGCTCGGCTACCTGCTCGACGAAGGCAGCTTCGTCGAGTCCGGGCTGCTGGCGACCGCGGCCCGGCCCGAGGTCCGCGACAAGGCGCCGGCGGACGGCAAGATCGCCGGCTTCGGCAAGATCGGCGGGCGCTGGGTCGGCGTCGTCTCGAACGACTTCTCGGTGATGGGCGCGTCCAGCGCGCTGGTCAACCTCAAGAAGATGAAGCACGTCAAGGACACCGGCAACAAGCGCGGCTTCCCGCTCGTCTTCCTCGGCGAGTCCTCCGGCTCGCGCATGCCCGACCGCATGGGCGCGCAGGGCCGCATGATCATCGCCCAGGACCCGAACGAATACCGGCGGCTCCGCGAATCGCCCTGGATCACCGCCCAGCTCGGCGATTGCTACGGCTCGTCCACGTGGTACGCCTGCATGTCCGACTTCGTCGTCATGCGGAAGGGCGCGACCATGGCGGTCGCCAGCAGCCGCGTCACCTCGATGGCGATCAACCAGCCGGTCAGCAACGAAGAGCTCGGCGGCTGGCGCCTGCACACGCGGGTGAGCGGCCTGGTCGACGTTGCGGTCGACACCGACCAGGAGGCGCTGGATGTCGTGAAGCGCTTCCTTTCCTACCTGCCGAGCCACCATATGGAAGCGCCGCCGATGGCCGAGGTGCCGCCCGGCTCGGACGAAGCGGTCCAGCGCATCCTGGAGATCGTCCCGGAGCAGCGCCAGCGCGTCTACAACATGCTCCACGTCATCGAGGTCATCGCCGACACGGATAGCGTGTTCGAGATGAAGGCCGGCTTCGGCCGCTCGGTGATTACCGCGCTGGCGCGGGTCGGCGGCCGTACCGTCGGCTTCCTCGGCAACAATCCGCTCTACAAGGGCGGGGCGGCGGACCCGGACGGCTGCAGCAAGGCGACCAGCTTCCTCGTCTTCTGCGACTCCTTCAACATCCCGATCGTCATGCTGGTCGACGTGCCGGGCTTCCTGATCGGCGTCGAGGGCGAGCGCAAGGCGGCGCCCGGCAAGATCATCAACTGGATGAACGCGCTGGCGCTCTGTACCGTGCCGAAGATCTCGATCATCCTGCGCAAGAGCTACGGCCAGGCCTACATCAACATGGGCGGCAACAAGAATTCCGACGAGATGGCGGTCTGGCCGACTGCGGATGTCGGCTTCATGGACCCGCGGACCGCAGTCAACGTGGTCTTCGGCCTGAAACGGGAGGACGACCCGGAGGAATTTGACCGGCGGGTCGAGGAGCTGGGTCGCGACGCCGCCCCCTGGGAGCTGGCGGCCATGTATGAGGCTCATGACGTGCTCGACCCGCGCGAGACCCGGCAATACCTCATCAAAATGCTGGAAATCCACGCCATGCGGCTGGAAAACGGGGTCGGGCAACACCTGATGCGGACCTGGCCGACCAGCATCGTCTGAGCGGCGGCGGGCTGGAATAGGAGTATTTGCACCCAGGTCTTGCAGCGCGGCGGGGCCCGGTCCACCGGCGGGGACCCATCCAAGTCCTTTAAATTAACCAATTTTGCGCGACGGGCCGTGGCCGATCGCGCCTGCACGGCCCGGGCCGGCCGGCTTTTGCCTCAACTATAGATAGGCAGGGAAACTCATCTTTACGAGCGGCCTAAAAAAAGTGCCGTATTTACGCCGCATTAAGCCATTGTGGCCCAAGATGCCGCGCCCGTGGCCAATCTGCACTTCCGGATACCGCCGCAGGGAATCGGCGCAGAATAACATGTGAGCTCGATGGCGGCAGTTAACCAAGCGCACGTTGCGCGGAAGGGCCCGACACCCGCGGAGATGTTGGCGCGGGATATGGACTCGTTGCATGTCCTTCCGCTCAGCATCATTCCATTCCGGAATCCGATGCTGAAATCGTCCCGCCTGATCAAGAACTCGCGGCTGGAGACGGTCGTCGAGATCTTTCGCCATGACGAGGGGGCGAGCGGCCAGGTCCCGGTCAACGATGTCTGGGGCGTGATGGGCGTCGATCCCGAAGCGCCGGAGATCCAGCACGACCGCGGCATGCTGAGCAAGCTGGCCGGCCTATACAGC
>Ga0299914_10003981_pt1 | contig 10563 bp, 7 predicted proteins | sample RVTome_10_FD_201361 | JGI IMG/M metagenome (GOLD analysis project Ga0299914, IMG submission 201361) | Soil microbial communities from uranium-contaminated site in the Upper Colorado River Basin, Wyoming, United States - RVT153D57 (version 2) ... | reverse complement strand
GTTCGACCCGGGGATGCCGACCCCCACGCTGATCGCCGCTGTCTACGACCAGTGGGAGTGGTGAGTCGGGCCGACCGCGCCGAGACCCTGTTGCGCGTTCAGAAGTTCGACGACCTGGTAGCCGTACGCGGAGAACCGGATCCAGCCGGCGCCCTCCGGGACCGCCGATACGGATCGTCGTTACGACAGTCGCCGTCAGAGCAGCAGCACGAGGAGCACGATGATCAGGAGCAGCATTCCGAGGCCGCCCGGGGCGTACCCCCACCCGCGGCTGTAGGGCCACGCGGGCATGAGGGCCAGCACGAGCAGGATGGCCAGGACGATCCATAGAGCACTCATGGCTGTCTTCCTCGATGGAGTCGATGTCCGGGTGCCTCGAGGCACCGCCGTCAAAGCATGCCCTCCGCGCGGATGCGACCAGAGAGCCTCCGGGGGCTGCCCCCGGACCGGCCCGCACAGGGGCAGGGCCCATGCCACGAGACGGACGCGTCTCGAGTGAGGACACGGCGCGATCGCGTGCCGGAACGGTGCGCGGGCCGAACGAGACGCGAGGGGGCGAGAACCCGCGCCCTGCCGGGGAATCGGGCTGCCTCCCGAAGGTGGTTCGCGGTCGTCCGGCGGCCCGGACCGCTCGCGAGGAAGGGAGGTCACCGGCGCGGACCCCACGGAGGCTCGTCGTTCAACTTCGCCGGAAGCGAAAGATCGCTGCAGGCGCTCCTCCGCGCTCACCTCCTCGACCAGCGCTCCCCGTCGAACTCCCAGGTATCGGAGAGGTCGGTGAACGGCGGGTCGCCGTCGCTCCGCTGGCGCCCCCCGAACAGCACGATGCGCTCGCCGTCGAACGCGATCCTGCTCATTCCCCGGGGCGGGGGGCCGGTCGCGTCGACGCGGGTCCAGGAGGAGCCATCCCACGTCCACGTGTCCGCGAGGTCTCCCGCTGCGGTCGCGCCGCCGAACAGGACCACGGTGCCCCACGCGTCCGCCGTGGCGAGGCCGAAGAACCACCGAGCGGGCGGACCTTCCTCGGTCAGGATGCGCCAGGCGTCGCCGTCCCATGCCCACGTGTCGGTGAGGAACCCGGCGTCGCCGCGCCCGCCGAACAGGATGCAGCGCCGGGAGACGGGGTCCCAGGCGATCTCGTGTCCCGCCCGTGCCGCAGGGCCGGCGGTCGACACGCGGACCATCTCGCGGCCGTCCCATTCCCACGTGTCCCCGCGGAACTCGTTCGCGCCATCCCAGCCGCCGAACACCACCACGCGCTTTCGGCTCCGGTCGTAGCAGGCGGCCGGCTCGGCCCACCCCTCGTCGGCGAGCTCCGCTCGTGACTCCCAACCGCGTCCGTCACCCACCCACACGGTGCCGCCCGCGGGGTCGCCGGAGCGTCCGATACCGCCCAGCAGGACGACCTCGCCACGCGCGCGGTCGTACGCGAGCGCGTGGCTGCTCCGGCGGAATGGAAGCCCATCGACGCGGGACCAGGTGCCCGTGCCCGCCTCGCGGCTCCACACGTCGTCGAACCAGGCGTACCCGGTGTCGAGCCGTGTGCTGCCGCCCACGAGGAGGATCCGCCCGTCCGGATGCGATACGAGTCGATGATGCGCGCGGGCCGGTGGCTCCGTGGAACGCGACCGGACGCGGTCGTGGCCCGATGTCTCCTCGACCACCTGCGCGGGCGCGGAGACGCACACCGCCACGACCGAAGAGGTGGCGAGCGCGATCGACCGGCGCGCGCGGGCGCGGACCGGCATCCGATCACTCGACCCGGTTCTCCTGTCGCTGTGTGAAATCGCGGCGGACATGGTGCGGAAGATACCCACCGCGCATCACCCGGATCCCGGCTCGCCCCGCGACATGACGACCACCGTCGTCGAGGGCGAGACGAAACGGTGGATGACCCGCGGCCGCGACGACGAGGGAGGAACCGCGGCGTACCGGAACTGCCACGCGGAAGACCGGAAGATGAGGCCCGGCTGCGGCCCCGCCCGGGCCGGGAGGGGCCGCAGGCCCAGTTCTGGATGTGCCGGCCGACTACGGTGCCGCCTGCTGCTCGATGGTGGGAAGCGGATAGCAGGTCGTTTCGCCGTACGGCTGACCCGTCGGATCGAGTCCCGACAGGAACGGGATCCCGTGACGGAGCATGTCGTTCAGCCGGTGTCCCCCCTCCTGGAACAGCTCCCGGCTCCGCTCCTGGAGCACGTGGTTCAGCACCTCGTCGGCCGTCGGACCTTCCGTCTGGTCCACCGCCGGGTCGTAGGAGGGCAGCCCCGCGCGGGCGTGGAAGTCGTTGATGATCTGCACCGCCCGCGCCGGGTCCCCGCTCCGCGCCGACGCCTCGGCGATGATCAGCTGTGCCTCTTCCCAGGTGGCCAGGGGGATGTCGGTCGCGCGCTCGGGATACTTGGTCGTGAACCACAGCGGCGTGACCCCGTCGAAGCCGAACCGGCCGGCGTCCTCGACCGGGACCCGCGGGTCAGCGGTCCCCTTCCACATCAGGGATCGGAAGGTGGTATTCACGGTGTGGTGTCCGATGTTCGCGAAGTCCTCGAACCCCTTGTTCCAGAGACGATCCAGCGAGGGCGAGGGTCCGTCACGGCTCGCCACCTTCTCGTATCCGTCGGGGACCTGCTCCGCGTCCGCGATCGCTCCCTGGAAGTCCTCCAGGTCGAGACGCACCCGCGCGCGTCCCACGAGCGCCATGTTCGCGACGTCCTGATCCCCCGCCTGCCCGGCGAGCTGGAGGGCCCGGCCGAAGCGCTCTTCCGCGATCGCGAGCACCGCCGCGGGCTGCATGATCGGTCCGGCGTCGATCACCACCTCGCAGAAGCCCTCGCCGAGCAGCGTGTAGGCGTAGCCGGCGTAGGCGGAGACGGTGGCCAGCTTCGCGTCCAGGTCCTCCACCTCGCCGGCCGGGAACTCCTGGAGGCGCGCGAACACGTCCTCCGCCTGGAAGCGGGCCGTGTGGATGGGGGTCCAGAGGCCGAAGCCGTTCCCCTCGCACGTACCGGTCACGTAGTTGTCCGACGCGGTGATCAGCCGGGTGCTCCACGTGCGCTGGACGAAGTTGCCCGACGACGGCAGGTACTCGTCGGAGTGCGCGGAGCTGCCGAACGTGTAGTTGTTGTACGCGCATTCGAAGTCGGCGATGACGCCGACGACCAGCGTGTTCGCCAGACCCGGATCCTCGAGCGTCTCCTCCGGCACCTGACCGGGCAGATCCACGTCGAGCAGCGAGTCACAGCCCGTGAGCGCGATCGCCCCCGCCACGAAGAGGGCCTGCCACGTCCGCGCGATGTCGATTCGGCGTGTCATGTCGCCTCCCTCAGAACGTGACCCGGAGGACGGCCTCCAGCGTCGTGAAGTGTGGCCAGGCCTCCTGGATGAAGGCGTTGAGCGGCTGGGCCTGGGAGGTCTCGGGGTCCGGGAGCCGGTGGCCGAACTTCTCCTTCTCCGCCACCCACAGGGTGAGCAGGTTCTGACCGGTGAGCGTGATGGAGGCACGCGAGGCGCCGATCGTGCGCGCCAGCGAAGCCGGCAGGTGATAGGTCGCCGACAACGTGCGGAGCTTGGCCCACCCCCCGTCCATGAGGCCCGCCATGGCGAACAGCGACCCCTGTCCGGTCGCGACGAGCTGCTCGGCGGCCGCCAGGAACGGATCGCAGCTCGTGTGGATGCACAGCGAGTTGCGGAAGAACAGGTGCGCGGCGCTCACGTCCCCGCTGATCCGCGTGTGGCCGGATTCCCACTCGCCGAGGGCGTAGATCTCGAGGTCGTCGAACACCGAGAGCGAGGCCGAGACGCTTCCCACCCAGACGGGCGTGGGCTGGCCGAGGTACGCGTTTCCCGCTTCGGAGCAGGGAACCGCGGGGCCGCCGCCGGTCAGCGGGTCCCCTCCCTCGCACGTCAGGTTGGTGAGGTTCCCCTCGCTGTCGAACTCGGCGCTCAGGATCCGGGGCTGGAAGATGCCTCCCAGCGGGAAGCCCTCCACGTGGAACTGGCCGACCGCGGCGTTGTGGGCGAGGCTCTCCAGGTCCCCGAGTTCCTCGACCTCGTTGGAGTTGCGGGACAGGGCGACATCGAGCCTCAGACCCACGTCCCCCCCGTCGAGGACGTTCGCCCCGCCCGCGAGCTCGAAGCCGCGGTTGCCGATCTGCCCGATGTTCACGAACCGCTCGCCGGGGAAGCCGAGAGAGGGGAGGGTCGGCACCTCGACGATGGCGTTCTTCGTGTTCTGATCGTAGTAGGTGAACTCGAGGGACACCCGCTCATCGAAGAACCCCGCATCGAGCCCCACCTCGAGCTCCTGACCCACCTCGGGCTCGAGCTCCGGGTTGCCCACGTTCTCGGGCGTGAGGGCCGTCTGTCCGCCGGGTCCCGTCACCGGCGCGTAGGTGCGGATCGCGGCGAACGCATCGGGCTGCTGCCCCGCCTCGCCCCAGGCCGCCCGGAGCCTGAGGGTGCTCACCGGATCGATCCCGAAGAAGGGCTCCTCGCTCACGACCCAGCTCGCGCTGAACTTCGGGTAGGTGACGAAGTCGAACGCCTCGCCGAAGGCGCTGTTGTCGTCACCGCGCAGCGCCGCCGTGAGGAAGAGGCGGTTCCTCCACGCGAGCTGCTCCTGGACGTACAGACCCAGCGTCCGGTTCTCGAGGAAGTCCTCCTCCGCCGAGCGCTGGTCGCCGGCCGTGGCCGAGACGGTCTCGAGCTGCTCGATGGCGAGGCCCTGCCCCGCCGCCGTCTCCTCCTCGACCAGCCTGCGGGTGAACTGGGCTCCGAAGGAGGTGCTGGCGACGAGGTCCGGCGTCACGCTGGCACTCGCGGTCAGACCGTAGTCGACCGACTGCACGGTCGACCGCAGCCGCGTGATGGACTTCTCGCCGACGTTGAAGAAGCAGGGCGTCGCCCCGCCCGGATCGGGACGGCACAGACGCGTCGAGCGGATGTTCGACAGGTCCGTGCCCACCGTCACCCGGTGCCGGAACCAGTCGAGCGGCGCATGCTCGAGGTTGAGGCTCACGGTGGTCCGATCGCGGTCCTCGATCCCCTCCACCTCCTCCTCGAACTCCTGCGCCGTGTTGGCGATGTAGCCCCGACTGGGCGTGTCCCTGAGCAGCGGGCTGCCCCAGATGATGTGCGTCGTCACGGGCTGCGCCGCCGACGCCGAGGAGACCTTGTTGGTGTGGAACCCGATGTTGAGGTTCGCGCTGAACGCGGGCTCGGGGCTGAAGGTGAAGTTCGTCCGCGCGTTGAGCTGGTTCTCCCAGTTGTACGGGACGATGCCCTCGTTGCGGTCGAACCGGCCCGAGAGGAAGTACTGGATCGTCTCCGCCCCGCCGGTGATGCTGGCGCTGTAGCCCTGGTTGTGGCCCGTGCCGAAGGGCGACCCGAAGCCCTGCGCGATGTCGTTCTCGACGATGTTGAGGCTGATCAGCTCGCCGGTCTCGGGATCGCGCCCCCACACCGTGGGGAACACCTCCGAGGGGTTCGGCAGGTAGCTCATGCCCTGACTCACCTGGAGCCGGACCTGGGATCCGTCCGCCTGCCCCTTCTTGGTGATGATCTGGATCACGCCGTTCGAGGCCTCCGTGCCGTACAGCGTGGCCGCCGCCGGACCCTTGATGATCTCGATGGACTCGATGTCCTCCGGGTTGAGGTCGTTGATCCGCGCCGGACCGGCGTCCCCGAACGCCCCCGTGAACGCGGCGCCGTCGCCGATCGCCTCGTTGTCGATCCGGACACCGTCGACATAGATGAGCGGCTCGGCCGAGAGGCTGAGGCTCCCCACTCCACGGATGCTGGTGCTGCCGCCCGTGCCGACCTCCCCCGAGGCTCCACGGATGCGGAGACCGGAGACGCGGGCGCCGATGAGACCCTGCACATCGACGGAGGGAGCGCTCTCGGTGATCTCCTCGGCGTTCAGTCGGCCCACCGTGTTCCCGATGGCCCGGGCGCGGCGTTCTCCGGCCGTGCCCGTGACGACGATCTCGTCGAGCGCGACGGCCTCGGTGAGCAACTCGAACTGGACGTCGGACGCCCCCACCGTGACGGTGCGCTCCACCGAGCGGTATCCGATCAGCCGCACCCGGAGCGTGACTTCGCCGGCCGGGAGGCCCTGGAGGACGAAGCGGCCGTCGGCATCCGTGAACATCCCCAGGTCCATTCCCGGCACGAAGACCTGCACCCCCTCGATCGGCGCCAGGGTCGAGGCGTCCACGACCCGTCCGCTGACCTGGTTCTGGGCGACGAGCGGTCCGGCCGTCACGAACGCCAGGAGCGCGCACAGGGCCACGGTTCGCAGCGAGCGGGCCGATCGGGCGAAGGGGTGGCGGCTCCCCACCAACCGTCCCGCGAGAAGCGTCGCACGAGGTTCGGACATGAAGCACCTCGGAGTCCCGGGTTGTCGACGGCACGACGAAGCGATGAGGCCGACGCGGGAGCACATCCCGATTCGGGCGGCGTCCCGCGAGGTCGCCCAGCGGGCGTCCGCAACATCGATCCGGGGGCCGCACGGCCTGCTGTCGTTACGTGTACAGCGATGTATACGAACTCGCGAACAAGGCGGCAAGGAGCCTGCAGGGGCCGATTGCGCCGCGGAATGCAATCTTGTATACAAAGCCCGTGGCAGGGGTCGCCTCCTCGAGCATTCGCTGGGGAGGATGGCTCCGGGGAACCCCGGCGGAAGACGCCCTCGTGAACAGGAGTCCAGGATGGTCCAGAACGACGAGCGCGCGATGAGATCGCTCACCCCGTTTCGACGCCGCGGCCCCCTCGGAGTCCTCCTCATGGCGCTCGTCCCCGTGTCGTTCGCGCTCGCGGCGGCGCCCGACGGACGGCCCCTCCGCGACTCGCCGGCGACGGTGGGCGACGGTCCGGTCGGACCCCTCGTCGGGACGGGGACCGTGCCGATCCCGCCGGCGAGCACGGAAGTCGTCGAGCCACAGGCCGGCCGCCGGTCCGCGCAGGAGGCGCTCGAGGGGTGGGGCGACTTCGTCCGGGCCTCGATGGAGCGGTGGAACGTGCCGGGGGTGGCCATGGCGATCGTGATGGACGGCGAGGTCGTGCTGGCCGAGGGCTACGGCCAGCGCGACGTGGAAGGGGGACTCCCCGTGACCGCCGAGACCGCGTTTCCCATCGGTTCCGCCTCGAAAGCGTTCACCGGGCTCCTCGTGAGCCTTCTCGTGGAGGAGGGGAAGCTCGCGTGGGACGAGCCCGTGACGACGTGGCTCCCGGACTTCGAGCTCCAGGATCCCCACGCCAGCGACGAGATCAACCCGGAGGATCTCCTCACCCACCGATCGGGTCTCCCGCGCCACGACCTCCTGTGGTACGGCTCTCCCTTCGATCGTGAATCGCTGGTCCACCGGGTCCGCTATCTGGAGCCGAGCGCGCCCTTCCGCACCGACTTCCAGTACCAGAACCTGATGTACGTGACGGCCGGATATCTGGCCGGCCGGGTCGCCGGCTCGACGTGGGAGGAGCAGATCCGGGACCGCATCTTCGAGCCGCTGGGGATGGCCGCCAGCACCCTCCGCATCGACGACATGCTGGCCACGAACGAGAACCACGCCTTCGGCTACCGCGACGTCGATGACGACGAGAGCGACACCACCGGACAGGCGGGGGCGCTCTCGGGGTCGCGCCCGCACCAACCGCGGTCGATGCCCCCGGGCGCGGCGGCGGACAGCGTGGCGCGCATGGAGTTCCGACGCATCGATGCGGTCGGTCCGGCCGGCTCGATCAACTCCACCGTCCTCGACATGGCCCGCTGGGTGGAGGCGCAGCTCGGCACGGGAGCGGTGGACGGCGAGGAGGTGTTCCCGCCCGCCGCGGTCCGCAAGACGCAGGCGCCCGAGGTCGTCGTGGACGAGGGCATCTTCTCCACCCTCCTGGCGCAGCCGGAGCTCCCTCACCTGATGTACGGGCTCGGCTGGTTCCTCCAGCCGTACCGGGGCCACCGCATGCTCCACCACGGCGGCAACATCGACGGCTTCACCTCCGTGGTAAGCTTCCTCCCGGACGACGGAACCGGGCTCGTGGTGCTCACGAACATGAACTCGACGTTCCTGACCACCGTGCTCGCCCTCTCGCTGTACGACCGGCTCCTCGGCCTCGAGCCGGTGGACTGGAACGAGCGCTACGAGGGCATCCGGGATCGGCTCGAGGCCGCCCAGGAGCAGCAGGGCGCGGGCTCCGAGCCGGTGACGGGGACGAGCCCGAGCCACGCCCTCGAGGACTACGTGGCGGCCTACACCCACCCCGGGTACGGCCGCCTCGATGTGACGGGTGGGCCGGAAGGGCTGGCGGTCCGGTACCACGTGATCGGCATGTCGCTCGAGCACGTCCACTACGACGTGTTCGAGGGGAACGCCGAGCCACCCCTGGACGATTTGCGTCTGCGCTTCCAGTTCCAGTCGAACCTCGCGGGCGACATCGATCGGGTGAGCGTCCCGCTCCAGGGCGGCGTCGACCCGATCGTGTTCCGCCGGCAACCGCCCGACTCGCTTTCCGAGGCGACCTACCTGCGCGCGTTCGAGGGGGACTACGACCTCATGGGGAACATCGCGACCGTGAGCCTGCGCGAGGACGCGCTCGTCCTGACGGTCCCGGGACAGCCGGCCTACACGCTGGTGCCGAACCGCGTGAACGAGTTCTCGGTCGAGGGCCAGGAGGGCGTTTCCGTGCGCTTCGAACGCGAGGGCGACCGCGTGACCGAGATGCTCCTCGTGCAACCCGGCGGAACGCTGCGCGCGGAGCGGAGACCGTAGGGATCGCGATGCCTTCGGATCCAGGCGCCCGGACGTCCGGCTCGACAGGAACGGATCGATGAGCACGGGGGCCGGGGACCGGACCACGGATGCGTACGCGAGGCTCCGGGAGCTGATCGTCCGGGGGCGGCTCGCACCGGGCACCCGCATCATCGAGACCGACGTGGCCGACCGACTCGGGATCAGCCGGACGCCGGTGCGGGCCGCGCTCCAGCGGCTCTCCCAGGAAGGCTACGTGGTCAGCGGCAGCGACGGACGTCGCTCGCGCCTCAGCGTGGCGCCCCTCACGCTGGAGGACGCCGAGGAGCTCTTCCACATCGTGGGCATCATCGAGGGGCTGGCAGGCCGGTGGACGGCGGGGAGCCCCGCGGGCCGGGACGAGGCCGTGGCCGACATGCGGCGGATCAACGACGAGTACCGGCGATGCGCGGACGAAGCGAGGCCGGACTTCAACGAGCTCTTCGACCTCGACGAGGCGTTCCACCGCCGGTACGTGGAGAGCGGAGCGCGTCCCCGTCTGCTCGGCCTGCACGACTCCATCAAGCCGCAGGCCGAGCGCTACATCCGCGTGTACATCAGCGTGCTGACCGACCAGATCCCGATCTCCGTCAAGGAGCACCAGGCGATCATCGAGGCCATCGACGCGGCCGAGCCCGAGGTGGCCCAGCGGGCGATCGAGCAGAACTGGCGAAACGCCGCGAAACGGCTCAGCCGGGTAATCGAGGACGTGGGCGAGCGCGGATCCTGGTGAGCGGCGCCACTCGCGGGAACTCCAACGGCCACGGCCGCGACTATCCCGAGTGCGCTCGCTCCAGCTCGGCGATGTCGAGCTTCTTCATGCCCAACATCGCCGCGAACGCGCGTCGATAGCCGTCCGATTCCGGATCGTCGAACATCGCGTCCATGTTCCGCGGGACGACCTGCCACGAGAGACCGAAGCGGTCCTTCAGCCAGCCGCACTGGCGTGCCTTCGGGTCGCCCCCCTCGCCCAGCTTCTCCCAGTAGTAGTCGATCTCTTCCTGGGTGTCGCACAGGACCTGGAACGAGACCGCTTCGTTGAACGTGAAGTGGGGCCCGCCGTTCAGCGCCGTGAACGTGTGCCCGTCGATCTCGAACTCGACGGTCATCACCGAGCCGGCCGGCCGGCCGTGGACCTCGTTTCCCACGTCGCCGTAGCGCGATATCCGATTGATCTTCGAGTTCTCGAACACCGAAACGTAGAACTGCGCCGCCTCTTCGGCCTGGTCGTGGAACCACAGGCAGGGGGTCAGTCGCTGGACCGAGGGCATCGCTCTCTCCTTTGCGGGATCATCCTTGTAGGGTTCTTCACTCACAGGCACTTCCCTACCCGGTGGTCGACCGCGAGTCGACGGATTCGACGCATCGGAGCGGGAAGCCCGATGAGGTCGGCGGCACGGCAAAATGCGACCCGCTCGCCGTCCCGGCCTTCGCGAACGCGCTGGCGGGTGGGTGGTCCCGTGAGCTCTGACGGAGTGTTCTGTCGCCTTACCCCGGGTGAAGCCCCCCGCCACACACCCCCATCGAACACGGAATCATCGACGAGCCGGCACCGCCGCGAGGGTTGCGGATGACGGTCCGCTTCGTTGCCGGTCCCGGTGCCGGCCTTCACGTTGCGTCAACTGCGGGTGTATGTCATACTCAAAGATATGAGTAAGCGTCTCCAGGTCGTCCTGGATGAGGAGGAGTACCGGGAGATTCGAGCCGTCGCCCGCCGGGCCCGACTCAGCGTCTCCGAGTGGGTGCGCCAGGCCCTGCGCGCCGCCCGCCGGCAGGTGCCGAG
>Ga0299914_10003980_pt1 | contig 10563 bp, 8 predicted proteins | sample RVTome_10_FD_201361 | JGI IMG/M metagenome (GOLD analysis project Ga0299914, IMG submission 201361) | Soil microbial communities from uranium-contaminated site in the Upper Colorado River Basin, Wyoming, United States - RVT153D57 (version 2) ... | reverse complement strand
TCCGAGGGGCAAGCCCTCGGATGAAACTAGAACGCAATCTGGAGCTGGACGCGGACCTGGGTGTCCCGCACCCGCTCGCCGCTGACGAGACGGTTGCCCAGCAAGGGCAGCCCCTGCCGCGCCCGGGACGCGAGGGCTGAAAAGTTGTCGTCGAACCCCACCTGGCCGACGTCCCCCTGAACCTTCAGGTTGTGCCCCTGCCAGTAGTAGCCGACGACGCCACGGACCTCGGTCACGTCGGATGACGCGACGTCGGTGTCGGGGTCGATGCGGGCGTAGCGCACGCCAGCTTCGACGACTCGTGGGACGAGCATGTAGCTGGCCTGCGCGTGGAAGCCGTGCGAATCGATGTCACGGCCGTCCACAGGGTTCTCCTGGGCATCGCTCATCCAGAAGTACTCGGCGGTGGCGAACACCCGCCTCGCCTTGTAGGCGAACTCCGCGTTCATCGCGGTCTGGTTGTCGGCGTCGTCGAACACGCCGGTCGCCGTGCGGCCCTGGACCTGCGTGCCGGTCCGGACGCCGGCGCCGACGTGCAGGAGCGGGTCGTCGCCGGCATCGCTGCTGCCTTCCGACAGCCGGTAGGCTCCCCACGGCTGGTAGTACACGCGGCCGGTCAGCAGGTGCGAGCGGTTGCTCTGCCGGCGCGATTCACCGGCGCCGTTGAAGACGCCGGCATCCACGCCGATCGTGCTGTCGGCGAACGTCGACCGGATCATGACGCCCATGTCGCGCGAGGGGACGAACTTGCTGTCGGTGATCGCGCGGTCCACGAACTGCTGCCGTCCCGACGAGGTGAGCTGCTGCAACCCGAAGGGCGCCTTGAACTGGCCGAGCCGCACGCTGTAGTTGCGATCGACGGGACGAATCTCGATCACGGCGTCCTTGATCTTGCTGCCCGACTCGCCTCCCGTGCGCGACAGATCGAACTGGAACTCGTACTTCAGCCAGGGCCTGAACGCGCCGCCGCTGAAACTGATGCGCATCCGCGGCACGTCGAAGGCACTCGCCGGCCCGTCCGCACGTCCGACGCCATCGCCGACGATGTCGGCGTCGAACGCCTCCCGGTCGTCGAGCGTCCAGCGGAACTGCATGCGCGCGCCGATCGTCAGGCTGTTCACCCCGGAGGTGATGGTGATCCCTCCACGGGACGCGTCGACTCTGGTGTCGGGGGGCGGGGCGGGGCTCTGCGCGCTGACGGGTAGAGCCGACAGCAGCAGCATCAGGGACGTGATGAACAGACGAATCAATCGAGCCTCCTCTGTGTGCGGCGCGGCGATCGGTCCGCGTGCCCACAGGCTAGGCTCGGCAGGTTACAGCAGAGTCACCTGACTGTTACCGAAATGTTAAATGCGCGACGCTGGTGTAAATACTTGCCGGCCGGCCTCCCTTTACATACCCGAAACAGTTCCGTAGCCCTCCGATAACAGCCGCTGCGTACGCTGCCTCCGTCACCACGCATTCTCAGTTCGGAGGTTTTCACAATGTTCAGGATTGTTCGACCGGTCGCAGCGCTCCGCGCACTGATGGCGATCGCCATGCTCTCGGCGTCCCCGGCCGCCGCGGGCGCGCTCCAGGTGCAGAACGGCGAGACCACCCGCCTTACCGGCCGGGTGCTCGACGCGTTCAACGCCCAGCCGCTTCCGGGCGTGACGGTAACCGTCGCTGGCACGTCGCAGACGGTCGTCACCGACATGGACGGGCGCTACCGCCTCGTGCTGAGCCCCGGCGCGCACCAGATCACGGTGGCGATCGACGGGTTCCAGAGCAAGACGCTCCAGGTGGAGGTGGGGCGTGACGCGATTGAACTGACGACGAGCCTCGCGGTGGGCGGGTTCACCGAGGAGGTCACCGTCACCGGCGACATGCAGGATGCGGTCACATCGTCGGCCGCCGCGCAACTCATGGAGCGCCGCCGGGCGCAGACGATTTCCGACAATCTCGGGTCGCAGGAGATGAAACAGAACGCCGACTCGAACGCCGCGTCCGCGCTGCAGCGCGTGACGGGCATGTCGGTCGTCGACAGTCAGTACGTGTTCGTCCGCGGCCTCGGTGAGCGCTACAGCAACACCACGCTGAACGGCGCGGTGATCCCGTCGACCGAACCCGAGCGCCGCGTCGTGTCGCTCGACATGTTCCCCGCCGGGCTCCTCGACAACGTGTCGGTCGTCAAGACGTACACGCCGGACCGCCCGGCGGAGTTCGCCGGCGGGCTGGTCGAGATCGTGCCGTCGAAGCTTCCGATCCGGCCCATGCTGGATCTGGCATTCGAAGGCGGGGTGAACAGCCTGACGTTCGGCACCGACGTGTTCGACTACGCGGGCAGCGGTCGCGACTGGCTGGCCTACGACGACGGGCTGCGCAGCCTCCCCGGAGTCATCCCTGACCGCCGACTGATTCGCGGCGGGATCTTCACCCCGGAGCTGGGCTTCAGTCGCGCTGAGCTGGAACAGTTCGGCGAATCGTTCTCGAATCTCTGGCTGCCGGAGGCGAAGGACGGCCGCGCCAACAGCCAGTGGAGCGCAGTGCTGGGCCGTCGCTGGGGCAATTTTGGTGTGCTGGCGAGCTTCAACCAGACGCAGAAGGGCCAGTACCGCGAGGAGGTCCAGAACTACTACCGCACCGACGATGCGGGGTTGACGCCGTTCTCGGAGTACGACTACCAGTCGTATGACGTCAAATCGGGTTGGGCCGGGGTGCTCAATACGGGCTACCAGTTCTCGTCGAACCACCGGCTGGCGTTCCAGGGCTTCTCGACCAACGCCGGGACGCGCGAGACACGGACATTTGAAGGGTTCAACGCCGATGCCGGACGGAACCTGCGGAACCAGCGGCTGCTCTGGCGCGAGGAGAACCTGAACAGCGGGCAGATCACCGGCGAGCATCTGATCCCGGGGCTGTCCAACAGCCGGCTCGACTGGCGCGCCGCGGTCTCGCGGTCCAATCGCGATGAGCCGGATCTCCGGGAAACGCTCTACGAGGAGATCGGCGGCACGTTCCTCCTGGCCGACGAGTCGCAGAGCGGCTTCCGGATGTTCAACGACCTGGACGAGGACGCGGTCGACACCGCCGCCAACTGGTCGACGTCGTTCGTGAACTGGAAGGGGCTGCCGACCGTGTTCAAGGCCGGCACACAGTACACGACGCGGCAGCGGGACTTCAGCTCGCGCCGCTTCCGCTTCATCCCGATCAGCACGGCGGGGCTGGACCTGTCGCAGTCGCCCGAACAGCTCTTTTCCGCGGCGAACATCGGTCCCCGGTTCGAACTGCGCGAAGAGACGCGCGCCACCGACTTCTACGACGCCGAGCAGACGACGATCGGTGGATACGCGATGGTGGACCTCGCGCTGAGCAACACGTGGCGGCTCGTCGGCGGCCTTCGCGCCGAACGGTTCGACCAGACCGTGAACACGTTCGACCTGTTCGACACCGATGTGGACGACGAGCTGGACCAGATCACGGCGAACATCGAGAAGACCGACGTGTTCCCGGCGCTCAATGTTGTCAACGCGATCCGGCCGAACCAGAACCTGCGGTTCGGTTTCAGCCAGACGGTGAACCGGCCGGAGTTCCGCGAGCTGGCGCCCTTCGAGTTCACCGACATCGTCGGCGGTCGGGCGGTGGTCGGTAACCCGAACCTGAACCGCACGCTGATTCAGAACTACGACGTGCGGTGGGAGTGGTTCGGGCAGGCCGACGAGGTCATCTCGGCCGGGGCGTTCTTCAAGAACTTCAACGATCCGATCGAGCGGTTCGTCGAGCCGACGGCGCAGCTCCGGACCTCCTTTCAGAATGCAGACGCCGCCCGCAACTTCGGTCTCGAGTTCGAGGCGCGCAAGCGGCTGACGCCCGCGCTGATGGTCGGCGGCAATTACACCTTCGTCGATTCGGCGATCACGCTGGCGCCGTCCCAGACCAACGTGCTCACGAGCCTGGAACGGCCACTCGCGGGCACCTCGCAGAACCTGTTCAACGGGTTCGTGGAAGCCCGGGCCGGCGCGGTGACCGCGCGCCTGCTGACCAACTACTTCGACGATCGCATCGCCGATGTGGGGTCGCTCGGTCTGCCCGACATTCTGGAAAAAGGCAGAGTAACGCTGGACGTCGCCGCGCAGTACCGGGCCCGGCGGCTGACGCTGCGCTTCTCGGCCGACAACCTGACCGACGCGCCGATCGAGTATCTGCAGGGGGGAGAGCTGCAGCGGCGCTACACGCTCGGCCGCACGTTCGCCCTCCAGCTCGGCTTCTCGGCCTTCTGACCCGGGGACACATCACATGAGGATCAAGACGCACATGTTCGGACGATTCACACGCTACGGTCTGCTCGCCACCGCCTGCCTCGCCCTCGCGCCGCTCTACCAGGCCGAGGTGGCGACGCAGGTGATCACCAACCCGCGCAACGTGCCGGGGATCGACAAGCCGGTCCGCGTGATTCGCGGGCGGATCAACCGCGACCTCGTGCTGACGAATGACACGTACTGGGTGTTGAGAGGCACGGTGTTCGTGCAGGAGCCGGCCCGGCTCATCATCCAGCCCGGGACCAGGATCATCGGGGAGACGGCCACGCGCGGCACCCTGGTCGTGGAGCGCGGCGGTCAGATCATTGCCGACGGCACGCGGCAGCAGCCGATCGTATTCACGAGCGATCAGCCCGTGGGGCAGCGCAATCGCGGTGACTGGGGCGGGCTCGTCATCAATGGCCGCGCCCCGGTGAACCTCCCGGGCAACGTGGGGATCGGCGAGGGTGACACCGGCGTCTACGGCGGCACGGATCCGAACGACAACTCGGGCATCCTCCGCTTCGTCCGCGTGGAGTTCGCGGGGATCGAGTTCAGCCCCGACAACGAGCTGAACGGGATCGCGTTCCAGGGCGTCGGCCGCGGGACGATCGTCGACCACATCCAGGTCTCGTTCAACAAGGACGACGGGATCGAGATGTTCGGCGGGTCGGTCGACATCAAGCGCGCGGTGCTCACAAACATCGGTGATGACAGCGTCGACTGGACGTTCGGCTGGAGCGGCCGCATGCAGTTCGTCATCGTGCAGCAACGCGGCGACGACGCCGACAAGGGCATCGAGGCCGACAACAACGGCAACAACAACGACCTGCTGCCGCGGTCCAGTCCCACCATCTACAACGCCACCTTCGTCGGGGATCCCACGACGACCTTCGGGGCCGAGAGCGTCGAGGGGCTGCGCCTGCGAGAGGGGACCGCCGGGACCCTCCGCAACGTCATCGTCATGGGCTTCAAGACGGTGGGGGTCAACGTCGCAAACCCGGCGACGCTCCAGCAGGTCGCGTCAGGCGCGCTGTCGCTGAGCCACGCGATCTTCTTCGACAACGTCCGGGGCAACTTCGGCTCGGGCGCCGCCACGCTGATTGCCGCCAATGCCGCGACGATCAACCAGGTCGACCCCCGGCTGGTCGCGCCTTACAGCTTGACGGCGCCGAACTTCCGGCCGGCGCCTGGCTCGCCGGCGCTCTCGCTCGCCCCCGCGATCCCCCCCAATGACGGCTTCTTCGAAGTCGCCCTGTTCCGCGGGGCGCTCGACGTGGACCCGGCGAAGGACTGGACCCTCGGATGGACCAGCTACGTGCAGCAGTAGGCCGCCTGCGGCCGGGAGGCGCGCCCGGACGCGCCTCCCTCGTCGCGGCACTCGTCGTGGCGCTCCTGCTCGGCGCCGCATCCGAGATCCGGTCCGGCCGCGGCGCGGCGCGCCTTGCCGACACGTTCGAGTCGCCGGGGGCGGTGGCGGCGGCCGTGCTCGACGCCCTCGCCGCGGGTGACGTCAACGGCCTGCGGCGGCTGGCGCTCACGGCAGACGAGTTCCGCGAAGTCATCTGGCCCGAGCTGCCATCGAGCCGCCCTGAAGTGGCCCTCCCCGTGGCGTACGCCTGGGGTACGCTCGCGCAGAACAGTCACGGAAGCCTCGCCTCGACCCTTCGCGTGCACGGTGGCCGCCGGTACGCGCTCGGTGGCGTTCACGTCGAGGGGGAGGTCACCGACTACGCGACCTTCACCGTGCATCGTGAAGTCGCGCTGGACGTGACCGACGCCATGGGTGATCGACGCCGGCTCCGGCTGTTCGGATCGCTGGTGGAACAGGACCACCGGTGGAAGATCTTCAGCTTCGTGGTCGACTGACAGCATCGGGATCAGGGATTGGCAGGGTCATCGTCAGCACCGCGCCTCCTCCCGGGGCGTTCCCGGCCCGTACGCCTCCGCCGTGCAATTCGACCAGGTGCCGGACGATCGCGAGCCCGAGGCCAGTACCGCCGGGGGCGGCGCCATCCCGCGTCCGCGCCTTGTCGACCCTGTAGAAGCGTTCGAAGACCCGCGACAGGTCGGCTTCCGGGATGCCGGGGCCCTGATCGGCAACAGTAATGACGATGCGCTCGGCGGTCCAGTGGGATCGGAGCGTGATGCGGCCGCCGTCGGGCGAGTAGTTCACCGCGTTCTCGAGAAGATTGCGCAACGCGTCGTGCAGCTTCGCGGGATCCCCGGTCACCACGGCGGCGTCGGGTGCGACGTCGTGGGCCACGGTCAGGCGGCGATCCTCGATCGCCTCGGCGAGGTCGGTTTCGACGCCGGAGAACAGGGCGTCGAGATGGCAGGGCACGCGTTCGAGCGGTTCCTGCCCGGCGTCGAGCCGTGCGAGGCGCAGCAGGTCGCGCACCAGGCGCTCCATGCGCGCGGTGTGGCGCGCGATGGTGGCGAGGAACCGTTTCGATTGTTCCGGATCCGTGATGCCGTCGCTCAAAGCCTCGACATAACCGCGCACGGCGGTCAAGGGCGTGCGCAGTTCATGCGACACGTTGGCGACGAAGTCTCGGCGAATCTGGTCCGCGCGGCGAAGATCGGTGATGTCGTGCACGACCAGGACGGCGCCGCGGAGGTGCGGGTCTTCCACCGGCGCGCTGCGCGCGATGAACGTGGTGTCGGGCGCCAGCGGGAGCTGCAGCTCGCGTCCCTCGGTGGCGCGGCCGTTCAGGGCGTCGCCGATCTGCGCCGCGATGTCGGGATGGCGGATGATCTCCAGGTAGTGGCGCCCCTCGGGGTCGCCGCTGACCTTGAGCATGTGCCGTGCCGCGGCGTTGACCAGCTGCAGCCGTCCGAACTCGTTCACGACGAGGACGCCCTCGACCATCCCGCTGAGAATTGCCTCGAGGAGGGCCCGGTCGGCCGCGCGGATCGACAGCTCCCGCACCGTTTCGTCGAGCACCCGTGCCACGAGGCCGATCTCGTCGCCGCTCCGCTCGTGCGTCGGCCGGCTGAAGTCGCCGGCCGCATACCGCTGTGCCGTGTCGGCGATGGCGCGCATGCGGTGCGTGAGCACCGCCGACAGGATCCACGAGAGCGCCAGCGCCGTGAGCAGACCGACCAGCAGCCCGGCGAGGACGACGTTTCTCACCACCGCGAGCTGTTCGTCCACCTCCCGGAGCGGGAGCGCCAGCCGCACGACGGCCACGTCCGCGAGGTCAGGATTGGCAACCGGCACCGCGACGTACAACAGCTCGGTGCCAATGGTGTCGCTCGAGCGCCTGGCGATACCCAGACCGCCGGTCAGCGCGGCACGGACTTCCGGCCGGTTGCCGTGGTTCTCCACTGACGCCAGGTCGCCGGCCGACACCCCGGAGTCACCCGTGACGCGACCCGCGCGATCGATGAACGTCACCCGTGCCGAGCCCAGGCGACCGAGCGCATCCGCCTCGGCCTCGAGTTGCGCGGCCGACGAGGGTTGACGCCGGGCCAGCAGTTCGGTGACGAGCCGCGCTTCGGTCACGAGGCTGCGCTCGATCCGGTCCGAGACGGTCCGCCGCACGGACCACGAGAGCAGCGCGGCCGCGACGATCAGTGCGGCAACGGCTGCCGCGAGCGATGTCAGAAAGAGGCGGGTACGAAATGACACGGGACTCGATACTCGGCGCTCGGCGCTCGGTGCTCGGCGTTCGGTACTCGGTGCGCGGTGCCCGGTACTCGGCGCCCTGAGATCCGGGAGTCAGACAAGCTTGTACCCGAATTGCTTCACCGTCTCGATGGCCTCGTTGAGCATCGGAATCTTTTCGCGCAGACGACGGATGTGCACGTCGACCGTGCGCGTGCCGCCGGTGTACTGGTAGCCCCACACGTCGGTGAGCAGCAGGTCGCGGGAGAGCACGCGTCCCCGGTGCCGGACGAGATACTGGAGCAGCAGGAACTCCTTGGCCGTGAGCCTGATCCCCAGACCATCGATCGTCACCGTGTGCCGGTCGTCGTCGATCACGAGGGGGCCGTACTCGAGCACGCTGGCCGCGCCCGCCGCCGTCCGCGGGCGCCGGAGCCGCGCCGCGACCCGCGCGACCAGCTCTCGCGGGCTGAACGGCTTGGTGACGTAGTCGTCGGCGCCGCGCTCCAGGCCGGCGACGCGGTCGGCCTCCTCGCCACGCGCCGTCAACATGATGATCGGCAGATGTGACGTTGCTGTGTCGCGCCGGATCGCTTCGCACACCGACATGCCATCGAGGCCCGGCAGCATGAGATCCAGCACGACGAGATCGGCGGGCTGCGCCTGCAGTCGTGACAGCACCGTCGTGCCCGCCGAGAGGCGGTCGGTCGCGTGTCCGGCCTTCTGCAGGTAATGGACGATGAGTTCGGCGATGTCGGGGTCGTCTTCGACGACGAGGATGCGAGCCATGAAAGGGGAATAGTTGAGCTGTTTAGAGGACAGTGGGATTGTCTCACTGCGAGCCGAGGTTCACAAATGCGCCCGATTTCACGGTTTGCGGCCAGCGTCAGGCTGGCATTCCCCTTGGACTCCCTGTGTGCAGGATACACGCGGAGGTGAGTCCATGAGAGGCATCCAGTTGAAGTCGGTATGGGGAGGCGTGGCGGCAAGTGCGCTGCTCTTCACGTATGGTTGCGGGGCGGCGCAGACCGCGTCGGCGGTCCGCGCGCAGGAAGCAGCGAGTGCGCAGCCGGCAGGTTCGCCGATCGTCGTCAGCTGCGAGCCGCACCAGCGCACGCTGGTCCGACCGGTCGTCGTCAACGGGGCGGCGATGTCACAGGTCGAGTGCGTCGCGGCTGAGGGGCAGGCTGCCGCGTACGGGGCGGCCCAGGCGCAGCCGGTCCAGCGGTACGTGGCGCCGCACACGGAGACCGGCTATGCGGACCTGGCGCCCGCGCAGGTCGTGCCGGTGAGCTCGCAGGGCGCGCGACCGGTGCGCACCCGGCAGGTCGTCTATGACGAGCCGGTGCGGATCAAGACGAAGCGCTCGGTCAAGAAGAGCGCCGCGATCATCGGGTCGTCGGCGGCGGTGGGCGCAGGCGTGGGCGCGCTGAGCGGCGGGAAGAAGGGCGCATTGATCGGCGCGGCCATCGGCGGCGGCGGTGCGGCGATCTGGGACCAGATCACGCGGCGGTAACGGATCGCTTATCGCTCATCGCTCATCGCTGATCTTCTGAGGTCACTGATCACGAATCCCGGATCCGGGGATCGCTCATCCCGGATCCGGGCATCCCCCGCCTTCGCCAACGCTTCGGCGCGGCAGGCGCCTCCCGCGTCCCGCATCCCGCGGTAGTAGAATGACCCGGTGTTGTTGCTCTCTGCTCTCGGCCTCGGATTCCTGCATGGGCTCGGCGCCGATCACCTGATGGGGATCGCGGCGTTGTCGCTGGCGCCGGTGGCCGGTGACCCGGCGGCCCAGCGGGCGCGCGCCTTCGGTGTCGCGGTGCGATTCGCGCTCGGGCATGCGGTGCTCCTCGGCGCGGGCGCGGCCGCGCTGATCGTGCTCGGCTGGTCGCTGCCCCTGGCCGTCGAGCGTGGCGGCGAGATGCTGGGCGGTGGGCTGCTGATCGGGCTTGGGGGCCTGGCGCTGTGGGGCGCGGCCGCCGGACGGGTCTACGGGCACTCACACGTGCACTCCGGCGAGCCGGCGGCGCACTGGCACCTGCACTTCGGCATGCGCGAGCGGCATCCCGATGCGCTGGCGCACTCGCATCTGCCGACGATCATCGGCGCGGCGTTCGCGATCAGCAGCCTTCGCGCGCTGACGCTGCTGGTACCGTTCGGCGACACCGCGGCGGCCGTGTCGCTTGCCGGTCTCCTCGGGCTCGTGGCCGTCTTCTCGGTCGGGATCCTGATCTCGATGTCGCTGTTCGGCGTGGCCTTCGCACAGCTCATGTCGGCCAGCGCGATGAGGCGCCTCGGCCGCGCCTCCGCCGTCCTGACGGCGTGCGCCTCGATAGCGCTCGGCGGTTACTGGATCGTCGCGGCGCTGTGATCGCGAGCGACGGCACCGGGGCCTCCCGGCCGATGACCGTGCTGATGGTCGCGGGTGCCCGCCCGAACTTCATGAAGGTCGCGCCCATCCTGCGCGCTTTGCGCGCGCGCGCGTGCCGCCCCATCCTCGTGCACACCGGCCAGCACTACGACGCCTCGATGTCGGACGCCTTCTTCGAGGATCTTGGCATCCCGGCCCCGGATCACCACCTCGGGGTGGGGTCGGGCTCGCATGCGCAGCAGACCGCCCGTGTGATGGAAGCCTTCGAGCCGGTCCTCGAGTCAGTCCGGCCCGACTGGGTC
>Ga0299914_10003978_pt1 | contig 10563 bp, 10 predicted proteins | sample RVTome_10_FD_201361 | JGI IMG/M metagenome (GOLD analysis project Ga0299914, IMG submission 201361) | Soil microbial communities from uranium-contaminated site in the Upper Colorado River Basin, Wyoming, United States - RVT153D57 (version 2) ... | reverse complement strand
GCCGTCTCCAGGGCTTCCGGGTCGAACGAGTCGCTGTCAGGCTCACAGAAGCCGTGTCTCGTACCCGGGTATGTGATCACTTCCACGGGTAGGGACTCGAGCCCCATCGTCGCCTCCATGAACACGGCCTCGTCGTCGGTGATGTACTCATCCTCCTCTGCGAAGTGGACCAGGTACGCCGACTTCGAGCCGGCAAAGTCGATCTGCTGAGTCCCGTAGAAGGAGACCGCGGCGCCCACGACGTCGGGGAGACGGACCGACGCCCACAGCCCGAGCGAGCCTCCCATCCCGAATCCCACGATCCCGATCGGGCCTGAGGAGGAGCGCTCGGCGAGGAGACCGGCGGACGAGAGCACGAGTGACGCCAGGCGGTCGGGGCTGGCCTCGCCGAGCCGGTCGATCCCCTCCTGCTCTGTCTCGGGGAGCTCGCCGAAGTTGATGTCGGGTGCGAGCACGGTGTACCCGCGATCGGCGAGACCGTCGCACAACGACTTCACCGAGGACGTCAGCCCCCACAGCGAGTGAAGGACCAAGATCCCATGACCGGGACCCTTCTCGGATTGAACGAAGTATGCGAGGTCTCGCACCACCGACCATAACTTAGGCCACGCCTACCCTGCCCCGAATGTCCTCGGCCGTCGAGCCCCTCAAGTATCCCCAGTTCCGCTGGCTCTGGGCGGGGAACGTGTTCTCGGCTTCAGGAACCTTCGTGCAGTCGGTGGCGGCGTCGTGGCTGATGTTCGAGCTGACCGGTTCCAGCACGTGGGTCGGTCTCATAGTCGCCTCGGCCACCCTCCCACTTCTCTTCTTCTCCCTGACCGCCGGGGCATTGGCCGATCGATTCGACCGGGCCAAACTCATGCTCATCGCCCAGGCGACCATGGGCGGATCCGCCGCCGCCATGGCGGTGCTGGCGTTCTTGGACCTGATGACGCCAGGCCTGCTGCTGGCACTCGGCCTCCTGATGGGGACCGGTCTGGCGCTCAACCTCCCGGCATGGCAGGCGCTGGTCCCCGACCTCGTCCCTCGTGGCCTGGTGGCCTCGGCGGTGGCGCTCAACTCGGCAGCCTTCAACGCCGCCCGGGCCATCGGGCCCGCCCTCGGAGGTGTCCTCATCGCCACCTACGGAGCAGAGGCCGGGTTTGCCTTCAACGCCCTCTCCTATGTCGCCATAGTGGTGGCCCTCATCGCCATCGGGCCTCATCTGGTGGCCACCGCCAGGGAGCGCCCTCAATCGATGAGCTCCGCCATCTCCACCGGCATTCGCTTCGCCCGCTTCACACCGACCTTCCGCAACCTGATGGCACTGGTAGCCCTCTTCGCCCTCTTCTCGGCGGTCGTGCAGGCGGTGCTCCCCGTCCACAACGCATACCTGGGTGGAAGGGAGATCGCCTTCGGCATCCTCTACGGGGCCATGGGTGCCGGGGCGCTCACCGGAGCGGTCATCCGTCCCCGGATCGGGAGATGGGTCGACGGCTCCTGGGTTCCCTACACGATCACCCTCTTCGGAGCGTCCGGGATCCTCTTCGGGTTGGCGCCGTCGCTGTGGGTGGCAGGTGTCGGGATGTTCCTCTGCGGTTTGTTCTGGTTGCTCACCCTGGCCACGCTCAATGCCACGGCTCAGCTCATGTCACCGGCGTGGATCCGGGGCCGGGCGATGTCCATCTACACCCTGGCTTTCGCCGGTGTCCTCCCCATCGGCTCGATCCTCTCGGGCTGGGTCGCCGACCTCGTGGGGACGCCGGGGTCGTTGGTGTTGTTCTCCAGCTGTGCCGTAGTGCTCGGCCTCGTCGCTCCCCGATTCGCCGTTCCCCATCTCGACGACATCGCCAGCCCCGAGTTCAGTGATGGCACGGCGCCGGGACCAGCCCACGACGAGGAGATGATGTTCGAGGGTGGGCCTGTCATGGTCCTCAACACCTGGCAGATCGACGAGGCCGACTTCGGCGAGTTCACGAAGCTCATGAACGAGGTCAGGTTGGTGCGTCTCAGCACAGGCGCCTACCGATGGCGTCTCTTCCGACACACCTCCGACCCGACCCGGCTCACCGAGCTGATGGTGTTGCCCAGCTGGGAAGATCATCTCGCACAGCACCGTCGTATCGACGACGCGGCCGCAGGCCTCCTGCTGCGAGCCCGATCGTTCGACCGGGCCGAGGGCCCGGTCACCCGCCACCTCATCGCGGTGGACGTGGAGAACCCGCCGAACTTCGACGACATGGTCGCCACCCACGATGCCCTGCATCAGACGGACGGGTCGATCCCGACCACCGATCAGGAATCCTGAGCGAACTCCATCTCTCTTCGGAATCTCTTCCAATCGGATGCCTGCGTCGACCACAGGACATCGATGATGATCATCGCCGACCCCAATCCGGCCAGCGCCCAGGGAACCCAACCGGGGAGATCGGCGGCCACGGCAGCACCGATGAGGAGGAACGGAACGGTCTTGGTGGCCAACGCACCCGAGGCGTGCATCCAGGCCCGTCTTCTCGGAGGAGTCCGCAGGTAGGTGGCGTAGTCGATCTTCACCCCCGGCTGCGGTCTCACGACCTCGCCAACGAACCAATAGGAGAACCTCATCCCCAGGAGCCGACCCACCACCAGGTGCCCGAGGCCGTGGGTGGCCGCGAGGAGGAATCCCATGCCGGCGAAGAAGGCGACCAGGGCGCCCGTGCCGGACAGCTCATATGCCCACCAGACGAGGGCGAGGCCGATGAGGAACGCGATCCACGCCAGAACGTTCCCCAGCCGGAGCGGGATGATCAGCAATGCCCATCGACGATGGGCGCGCTCGTCGATGAGGGCGATTCGGTCGGCATAGCGTTCGGCGAGCTCAGGGTTGCGCTTCACCGTCGTCACCGCCCCCCAGAACCCGGTCCCGGAGAGCCCCGAGCCGGAGTCGAGGGCCTTCTCCGCCTTGGCCAGGCTCTCCTCGATGGATTGCGATGTCACACTCATCAATGTAGTTACGGTGCCGCAGGTGCAACCGGATGGCCGGTTTGGGGGTTCTTCATGGTGATGGAAGATCTGGCAATAGCTCTCGCCACCGACCTCGATGGCACGTTCCCCACCGTCGTCGAAACGATGGGATCACAGCTGTTCTGGGGTCTGCGACGCATTTGCGGCGACCACCAGGAGGCGGAGGATCTCACTCAAGAGACGTTCATCCGGGCCTACCGCGCCCTCGGTGGGTACGACTCTGCTCGGATAAGGGAGATGAGCCTGCGGCCTTGGCTGTGGACCATCGCCATGAACCTGGGGCGGAACCATGTTCGGGATCGGGCGCGGCGCCCCACCTACGTCGAGCTCACCGAGGCCGGAGCAGACGACCCCGAGCCGGTCGACAACGCCGCTTGGGACAAGAGGCTGGCGGCCCTGTCCGGGCCGCAACGGGCCGCAGTTGTGCTCCGGCACGTGGTCGGGCTGAGCATCGCAGAGATCTCCGAGACAACCGGAAGGCCGGAAGGGACCGTCAAAGCCGACGTGCATCGCGGCCTGGCCCGGCTACGCGAGACGATCGAGGTTGAGAAATGAGCATCGAACACCAACTCGAAGGCCTGATCCGCGGGCTCCCCTCGGGGATCAGCGAGGGCGTTGCCCTCGGCACCGGGCTCGCCGAGGGCTACGACTTCTACGACTCGGCTCTCGGGCAGGTGATCGTGACCTTCAACCCCGAGGGCGTGTCCTCGCTGGACATCGCCGACGGGTTCGAGGATCGCTACACCGAGCGATTCGGCCGGCCGTTGATCCGGGCAGAGGCGCCCCAGGCATGGAGTCGGCACATACAGGAGTCCATAGAGCGGGGCACACCCGGTGACCTGCCCGTCGACCTGCGCTCGGTCACCGAGTTCCAGAGACGTGTCCTGCGCACCACCGCCGGCATCCCCAAAGGAGAGGTCCGGCCCTACGGATGGGTCGCCTATGAGATCGAGAGCCCCAAGGCGGTGCGCGCCGTCGGCTCGGCTGTCGCCAGGAACCCCATCCCCCTGATCATCCCCTGTCATCGCGTGGTCCGCAGCGACGGCCACATCGGCAACTACTCCCTTGGGGGGCCACACAACAAGGTGGAGCTGCTGCAGCACGAGGGCGCCAGACCGGAGCTTCTCGAGGAGTTGGCGTCCCACAACGTGAGGGTGCGAGCAGATGAGTCGACCGGGACCTATCACCATCCCAGCTGTCACTTGGTGCGGTCGGCGACCGACGTCCTCGACCTGAGGTCTTCTGAGGTGGCTGAGACCCAAGGCTTCCGGCCCTGCCGGGCGTGCCGGCCCCACGGCTGAGCATCGGCGACGCGGGGTTGGGGCCGGGAGTCGTCGGGTAACGTCGACGACGATGCCTGAATCAGCTGAACAACTCGCCGTCAACACCATCAAGGCCCTCGCCATGGATGCCGTGCAGAAGGCCAACTCGGGTCACCCGGGGATGCCGATGGGCATGGCCGACATCGCGGTCACTCTCTGGGGCAAGTTCCTGAAGGTCGACCCCGATCATCCCACGTGGCCGGATCGGGATCGATTCGTCCTCTCCAACGGTCACGGCTCGATGCTCTTGTACAGCCTCCTCCACCTCAGCGGGTTCCCCATCTCCCTCGAGGAGATCGAGAACTTCAGACAGTGGCGTTTCCACACCGCCGGTCATCCCGAGATCGACCAGGCCCGGGGGATCGAAACCACAACCGGGCCGCTGGGCCAGGGATTCGGCACCGGAGTGGGCATGGCCATGGCCGAGACCCACTTGCGGGCTCGTCTTGGCTCCGACCTCGTCGACCATCGCACGTTCGGGTTCGTCTCCGACGGAGATCTCATGGAGGGGATCAGCTCGGAGGCGGCATCGCTCGCCGGTCACTTCGGCCTTGGCAAGCTCGTATACCTGTACGACGACAACGACATCTCCATCGACGGTTCCACCGACATCACCTGGGGCGAGAACGTCGCCAAGCGCTTCGATGCGGTCGGATGGCAGACACAGGAGATCGACGGGCACGATCGGGAGGCGATCTCCGAGGCGATCGAGACGGCGGTGGCCGAGGAGGAAAGGCCGTCGCTGGTGGTCTGCCACACCCACATCGCCCATGGTGCCCCCAACAAGCAGGACACCGCCGACTCTCACGGCTCGCCGCTTGGTGAGGAAGAGATCAAGCTCGCCAAGAAGGCGATGGGCTATCCGGTCGAACCTCCTTTCCATGTCGATGAGTCGGTCTACGAGTTCTTCAGTGAGGCCATGGAGCGCGGCCGGCAGGCACACAAAGCATGGGAGGCTCGCTTCACGGCGGCTGACACATCCCAATGGGAGGCGATGCACGCGACGGCGCCGATACGCCTCGAGGGACCCGGATTCGAAGAGGGTGAGTCGATGGCGACACGGGCCTCCTCGGGCAAGTTGTTCACCGAGATCGCAGACAAGGTCCCCGGCTTCGTCGGAGGCGCCGCCGATCTCGCCGGGTCGACCAAGACGGTCATCGACTCAGGTGAGCTCTTCTCGAAGAAGGACCCCGGCGCCCGTGACATCGCCTTCGGCGTCCGTGAGCACGGGATGGGGGCGGCGGTCAACGGGATGGCGATCCACGGAGGGCTCCGTCCCTACGGTGCGACCTTCTTCGTCTTCTCCGACTACATGCGTCCGGCTGTTCGGCTCTCGGCGCTCATGGAGGCTCCATCTATCTGGGTGTGGACCCACGACTCGATCTTCCTCGGGGAGGACGGACCTACCCACCAACCCATCGAGCATCTGGCCTCTTTGCGGGCGATGCCCAATCTGTGGGTGATACGCCCGGCGGACGCCAACGAGGTGACTCAGGCATGGGAGGTGGCGCTCAACCGGCACGACGGGCCGGTGGCCCTGGTCCTCACCCGTCAGGATCTGCCCACCTTGCCCAAGGGCTCCCTCGAGCGGGGGGGTTATGTCGTACGTGACGGGACGGACGTGACCATCGTGGCCACGGGCTCGGAGGTCTCGGCGGCGCTCGGTGCATCCGATCTCCTCGGCGAGGATGACATCTCGGCGCGAGTGGTGAGCCTCCCCTGCTGGGAGCTGTTCGAGCAGCAGTCCGAGGAGTACCGCATCGACGTGCTGGGTGCGATGCCCCGGGTTTCGGTGGAGGCCGGTTCGGTCTTTGGCTGGGACCGCATCGTCGGGTCCGACGGGATGTCGATCGGGATCGACCACTTCGGGGCTTCCGCACCAGCAGAGGTGCTCGCCGAGCAGTTCGGTTTCACTCCCGAGGCCATCGCCGGGAAGGTGAAGAGCTTCTTGGGCCGTTAGTGAGCTCATCAGCGGACGTAGTGATCGTCGGCGCCGGCATCGCCGGGGTCTCGGCTGCCTATCACCTTGCGGTTCGTCGCGGGATCGGCAACGTCGTTCTGATCGACCCTCGGCCGCCACTCACTCTCACATCGGACAAGTCGACCGAGTGCTACCGGAACTGGTGGCCCGACCGCCCCATGGTCGGGTTGATGAATCGATCCATCGACATCTTCGAGGAGCTGAGCGAGGAGACCGAGTTCGGGCTCAACCGCAACGGCTATCTCTTCGTGACCGGGCGCGAGGAGACCATGACCGCACTCACCGCCCAGGTGACGGCTGTCTCCCAACTCGGTGCGACAGCAGAGCTCCTCGGGCCGGCGCAGTTGCGGGACAGGTACCCCTACGTGACCGAGGTGGCGAGAGGAGCGGTCCGGGTCGATCGAGCTGGATGGTTCCGGGCCCAGGACCTGGGCCAATGGATGCTCGACCGGGCCCGGGCCGCCGGCGCCCGCCTAACGACGGGCCAGGTAGTCACCGTCGGCGATGGCCAGGTCGGCCTGGCCGACGGCACCTCGCTCTCGACGCCTGCCGTCGTCGTTGCCGCAGGCCCGCTCTCTGGAGAGGTTGCCGGGTACGCCGGCGTGCACCTCCCGCTGTTCTCCGAACTGCATCTCAAGGTGGCATTCAAGGACCACCTCGGAGTCATCCCGCGGGACGCCCCGATGACCATCTGGAGTGACACACAGCGCATCGAATGGTCCGAAGAGGAGCGCGAGGAGCTGGCTGCCATGGGGCGCCAGGACGTCCTGGGCGAGATGCCGATCTATTGCCACTTCCGGCCCGAAGGGGGAACGGAGTCGCCCTACTTCGTCGCTCTCTGGGAGTACCACGGGCAGGTGGTGGAGCCCTCCTGGCCACTACCCGTGGACTCCCTCTACCCCGAGGTCGTCATGAGAGGGCTGACCACCATGGTCCCCGGGCTGGCGGTATACGCCGACCGCTTGCCAGAGTCCTTCGTCGACGGTGGCTACTACACGAAGACCCGGGAGAATCGACCGCTGATCGGCCCCACCGGTGTGGAGGGAGTCCATCTGCTCACCGGCATGTCGGGTTTCGGGGTGATGGTGTCGGCCGGAGCCGCCGACCTGCTGGCCCGCCACCTCGTCGGCGACCCACTGCCGGATTATGCAGATGCCTTCCTACTGAGTCGATACGAAGACCCCTCCTACGTGGCCGGCCTGTACCAGGTCGCCTCGGGGCAGCTGTAGAGAGGGTCAGCGGATAGAGCCGTGCTATCACAGGACGTGGTTTCCCAAAACGATCTCGCCAGGGCCGGCCGCCTATACGCTTAGACCTCAGGAGAACTTGGTCTTCGGCTGCTCCTCGGGCACGTCGTCGACGAAGATGTCGACCTTCTCGTTGTAGAACGAGACGAGGCCGAGGATCTTCTGCGACTCGGGCAACGGGGCGTCGTATCCCCAAACGAGGTCGTCGTGTGTCTTGCCATCGACAGTCACCGACCAGTAGCGAGCGTCGCCCTTGTACGGGCATCTGGTGACGGTGTCCGTCGGAGTGAGCAGGTCCATGCGGACGTCTGTCTTCGGGATGTAGTACCTGGTCGGCAAACCCGTCTCGAACAGGAGCGAGGCGTTGGTGGTGTCGGCGACCGTGACCCCTTCGATCTCCATCCGCACCCGGCGGGAGGACGGCAGGATGTCAATACGGGTATAGGGATCCTTGGCGTGGACGAAGACCTCCTCGTCCTCCTCGAACCAATGGTCCATCGTCTTCCAGACGAAGGCGTAGTGCCCCGTGATCTCTTCGATCTTCGGCTCGGCGAAGGTGTAGGCCTCACCCTCCGAACCGTTGACCTTGACCGAGAGCTGGGTGGCGACGCCCCGGCTCGGGCTCTTGCGCGTCTCCCCGGTCTCCACGAGGAGATCGGTCCTGACGTCGGCCTCCGGGAAGTAGTAGGTCGGGTAGTAGGGGACCTCCCACACCAGAAGAGGGTTCGTGGTGTCTGCCACGATCTCGCCCCCCAGCATCACCCTCACCCGTTTCCGCGCAGGCTCGATCGTCACTCGTCCACGGTCACTCATACACACTCCAGAGTCGTCAGCACTCTGGGGAACAACCAAGGCGCACCGCGGATTCCTCAGTTCGGGGAGGTGGCCCTCGTTTCGAGGAGGATCGACGCTTCAGTAGACGACGATGGTGTCCAGACCGCCCTGGATCGCCATCTGCCGCGCCCCCCAATACTCACCGAAACGGGATGTGAGCGACTTCGGCTGCTCTGCGTAGACCCGTCGTCCCAGGATCTCCGCGGCGACCTGCAGCTCGCCACGCCGCTGGTTGGCCAGAGCACGGAACAGAGAGCGCTCAGGCGGGTCAGGGCAGAGGTCGGGGCGATCGCGGAGAAGACTCAACAACTCGGCGAGGTCGTTGTCCTCACCGAGGATGTGACCGAGCCGATCGAGGGTCATCGCCGTCCCCACCACCACCTCCGGCCAAAGTGGTGCCAGGAACTCCATCTGATGTCGCATGTCCTTGACCCTCTTCCGCCATTCGTGGAAGTCACCGTGCTCGCCACGCTGGTAGGCCTGGACCATCGTGTGCCGCCCGCTGTCGTACGTCGTCTTCAGCCCGGGGCCAACCGCATCGAATGAGTCCCTTATCCCCACTCCGTAGACCTCGCGGGCCTCGGGGTCGGTCGGCCATGAGCCGTAGCGGTGATAAGCGCGCTCCAGGCTGCGCACGACCCGTCCCACGAGGTTGGGGTCCTCGACGGCCCTGAGCTCGGTGAGGTCGCGCCGACGGGAGAGACGCTCGACGAGGTCGGCGAATGTCCCGACAGCGAGCAGCCCTCCGTAGAGACCCTGAATCGACATCGCTGCATTCAAGACACCCTGGGCGGACCTGATCTCGGAGAGGAGACGGGCCGTGTTCCTCAACGAATTGTTCTCGAACTCGTAGATGTTCTCGGGCAGCTCACCACGCACCAGTCTGAGCAGGGCGCGCACTTTCTTGACCGACTTGCGGGACTCATGGACTGCACCGCCGAGGGTGAGATCCCCGCCGAAGAAGCCGCCGGCGGCGAGCTCGAGCTGCTCCATGGTCACCCGTTTCACCCCCATCCCAAGGGGCTCTGACTCACCGAGTTGAAGACTTGTGTCGAATGCAGCCAGGTCCCGCTCACCCGGCTGACTGGTGGCCAAGACGGTCACGCGGCCAGCGTAATGTCGGGTCCCGTGAGATCCGCGGGTCTTCTCCCCTATCGCCGCCACCGGTCCCTCGAGGTCCTCATCGCCCATCCGGGCGGGCCCTGGTTCGAGAAGAAGGACGCCGGCGCCTGGTCGATCGTCAAGGGGATCGTCAAAGAGGAGGAGGCCGACGAGGAGGCGGCGAGCCGCGAGTTCGTCGAAGAGACGGGCTGGCCGGCTCCCGATGGGGAATGGGTGACTCTCGGCGAGACCACCCTCAAGTCGCGCAAGGTGGTGGTGGCGTGGGCTGTCGAGACGGACTTCGACCTGGCCACATTCAGCCCGGGGATGTTTGTGCTCTACGGGCGGGAATACCCGGAGATCGACCGGGTTGTTTGGATGTCACCCGACAAGGCGCGGGAAAAGCTCAACCCGGCGCAGCGGATATTTCTCGATCGACTAGTCGAATACCTGCGTTTGAATGGACATCAGGAGGTCTCGTGATGACTGACAAGCCACAGACGGAATCGGAGTGGAAAGAGAAGCTCACCCCCGAGCAATACCAGGTCCTCCGACAGGGCGGGACCGAGCGCGCCTTCACAGGCAAGTATTGGGATGCCAAGGCGAAGGGCGTCTATCGATGTGCCGGCTGTGGTGAGGAGCTCTTCTCGTCTGATACCAAGTACGAGAGCCACAGCGGATGGCCCAGCTTCTTCCAGCCTCTGGGCGAGGGTGTCATCGATGAGGATGTCGACCGTTCCTACGGGATGGTGCGAACCGAGATCAAGTGCGCCAATTGCGGCGGGCACCTCGGGCACGTCTTCGACGACGGTCCCAACCCCACCGGTCTCCGCTACTGCGTCAACTCGGCCTCACTCGAACTCGACGAGACCGACGACTGACAGCGAACTGCGGGCGCCAGACTTCGCTGAGCGAAGTCTGGAACCCTGGGTTCGCTACTTCCGGACTTCCTCGATCACGGAGACCATCGACTCGTCGTGATCGGTGGTGGGCAGGGCGGAGAGGCGGAGACGGCGCTCGATGGTGTCGTCGAACACGAGGGGTCGTATCTCAACCTGGCGGACGAGGCTCATGACGGCCTCGTTGTCGGCCAGGG
>Ga0299914_10003976_pt1 | contig 10566 bp, 8 predicted proteins | sample RVTome_10_FD_201361 | JGI IMG/M metagenome (GOLD analysis project Ga0299914, IMG submission 201361) | Soil microbial communities from uranium-contaminated site in the Upper Colorado River Basin, Wyoming, United States - RVT153D57 (version 2) ... | reverse complement strand
TGTCTCGCCGCGCTCGATGCGCAGCGCGAGGCACCGGCGTTCGACATCCTGGTCGTGTATGACCCGCAGCTCGGCGACATCGCCGCGATGGCCGAGGACCGGCCGGACGTCCGCTTCGTCGCCAACGCGGGTCAGCGCACGCCCCTCGAGCTGGCCGCGCGCGCCGTGTCAGAGGCGACCGGCGACCTCGTGCTCCTCACCGAGGACCACTGCGTCCCCGACACCGGCTGGGTGCGCGCCCTGGCCGATGCGCAGGCGGAGGGGCGAGCCGTGGTCGGCGGCGCCGTCGAGCCGCTCGCCGGCACCACCGACCGCGACTGGGCGTTCTACCTGGTCGACTACTACCGCTACATGCCGCCCGTGCCCGAAGGGCGCTCGCCCACGCTGACCGTGTGCAACGCGTCGTACCGGGCCGACCGGCTCGCCGCGGTCGCCGACGTGTGGCGCGAGATCTTCCACGAGACCGCGATCAACGACGCGCTGAGCACGCGGTTCGGAACACTGTGGCTGTGTCCGGAGGCCCGGGTCGCCATGCGCCGGCACGTCCGCTTCCCCGACGCGCTCTACGAGCGCTACGCCTTCGGGCGTCTGTTCGGGTGTACGCGGCTCGAGTTCCAGCCCGCCTGGCGGCGATGGTACTACGTCGTGCTCGCCCCCGCGCTGCCCGCACTCCTCCTCGGGCGCATGGCGAAGGCCTCCTTCCGGAGCCGGGCGAACGGCGGGCGCTTCCTGCGCGCGCTTCCCTGGACGGCGGGCCTCGTGCTCGCGTGGTCGTGGGGCGAGTGGCTCGGAACCCTCACGCGCCGTCGCCCGCGATCCGAGCTCGTGGCTCCCGAGGTCGGTGACCTCGAGGACCCGGCCCCGGGGCGGACGGCGACGCGAGTCGCGGCCCGCTGAGTCCGACGTGCACGCCGGCGGCCTCGCCGGGTGATCCTCCCGGGGTCGGTCCGGCAACTGGCGGCGGGGCCGGCCGGGTCGAACCTTCCTGAGCATGTCCGCGTCCACCGACTGGATCCGAACCGCGCGTCGCATCGTCCCGTCCTTGTTTCGGCTCAGCCGTGCCACAGAGCCGACGTGGGAGTTCGAGGGCGTGAGCGCGATCGACCTCGGCTTCCTGCGCGCGAAGGGCGTCTCGGCCCTCCTGTGGGACGTCGACGGGACGCTGATGGCGCACCATGCCGGGCAGGTCGACCCGCGCGTTCGCGAACGCTGGGACGAGCTGCGCGAGGCCCCCGACCTCGAGCACGCGATCGTCTCGAACTGCGAGCTCCCGCGCTTCGAGGAGCTGGGCCGCATCTTCTCCGACATCCCGGTGCTGCTCGCATTCGAGACCCCGAATGGACCCGCGTTCCGCGTGCGGCTCAACGGTCAGGAGACCTTCTCCGGGCCGGGCGCCGGGCTGCTCCCGGTCGCCGGCGCGGTGAAGCCGGCCCGCAAGCCGAACGCCGAGCTCGTCGAGGAGGGGCTGCGACGTCTGGGGCACGAGGGCACGCCCGAGGCGGTGGTGCTCGTGGGCGATCAGTACTTCACCGACGTCGCGTCCGCGAACCTGGCGGGCATTCGTTCGATCAAGGTTCCCACGCTCGATCGATCGAGCTTCCCGTTGCCCGTCCGGCTCTCGCAGCGTCTGGAGCGCGCATGGATCGGACTCCGGCGGGCGCTCGGCGCGGGACGCCGCGCCCCGCGGGCCCCGTGACCCGCGTCCTTCGTCCGCGGGATGGCTGACCCCCCCGGAGCGGAGCCCCGGATCGGAGACGGGGTCCGGGCCGCCGGCGAGTCGCCCCCCACCGACGACGCCGACGGCGTCCCCGGCGGCGCCGGTCCGCTGGTCGACTGGCTCATGCAGCACGGGCTCCTGCGCGGCCCGTTCCTGTTCGCCGACTACTGGGCCACCGTGCTCGAACTCGGAGCGCGTGAGTCGCACGAGCGCGCCGGGTGGACCGACGCGTCGCTCTTCCGCGCCACGCTCGACCGCCCCGACCTCGAGCTCCCGAGGCTGCGCTACTACATCGCGCTGTTCTTCATCGGCCCGCTGCTCCTCCCGTTCCGGGCCTTCCGCCGGCTGGGCCGCTACCGCATCCGGTACCGGCGCGAGGTCGGCGACGTCGCACAGACGCGGCTGGAGCCGCACCGGCTGGTTCTCGACGCGGCCGGGCCGGGACGGGTGGATGTCCGGATCGGAGACACCCTGTTCGGACGCCACGTGCTCGACCCGCGCCGCATCGCCGGCTTCTCGAGCCTGTTCTACGCGGCGTACAAGCTCCCCATCGCCACCGTCATCGGAATCGTGGCCATGGCCGTGGCCGTCCCCGTCCTCCAGGCCGCGGGGCTTCTCGACGAGGCGCTCGGGCTGTGGTGGACGGTCGCGCTCCCGGCGGTCATCGTGTTCCTCTACGCCCTCTATCGTGACATCGCCACCGCGATGCTCGCCGTCGTCCCGCTCCTCGTGGGCTGGCTCCTGATCCGCGCCTTCGGACAGGCGACCGTCGGCTGGACCCCGTTCTTCGCGTCGCTCGGGATCCTGCTCGCGCTCACGCTGCTGGCGGACTGGTTCTTCATCCCGAGACCCATCCCCCCGGTGCTCATGTTCTACACGCGCGACGAGCCCGGGATGCCATACGAGCGGCCCGACGACGCGCCGTCCTGGCTCGAGGGCCGGAGCTACTGGGTATGGCGCTACCTGATCCTGGTCCCGGCCGAGATCAACAAGTTCTGGGAGCGGGACTGGGAGCGGGCGGAGATCTGGATCCGCGCGGACGGACCCGAGGCCGGACGGCTCGAATGGGTCGTCCTCGACGCGCACTGGCGAGAGCTGTGGATCCCGTACGCGCGTCTCGGATCGCCGGAGCGCCAGACCCGGCAGGCGGCGCACGCCCGCGAGCACATCGCCGCCGGCGAGCCCGGCGTGTGGCTGGTCGAGGTGGACGCGAACCTCCTCTTCCACAGCCCGTTCGTGCGCACCGTCTCGTTCGTGCCCGAAGGCGAGGACATCCACGCCCGCTCGCTGTGGCACCTGCTGAGCGGCGCGTTCGCCCGGGGTCCGCGGGACGACCCCGACGACTATCTTCCCGTGCTGGACCGCCTGCGGCTCGAGCGCGGCTCGGGAGTGCTCGAAGATCTCCCCGAGGCCGTGGTTCCGCTCGCCGCCCGTCACATGCTGTCGATCCCGTGGACGCACTGGCGGTACGCGCTCGGGGCGCAGCGGCGCCGGGACAGACGAGTGTACGACCGCCGGGAGACCGGGGCCGGGATCGGCGCGGCCGCGCTTCAGATCAAGGTGGGGGAGACGCCGTGCGGCGGCGAGACGGAGGACGAGACGTGACGTATCGGGACCTGGACATCCAGCTTCTCGCCGCGCTGCGGGACGACGCCCGCCAATCCGCGCGACAGCTCGCCGAACGGCTGTCGGTGTCCCCCAGCACGATCTCGAACCGGCTCAAGTCCCTTCAGGAGCGCGGCGTGCTGCGCGGCTTCCGCCCGGACATCGACTACGCGCGTCTGGGCTACGGCCTCGTGGCCATCACCAAGATCAAGGCGCGCGGCGACGCGCTCCCCTCGATCGTCGCGGCCCTCGCCGAGGACGACCGGCTCATGAAGGTGTACGAGATCACGGGCGACTTCGACATCCTGGTCATCGGCCGCTTCCGAGACGAGAACGAGATGAACCGGGAGATCAAGCGCATGCTCGGCCTCCCGGGCATCGAGGGGACGAACACCTCGATCGTCCTCTCCGCCGCCAAGGACTCCGACGACATCGCGCTCGAGCCCCTGACCGACGCGTGAGCGCCGCGGCCGGAGCGACCCGGACCTTCGCGGACGTGACCGAGTCCGACGATCGCGCGCGCTCGATCGTCCGGATCCCGGATCTCGATGCGCTCGAGAGGCGCGTGGTCGCGTGCCGGGCCTGCCCGCGGCTCGTCGAGTGGCGCGAGAAGGTCGCGGAGGAGAAGCGCGCCGCGTTCCGTGACGAGACCTACTGGGGCCGGCCCGTCCCGGGCTGGGGGGATCCGGACGCGCGTCTGCTCGTCGTGGGGCTCGCGCCCGCGGCACACGGGGCCAATCGCACGGGCCGCATGTTCACGGGCGACCGCTCGGGCGACTGGCTGTACCGGGCGCTCCACCGGGCCGGGTTCGCCACGCGGGCCGAGGCCATCGGACGCGACGACGGGCTCGAGCTCCGCGACGCCTGGGTCACCGCGTCGGTGCGCTGCGCGCCGCCGGCCAACCGGCCGAAGCCGTCCGAGCGCAGGAACTGCAGGCCGTTTCTCGAGCGCGAGATCGACCTGCTCGAGCGCGTCCGGGTGCTCGTGGCGCTGGGCGGATACGCGTTCTCGCACGTCCTCCGCATCCTGCGCGACCGCGGGCGCGACGTGCCCGTGCCCGCCCCCGTTTTCGGGCACGGCGTGGAGGTGGAGCTCGGGGGACGGACGCTTCTCGCCTCGTACCACCCCAGCCAGCAGAACACCTTCACGGGGACCCTGACCGAGGAGATGTTCGACGCGGTGTGGACACGGGCGCGCGAACTGCTCGAGAACGGGTGAGCCCGGGGGCGAGAGAGCGCTCCGGCGATGCCGCAGGGTTTCCGCGGTGCCATCGGGTGCCGCGTCCGGGGCGTGAACCAGCCAGCGCCGGCGGGGACGCCGGGGAGGCGATATGCGGAAGGTGACGTTCGGAGGCGCGAACAGCCTCGACAACTACCTGGCCCGGCCGGATCACGCGGTCGATTGGCTCCTGTGGGGCGACGAGGCCGCCGAGATCATGTCGACGTTCTGGAAGACGATCGACACCGTCGTCATGGGCCGGAAGACCTTCGAGGTGGCGCTGCGCGCCGCGGGCGGCGCGGACGGCGCCTATCCCGGCGTCGAGAGCTACGTGTTCTCGCGCACGATCGAGGAGGACCGGCTGGGCGGCGCGACCATCGTGCGCGACGACGCGGCCGGGTTCGTCCGGGACCTCAAGGGCCGGGAGGGGAAGGACATCTGCGTGATGGGCGGAGGCGAGCTCGCGCGGTCGCTGTTCGAGGCCGACCTCATCGACGAGATCGGGTTCAACATCCACCCGGTGCTGCTCGGCTCCGGCATCCCGCTGTTCCACCCGATGAGCCGTCAGATCGACCTCGAGCTCATCGAGTGCCGGCCGTTCGCGAACGGGTGCGTGTACGTGCTGTACCGCGTGGCGCACGCGGCGTGAGGCGTCAGTCGCGCGGGTCTCGCCCCACTTCGATCATGCGCTCCACGGCGCGGAGGGCGCGGACCCGGATGTCCTCGGGCACCGTGACCTCGAACTTCAGGTCCCGAAGCGAGGCGAGCGTCTTCTCGAGCGAGATCTTCTTCATGTGCGGGCAGATCGTGCAGGGCTTCACGAACTCGAGGTCGGGGTGGGCCTCCTGCACGTTGTCCGACATCGAGCACTCGGTGACCATGATCACATGGTTCGAGCGCGCCCGGTCGAGGTAGGAGATCATCCCGCTGGTCGAGCCCACGAAGTCGGCCTCGCCGCACACCTCCGGCGAGCACTCCGGGTGCGCGATGACCTCGATCCCCGGGAACTGCTTCCGGTAGGCGCGGATCTCGTCCACCGTGAACTGCTCGTGGACCATGCAGCGGCCGTGCCACGCGATCACCTTCACGTCGGTGTTGCGGGCCACGTTCCGCGCCAGGTACTCGTCGGGGAGGAAGATGACCTCCTCGGTCCCCAGCGACTCGACCACCGCGGTCGCGTTGGCAGAGGTGCAGCAGATGTCCGACTCGGCCTTGATCGCGGCCGGCGTGTTCATGTACGTGACGACCGGGATGCCCGGATAGCGCTCCTTGAGGAGCCGGACGTCGTCCGGCGTGATCGACTCCGACAGCGAGCAGCCCGCCTCGAGGTCGGGGATGAGGACCATGCGGCCGGGATTCAGGATCTTCGCCGTCTCGGCCATGAAGTGGACGCCGCAGAACACGATGATGTCGGCGTCCGCCTCCGCAGCGATCTTCGAGAGGCCGAGCGAGTCGCCCGTGTAGTCGGACACGCCATGGAAGATCTCGGGCACCATGTAGTTGTGTCCGAGGATGATGGCGTTCCGCTCCGCCTTGAGGCGGTTGATCTCGGCGACCAGGGGCGCGTGCATCTCCCACTCGAAGCGGGGCACGCTGTCCCTGATCTTCTCGTATACATGATCCGTCGCCGCGGCGACGGACTCGTCGAACTCGAGCGTCTGTGGCATGATCCTCTTCGCGCCCTGTGGCTGTGGCGTCGTTTCCGGGGGGCCGCCCCGGCCCGTCTTCGCCCCGCCGACGGCCCGGCTCTACCGGTCCACCATGATCGCGGGGGCTACAATGTTGGAAAACCCGAAGCGATCCGAAAGTTTCGGGCCGCGCCGCCGGTTTTCCGCTCCATAGACTCGTTTCCGACCCGTCGGGTCACGCCTATGTTCCGCGCCATGAGCGACCCGAAGGCACCCCCGGAGGCCGTCGAGCGAGCGGCCGAGCTGACCGAAACGCTGCGTCACCACTCGTACCTCTACTTCGTCCGGAACCGGCCCGAGATCTCCGACGAGGAGTTCGACACCCTGTTCCGGGAGCTCCAGGATCTCGAGGCCGAGTACCCCGACCTCGTCACGCCCGACTCGCCCACGCAGCGGGTGGGCGTCGAGCCGGCCGAGCAGTTCGAGACCGTCGAGCACGCCGTCCTCATGCTGAGCCTCGACTCTTCCGCCGATCGCGCGGCCCTCGAGCGTTTCGACGAGCGTGTGCGGAAGGCGCTCGGCGAGGTCGCCTGGGTGATCGAGCCCAAGCTGGACGGCGCCTCGGTCGAGCTCGTCTACGGGGACGGCCGTCTCGTCCGTGCCGCGACCCGCGGCGACGGCTGGCGCGGCGAGGACATCACGCAGAACGTCCGCACGATCTCGACGGTTCCCCTCCGGCTGCGCGGCTCGAAGCGCGAGACGCCGGCCATGCTCTCTCTGCGCGCGGAGGTGATCATGCGGATCGGGGCCTTCGAAGTGCTCAACGCGCGGCTCCTCGAGGAGGGCGGATCGCCGTTCGCGAACCCGCGGAACGCCGCGGCCGGGTCGCTCCGCCAGCTCGATCCCCGCATCACGGCCGCGCGGCCTCTCGACATCTACGTGTACGACGTCCTCGCGGTCGATGGGCCGCGTTTCGCCACCCAGCGGGCCATCCTCGAGGCGCTCGAGGCGTGGGGGTTCCCGGTCAACGAGCACTCCCGTCCGGCCACGACCGTGGACGAGATCGTCGGGTTCCACCACGATCTCGAGTCGAGCCGCGACGACCTCGACTACGAGATCGACGGCGTCGTGGTCAAGCTCGACGACCTCGCGAGCCGCGACGAGCTCGGCGAGACCTCGCACCACCCGCGCTGGGCGTTCGCGTACAAGTTCCCGCCGCGGAAGGAGATCACGCGGCTCCTGTCGATCGTTCCGAGCGTGGGACGGACCGGAGTGGTCACGCCGATCGCGATGATGCGGCCCGTCGAGCTGGGCGGGGTCACCGTGAGCCGCGCGAACCTGCACAACCGCGAGGAGGTGGCCCGGAAGGACATCCGCGAGGGGGACCGGGTGCGGGTGCAGCGGGCGGGCGACGTGATCCCGCAGGTCATCGAGCGCATCGACGAGCCCGACCGGGAGCGGGCGGGGCCGTGGCGGATGCCGGAGAGATGCCCGTCCTGCGGAACCGAGCTCGAGGTGAAGGGCCCGTATACGTTCTGCCCGAACCTGTTCGAGTGCCCGGCGCAGCTCGCGGGCCGCATCCAGCATTTCGCCTCGCGGTACGCGCTGGACATCGAGGGGCTCGGCGACGAGACGTCCCGCCTCCTCGTGAGCGTGGGTCTCGTGAAGCACGTGCCGGACCTCTTCCGCCTCACGGTGGACGATCTCCTCCCCCTCGAGGGATTCGCGGAGAAGTCCGCCACGAACCTGGTGGGAGCCATCCGGGCGGCGCGCGAGCCCGAGCTGGCCCGGTTCATCTACGGGCTCGGGATCCCCGAGGTGGGGGTCACCGTGGCCCGCGAGCTCGCCCGACATTTCGCCGACTTCGACGCCTTCCGCAACGCCGACGTCGAGGTCCTCCAGGCCGTGGACGGGATCGGGCCGATCATGGCCGAGACGATCGTCGAGTTCCTCGGGCGCACGCGGGTCGGCGAGCTCATCGACGAGCTCCTCGAGTTCGTCACGCCCGTCCCTCCCGAGCGGATCGGCGACGCGCTCAGGGGGCTGCGCTTCGTCCTCACGGGAGGACTCGAGCGCATGACGCGGCACGAGGCGCAGGCGTTCCTCGAGTCGCTGGGTGCCAAGGTCACGTCTTCGGTGAGCAGGCAGACGAGCTATGTCGTGGCGGGCGAGAACCCGGGCTCGAAGCTCGAGAAGGCCGAGACCCTCGGGATCGCGGTCCTCGACGAGGAGGGCTTCGTGAAGCTCCTCGGCGAGCACGGCGTGAACGTGCCGTGAAGTCCCGGCTCCCGGTCGGCCGGCTCGCCGTCGAGTTCTTCGTGATCCTGATCGGCGTGCTGCTGGCGCTCGCCGTGGACCAGTGGGCCGAGCGACGCGAGCACCGGGGGCTCGCCGACGAGGTGCTCCAGGCGCTGGGGGCCGAGCTCACCGCGAACCTCGAGCAGCTCGACCGCCGCATCGCGTATCACGAGGAGATCCGTCCCACGCTCGACAGCCTGATGGCCCTGGCACAGAGCGGCGCCCGACTGCGTCTCCTGGGCGAGAACGTCCTTCCGCAGGGGATGGGATTCTGGCTGCTCCGCGACACCGCGTGGGAGACGGCGCTCGTCACCGAGGCGGTGCGTTATTTCGATCTCCCGGTCACGACGATCCTGTCCACCACGTACTCGCTCCAGGAGGGGCTCCGAGCCCGGGAGGATGCGGTGTCGAACGGCCTCCTGCGGCCCGAGGTGCTCGGCGCGCCGGATCACGGCGGCGCGGCGATCTTTCTCGCGGCCACCTTCGAGGACGTGCTCGCCGGAGAACGGGAGCTGCGCTCGTTCGTGGACGCCGCGATCGCCGCGATCCGCGAGCGGCTGGGTGAGGACGTGTCGCTGGAGTCGCCGATCCGGATCTCGTTGTCGGGATCGGCCGGGTGGCCGACCGCCGTGCGCCATCGCCCCCCGCCCCCATCGGCCCTCCGCGGCGGCTCGCCTCGTTCACCGGGTGGGGTCTGACCGTGGAGAACGTCGAGATCGGCCAGATCCTTCGCGAGGTCGCCGACCTTCTCGAGATCACCGAGGCGAACCCCTTCCGCGTACGCGCCTACCGGAACGCGATTCGGACGGTCGAGACGCACGCCGTCCCGCTCCGGAAGCTCGTCGAGGAGGAGGCGGACCTCACCGAGCTCCCGGCGATCGGGAAGGGGATGGCCGAGAACATCGTCGAGATCGTCACCACGGGCGGGCTGGCGGTGCTGGACGAGCTCTCCGAGCACGTGCCGTCCTCGCTCATCCAGCTCATGCGGCTCCCGGGCGTGGGGCCGAAGAAGGCGAAAAAGCTCTGGGACGAGCTCGGGATCGAGACGATCGAAGGTCTCGAGGAGGCCGCGCAGGAGGGCCGCGTGGCGGGGCTCGCGGGGTTCGGCGCGAAGACGCAGGCGAAGATCCTCACCGGAATCGAGCAGTACCGGCAGAACACGAGCCGCTACCTCCTCGTCGAGGCCGACGAGCTCCTCCCGCCGCTCGTCCGGACCCTTCGCGGTGTCGAGGGCGTGACGAAGCTCGAGGTGGCCGGGAGCTACCGGCGGCGGCGCGAGACCGTGGGCGACGTCGACATCCTCGCGCTGGCCGACGACCCGGGCGCGCTGTCGGCGGCGCTCACCGGGTTCCCCGCCGTGGCCGAGGTGATCGGCGCAGGCGGCACGAAGACGTCGGTGCGGCTGAGGAGCGGTCTCCAGGTCGACCTCCGCGTCGTGCCGGCCGAGAGCTGGGGCGCGGCGCTCGTCTACTTCACGGGCTCGAAGGAGCACAACATCAAGCTCCGCCAGCGCGCGCTCGATCGCGGGCTCCGCGTGTCGGAGTACGGCGTGTTCCGGATTCCGGAACCGCAGGACGGCGAGGAGCCGGGCGAGCGGGGCCGGGCGTCGGAGGGCGAGATGGTGGCCGGCGCGACCGAGGAGGACGTGTACGCCGCGCTCGACCTGGCCTGGCTCCCGCCCGAGATGCGCGAGGATCGGGGCGAGATCGCGCGGGCGCTGAGCGGCGACCTGCCAGATCTCGTCGAGAGGGACGACCTGCGCGGCGACCTCCACATGCACTCCACGTGGTCCGACGGCCGGGCCACGATCGAGCAGATGCTCGAGGCGTGCGCGGAGCGGGGCTACGAGTACTTGGCGATCACCGACCACTCCAAGGCGCTCGCCATGGTCGAGGGTCTCGACGAGAAGCGCCTCCGCATGCAGTGGGCCGAGATCGAGGGTATCCAGAACCGCCACCCCGACATCCGGATCCTGAAGGGATTGGAGGTCGACATCCTCAAGGACGGGAGCCTCGATCTCGCCGACGAAATGCTCGAGCGGCTCGATCTCGTGATCGTCTCGGTGCACTCGTTCTTCGGGCTCCCGGCCGCCGAGCAGA